>ENA-UEQO01000556-UEQO01000556.1-human-gut-metagenome-genome-assembly--contig:-NODE-556-length-42786-cov-13.053619_pt1 | contig 42786 bp, 42 predicted proteins | sample MGYA00242938_ERZ507940 | MGnify/ENA primary metagenome ERZ507940 (study PRJEB26167, sample SAMN06115517) | human gut metagenome | host: Homo sapiens | place: China:Chongqing | collected 2014-12-03... | reverse complement strand
GGTGGACCTGAAGAGACTCGAACTCTCGACCTCTCGGATGCGAACCGAACGCTCTCCCAGCTGAGCTACAGGCCCATTTTTATGAACTTTTTGAGGGTGAACCGCGTGGCTCCCGCATGAGATACAACACGATAGCTAAAACCGTACCGCTTGCGCTCCCAGCTGAGCTACAGGCCCATTTATGAAGCTGTGCTGTTTCCCGCGCGGTGCTATGACCCGGAAAACATAGATATTATAGCGGCGTTTGGTACGTTTGTCAAGGCTTTCTTTCAAATCCCCGCGCAGATTGGATCTGCGCGGGGATCTCTGGTTTTACACGCCCAGCTTGTTGCGGCGGATGATCTCAGCCTCGTCGGGAGTGGTGGTGGAGGTGTAGCCCTCCAGCGGGATCAGGCGGGCGTTGACCGCGTCGATGATCCACTCGGCATACGGGAAGAAATACTTGTCGAACTCGTGCGGCGGGGTGATCCAGTTGCGCGCGCCGATGACGACGGGAGGCGCATCCAGATAATCGAAGCACATATTCGTCAGATTCTCCGCGATCTCGTTGAGGAACGTGCCTCTTGCGCAGGCGTCGGAGGCCAGGACGACACGGCCGGTCTTCTTGACGGATGCGATGAGGTCGGTATAATCCAGCGGGACAAGCGACGGCATATTGATGACGTCGGCCTCGATGCCGTATTTCTCGGAGAGCGTCTTGGCTGCGTCGACCGCGCGGTAGAGCGTTGCGCCGATGGTGAGGATGGTGAGATCCTTGCCATCGCGGACCTTATTGACCGCGCCGGGGGCCCACTCGTACTCTTCGGCGGGAACGCCGCCCTCGTGGAACTCTTCGCCCTTGCCGTAGATACGCTGGGACTCGAAGATGACGCAGGGATCGGTGCCGTTCAGAGCCGCCTGCATGATGCCCTTGGCCTCATACGGGGTAGCCGGGAAGAAGACCTTCAGACCGGGGATGTGGGAGACGATGGCGACCCAGTCCTGAGAATGCTGCGCGCCGTACTTTGCGCCGACAGACATACGCAGGATCATCGGCATCTTGAGAATACCGGCGGACATGGCCTGCCACTTGGACATCTGGTTGAAGACCTCGTCGCCTGCGCGGCCCAGGAAGTCGCAGTACATCAGCTCGACGACCGCGCGGCCGCCGCACATACAATAGCCGACGGCGGTGCCGACGATAGCAGCCTCGGAGATTGGGGAGTTGAACAGGCGGGAGTGCGGGATCACGTCCATCAGGCCGCGGTAGACGGCGTATGCGCCGCCCCAGTCGCGCACGTCTTCGCCATAGGCGACGAGCGTGGGATCCTCGTAATACTTGTTGATCAGCGGCTCAAAGATAGCGTCGCGGATGTTGTAGACCTTCATGTCGGAGAACTTATTGCCGTCCTTATCGAACGCATAGTGCTCCTTCTTGGCGAGGTCTGCGTAGCGCTTGCAGCTCTCCTTCGGGCCGGTGACGTTCAGCTTCTGATCGGGCGCGCCCATGGAGCGGACCGTCTCGTTGGAGAACATGAGGTTCGCCAGATAGTCCGGGTTCTTGTCGAAGTCGACATACGGAGAGATCTCCTTGTCGTCGGCTGCGCGGCAGATCATGGTCATGCGGTCAGCGGTGTCCTGCAGCAGCTTGGCAAAGAACTCGTCGGACTCGACGCCTGCTTCTACGAGGGCCTCGCGGAACTTGACGATCGGGTCATGGCTGCGCCAGTCCTCGATCTCCTCCTTGGTGCGGTACGCGTTCTGGTCGGAGGTGGAGTGGCCGACGAGACGATAGGTCACGACGTCGAGCAGGACGGGGCCTTCGTTATTCTTGATCAGCTCCATCTTGCGCTTGTACGCGTCGATGACAGCCAGCGGGTTCCAGCCGTCGACACGCTCGGCATGCATCTGGCTCGGGGTGATGCCTGCGCCGAGACGGGCGGGCATATTGTAGGCCATGGTTTCGCCCATGGTCTGGCCGCCCATGCCGTAGAAGTTATCAAAGACGTTGAAGATGATGGGCAGACCACCCTTGCGTCCTTCTTCCCAGAGGGTCTTGAACTGGTCCATGGCGGAGAAGTTCATGGCCTCGTAAACCGGGCCGCAGCCGAGGGACGCATCGCCGATGTTGCAGACGACGACGCCCTTCTTGTCGTTGTTCTTCTGGTACAGCGCAGCGCCCGTTGCGATCGGAGCGGAGCCGCCGACGATGGCGTTGTTCGGGTAGATGCCGAACGGCAGGAAGAACGCGTGCATGGAGCCGCCCATGCCGTGATGGAAGCCGTTTTCACGGGCAAAGATCTCGGCAACGGTGCCGTAGAGCAGGAAGCGGATGGCCAGCTCCTTGACGTCGCTGGTGTCGGCAAATTTCTTGACGGCTGCGAGGGTCTTGCCGCCGAGGAAGCTTTCCATGGTCTGCATCAGCTCTTCGTCGGAGAGCTTGTTGATGCAGCTGAGGCCCTTGGACAGGATCTCGGAGTGGCTTCTGTGAGAACCGAAGGTGATGTCGTCCTTGTTCAGCAGATATGCTTCGCCGACGCAGGAGGCCTCCTGGCCGTAGCTCAGGTGCGCGGGGCCGGGGTAGGTCGTTTCGACGCCGTTATAGTTGGCCTGCGTCTTGATGAGCGTGAGCATATGCTCGAACTCACGGCAGATGGCCATGTCGCGGTAGATGCGGATGAGATCTTCCTTGGTGTAGTTGCCCTCGTCCAGCTCCTGTTTGATGGTCTTGTTGTACTGGCAGACGGGAATATCTTCAAAGTGGATATAGCCGGGTTCACGGACTTTTACGGGATCGATATACAAAGATTTCGGCATAATTTCGTCCTTCCTTTCTCTTACTTGGCAAGCAGCGTCATGAAGTTCTCAAGGCTCTTGCACAGCTCGCTCATGTAGCGCGCGGCAGGTGCGCCGTCGATGACTCTGTGATCGAAGGTCAAAGACAGGCCCATGGCCGGGTACGTCTCAATGGCGCCGTCCTTCGCGGACTTGATCTTCGTCTGGATATTGCAGACGCCGAGAATGCCGGTCTGAGGCGGATTGATCACGGGCGTGAACGCCTCGCAGCCGAACGAGCCGATGTTGGAGATGGTGAAGGTCGCGCCGGACATATAATCGGGGCTGAGCTTGCCTTCGCGGGCCTCGGCGGCAAGCCGCTTGGCTTCCATGGACAGCTCGAGCAGCGTCATCTGGTCGGCGTTAAAGATCGTGGGGACGATCAGACCGCGCGGGGTGTCGCAGGCGAAGCCGAGGTTGACGGTATTGAAGTGACGGACGACGTTCTCTTCGAGGACGTTTGCATTCAGATCCGGGCAGGACTTGATGGTCTTCGCAACGGCGAACATGACCATGTCGTTGAGGCTGACCTTGCCCATGGGCGCGTCAAGCGGCTTGAGCATGGCGCGGTAGGCCTGGATCTGGGTCGCGTCGAAGGAATACTGCTGGGTGAGCTGCGCCATGGTGGACAGGCTCTTCGTCATGGACTTGGCCGTGGCCTTGCGCACGGGGCTCCACTTGACATCCTCAAAGTCGGCGGCAGCGGGCGCTGCTGCGGCAGGTGCTGCATACGCGGCGGCTGCGCCGGAGGCGATCAGCTTGTCGATATCGCGCTCGATGATGCGGCCGTTGGGGCCGGTGCCGGTGGCAAGGGCCGGGTTGACATTGTTCGCGACGGCCTTGGCCATAGCGCGCGGAGAAATGGCCTTCAGCTCGGCTGCGGCGGCAGGCGCTGCGGCAGCTGTGGGCGCGGCTTCTTCTGCGGCGGGAGCGGCTGCGGGAGCCGGAGCCTCTGCGCCGGGCTTCAGGAACTCATACGCGTCGCCGGGGTTGCCGACTGCGCAGACGTTGGCAAGGCACGGAACCTCGTCGCCGTCCTCAAAGAACTTTGCAAGCAGCGTGCCGGAAGCAGTGGATTCGCATTCGAACTCCGCCTTGTCGGTTTCGTAGGTGAACAGAACGTCGCCGGCGCTGACGGGATCACCGACATTCTTCTTCCACTCGCCGATGATGCAGGACTCGACCGTGATGCCCTCCTTCGGCATGATCACGGCCTGTGCGCAGGGGCCTGCGGGCGCTGCTGCGGCAGCGGGAGCGGCAGCCTTGGGGGCTTCTGCTGCGGGAGCTGCGGGTGCAGCGGAGGCTGCCGGTGCGTTTTTCAGCGCGGAGGTATCCTCGCCGGGGTTGCCGATGGCGCAGACATTGACCAGGCACGGAACCTCGTCGCCGTCTTCATAGAATTTCTCAAGCAGGGTGCCGGAGGCGGTAGATTCGCATTCGAACTCCGCCTTGTCCGTCTCATAGGTGAAGAGGATATCGCCGACGTTTACATGGTCGCCGACATTCTTCTTCCACTCGCCAATGATGCAAGATTCGACTGTAATGCCTTCCTTGGGCATCAATACGCCTTCTGCCATAAGTGTTTCACTCCTATTTTAATCTCAATAAAAATTATTTGTTGGCCAGCAGATACTTCTCTGCTTCCGGGCTCCACAGGCCGTTGTGGCGCTTGGTGATCTCGTCAAGCTTTGCAAACAGCGGATCTGTTTCGCCCAGCTTGCCGAAGTCGGCGATGGCCGTCAGGGGCAGCTCGATCTGCGTGTAGATGAGTTTCTTGCCGCCGGGGATCTTCGGCAGGTTCAGAACGGTGTCGACGACGGCGTTCAGGCCGCCGATGTGGGTGATCATGGCAGCGGGGTTGATCTTGCCGGAGGTCATCATCTCGATGGCTTCCTTCATGTCGCTGGTGTTGCCGCCGGAGGTGCCGACCACATGGGTGTAGAGATAATGAACGTTGTACCAGTTGAATTCTGCCTTGAACTGGCTGTTGGTCGGGCCTGCAAAGAAGTTCAGGCAGCCGTCGAAGCCGAGGATATCGCCGGCCTGCTCGACAACGGGACGAACCGGTGCGAAGCAGATGACATCGTCATAGCCGGTGCCGCCGGACAGCTCACGCAGGTAGTTGGTGTCGCAGCCGGGCTTGGCGGTGTTGACATAGTGCAGCTCAACGCCCATTTCCTTTGCGTGCTCAACAGTATAGATGCTCTGGGCGCGTTCGAGTCTGGCGTCGTCAATGTCGGTGATGACGAGCAGGCTCGGGCGGCGGTCGCAGTGCAGCGCGTAGTCGATCGCGCCGAGGCCCATGGGGCCGACGGAGGCGAGCATGGCCATCTTGCCGCCCTCGACGATGCCCATCTGATGCTCATAGGAGCCGGGCTTGGTATGGTACATGGCATGGAACGTGCCGATGATGCAGCTCATGGGTTCTGCCAGAGAGCCGTAGAAATACGTGTCAGAGTTGTACGGCAGCAGGTTGTCGGTCAGCAGCGTCTCGATGGGGATGTTGGAATACTGGCTGTCGCCGCCGCAGTACTGGTAGGAGTAGCCGGGAGCCAGCTGGGAGCCCTTGTAGAAATGCGCGGGCTGGATGGCGAAGCCCTGGCCGGGCTTATACTTGTTCTTCCAGTTTTCACCGACCTCGGTGATCACGCCGCAGAATTCATGGCCGACGATTGTGGGATGCTCCGCAACGTCGTTCGGGACGCGCTTGTGATCCTCACCCTCGACTGCGGCCTTGTAGGTCGACATACAGATCGAGTCGGAAATGACCTTGACCTGAACGTCATCCGGGCCGACCTGCGGCAGCTCGATCTCCTCCAGGCGGAGGTCCATTTTACCATGGATACGGACAGCTTTCGTTTTCATACGTTCCATTCCTTTCTTGCATTTACCTTGCATAAATCATCCAACCAAAAATGGGATTGTGTTGGTTTGTATTGATTTCACCTTATTGTAGCGCAAGAATCCCAAAGTGTCAACGACAAATCCCGCATTCCGGTGCGGGATTGCGTTGTTTTTTGTGGGAGCGCTTTGCATCCCCCTCCCCTGCCGGACACGGCGGGCAGAAAATGGCTCCCCTGAAAGGGGAGCCGGGGTGCTGGCGCGCCAGTGCTGATATTGTTACCCCTGCACCCTGCGCAGCGTGAGGGTATAGCTGTACTGCGTCCGTGTGGAATCGATTATGGTGTCGGTATAGACGTAATCGACCGCGACGCCGTCCACGACGGTATGATATTCGGAAAATACGCTGTCGCACAGCTCGGACGCAGCCGTCTGCAGGGGCTTATCGAGCAGGATGTGCCCCTTTTCTGCTCCGGCAAATGCAAACAGGGCGTACTGCATCACATCACCGGACGGGACGCTGATCCAGCCGTCCTCCTCGCCGCCCGCAGCGTGGAAGACAATGCCCGTCAGGACGCCGTTTTCTGTCTGGTATTCCAGCTGCGGCAGGCGGTCGTTGAACATGACGGTCGTTGTCCCACCGTTCGATTGAAAGCTCGATTCTTCCTTCCAACGGCCGTTTTCGTCCAGTTCGATGCCCGCATCTCCGAGCTGGCGCTGGATCCTGTTGTAATTCTCCGCAAACTGCGCAACAGTCAGCTCCCCGCGGTAAACCGGGCCGACCGGCAGCAGTACGCGCAGCACGCCGCCCGCGATCAGCAGCGCAGCAAGCACAGCTGCCGCCGCAAAGCGCCATCCGGCGTGATCGCGGATGGTCTGCTCGGAGCCGTCCTCCCACGGAAGCGCCTTCCCCTGCTGCTCGTCGGTATAGCTGACATACAGGCGGTACAGGCGGAAAACCGGCAGATTCAGCCGGATCCCGTACCAGAACAGGTACGCCGTGCGCTCCCGGCCCTCCGCATAGGTCAGCTTTCTGCCGTCCGGGCTTGTCACGCGCAGGCCGAAGAGCCATTTGCCGGGCGTCGTGCCAAACCGGGACAGCAGCAGCGGCTCCAGCAGGAACATCGTGCCGAGCGTCAGAAGCTCCAGAAACAGCATGCCGCCCCGGCTGTTTTTCAGCATGTTGAAGCCAAGAGCCGGCAGGAGCAGCATCCACAGCGTCCGGTAGATCTGGCCGTCGAGCAGGCGCGCGAAGAAGCGCTGCCACGGAAAATGCTCCTTCGGAAGCGTATCACGTTCGAGCACGCGCTCGGTCTGCATTTCATCGAGATACGGCCTTGCGTCGAGCGTCCGGAACTGCGCATGCGCCTGCCGGAGCCGTCCGGCGATCTCCCCCGCCCGGTCAAGCGCCGCCTTTTCCTTCTGTATGGCCGCAATACGCGCGGAAAGCGCCGCATCCAGCTCTGTTTCGCCGCGCACGATCGCCTCGATCTCCTCGACCGAATAGGATGAGCCGCAATAGTCGCATTCGAGCTTCCCGGACGCGCCGACAAAGTGCAGCGAGCCGGTACACGCGGGACATTTGTAATTCGTGATCTGGTCTGCCATGCAGATACTTCGCCTCCTTTGATGGCTCTGCCCGCGCCAAAGGCGCGGGCAGAAAACTCAATTAAAGAACGATATCGCCCTCGTCAAACGGGTCGCCGCATTCGGGGCAGAACTTGGGCGGGTGGGTCGGATCCTCCGGCTCCCAGCCGCACTTGTCGCACTTGTACTTGGGTGTTCCGGCGGGCTTGGGCTTGCCGCACTCGGAGCAGAACTTGCCCTTGTTCACCGCGCCGCAGGAGCAGGTCCAGCCTGCCGCGGCAGCGGGTCTGGGCTTGCCGCATTCGGGGCAGAATTTGCCGGTGATGCCGCGCTGGCCGCAGGCGCACGTCCAGCCTGCGGCAGCGGGCGCTGCCGGTGCGGGAGCGCTCTGCGCGGCCTGCTGCTGTGCGCCCATCTGATAGAGATTCTGCGCATTCATGCCGCCCATCTGTCCGGCCATATTCATGCCCATGAAGGCCATCGCCGGGCCGGCGTTCGGGTTGTTGGCAGCTGCCTGCATGGCGCTGGCCTGCGCGCCGACCAGATGTGCCGCCGCTCTCGTCGGGTCCATAAAGGCCGCGTTGCGCTGCAGCTCCTTGAGCATAGCCTCGTCTTCCTCGCTCGCCTTGACGGACGAAACGCCGAAGGAGACGATCTCAAGACCGCGCAGATTGCGCCACTTACCGGACAGGACCTCGTTGAGCGCGTCGGCCATCTCCATCGTGTGGCCGGGGAGCGCGGAATAGCGGATGCCCTGCTCGGAGATCTTGGCAAAGGCGGGCTGCAGCGCGGTCAGCAGCTCGGTCTTGAGCTGGCTGTCGAGACGGTCGCGGGTATAGTCTCCGCCGACGTTGCCGCAGACGTTCGTATAGAACAGGATCGGGTCGCAGATGCGGTAGCTGTACTCGCCGAAGCAGCGGATGGCGATATCAATATCGATCCCGGCGCGCTGGTCGACCACGCGGAACGGAACGGGAGAGGGCGTGCCGTATTTGTTGCCGATGAGCTCCTTGGTGTTGAAGTAGTACACGCGCTGATCCTTGGGCGGCTCGCCGCCGAAGGTGAAGCGCTTGCCGATATTTTTAAAAGTGTCGAGGATGTTTTTGCCCAGCTTGCCGTAGAACAAAGACGGCTCGGTCGAGGAATCATATTTGAACTCGCCCGGCTCCGCACAGAACTCCGTGACCTTGCCCTGATCGACGATGATCATGCACTGGCCGTCGGCGACGGCGATCACAGAGCCGTTGGAGATGATGTTATCCGAGCCTCTGGTGTTGCTGCTGCGGCCGGAGGTGCGTTTCTGGCCCTTGACGGCCATGACGTTTTCCGGAAGAGAATCGCAATAGAAATACTCAAGCCACTGATCGGCCATCACGCCGCCGGCAGCGCCGAGTGCCGCTTTGATAAGTCCCATTTGATTACGCTCCTTTTCTTGTCTTGAATGAAGTTGCTATGTGGAAATCTGCCATTGTATTCAGGATACCATAGTTTGACGCGTTCGGCAATCGGTTTGTTCCAATTTCATGAATAATCACAAATTTTCGCAGGAACCCACGAATGGGCAGAAACAAAAAAGTGCCCATAGGCAGATTTCCTTGAATTTGATACAATTATATCGAATAAGAGCGTTTGGCGAATTTGTACGCACCCGCGCACATGATCGTAGGGGCCGATGCCCACATCGGCCCGGCAGAATGTGCCATTTTTACGGAAGTCTCCGGTGAATTCGTAACTTCCCAAACGGGCCGACAGAGTCGTCGGCCCCTACAGAGTGCGGCGTAAATTTGCAGAAAGGACGTGAGCCGAACCATGCAGTTTTTGAAATGCGCCTGTTATCTTGCGGGACTGGGCATTCTGAGCTTCGTGCTCGGGCGGCTCGTTCCGAAGACGTGGTTCGACTATACGCGCTTTCCCTACCGCACGTTTGCGTTTGAGCGGAACGGGAAGCTCTATGAGGCGCTGCGCGTTTCGCGCTGGCAGAGCCGGGTACCAGACATGAGCAAACTTTTCCCGAAGCTCATGCCGCCCAAGAAAATGCCCGCCCGTCCGGACGAGCAGACGCTGCTCGTCATGATCCGCGAGACGTGCGCGGCAGAGGCCACGCACACGCTTCTGATGCTGGCCGGACTTGGCGTGATCGTCATCTGGCCGTGCGTATGGGGCGTGATGCTGTATCTGGTCTACGCGATTTTGGGAAATCTGATTTTCATCATCATTCAGCGCTACAACCGCCCGCGCCTTGTCCGGCTTTACGAGCGGAAGCGCGCAAAAAGGAGCAAAGAGGCATGAAGGTACTGATCCTCAGCTGCAACACCGGCGGCGGGCACAATTCCTGCGCCAAAGCCATCGGCGCGGAGCTTTTAAATCGCGGGCACACGTATGAGACGGACGACGCGCTTTTATACGTCTCCAAGGGCACGAGCCGCTTTGTGAGCAATTGGCACGTGCGGTTCTACCGCTACTTTCCCAAGCTCTACAATAAAGGCTATCAGTACGCCGAGGAGCACCCCGCGTCGTTTGACGAATCCTCCGCTGCCTGCCGCATTCTGCGGCGCGGGTGCAAGCGGCTGCGCGCAGCGATCCTCGCGGGCGGCTATGACGCGGTCGTATGCGTACACCTGTTCCCGGCGCTGATGCTGACGTTTATCCAGCGGGAGGCTCCCCTGCCCATTAAAACCATGTTCATCGCCACGGACTACACCGCAAGCCCGTCGTGCGACCGGATGCAGCTGGATACCTGCGTGATCCCGGACGCGGCGCTGACGGAGCTGTTCGTGAAAAACGGCGTCAGCCCGGACACGATCGCGCCGCTCGGCATTCCGGTGCGTGCGGAGCTTTATTCCTGCCTGCCGGTGCAGGAGGCGAAAAAGGCCGCCGGGCTTGACCCGTCGCACCGGCATCTATTGATGATGACCGGCAGCATGGGCTGCGGGCCGATGGAGGAACTTACACAGCTGCTTGCAAATTCGCTTCCGACGGAGTATGATGTAACTGTGGCGTGCAGCAGCAACCGTCAGCTCCTGCGGCGCATGGAGCGGAAATTTGAGGACAGGCCCAATATCCACATCCGCGGCTACATCGGAAACGTATCCGCCATGATGGACAGCGCCGATCTGTTCCTGACGAAGCCCGGCGGCATCAGCACGACCGAGGCCATGGTCAAGGGGCTGCCGATGGTGCTGGTCAATGTGGTCGGCGGCTGCGAGACGCCGAATCTGGAATTCTTCGTCTCGCACGGCGGCGCAGCCACGGCCGACACACCGGAGGCCATCGCCGCGCTCTGCAAACGGCTGCTGGAGCACGACGAGGAGCGCCTGATCATGCGCCAGTCATTGCTCGCCATGCACAAAACCCCCGCTGCGCAGGCCATCTGCGACTGTCTGGGTACCTAGGGCATAAACCGGACAGCAGCGTGGGATTCTAATGAAAAAAACAGGGAGGTCACGCGAATATGACGATCGTAACACTGGACAACTTTGAAAAAGAGGTCATGCAGGCCGAAACGCCCGTTGTGGTGGATTTCTGGGCAAGCTGGTGCGGCCCGTGCATGATGCTTGCGCCCGTGATGGAAGCGCTGGAGCCGGAGGTTCCCGGCGTGAAATTCTGCAAGGTCAACGTCGATGACGAGCGCGATCTGGCCATGGAGTTCCAGATCGAGTCCATCCCGACGCTGCTGTGCGTCAAGGGCGGCAAGGCCGTGAAGCGTCTGGTCGGCTTCCGCGAGAAGGACGCGCTCAAGAAGGAGCTGGAGGCGCTGTGAAGGTACGGCTGAACGAGGACAAGGAGGTCGTCGCCCGCATCAAGGAGGGCCTCAAGCGCACCGGCGGCTACTGCCCGTGCAGGCTTGCCCGCACGGAGGAAAACAAGTGTATGTGCGAGGAGTTCCGCAATCAGATCAAGGATCCCGACTTCGAGGGCTACTGCCATTGTATGCTCTACTATAAGGAAAAATAAGCGCCAGCCCGGCGTCCGCGTTGCGGATGCCGGGCTGATTTGATGCGGGTGGACAGAGTCGTCCGCCCCTGCTGGCCGACGAAGAGACAGGGCCTCTTCTCCCGGTCGAACCGCTTGTCAAGCCCCGGTTCGCCCTTTGCCATGATTTTGGCGAAGCGAAAAAGCGCTTTCGGGGTCATGGAGCCGAGCAGCCCCTTCGCAAGCGGCAGCATGGCGCGCAGGCTGAGCCTTTCGCCGGGCCGCTTATAGGGTGTATCTGAAAACTCCCAACGCACCCGGACAGCGGGCCTTTTTGCGGTGCGCCGCGTCATTTTTCCTTGAAATACGTCAGTATTCCTGCGAAAAAATGTCTTGCGCAACGCAAAAATCCCTCGCTGCCGGTCACATCATGAGTTTTCAGATACACCCTAGGCAAGATAGCCCTCGCCCCGTTCGCTTGTTGCGTAGAGGATCCCGCCCCGCAGTGCCATGCGCACGTAGCCGCAGATGAAGGCCGCCGCTGCGTCCCGGCTCGGGAACGCGTCGATCAGGCCGTGTTCCTGGCCGTAATCGTAATAACCGAACGCGTGTCCGATGTCCTGAATGACGCGCTCGTCCAGCTCTGTGACCTTCATACCGATTCCTCCCGTTTCTGAAGCACGGCCACCGCGCATGGGATCCGGCCCTCGCAGAGCGTATATTCCGCGTCCGGATATCCGGCTTCCGCGAAGAACTGCCGGTAGGTGTCCGGCGTGAACTCGCGCTTGAAGTCCGCGCCCGCCTTCCCGATCGCGCCGGAGACGCGGTTGGTTCTGCCCTTGTCCGTCCGGTTCATGTAGGTGGGGATGATGAGCCTGCCGCCGGGGCGGCAGACCCGCTCCAGTTCCTGCAGCGCCCGGTACGGCTCGTCCAGCAGGTGGATGACGTTCGCGGCCACGACCGCGTCAAAGCTCTCATCCGGATAGTCCAGATGAAGAATATCGGCCTGCGCAAGCTGCACATTGCCGAATTTGGCGCACTTTTTCTTTGCCCGGCGCAGCATCGCCGCAGAAAAATCCGTAGCAGTCAGGCGCTTGCAGCGGGGTGCGATGACGGTGGTGAGCAGCCCCGTGCCGCAGGCGCATTCCAGCACGTCGTCAGCCGGAGAGATCAGCTCCCCGACCGCGGCGCACAGCGCCCGGTTCGCCTTTCGGTTGATGCCGTCGGCAAAAATGTCGTAGAGCCACGCAACGTTGTCCCAGAACATGAAGGCTTCCTCCGTCCGTCTTATTTGTCTCTGAGCTTCAGGCAGAAATCACAGCAGTCGCCCCCGCGTCCAAGCGTCTTGGTGCGGTGCCAGTAGAGCTTGGGGTGCAGGCCGTCGTAGGTGATATCGTCGCTGTCGCAGAAGCAGTGGCACAGCTCCGGACAGCCGTAGTGCACGCTGGCGTCGTGGTACGGACATTTCGTCATATCGATGCGCCAGACGTCGCCGGTGGTCTGGATATCCCGCGACGCAAAGCCCGCCGTCACGCCGAACAGCTTCGGCGTCTGCTCTGAGAAGATTCCCGGCACCTTTTTATAAAGGCCGGGAATGCGCATGAGGCGAAGTCGTATTAATTACCAACTGCCCCCGGTGCTTTACCGGCCCACGCCCTTCAGCAGGCCTGCTTTCGCCCGCTCCGGCGTGTCGTCGGACTCGTCGTAAGCATCGTAGGAGGCGGCGGGGTCGTGGACGCGTTTTTTGAATGGGGAGCAGAGCCGGTCCTTGTGGGCGAAGGCGAATTCGAAATTGTCCGTCCAGCCGGTCGCAGTGATACCCGGCGTCGATCATGATGGGAACATCGCCCTTCCGATAAAAGAAGATGTTCGCCGCCCACTCCCGGACGCAGGCAACATTCTCGTCGATCCAGCCGGTATTCGGCGGCTTGAAGATCTCCTTGCCCCGGTACATCCTGCTCATTTCCTTCTTCTGAAATTCCGTTGCTTTCCTTGACATACGCTCCCCCAGTTCCGTGCCGTCCCAGAAACAGCCCTGTGTTTTTTCTGTCAGGCGCAATGGGTTAGATATGTCTAACTCATGCGTATACCTAACTGTGCCTCCTGATTCAGTTTAGCACGCGGCTCCGGCAGTTTCAAGCCGGAGCCGCTGCTTTTTGCGTGAAATACCGGTCAGCTGCAAAGCTTCTCTGCGGCGGTGCGGGCGAGGGTGATGCAGGTCCGGATCGCAGTTTGGTAATCTGCGGGATCGTTGCAGATGATGCAGAGCAGGAAATCCGTCTGCGGGGTAAAGACGATGCCCACGTCCGCGCAGCACAGGCCGAGCAGATCGCCGGTTTTATGGGCGCACTGCGTGCCTTCCGGCAGGCCCTGCGGGATGCGGTCGTTCACCTGCTGGGCAAGCAGGTGCGCAAGCATCTGCTCCGAGGCCTTCTGCGAAACGCACTGCCGGTTGTAGACCAGCCGTAAAAACGCCGCGCAGTCCTCCGCGCTGACGTAGTTCTGCGTCCCGTTTTCCACGAGCATCAGGCGGTTATAGCGCACGGCGGTGCAGTCGATGGAAGCGGCGAAGCGCTCCACGGCGGCGCGGCCGTCCGCTTCGCTGCCTCCGCCGAGCAGGCAGGTCAGCCCATTTGCGGCGGCATTGTCGCTGACGCTGATCATCTGGCAAATAGCGTCCTCCTGCGCGCCGGGCGTCAGGGTCCCGCTGCGCTCCGCGTCATAGACCGCACCCATGATAAACAGCTTGATGAGGCTTGCCGACACCATCTGCGGCGCGTCAGGGTCGATATTTTCCTGCACATGGGCATACGTGCCCTCCTGCAGCCGCTCTGCCCAGATATCCCATTTGTCGCTGCTTCCCTGCAGCTGCTCCCGCAGCGCCTCGGCCAGCGCCGCGTCCTCCGTCAGGGACTGCCTTTGCAGCCTTCTAAAGTAAGCGTCAACGCCGTCGGCGATCCCGGCTGCGATCTTTGCCCGGTACGCATCCGTCGCCATTGCCTCGTCCTCGGCCGGGTTGGTCATAAAGCCCATTTCCACGATGGTGACCGGGACCTCGCTGTAATTGATGCCGGTCATGGTGTCCGTCTGCCAGAGCGTCCGCTCGTTCTGCGGCTTGTCAATCGCTGCGCCAAGCCGCTCGAGCACGCAGTCGGACAGGGCGCGGCTTTTTTCATATAACGCGCCGTTATACGGGTTCGACGGCGTCATGCAGATGGTCATGATCCCGCTGGCGGCGGCGCTTTCGCTTGCGTTGGCATGGACGCGGATGAACGCGCCGGCCTGCTGCGTGTTCGCGATCTGCGCGCGCTCGGCATTGGATATGGAAACGTCGTTCTCTGTCCGCGTCATGACGACCGTATAGCCGCGCGCCGTAAGCTCCTGCTGCAAAAGCAGCGAGACGGCCAGATTCAGCTCGTATTCCGGGATCCCGGTCGACACGCCGGTCGTTCCGGCGGAAACGCGCGTTTTCAGCTCCGTGCTTCCCGGGCCGACCGGCTCCTTGCCGTAATCGGCATTCAGCTGGTGTCCGGCGTCAATGACAATACACGGCTTTTCGGTCTGCACGGCCTCCGGCACGGGGGTCTGTGTCTGCACGGGCTCCGGCACGGGGGTCTGTGTCTGCACGGGCTCCGCCTCCTCCGGTTCCTTCTCCGGCTGCTCCGGAACGGAAGGCTCCTCCGGCTCGGCGGGCTGGACCTCCTCCGGTGCGGCAGGCTCCGGCCCGGCGGAGATCGTCGTTTCCCCGATCCTGTGCAGTCCGAAAAGCAGACCGCCCGCTGCAAGCAGCACGGCTGCCGCCAGAGCCGCCGCGATGATCTTCTTTTTCATATCCTGATCTCAGACTCCATTTCCAAATTCCTTAATAGTATGATTTTCCGAATTTCCGCTTCTCGTATCCGAGCATGAAGGTCGCGTTATAGAGCTCATCCTCGGATAAGTAGCTGTTCTGGTTCGCGTCAAATACGGATGCATCGATGGACGGGTAGTACCAGTCCTTTTCCGCAAAATACGCGGCGATGTCTTTATTCTTAAAGCGCCGTCCGTGGCGGGCATAGATCTCGTTGCGCGCAAGGCAGAGCTGCTGATGGGAAAGGCCCTCCAGATCCGCCTCGGTCAGCCGGCGCTCCGCGCTCTGCGGGAGAATATACGCACTGACGGGCTGTGTCAGCACATTGTTGCAGGACGCACGCGAAAGGAACGCCGAGGCGAGGTCCTCATAGGCCGACGTATGCAGCATGGAGCTGTCCGGATATTCGAACATGAAGTAATACGCATACAGATCCCCCCACGTCTCATAGACGGACATCCGCCTGCCGCTTCCGGTGCAGGTATAGCGGCGGCTGTTTTCCGTCTCCTGCATAGAAGCCTCGTCCACGCGAAAGCCATAGGCAGTGCACAGGCGGCTGCTGCCGGGATCGCCGGCCATGTCGACCGGCGCTTCCCAGACGCGGACGAGCATATCGAGCGTCTGCGCATAATAGCAGTAGATGTTTCCGTTCACGGAGAAGCCGATTGGCGTTTCCACAAATCCCTCCGGCACGGAAAAATACAAATCATAATCGCCGGTCACGGCCACCCAGTTCAGCTGACCGGGCTGAAGCTCCAGAATACGATCCGGCTGGTACGCCCCGGCATCCTCCTCCGGCTCCTCCTGCGCGGGTGCTTCCTGTATGGGCGCTTCGGGCGCGGTATCCTGCGGCGCAGGCTGTTCAGGGGTGTCCTGCGGCGCGGCTTCCGCTATGGTTTCCGTATATGCCGGTTCCTGCACGGCGTCCTTTTCCCCGCGCAGCTCCAGGATCAGCTTGACCGCCAGCGCCACGCCAACCAGCAGGACCAGGCTTGCAGCCACAGCAAGCAGCACGGTCTTTCCATTGCCCGGCTTTTTCTGTCTGGGTCTGACAGGGCCGCCGGCAGCGCCTCTGCCGCTGTTCATATCCCCATAGTGATAGCTGTCAACCGTCGGCTCGGCGGAACCGAACATATCCTCACCGCTGCCGACAGGCATCCCGCACTTGCCGCAGAAATTCCCCGACGGCGGGAGCTGCGCCCCGCAGTATTTGCAATATCGTTCCATTTCTTTTCCTCCCATTCGTTCTGTCTGTCCCGGCTCTTATAACCGCGGCGTCCCCGCCCGGTTCATGAGGGGAAATTCAGGCGAATCCTACTTATCATTAACTTTAACACGCCGTCCCGGAAAAGTCCACGCCTTTCGGTGAGAAATTCCAGAACTGGTATATCCGCGCCAAACCGAAACGCCGCATTCCGGCTTTCATCGGAATGCGGCGCATTTGTTTTCCAGCCGGTCCCCGGCTTTATTTTCGCGTCTCGTCATGGCCCTTGGCGGCGACAGCGACACCCTCGCCGCCATCACCGGCAGCATCGCCGAGGCGTTCTACGGCGTGCCGGAAGAACTGCGGCACGAGTGCCGCAAACGCCTGACACCGGAGCTGGCGGAGATTCTGCGTGAGTGGGAAAGTGCGCTTTACAACGAAAAAATATGTGGTAGAATTTGAAATAGAGAACAAAATAAGGAGGGACTTCCATGGCGATTCTGAACTTTTCCGATGTGCTTAAAAATGTGGGGCTTGACCCGAAGCGGGTAAAACTGATCCGGCATTCGCTGGGTGACAAGGCATTCAAGAAATGCTATGACAAGAACATGGTGGAGGAGTACACCCGCGTACAGAGTGAAACCTTCAGCAACGGGTATGATTATTGGTGCGTATTTATCAGCGACAAGAGTACGACGGCAAAGTTTTTCGCCTGCTACAAGGTAAGCGGCGGCGTTATTGATACGCAGGACACGAAACCAAAGGGTTTCCCGCTGGAGGATTGGTTCCAAGGGCAGCGAATGTTTTACAATCTGGAGCGCATTGACCTGCTGAGGGAATACGAAGGCAGACTCTTGATCGAATGGGGTAAAAGCGCGCTTGCCTGGGCGCAGAAAGGCACAAACGAAAAGCCTATTGTGGCCATTCGGGACAAGAAGATTTTTTCCGGCTACGAAAACGCGATCCTTACCTATGAAGAGCTTCGGGAAATCGTGCAGGATCCCACGGCATACGAATCGTGGCACACGGCGCTTTCCACCGTCAACGCGGTCTACCTCATTGTTGACCAGGAAAACGGACGGAAGTATGTTGGCTCCGCTTATGGCAAGGGAGGCTTATTGGGGCGCTGGACACACTATGTGAAGTCACTGCATGGTGACAACAAGTTGATGAAGGAGCTACTCTGCGACTACCCGGATAGGTATACGCACTTTCAGTTCTCGATTTTGCAGCTCCTGCCAAAGGCCGTGACGCCCGATGAAGTGATCCAAACGGAGACCCTTTGGAAGAAAAAGCTGCTGACCTATGAGCCTCTCGGCATGAACGCGAACTAATCTTCCTTGCAGTATCCTCTGGGTAATACATAGCTCTCACTTTCCTTTGACAAAGCGACTGTTTCAGCCCACTTTTCAAGTAGGGCGGCAAATCCCATCAAGCGCCCTCCGAAAGACGCGTGACGGCAAAAATCAGCCATAATCAACCTTTAAAACGGTAAAAAAGCAAAGGGGTATGTGTCTTAACGGCACATACCCTTTTTGTCAGCAACCCTTGTCCGGCAACTGCCATATTATTTGTTTCGTGAAACCTGTTTTATGGACAGCTACCTGCCGGGGAGGATTTTTATATTTTACGCCTCAAGGCTCGACGGATACTGCTCCAGCAGAGAGACGTTCGGGAGTTCTGCGCCGAAGCGGGCCATGCTGCGTTCGCATTTGCGGCGGATGCCGCAGACGTCCTTTTCGTCGACCGGAATGTGATAAATATAGTTTTTCACTGCCGCCTCCAGCAGCAGCTCCCGCGTCTCGGAATGGGACAGATACTGCCCGTTCCAGAACGCCGCGTCCGCCCGGCGGCCATGCAGAATGGCGCGGTGGCGTTCCGTGTCGATCTGCGCGTCGGCAGTCACATAAATGCTTTTTCCGGCAGCGGAGATCCAGTATACAGCGTGCGGGGCTTCGGCCATACCCGGAACGGGGATGTGTGGAAAGCGGCTGCATTCGACCGTAAACGGGCCAAGCTGCATCATCAGGCGCTCCGGCGTGTTCGGCTGCAGAAGGAAAACCGGCGCGCCGCAGGCCGCGCGGAGCTGCTCCGTGCGGCTGGCGCTGTAATGGTCGGGGTGCGCGTGGGTAAACAGGACGCCGCAGACGGCGTCATAGGGCGGCTCGCCTGCCAGCATTTTCGCAAAGACTTCAGGCGGCAGGCCGTAATAGCAGCGGAACTGCTTGTTGAGCGCGTCGATCAGGAGCGCGCTCCCATCCTGCTCCAGCACAAGGCCGCAGCTGCTGACGAGTGTGATCCTCATTGCAGCAGCTCCAGAAATTCCTGCTCGGACAAAACCGGGATGCCCAGCTCGTTGGCCTTTTTCAGCTTGCTGCCCGCGTTTTCGCCCGCGACGACATACGTCGTCTTTTTCGAGACGGACGAGGCGGCCTTGCCGCCGAGGCTTTCGATCTTCTCCGTCGCCTCCTCGCGCGTGAAGAGGCTCAGCGCGCCGGTCAGCACGAAGGTCTTTCCCGCAAAGCGGGTGTCCGTGATCCGGTTGGTCGACAGGAAGTTCACGCCAGCCTCGCGCAGACGCTCAATGAGGTCCTGCGACTGCGGGCTTGCAAAATAGTCGAGAATGTTCTGCGCCGTCGTCTCGCCGATATCAGGCACGGCAGTCAGGTCTTCAAGCGCCGCGTTCTGCAGCGCGTCGAGGCTGCCGAATGTAGCAGCCAGCACCTTAGCCGCCTTGCTGCCGACCTGCCGGATACCGAGGGCGCACAGAAGGCGGGACAGATCGTTCTGCTTGCTGGCTTCAATGGCTGCCTCCAGATTCGCGGCGGACTTTTTGCCCTGACCGGGAAGCTCGGCAAACGCGGCGTAGTCCAGCCGGTAGAGGTCGGCGGGATTGGACACCATCTTCTGCTCGATCAGCTGATCGAGGATCGCGCTGCCGAGGCCGTCGATGTTCATGGCCTCGCGCGAAACGAAATGCGCAAGATTGCGCGACAGCTGCGCGGGGCACTCCGCGCCGGTGCAACGCAGAGCCGCGCCGTCCTCATCGCGCACGACGGGCGCGCCGCAGACGGGGCATTTGTCCGGCAGGTGATAGGGCTTCGCGCCCTCCGGGCGCCTGGCGAGCACGACTTCAAGAATCTCCGGGATGATCTCGCCTGCCTTGCGGATCTTGACGGTATCGCCGATGCGGATGTCCTTATCCGTAATAAAATCCTGATTGTGGAGCGTCGCGGCAGTGACGGTCGTTCCGGCCAGATGCACGGGAGCGACGATGGCGCGCGGGGTGAGAACGCCCGTGCGGCCCACCTGCACGACGATATCCTCCAATACCGTCTCCTTGACCTCGGGCGGGTATTTGAAGGCTGCTGCCCAGCGCGGGAATTTGGCCGTGCTGCCGAGACGGGCGCGGCCCGCAAGGCTGTTGAGCTTCATAACGGCCCCGTCGATATCATACGGCAGGTCATAGCGCGTTTCGCCAAGCTCGGCGATCAACTGCTCCGCTTTGTCCATATCGCGGCAGAGCGTATAGGGAATGACCTTGAATTTCAAATTTCGCAGATAGTCCAGCGTCTCGCTGTGGGTCTGAAATTCCGCGCCCTCTGCCAGCTGCAGATTGAAAACCAGAATGTCCAGCCTGCGCTTTGCAGCGATACCGGGGTCGAGCTGGCGCAAAGAACCCGCCGCCGCGTTGCGCGGGTTGGCAAAGAGCGGCTTTCCGAGCTTTTCCTGCTCGGCGTTGAGCGCCTCGAAGCTGGCGCGGGGCATAAAGACCTCGCCGCGCACGATCAGACGGGCGGGCGCGTGCTCCAGCGTCATGGGGATGGAGCGGATGGTCTTGAGATTTTCCGTTACATCCTCGCCGATCAGGCCGTCGCCGCGCGTTGCGCCGCGGACGAACTGTCCGTCGACATATTCCAGCGCGACGGAGAGACCGTCGACCTTCGGCTCGACGGAGTATTCCGCGTCCGGCTCCTCCTCGCGCACGTGCGCGTCAAAGTCGCGCAGCTCGTCATAGGAAAACACGTCCTGTAGGCTTTCCAGCGGGACGGCGTGGCGCACCTTGACAAATTCGCTCAGCGCCTGCCCGCCGACGCGGCGCGTCGGACTGAGGGGCGAGGCGTACTGCGGGTACTGCGCCTCCAGTTCTTCCAATCTGCGCAGCTTGTGGTCATAGTCATAATCGCTCATTTCGGGGTTGTCGAGCACGTAATAAAGATATCCGGCGTGTTCCAGCTCCCGTGTGAGCTGTTCAATTTCCTGTTTCGGTTCCATATTGTTCCCAGCCTTCCGTTGTAGTCAGATGTCCCAGGTTTACGTACGTTTCAGGCACTGTGCCGACGATCACGGTCTGCGCGAGCATGACGTCGCTGTCCACGTCGACCGTCTCATAGCCGACGGTCGTCAGGATGGTCAGGCTGATGGTGAATTTCACCTTCAGCGTCTGCAGCGTCTGGTTGATCCCGGCTGCGGTAAAATCCGAAAAAAAGTCAGCGTTCGACATGGTGAGGCTGACGGCCTTGACCGGCAGCTCCGGGCCGGTTCCGGCCAATAGATCCGGCAGCAGGAGGTTCCCGAGCGGGATGCCCATCTGCTGCGTGTTGATCTGCGCGACAAGGGTATCCAGAAGTTCCAGCACCTCGACCTTGAGGCGCTCGACCTGCGTCATGTCGGTGCGAAGCGCGGTGATATGGCCCTCCACGTCCTTTTCCAGCACGATCACGCGGGAAAAATCCGTGTCGCCCCTGCGGAGCATTTCGCTGACGGCCTCTATGATGGCGTTCGACGCGGCGTTGACCGCCTGATTGCGCGCAAGCTCGCGGATATACGGTGACAAATGCAGCTCCACGAGCAGAACCAGCCCCGTCAGCACGAGCAGCGGGACGATCAGAAGCAGTCTTCTGCGTCTTCGTTTTTTCCGGCTCATCTCCATACACCCCCAGCATAGCCTATGCCGGGGTCATGGGAAGATTACAGCTTTTTCATGTGCTGGCTTGCCGTGTTTGCCATAAGGCGCTTCGTGCCGACGCCGTCGAACGCGATCTCGAGCAGCGCGTCGGCGCCCATGGGCAGGACCGTCAGGATCATGCCCCGGCCAAATGCCTTGTGCTGCACCATCTCCCCGGCCGCGAAGCTGACCTTCGGGGCCGGCTTCGGCTGCGTGTGGACGGAATAGTCCTTCTGCGGCTTCGGGCGCGTGGGGATCTGCGAAAAGTCATTATACTCGTCGCCGTAGATGCTGACGCGGCCAAACGAGCCGTACTGCCGGGGGGCCTGCTGCGAATAGCTGGGCTTCGGCGCGCCGACGCGCTTGACGGATTCCGCCGGAAGCTCGTCTACAAAGCGGGAGGGCAGGTTCGTCGTGGTGCGTCCATAGAGCATACGCTGCCGGGCATAGGAAATAACGAGGTTCTGCTTGGCTCTGGTGATGGCGACGTAGCACAGGCGGCGCTCCTCTTCCAGCTCCTCCGGCTCGCTCAGGCAGCGGTTCGACGGGAACAGCCCCTCTTCAAAGCCCGTGAGAAATACATTCGGGAATTCCAGGCCCTTTGCCGCGTGCATCGTCATCATGACGACGGCGTCCGCGTCCGGGTCGTATTGCTCAATGTCGGTATAGAGGGCGATCTCTTCCAAAAATCCAGCCAATGTGGGCGTATCGGTGTTTTCCATGTAGGCAAGGATGCTGGATTTCAGCTCGCGGACGTTTTCGGCGCGGGTGCGCGCTTCGACATCGTCCTTTTCCTCGAGCATTTTCAGATAGCCGGTGCGGAGCATGACCTCCTCATAGAAGTCCGGCAGAGAAAGCGTCGTCAGAAGCTCGGCGCATTCCTCGATCACGACTGTGAAGGCCATGAGCTTCGCGGCGGACTTTTCAAGGCTCGGATAGCTGTACGGGTCGGAGACGACCGTGTAGAGCGGCACGCCTGCCGCAGCCGCCTGCCGCTGCGCCATTTCGAGCGTTTTGCCGCCGATGCCGCGCGGCGGGTTATTGATGATGCGCTGCAATCTCAGCTCATCTGCGCGGTTATTGATCACGCACAGATAGGCCAGCATATCCTTGACCTCGGCGCGGTCAAAGAAGCGTGTACCGCCGATGATGCGGTACGGGATGCCGCTGCGCTTGAACGCGTTTTCCACCGCGTTCGACTGCGCATTCGTGCGGTAGAGCACGGCGAAATCCTTGAAATTCTTCCCCTTGGACATGGAGATAATGCGGCTGGAAATGTAATTGGCCTCATCCGACTCGCTTGCCGCCTCGTAGACCGTGATGCGGTCGCCCGCAGCGTTCTGCGTCCAGAGCTTTTTGCCCTTGCGCCCCCGGTTGTGCGAGATGACGGCGTTGGCCGCGTTCAAAATTGCCTGCGTGGAGCGGTAGTTCTGCTCGAGGCGGATGACACGTGCGCCCTTGAACTGCTTTTCAAAGGAAAGAATGTTCTCGATAGTCGCGCCGCGGAATTTGTAGATGGACTGGTCGTCGTCGCCGACGACGCAGATGTTTTCATACCCGCCCGCAAGCAGCGCTGTCAGCTGATACTGCAGCTGGTTCGTGTCCTGATACTCGTCGATCATGACGTAGTGGAACTTGCGCTGGTAATACGTCCGCACGTCCTCAAACTGCTCAAGCAGCTCGACGGTCTTGAGGATGATATCGTCAAAGTCCAGCGCGTTGGCCTCGTGCAGGCGCTTTTCGTATTCGGCGTAGAGCTGCGCGATGCGGTCCATGCGGTAATCGCCGGACTTTCCGGCGTGTTTGGAAAACTGCTCCGGCCCCTGCCGCTTGTCCTTGGCCTTGCTGATGACGGAAAGCGCCAGACGCGGCGGGAGGGATTTTTCGTCCAGCCCGAAGTCCTTCAGAATGTCCTTCATGACCCGCTCGGAATCGCTCGTGTCATAGATCGTGAAGCGGCCCGTGTAGCCGTCCAGGCGGCCAATCTCCCGGCGCAGAATGCGGCAGCAGGCAGCGTGGAACGTCATGGCCCAGACGTCCATGGCGTAGTCGCCCAGCAGCGCCTGCAGTCTGGCCTTTAATTCATTTGCGGCCTTGTTGGTGAATGTGATGGCCAGAATCGACCACGGCGCGGCGGGCCGGAGCGCGCACAGGCGCTCGGCCTGCTGCTGCATGGCGGGATCGCGCGTTTTGAGGTAGTCCTCGAGATATGTAACGTCCGCCTCCGCAATATACTCCGGAATTTCGTTGGAGTCGGAGCCTTCGCCGAAGGCGATGAGATTGGCGATGCGGTTGATGAGAACGGTCGTCTTGCCGCTGCCTGCACCGGCCAGCAGCAGCAGCGGCCCCTGCGTTGTAAGAACGCCCTCGCGCTGCATCTCGTTCAGGTTCTGAAAGCGCGCAGCGATCACAGCGCGGCGCGCGGATAAGAACCGGGCTTCAAATGTCTGTTCCATAGCTTCCCCTTACGGGCAATGTCGTCGATTTAAGACCGCATTCTATGCGAAACCCCGGTAAAAAACGGACGCAGCTGGTAGGGGCGGGGCTCTGCTCCGCCCGATGGGCAGCCGCAAATCCGTATGATGCCCTGTAGGGGCCGATGCCTACATCGGCCGGCAGAACGCACCGCTTTTACGGTAGTCTGCAGCGAATTCGTAACTTCCCTACGGGCATATGCGTATGTGCATTCGAATTCGCCGAAGATTTCCGACCATCCAGTGCTTTCTGCCGGGCGGAGCAGAGCCCCGCCCCTACGAACCCTGTTTGCGGTTTCAATGTATTTGCGTGACAGGTCACAGTATCAGGTGATATGACATTGCCTTTTCAATAAACTACGGATATTCTACCGCATTTTGCCCGGTTTGTCGACATCAAAAAAATGTTCGAAGCCGTTCCAGCGCCTTCTTTTCGATGCGGCTGACCTGCACCTGCGACACGCCGATGAGGCCCGCGACGCGCTGCTGGGTCAGGCTGTGGTAATAGCGGAGCTGGATGACGAGCCGTTCCTTGTCGTTCAGGCGGGCAAGCGCCTCCTGCAGGGCCATGCGTTCAAGCAGCTTTTCCTCCATGCCGTCTGTACACAGGACATCCTCGAGGGAGAAGCCCTCCTCGCCGGTCTGGCGCTGGATGGACTCGGTCGCGCTGGTGGCGGTTTCGGCAGCCGCGATCTCCTCCGGCGAAAGGCCCAGCGCCTCGGACAGCTCGGAGACCGTCGGGTCGCGGCCGAAATCGCCGGTCAGGCGCTCACGGGCCTTTTTGATGGCGGCGGCGCGCTCTTTCACGCTGCGGCTGACCTTGACCGCGCCGTCGTCGCGCAGAAAGCGGCGGATCTCTCCGGCAATTTTGGGGACGGCGTAGGTCGAAAACTGCGTGCCGTAGGCGGTATCAAAGCCCTCGACCGCCTTTAAAAAGCCGACGCAGCCGAGCTGGAACAGATCGTCCGGCTCCACGCCGCGGCCAAAATACCGCCGGGCGATCGACCAGATGAGGCCCGTGTTTTCCGTCACGAGCCGTTCGGACGCGTCCCGGTCGCCCTGCTGGGAGCGCTGGATGAGCGTGATGGTGTCGCTCAAGCGGTTTTCCTCCGCTGCACGATCTTGCGCTTCATATGTACCGTCGTGCCCTTGCCGGGCTTTGACGTGACCTGAAGCGAGGTCATGAAGCTCTCCATGATCGTAAAGCCCATGCCGCTGCGCTCCGGGCCGCCGGTCGTGAACATGGGCGCGCGGGCCTTTTCCACATCCTCCATGCCGCAGCCCTTGTCGCGGATGACGATATCCAGCACGTTCTCCGGCAGAATGCGGCAGCGGATGGTCACGGTGCCGAGGCAGTCGCGGTAGGCATGAACAATGCAGTTGGTCACGGCCTCGGACACCGCGGTCTTGATATCGTTCAGCTCCTCGAGATTGGGGTCGAGCTGGGCGGCGAAGCACGCGACTGCCGCGCGGGCAAAGGATTCGTTCGAGGACCGGCTGGGGAAGGTCAGCGTCATTTCATTTTCAGCTTTCATGGACAAGGCTCCTTTCGTCTTCCAGAGTTGCTATGCGCTCAATGCCGGAGGCCTTGAGCACCTTCATCGGCTGCGGCGGAACGCTTCGGAGAATGACCTCGCCGCGCAGCTGCCGCATCCGGCGCACGCAGGAGATCACGATGGCGATCCCGCTAGAGTCCATAAACGTGACCTCCCTGAAATCCAGCACGCACACGCGCGGCAGATAGAGGTCGATTTTGTTGCCCAGGACGCGCATGATATCCTTCGCGCTGTGGTGGTCAATTTCGCCGCGCAGCGCGACGGTCAGATGCTTGTCCTGCAAAAAGCTTGTAAGATTCATTTGTTCGCCTCCAAAATAGAAAATGGACACACAGGGCTTTTTCCTGTGTGTCCATTATAGAAGCTTTTACGCGCGGGTTTTGTCAAAGGGATTACCGGCGCAGACGCTTTTCACTTTCTTCGAGCTGTGCAAGCAGGGCGCGGTTCTTTTCGAGCTTTTCGCGCTGCTCGGCCACGACCTTTTCCGGTGCGCGGGAGACAAACGCTTCGTTTGAAAGCTTACCCTCGAACATGGCGATCTGCTTGAGGCAGTTCGCCTTTTCCTTTTCGATGCGGGCCAGCTCCTTCTCGAAGTCGATCAGCTCCTCCAGCGGAATATAGAGCTTGGCGTCGTTCGTGACGACGCAGACCATGTTCTCGTGGCCCTCGGGGTCCGAATCGCAGATGATGACCTGATCGGCGTAGGCCAGACGGCAGATAAAGCCCGTGCCCTGCCGGAAGATCTCTCCCTTGTCGGACACGACGTAGAGCGTGCTCTTCTTCGACGGCGGGACGTTCATCTCTGCGCGGCGGTTGCGGATGGAGCGGATGGCGTTCATGACGGACTCCATATGTGCCGCCTCGACGGAGAAGTTCAGATTCTCGTCGTACTTCGGCCAGTCAGCCAGCATGAGGAACCTGCCCTCGTGCGGGATGGCCTGCCAGATTTCCTCGGTGATGAACGGCATGAACGGGTGCAGGAGGCGCAGGAACTGGTCAAGCACATACACCAGCACCTTCTGCGCGGCCAGCTTGCTCTTTTCGTCCTCGCCGTAGAGGCGCGCCTTGGTCAGCTCGATATACCAGTCGCAGTACGTGTCCCAGATGAAGTCATAGACCTTGGCGGAGGCCACGCCCAGCTCGTACGCATCCATATTCTCCGTGACTTCTTTGATGAGCGTATTGAGCTTGGACAGCACCCATTTGTCCTCGATCTCCAGGTCGGCGGCATCCGGAAGGCCGTTTTCTTCGACGGTCAGGTTCATGAGCACATAGCGGCTCGCGTTCCAGATCTTGTTGGCGAAATTGCGCATGGCCTCGCACTTTTCGACGTAGAAGCGCATATCGTTGCCGGGCGAGTTGCCGGTGATGAGGTTGAAGCGCAGCGCGTCCGCGCCGTATTTCTCGGCCATTTCCAGCGGGTCGATGCCGTTGCCGAGGGACTTGGACATCTTGCGGCCCTTGTCGTCGCGGACGAGGCCGTGGATGAAGACGGTCTTGAACGGCTCCTTTTTCATCTGCTCCATGCCGGAGACGACCATGCGCGCCACCCAGAAGAAGATGATATCATAGCCCGTGACCATATCGGTCGTCGGGTACCAGTATTTGAGGTCTTCCGAATTCAGATCGGGCCAGCCGAGCGTGGAGAACGGCCACAGACCGGACGAGAACCACGTATCGAGCACGTCCTCGTCGCGGGTCAGCTTCGTGCAGCCGCATTTTTCGCACTTCGTTGGGTCTTCGCGGCTGACATTGATATGGCCGCATTCGTCACAGTACCACGCGGGGATCTGATGGCCCCACCAGAGCTGGCGGGAGATGCACCAGTCGTGCACGTTTTCCATCCAGTTGAGATACGTCTTGGAGAAGCGCTCCGGAACGAATTTGATCGTGCCGTCCTTCACGACGCGGATGGCCTCTTCTGCCAGCGGCTTCATCTTGACGAACCACTGCGCGGAAATGAGCGGCTCGACGTCGTTATGGCAGCGGTAGCAGGTGCCGACGTTGTGGGAATACGGCTCGGTCTTGACCAGATACCCCTGCTCTTCGAGGTCCTTTACCAGGGCCTTGCGGCATTCGTAGCGGTCCATGCCGTTGTACTTGCCGCCGTTTTCGTTGATATGGCCGTCGTCGGCGATGACGCGGATGACATCGAGGTTGTGGCGCAGGCCGACCTCAAAGTCGTTGGGGTCGTGCGCCGGGGTCATTTTGACCGCGCCGGTGCCGAAGCCGATCTCGCAGTATTCATCGCCCACGATGGGAATTTCGCGGTTCATGATGGGCAGGATACAGGTCTTGCCGATGAGGTGCTTGAACTTTTCGTCGTTCGGGTTGACGGCCACGCCGGTGTCGCCCATCATGGTTTCCGGGCGGGTCGTGGCAACGACGATATCGCCGGAGCCGTCAGAGAGCGGATACCGGATATACCAGAGATGGCCGGGCTTGTCGACATACTCGACCTCCGCGTCGGAGAGGGCCGTCAGGCAGTGCGGGCACCAGTTGATGATGCGGCTGCCCTTGTAAATAAGGCCCTTGTCGTACATCTCGCAAAACGCCTCGCGCACGGCCTTGGAGCAGCCCTCGTCCATCGTGAAGCGGCTGCGCGACCAGTCGCAGCTGACGCCGAGCTTTCGCTGCTGCTCGACGATGCGGCTGCCGTACTTTTCCTTCCACGCCCAGACGCGCTCGAGGAACTTTTCGCGGCCAAGGTCATAGCGGGTCTTGCCCTCCTTGACGCGCAGCTCTTCCTCGACCTTGATCTGGGTGGCGATGCCGGCGTGGTCCGTACCGGGAAGCCACAGGGCGCTGTAGCCCTCCATACGCTTATAGCGGGTCAGAATGTCCTGCAGCGTCGAGTCCAGCGCGTGGCCCATGTGGAGCTGGCCGGTGACGTTGGGAGGCGGCATGACGATGGAATAGGGCTTTTTGTCGGGATCGGGTTCGGCCTTGAAGCAGTCGCTGTCCAGCCACATCTGGTAGATCTGGCTTTCCACCTGCGTCGGGTCGTATTGCTTGGGCAGTTCTTTTCTCATGTTGATTCTCCTATTTGAAACTTAAAATTATTTTTCGATCAGCTCCGCGCAGGGGCAGGCTGCGTGGGCACGGAAAAAGTCCAGAAATTCCTCCGGCGTGCCTAAAATCAGATCCTTCTTTTGCAGGACCGTGGCCGAGCCGGAATGCGTCAGCAGAAACAGCCTCGGCGTTTCCACCAGCGTTTCCATCTTTTCATACGGGAAATCGGCGGACTTCTGGTTTGTCTTGATCTGCATGGCCTCGTCCGTGAAGCGGATCTTCGGCTTTGACGACAGATCCATCCCGCCGAGGCTCTTTAGCAGCAGCGACGCGGATCTCTGAAACTGCCGCGTCATGCTCGCGTCCGGCCTTGGCAGGAGCCGCGCCGCCGCAATGACCAGCGCGATCGCGCCTGCGGCAAGCAGCGTCGTGTTCCTCGGCTCCGTCAGGCCTGTCACGAGCAGGAAAACGCCTATGGCCGCCAAAACCACAGACAAAACAGTCTGCACGGTCTTCCGGCGCTTCAGCACCGGATCGTCGGCCCGGTTCGCTTCCGCAAAGCGGTTCACGCCGTCGGTCATGCGCCAGAGCTTCGGGTTCATCTTCCGCGAAATGATCTCCGTGCGCGCCCGCAGCGCCTTCGCGAGCTCCTCCTGAAGCTCTGCGCTGTAGGGCGTGGGGACAAATACAAATTCGCTCGGCATATGGCGGTTCCTCTCTTTCTCTATGGTATTGGCGGCGGTTTTGCGCAGGAAAAGTCGAAAAACCGCTTGTGGTTGGTAGGGGCGGGGCTCTGCTCCGCCCGGCGGAGGGCAGTTGTTATAGCGGAAATCTCAGGCGGATAAGAATGCAGTTTCCTGCATGTTCGTAGGGGCCGATGCCTACATCGGCCGGTTGGGAAGCTGCGAAATCGCCGGAGATTCCCGTAAAATCGGTATATTCTGCGGGCGGACAGAGTCGTCCGCCCCTACGGAGTACAGGGGGCAGCGAAACCTTGCTGCAGGGGTCGACGACTCTGTCGGCCCGTTTGGGTAGTTACGAATTCGCCGAAGAGTTCTGTAAAAACGGACTGTTCTGCGCGGGCCGATGTAGGCATCGGCCCCTACAACCAAATGCGCACGTACCTGCGGATTCGCCGAAGATTTCCAAAGATTCGGTGCGTCCTGCCGGGCGGAGCGGCCCCGCCCCTACCAGAACTTTGCGTTTGCAAGAAAAACGCCCTGAGTTTTCATACTCAGGGCGAAGAAGATCTCCGTGGTACCACCTGTATTCCCGCTTGCGCGGGCACTCGCAGCTCTGTAACGGGAGGACCCGGCGGGGCTTACTGTGTGTTCAGCCCGGCGGCTCGGAGGCGACGGGAACTTCGGCTTTGCGGAAGCTTACACCAGCCGCTTCCTCTCTGCGGCGCTGCGCGAAGTTCATTCCTCTTCTCAGCTTGTATCGGTATGGGAAACTGATGCGTTATACGTCCTCGATGATGGGCGAGGGCTTGGCCTGCTGCGGGTTGACGAGGGCGCGGAACTTACTCCGGGACTCGCGGATCTCGCTCAGGGCCTGTGCGATGGCTTCCTCTGTGCGCTTCATGGAATCGTCGACATAGTCGTTCGTGACCTGACGCAGCTCCTTGATCTTGGCCTGCGCGTTCTTCATGAGGTCATCAGCCTCCTTCTGGGCCTGCAGATAGACCTCCTCGTGCGAGATCATCTGCCGGGCGCGCTGCTCGGCCTGCTTGAGAATGTTTTCGGCCTCGCGCTTGGCGTTGGTGATAACGTCGTTGCGGGATTCCACGATCGTCTTGGCCTGCTTGAGTTCACCGGGAAGCTGATTGCTGATCTCGTCGAGAAGATCGAGAACCTTGTCGCGTTCGAGCACGCACTTGTCCGCGCCGAGCGGCAGGCTCCACGCATCCTGTACCATCTCATACAATGTCGTCAGGATCTCTTCAATACCGCTTGCCATAAAAATACCTCCTTAGATTTGCTCCATCATGCGGGCTTTAAAGTCCGGGATGATCGCAGCCGGGAGAAAATCACTCACGTCGGCGTCATACCGCGCCAGCTCCTTGACGGCGCTCGAGCTCAGGTACATGAACTGGTGCTCGGCAGTCAGGAACATGGTATCCAGTCCGGGGTTGAGTTTGTGATTCATGAGCGCCATCTGGAACTCGCGCTCGAAATCAGAAACGGCCCGCAGGCCCTTGATGATAATGGAGCTGCCCTGTTCGCGCGCAAAGTCGGCCAGCAGCTTGTCGGAGTGCATGACCGCGACGTTCGGAATGTCCGCCGTGACGCGGCGGATAAGCTCAGCGCGCTCCTCCGGCGTGAACATGGGGCTTTTTTCACAGTTATACATCACGCAGACGATCAGCCGGTCAAAGCTGCGCGCCGCACGGGTGATGATGTTGAGATGTCCGTTTGTGACAGGGTCGAAGCTGCCGGGGTAAATTGCTGTTCTCATGGCGCCTCCAGACGGCTATCCTCTGCGGAAGATCGTCACCGCAGCCTTGCCGTAACGGTAATCCCGGTAACGCGCAAGACCCGGAATGTCGTCCGGAAGGGACTTCTCAAAGGGTCTTTCACAGACTATTATACCACTGTTCGTCAAAATGTCAATTTCTGATATGATTTTTAGCGCAGTTTCAAGGAAAATTTCCGCGTAAGGCGGGTCTAAAAGGATCAAATCGAACTGCCTGCGGCAGGTTTTCAGGTAGGAACTGTAATCCGCCTGCACAACTTCGGCACGTTCTTCCAGCCTTGTCTTTTTCAGGTTCTCCCGAATAACGCTGACCGGCTCTCTGCCCTTGTCGACAAAGGTGCAGTGCGCCGCGCCGCGGCTGAGCGCCTCGATGCCGAGCTGTCCGGAGCCGGCAAACAGGTCGAGCGCCGTTCTTCCCTCGACCTCAAACTGGATGGCGGAGAAAATGCCCTCCTTGACCTGATCCATGGTCGGGCGGGTATCCATGCCCCTGGGGGCCTTCAGCGGGACGCCTCTGGCGGTTCCTGTGATGACGCGCATGGCGTTTACCCTCCTTCCTTCGGGTGAAAATGCTGATAGACAGCCAGCGCGGCGGACGCGGGGAGCACCTGCTCAAGCTGGCTGCGCTCCGCCTGCGAAATGGCTTTAACGGAGCGGAATTTCTTTAACAGCGCCTGCCGCCGCTTTTCACCGATGCCGGGGATATCCTCCAGACCGGATTTTTTCATGCGGCGGGAGCGCAGCGCACGCTGGTACGTGATGGCGAAGCGGTGCGTCTCCTCCTGGATCGTGCCGATGAGGGCGAAAACGGACGGGACGGCGCTGATGGCGATCTCATCGCCCGCGGCGGTCACGAGCGCTCTTGTGCGGTGCTTGTCGTCCTTGACCATGCCGTAGGCCGGGATATCCAGCCCCAGCGTTTGCAGCACATCCTCCGCGACCTTTGTATGCTCGACGCCGCCGTCGATCAGCAGCACGTCCGGGTGCTCAGAAAAGCCCGCGTCCTGCTGGACGTAATGCGTCAGCCTGCGCAGCAGCACCTGATGCATGGACGCGTAATCGTCCTGATCGGTCAGGCCCTCGACGCGGAAGCGCTTATAGGCGGATTTGAGCGGTTTGCCGTCCTGAAAAACGACCATGGACGCGACGATATCCGTCCCGGCCAGGTTGGAAATATCATAGGCCTCCATCCGGTGCGGGATATCCGGCAGGTGGAGCATATCGGCCAGCGCGCCGAGCGTGCCGGTGCGGCGCTCGGCTCTGGTTGTGATGCGCTCGGCCTCCTCGCGCGCGTTTTTATGCGCAAGCTCGACCAGCCGGACATTGTCGCCGCGCTGCGGCATCCGGATAAGGACCTTTTTGTTCAGCTCCTGCTGCAGAAGGGCGGAAAACAGCTCTGCGTCCTCCAGCTCAAACGGCGTAAGAATGACCTTGGGCGCTGTGCCGCGCGCAAGATAGAACTGCTTGACGAGGGCGGAGACGGCCTCCTGCGGGTCGTCCGCCGGGGAAAGGATCTCGTATTCCTTATCGAGCAGGCTTCCGCTTACATAATGCAGAACTGCGAAGCAGGCCCTCGCCTCGTTCTGGTAATAACCGATCACGTCGGTATTGGCCATCGTCCCGGCGGTCACAAGCTGCTTTTCGCCGAGGGATTCGACGGCGCGCAGCCGGTCGCGCAATGACGCGGCAAGCTCAAACTGTAATTTATCTGCCGCGGCCTCCATCTGTGTGCGCAGCTCGTCCGCGACCTTTTTATAATTGCCCTGCAAAATCAGCACGGCCTGCTCCATGCGGGCATGGTAGTCCTGCTGGCTGCGCGAGAGCTGACACCAGCCGTCGCAGTTGTTCATGTGGAAGTTGAGGCACGGGCGGTCCTTGCCGAGGTCGCGCGGGAACTGTTTGGAGCAGCCGGGCAGCTTCAGCGTCAGGCGGAGCGTGTCGATCACGTGCTGCGTGACGGAGCGACCGCCGAAGGGGCCAAAATAGCTGGCCTTATCCCCTGCCGTTTTGCTGACCATCTGCATGACGGGATAGTCCTGCGTCAGGTCGACACGCAGATAGGGGTAGCCCTTGTCGTCCTTTAAAAGGATGTTGTACTTCGGCATATGCCGCTTGATCAGCGAGCATTCGAGTACCAGCGCCTCAAACTCTGAACGCGCAACGATGGTATCGAAATGGTCGATCTGCGACACCATTTTACGCGTCTTCGGCGTATGCGCCGCCGTATCCTGAAAATACTGGCTGACGCGGTTCTTGAGCTTTTTGGCCTTGCCGACATAGATGACCGTGCCGGTCTTATCCTGCATGATGTAGACGCCCGGCTCGTATGGCAGAGAGAGCGCCTTGTCCTTGAGTTCTTCAAACGTCATAGCTTCTGAATAAAAAAGCGCTGCGGACGCAGCGCAAGCAAATGTGCAGATCGGGCGGCAGAATCAGGAGGGGCATCCCCCTCCTGATTCTGCTGGTTTGTAAAAAATGCCTCAGAAGACCTCTTTTACGAGCATATCGGTCAGTGCTTTTACTGCTTCTTCCTCATCGGGGCCTTCCGCAATGATGCTGACGCGCGTGCCCTTGGTGATGCCCATGGACAAAACGCCGAGCAGGCTCTTGGCGTTGATCTTGCGATCCTCGACCTCGACCCAGATGCTGGACTTGAACTCGTTCGCCTTCTGGATAAAGTAGGTGGCCTGCCGGTTGTAAAGGCCGGATTCACACTTCACGATGGATTGCTGCATATACATAGACGACACTCCTTATACATCCTGCCGGGGATTTCAATTGGTTTTGACCTTCTAATTTTAGCAAATTTCATTGAAATGTCAATCACTATTTCATTGCGCCCCGATTTCCGGACAAAAATCGATGGGACTTATTTGAATTCGACGATCGTGACGCCGGATTCGCCCTCGCCGTAAACGCCGAGGCGGAAGGACTTGACGTATTTGCAGCGGCGCAGCTCCTCCTGCACGGCTGCGCGCAGGACGCCCGTGCCCTTGCCGTGGATAATGCGTGCGTTTGGGAGATTGCCCATATAGGCCGCGTCCAGGAAATTATCGAGCACCGGCAGCGCCTCGTCCACGGCCATGCCGCGGATATCCAGCTCCGGCTGGGCCGCGGCCTTCAGCTCACGCACCTTGCCCGCGATGACCTTTTTCGCCGCGTTCTGCGTCTCGTTTTCGAGCAGGTATACCTCCTCCGGCTTCGCCGTGATCTGCATGATGCCGGCGCGCAGCTGATAGCTGCCGTCCGTGTTAATGGCAAGGACGCTCGCCTTTGTGCCGAGCTTCAAAAGCTCGACCGTATCGCCCACGCGGATGGCGCGGGTCGGCTCCGGGCGCTGCTTTTCCTCACGCTGGGGCTGCATTCTGCTTTCGGCCTCGTTGAGACTGCGGCGCAGCTGCGCCTGCTTTTCATTGGAGCCGGGGACGAACGCGCCGTTTTTCGCCTGCTTCCGGAGCTGCTTGAGTTCTTCGTAGACCGCGTCGGCGGCACGGCGGGCATCGTCGATGATATACTGCGCCTCCTTGCGCGCCTGCTGGGCGGCCTTTTCCTTTTCCTGCTTGATCTGGGCGTAATATTCGTCGGATTTTTCCTTCTGCTTTTCTGTCTCGCGGCGCAGGCGTTCGGCCTCCTCCTTTGCCTTCTCCATCTCCTGCCGCTGCTGGTCAAGCTGCGTCAGAACGTCCTCGAAGTTCACGTCGTTCTGGCTGACAAGACTGCGGGCCTGCTCCAGAATGGCCTCGTCGATGCCGAGCCGCTTGGAGATGGCGAACGCGTTGGACTTGCCGGGCACGCCGATGAGCAGCCGGTAGGTCGGCTGGAGCGTCTCGACGTTAAACTCGCACGACGCGTTCATGACGCCGCTTGTGCGCATGGCATAGAGCTTCAGCTCGGCATAGTGCGTCGTCGCGGCGACGCCTGCGCCGCACTTGCGGCAGAACTCAATGATGGAAATGGCCAGCGCCGCACCCTCGGCGGGATCCGTGCCCGCACAGAGCTCGTCAAACAGGACGAGGCTGTCTTTGTCGCAGACCTTGAGGATCTCTACAATATTCTTTGTATGCGACGAGAACGTGGAAAGCGACTGCTCGATGGACTGCTCGTCGCCGATGTCGGCGAAAACCTGCTCGTAGACGTTGACCGCGCTGCCGTCGTCGGCAGGGATATGCAGGCCGCATTCGGCCATGAGCGTGAGAAGGCCGATGGTCTTGAGCGTGACGGTCTTGCCGCCGGTGTTGGGGCCGGTGATGATGAGCGTATCAAAATCGCTGCCGAGGCGCACGGAGATGGGCACGACGATCTTGCCGGTGATGAGCGGGTGGCGGGCGCGGATGAGGTTCAGCTGCCCGTCCGTCCGCACCTCCGGGCAGATGGCGCGCATGGCAAAGGACAGACGCGCCCGCGCGAAAATGCATTCCAGATCCAGCAGCACGTCGTAGTCCAGCTTGATCTGCTCACGGTGACCCGCCGCTTCAGCGGAGAGTTCGGCGAGAATGCGCTCGATCTCCTTGCGCTCGGCCATGAACAGCTCGCGCAGCTCGTTGTTGCCGTTGACGGCGGACATCGGCTCAATGAAATACGTGCTGCCGGAGGACGAGACATCGTGCACGAGGCCCGGAAGCTGGCTCTTGCACTCGGCCTTGACCGGGACGACGAAGCGGTCGGAGCGGATGGTCACGATCGGCTCCTGCAAAATCTTCGCGTAGGACGGCGAGGTGATGATCTTTTGCAGCGATTCGCGGATCTTCGCGCTCTGCTGGCGGATCCTGCGGCGGATAGAGGCAAGCTCGCTGCTGGCCGCGTCCGCGATCTCGTCCTTGGAGAGGATGGAGGTGAAGATGCGCTCCTCCAGATATTTATTCGTGGTGATCTGCTGGAAGTACACATCCAGCACGCTCGGCTCCTGCGCGCTTCTCCCCTCGCCCTCGGAATACGCCTTTGTCTGGCGGGCGGATTTTAAAACAGCCGCGATGCGCAGCAGCTCCTCCGGGCTGAGGCAGCCGCCGCGGTCGGCGCGGTCCAGCGACGCGCCCACGTCATATACTCCGCCGAAGGACGGCGAGCCCTTGACCGTGATGCAGGCGCAGGCCGCGCTCGTCTCATCCAGAAGGTGCCGGATCTCATCCGCGTCCGTGCTCGGCCGGACGGCAAGGCAGCGGTCCTTCGCCGCCTGGGACGCGGCGTGGTCGGAGAGCATAGCCAGAACCTTATCCAGCTCCAGCTTGGTCAGTGATTTTTCATATTGTTCGTTCATATGTACGATCCTATTCTGTCAAAAGAGATTTATAGAAATCCAATGTATAGAAGCTGCGCTCGAGCTGCGTGAGCAGATAGCTCTCCGCCGCGTCGCACAGCTCCTTTTCCGCCGCGCCGGTCAGCGCAAACGAAAACAGCTTTTTATCCGGGCAGGAGACGATATAGCGCATGGCGGCCAGCGACGCGGCAGACAGCGGCATCCGCACGCCGTCGGACGCGCGGCAGGACGCGCACTCAAGCGTCCCGTCGGCGATGGAAAACCGGTCAGGCTCCGGATTGCCGCACACACAGCAGCCGGAAAGCTCCGGCAGATAGCCCGCAAGGGCGGCAAGCCGCAGCTCCGTCGCCGCCTTGACGAGCTGCGGCGGCTTCTTGAGCTTCGCAAGCGCGTACAGCGCGTTCAGAATCAGCGGCAGCAGCGCGGGACTGGCCGCATCCTCCTGCGATAGGACCTCGGCCAGCTGGGCAAAATAGCTGGCAAGCGAGAGAAGCACAATGTCTGTCCGCAGCTCCGGGAACATCTCGATGGCGGTCGCCTCCGTGATGGACGAAAAGCCGTGCGCTTCGCCGACGGTGAACTCCGCATAGGTCAGCAGCTGGCACGCGCCCTTGAGCTTGCTGCGGTTGGAGCGGACGCCGCGAGCCTTCATGGTGAGAAGACCATGGTCGGCGCTCAGAACCGTCAGGATGCGGTCCGTCTCCTTATATTCGGTTGTCCGGAGGACAAGCCCCCGCGTCGTCAGGTAGTCCATGCTCCGCTTTCCTTACGCTTTGCTGCGCGCGGCCCGCATCCTTGAACAGCAGATACGCCTCCGGCGCGCCGGTATCGGTAAAAACTTCCCACAAAAACTCTGCTCGCATCGGTTCGGCCTCCTTTTCTGTTAGGATAAGCCGAACCGCCGGACGCTATGCCGGGGATTTCTGGCAGAACACCGCTCAGCCCCGTTCCAGCAGCTTCGCAAACGCGCTGCGGCCCACCCGCATCGCGCCCTTCGGGCAGAATTCCTGACAGCAGAAGCAGTGGATGCAGGCCTTTCGGTCGATGCGCGGCTTGCCGCGTTTCATCGTGATGGCCTTTGCCGGGCAGATATTCGCGCATTTTTTGCAGCCGACGCAGTCCTTCGAGCGCAGCTTCGGGAGGGGCGTGAACATATGGAACTTCACGCTGTCGGCAAGTCTGGAAAACGGCCCCTTGCCGCCGCTGCGGAAAAAGACGCTTGCCTGCGAGGGGACGGTCTTGTAGTCCGGGACCGTAAACGCGGCGGGATCGCCGAAAAGCTTCAGCCTTTCCGCGCTGTCCGGGCACAGGCCGCGCCGGATGGCGGCGGAAAGCGTCGGGATCTCGCAGGGCGTCAGGCCGATCAGGCCGCAGGCGGCCAGGTCAAGCTTATGCGCGCTCTGCGCTGCGATCAGACAGCCGATGGGCCGCGCGGAGCCCTGCGTCGGGCCGTTGCCCTCCATGCCGACGACGGCGTCGCAGATGCAAAGGCGGGGCTTACAGTATTCGCAGAGGTCGACGAGCATATCGGCAAAATCGGCGGCTTTCGGGTATTTATAGTGATATTCCGGCTTCATTGTGCCGGGGATGATGCCGAAAAAGTTTTTGACGGCGTTCGTCATGCCCATCATGCCGTGCGTCTTGAGCTTGCAGACGTCGATGATCGCGTCAGCCTGCTTCAAATATGCCGTCATCGTAAAGCTTCTGGCCTGCGCTGCTTCCGGATACGAGACAGGGCAGACGGAAAAATCCGCGTTAAGCTCCGCGCCGAGCGCCTCGGCGGCACGCAGGCCGGTCACATCGTAAACGCGCTGCAGATGCGCCGCAGTATACAGCCCGCCGGGGCTGTCGCCAAGAATGACGTGCGCACCGCGCGCCGTCAGCAGCTTTACCAGCGCGCAGACGACGGCCGGATGGACCGTCGCGGCCTGCTCCGGCTTCATGGCGGAGACAAGATTGAGCTTCAGCGCCACGCGCATGCCGGGCGTGACCCAGTCAAGCCCGCCCGCCGCGTCGATCGCGGCTTGCAGCGCGGCAGAAACCTCCGCCTCTTCATAGCTTTTGCAGGCGGCAAACGCAGCATCCCAGTTTCTATTCATACGCCCTCCTTCAGGCAACGTGTCGGAATCACAAATCGGTATACGCCTGCTCTGTAGGGGCGGACGTCTCTGTCCGCCCGTTGGAAGCAGCTGTTCTACAGAAATCTTCGGCAACTTCAGATGCAGCCGCGCATTTGACTGTAGGGGCCGATGCCGGTCACAGCCGTTCGCGACGAAGGAGCGTTACGGATGTGGGTCTGCCGCTTGCCGGTACACATCGGCCCGCGCAGTGTGCACCGTTTTTACGATAATCTGCGGCGAATTTGCAGCTTCCCAATGGGCCGATGTAGGCATCGGCCCCTACATCAAAACAGGCAGGTGCATACGTATGCGCCCCAGCTTTTTGCAAAACCGGTGCATTCTGCGGGCGGACAGAGTCGTCCGCCCCTACGCAGACTTTTCTTTTGTAAAACAGTCTACCACTAAACGGACGCGATTGCAATGCGGGAAATCCGCACAGTATTTACTTTTTGGTGAATTTATGTTACAATGATACAATATTTATGGGACTTTCTTTCCACCAGCCGCCCCGGCTGCACGGAAAATGGAAGGAGAACATAGTATGGAAGACAAGTATGCAGCGCAGCCCGAACAGGAAATTGCGCCGAAAACACCGGACGCGGACGATGTCGACGCGCTTTTGCAGGATGTAAAAAGCCTGCTCGGCGAATCGGACGGCGAGACTGCGGAGCAGCCTCCCCCCGAAGACGAGCCCGTGCCGGAAGGCCCCGGCAGTGAGCCGCTGAATGCGGAGGACGTGCACATCGACTACGGCAAATTCTACGGCCCGGAGGAGCAGAAGGAGCCGGAGGCTCCGCTGACGTTCTACGAGCAGTCCAAGCCCGCGTACCAGCGTGCACGGCGCGCGGAATACGAGCGCATCCGGGAGCAGGAGCGGCTTGCAAGAGCCGAGCGCCAGCAGGCATTTGAACAGGAGCGTGCCGCGCATATGAAGCAGAAAAAGGCCGCACAGAAGCACGCGAACGCGCACAGGAGCACAGCGGAATACGCCGAATGGCTCTACACGCAGGGGCTGAGCGACGACGAGCGCAGCGCACGCGCCGAGCAGGAGGAAAAGCTTGCACAGCCGGAAACGCGGCGGCGCGGAAAGCCGGAAAAGCCGAAGCGGCGGCACGGACTGCGCATTGCGCTGGTGCTGGTTCTGCTGCTGACGATCGGCGCGGCGGTGTTTCATTTTCTGATCGCCCGCGCACCGCAGAGCGAGGCCGCGCTTTCCGCCCGCAAAAAAGGCTGCGCGACCATCCTCGTCGCAGGCACGGACGAAGGTGGCTACCGTACCGACTCCATGCTGCTGCTGAACATTGACCGCACGGAAAAGGCCATTCATCTCGTCTCCATCCCGCGCGACACGCTGATCTACTGCGAGTATTCGGTCCCGAAGATCAACTCCGCCTACGGCTGGGCCGGCGGCGGAGAGGCCGGGATGCAGGAGCTGCTGCTGCGCGTGTCGGAGATCATCGGCTTTGAGCCGGACGGCTACGCCGTGGTCGATCTGAGCGTGTTTGAGCAGCTGGTCGATCTGATGGGCGGCATCACGTTCGATGTGCCGGTCGATATGCACTACTCGGACCCCACGCAGGGGCTGAATATCGATCTGCAGGCCGGGAGGCAGCATTTGAACGGCGAGCAGGCCATGCAGGTCGCGCGCTTCCGCTCCGGCTACGCAACAGCCGACCTTGGGCGCATCGAGGTGCAGCGGTCGCTCGTCTCCTCGGCGCTCCGGCAGTGGGTATCGCCGAAGGGGATGCTGCATCTGTCGAAGGCCGTCAAGCTGGTGCTGGAGCACACGAACACGAATCTGACGAAGGCCAATCTTCTGTGGCTGGCAGAGAGCTTCCTGCTCTGCGGCCGCAGCGACATCGCCTCCGCGACGCTGCCCGGCTATGCCGCGAACTTCACAAGCGGGTCTTACTATGTGCTCGACGCGGGAGGCGTCGCGGACATTGTGAACCGATACTTAAATCCCTATGAGAAAGAGGTGCAGGCCGCGGAGCTCTACATCCGCAACGGCTGACAGATATGTATATCGATCCAGTACGGTACGAGGGCCGTCCGGGCAATGTCCCGGAGCGGCTGGAAAAGGAGCAGCGCTGCTATGCGCTGCTGGACGAGCTGCAGATCCCCTATGTGCGCGTTGATCACGAGCACGCGGACACCATCGAGGCCTGCGAGGCCGTCGAGCAGGTGCTCGGCGAGAAGATCTGTAAAAATCTATTCCTCTGCAACCGGCAGAAGACGCAGTTTTATCTGCTGATGCTGGAGGGCGAAAAGGTATTCAAGACGAAGGATCTTTCCAGGCAGCTGGGCGTGGCACGGCTGTCGTTTGCGGCCCCGGCGGATATGGAGAAATATCTGGACATCACGCCCGGCTCCGTCAGCGTGCTCGGCCTGATGAACGATACGGAAAACGCCGTCCAGCTCGTGCTGGACAAGCCGATCGCCGAGTCCACCCGCATCGGCTGCCACCCGTGCATCAACACCTCGACGCTGGCCGTCTCCACGCAGGATATTCTGACAAAATTCCTGCCCGCCGTCCACCACGAACCGATCATCGTCGACCTGCCGGACCCGGAAGACGCAGACTGAAGCCTCCCTCACCGGCCCTGACCGATCTCATGAACCATCCTGCAACCATCAAGAACCGGCACGTACATTTGTGCGTGCCGGTTCTTGTCATTTTCTCCGCAAATCCGAAGCATTTTGCCGCTATTTTATCAGCACCCGGTTCCTGCGCAGCTGCGGGCGCCCTTTGCGCCGCGCCTGACAGCCGGAGGCAGCGGTTATTCGCTTGGCGTTTCCAGAATAGGAAAATCTTATTAAAACGCTTTCGTCACTTATCATTTGTTAATTACATGGCTCGTTTTTTGTAATAAAATAAGAGCACAAACAAAAAGAAAATTTAGCAGAAATGGAGAATTCATATGGATGAGATTTTTCAATTGCTGGACTATCTCGGGATCCAGTCTCAGAGCACGATCCAGACCTATGCGCGGCTGGCGCAGCGGCGGCACCTGAAAAAGGGAGAATGCCTGTACTACGGCGGAGAAGACTCGACCAATCTGTATTTTCTCATTTCCGGCATCCTGCGCGGCTTTACGGTCAGCGCGAGCGGAAAGGAATATACCGAGTGTATTCTGCACAAATACGGCCATGCGCACATCGGCATGATCGGTATGGATAACCGTCAGGAATTCAAGCTCAACAAGAATCTGGAGGCGCTTACGGAGGCGGATCTGGTCTATTTTGATGTCCGGCCGATCATAAAGGAGCTGCCGAACTCCATCGAGTTTCTGCGGGTCTATGTCAAGAAGCTGGAGGAGTCCTACGCGCAGATGTGGGAGGTCCGCGAGATCATGCGCGAGTCCGCGCAGGCGCGCTACGCGTGGTTCCAGAGGACCTACCCGAAGCTGCAGAACATCATGCAGCTCAAGGATGTGGCGACCTTCCTCGGCATCACGCCCGTGACGCTCAGCCGTATCCGGGCCAGAGAAACCATCAGCGCTGAAAAGGATGACGCAACATGAAGCAGTATATTCTGTACCTGAATCTTCCGGATTCCTACTGTCAGATCTTTCTGCCGACGGAAAACAACCGGAAATACGAGCTTGAGCTTTCCGCGTCGCTGGATGCGCTTGAGGAGCAGCTTGGCAGCCGATTCGTCCGTACACACCGCAGCTATCTGGTCAATCAGCGCCATATTTTGTCCTATGACGCAGGCACGATGACCGTGACGCTGGACGATGAAAGCGTCGTTTATCTTTCCCGCGCGGGAAAAGCAAAACTGAAGGAGGCTTTGGCATGGTGACCGGCTACCGCTTTACGGAGGACGAATTCGTCTTTCTGGCATATTTCTATCAATGCATGACCGTTCCGGCGTGGTTCCTCTGTGAGCCGGAGCAGATCGACTCGGAAAAGGCGCTGCGGACGCTGGAGCGCAAGGGGATGCTGCTGAAAAACGGCGGGAAGAACACGCCGCATCCGGTGATCGAGTACCTGTTTTCGCAGCTTGCGCAGGCGTGCGCCTTCTTCGGCGGGACGGACCGGATCTTCTGCTATTTCTGCCCGCAGCTGACGCTGGCTGCGGAGCAGAGCGGCGTGGGCGTGCGCCTGCTGCCGTTCCAGACGCCGCAGGACTGCTTCGCCTATCTGCGCGAAAGCGGCTATGCACGCGAGGCGCTTCAGCCGTCCACCCGGCAGGCAGACGGCAGCATTCAGAACGAAACGGAAAAAACGCTTTGGACGCAGTGGGAGGAAGGGACATGAACAGCGAGAAAATTCTGATCGAGATCAATGTCGCCGGTGTGAACCGGTCGTTTGACTGCATCGTACCGCGGACGCTGCCAGCGAGGCTTCTGTGCCGCGGCTTTCTGGAGCTGGTCGAGCAGAGCATGGGCATCCCGTTCGGCGCTTACCGGCAGGCACTTCTGATGTCGGAGCGCACGGGCCGCATTCTTTCGCCGGAGCAGACGCTCGACGACGCCGATATCGACAGCGGCGACACGCTTTATCTGGTCTGATGCGCGCTTTTCGGACGGAAATTTACCGTTCATCGCGCCAAGTGTACCGTTCGTCGTCATTTCATCCCAAACCCGGTTCGCTGTGCTAGACTATTCCTTTAAGATTTACTGCAATCTGTATGAATACAAGAATTTTTACGGCGTTATACTAAAATCTAGTAAAACACTTTAACCGTCTTACCAGATATGCTATACTGTATCTGGGTGATGAATAATGGCATC
>ENA-UEQO01000548-UEQO01000548.1-human-gut-metagenome-genome-assembly--contig:-NODE-548-length-43285-cov-13.920177_pt1 | contig 43285 bp, 40 predicted proteins | sample MGYA00242938_ERZ507940 | MGnify/ENA primary metagenome ERZ507940 (study PRJEB26167, sample SAMN06115517) | human gut metagenome | host: Homo sapiens | place: China:Chongqing | collected 2014-12-03... | reverse complement strand
GGCGATATCCACCAGGCTCATACGCGTCTCCTGTGGTTCAGGAGCACTGCCAGCTGACGTACCTTTCCGCTGCCTGTTGCCAGCTGTTGTGCACGCGGTATCTCAAGGAGAAACGTTGTGCTTGTTGACATAACACAGTGTGCTCACGCGGGGTTAAGGCGCTGACGGCACCACCCGTTTCAGCCAGGACTTAGTGCGCCGGGTAACGATGCGGCCCCCGCATAACACATTGCGTACAGTGATATTATAGAAGTTTACTGTATAAATAAACAGTAATATTTGGACAAAACGCAAACTGTGATCGATACTCAACTATGCACTAAATACGTCAAAATTCGTGCCGAAATTGCGCGTTCTGCGCGGAACACGTATACTTTCAGTGTTGACATAATACAGTGTGCTTTGCGGTTACCAGCCGCAGGCGACTGACGAAACCTCGCTCCGGCGGGGTTTTTTGTTATCTGCTTGCCCCCATATTGACTGCATCTGTTCATTCCTGGAGATGCTATGCCTGAATTACCCGAAGTTGAAACCAGCCGCCGCGGCATAGAACCGCATCTCGTTGGTGCAACCATTCTTCATGCAGTGGTGCGCAACGGACGCTTGCGCTGGCCGGTTTCAGAAGAGATCTACCGTTTAAGCGACCAACCAGTGCTTAGCGTGCAGCGGCGGGCTAAATATCTGCTGCTGGAGCTGCCTGAGGGCTGGATTATCATTCATTTAGGGATGTCTGGCAGCCTGCGCATCCTTCCAGAAGAACTTCCCCCTGAAAAGCATGACCATGTGGATTTGGTGATGAACAACGGCAAAGTGCTGCGCTACACCGATCCGCGCCGCTTTGGTGCCTGGCTGTGGACCAAAGAGCTGGAAGGGCATAATGTGCTGGCCCATCTTGGACCGGAGCCGCTTAGCGACGATTTCAACGGTGAGTACCTGCATCAGAAGTGCGCGAAGAAAAAAACGGCGATCAAACCGTGGCTGATGGATAACAAGCTGGTGGTAGGCGTAGGGAATATCTATGCCAGCGAATCTCTGTTTGCGGCGGGGATCCATCCGGATCGGCTGGCGTCATCACTGTCGCTGGCGGAGTGCGAATTGCTGGCTCGGGTGATTAAAGCGGTGTTGCTGCGTTCGATTGAGCAGGGTGGTACAACTCTGAAAGATTTTCTGCAAAGTGATGGTAAACCGGGCTATTTCGCGCAGGAATTGCAGGTTTACGGGCGAAAAGGCGAGCCGTGTCGGGTGTGCGGTACGCCGATTGTGGCGACTAAACATGCGCAGCGGGCAACGTTTTATTGTCGGCAGTGACACAAGTAATTCATGCGCGCCGGATGGCATACCATCCGGCATAAACGCTACGCTAACTTCGCCATCAGCGCCTGATGGACATTCTCCGGCAGGAAATGGGTGACATCGCCCTGATGGCGCGCCACCTCTTTCACCAACGATGAAGAGATAAACGACCACTCTTTCGACGGCATCAGAAACACACTTTCCAGTTCCGGCATTAAGTGGCGATTCATATGCGCCAGCTGCATTTCATATTCAAAATCCGCCACCGCACGCAGGCCACGAATCAGCACCGTAGCGTGTTGATTACGGGCGAAGTTCGCCATCAAATCACTAAACCCGACCACTTCCACGTTCCCCAGATGCGCGGTTGCCTGCTGTGCCAGCTCCACACGCTCTTCCAGGGTAAACATCGGTTTTTTACTGGGGCTGGCGGCAATCGCCAGAATAACGTGATCGAACATTTGCGTGGCGCGCGTCACGATATCGATATGACCATTGGTAATGGGATCGAAAGTACCCGGATAAATCGCCCGTTTTTGCATAACAACCTCAATGCGTTTTCGGTGGCAGGTAAGGTTCCAGCAGTTGAAGCAGACGCTGTAGCGCGCCCTGGTTTTGATACAGTACTTCAACGGCATGACGGCCATAGAAACTACGGTAATCGGCGTCGGTGAGTAAAGAGGAAACCTCTTTTGCAAGCGACGTGGCATCGGTAACGGTAATCAGCCCGCTTGCCTGCTCCAGCCGCGCGCAAATGTCTTTAAAGTTAAACGTATGCGGCCCCATCAATACCGGAATAGCGTGTGCGGCCGCTTCCAGCGGATTATGCCCACCACGTTCAACCAGTGAACCGCCAACAAAGGCGAGATCGGCAATGCCGTACAGTAACATCAACTCGCCCATCGTATCGCCCACCACAACCTGCGTGCTGGTGGAGGGGACTTCCCCTGAAGAGCGTGTGATATAGCTTAGTCCAGCCTGGCGGACAAGATTAATCGCATCCGGGAAGCGTTCTGGATGACGGGGTACCAGGATGAGCAATAAATTCGGGAATTGCTGTAACAATGCCTGATGTGCGGCGATCACCACACTCTCTTCGCCTTCGTGAGTGCTGGTGGCAATCCATACCGGGCGGTGTGGTGCCCACTGGCGGCGCAGCGTCACGGCTTTAGCAGCCAACTGCGGCGTTACAGAAATATCGAATTTCAGGCTACCGGTAACGGTTACCTGGTTATTTTTTGCGCCCAGCGCCACAAAACGTGCACCATCTTCTTCATTTTGGGCGGCAATCAGCGTAATACGACGCAGCAAGCGACGGACGAATTTACCCAGTTTGGCATAACCTGCGGCCGAGCGGGCAGAGAGTCGCGCGTTAGCGATCACCAGCGGAATTTTACGTTTATGTAGCGCCGCAATCAGGTTAGGCCATAGTTCGGTTTCCATAATCAACACCAGTTTAGGGTCGACTTTATTCAGGAAACGATTAAGTGCATCGGGCAGGTCATCGGACGCAGGGCGAAGCACTCCTTCGTCTCATCCTGCGGGTCGCCGAGGACAAACATACCGTCGAGATAGTGATCCCAGTGGCCGGAGATCTTGTAAAGCTCACGCTTGGCCATGAGCGGCGTCTTGGTCAGCAGGTATCCGTGCGCCTGCTCGACATCCTCGACCCAGCGCTGCAGCAGCTGAATGACGCGCGCACCCTTCGGCAGCAGAATGGGAAGGCCCTGGCCGATGCAGTCGACCGTCGTGAAGTATTCCAGCTCACGGCCCAGCTTGTTATGGTCGCGCTTGAGGGCTTCTGCCTGCTCGGCCAGATACTGGTCAAGCTCTTCCTTCTTCGGGAATGCGACGGCGTAGATTCTCTGCAGCATCTTGCGCTTGGAGTCGCCGCGCCAGTATGCGCCGCAGCACTGCGTGAGCTTAATGGCGTTGCCCTTGATGCGGCCTGTAGAATCGAGGTGCGGGCCGGCACAGAGGTCTGTAAACTCGCCCTGCGTGTAGAACGAGATGTGCGCGTCTTCGGGCAGATCGTTGATCAGCTCGACCTTATACGGCTCGTCCTTTTCCTGCATATATTTGATGGCTTCCTCGCGCGGCAGCTCGAAGCGCTCGAGCTTCAGCTTTTCCTTGCAGATCTTGCGCATCTCGGCCTCGATGGCGTCGAGATTTTCCTGCGTGAAGTTGAACGGAGCGTCGAAGTCATAATAGAAGCCGTTGTCGATGGACGGGCCGATGGCCAGCTTGACCTCCGGCCACAGGCGCTTGACGGCCTGCGCCATGACGTGGGAACAGGTGTGCCAGTACGTTTTGCGGTACTGCGGGTTTTCAAACGAGAATTCATTGTTTTCGGACATGGTTTTCTGCCTCCTAAATTGATTTGGGGCAAAACAAAAACGCCTTACCCCTGTCGTTTCAGGGGTGAGGCGCTGTACGCTCCACGGTTCCACCCTGCTTACGGACGAAAAAACGTCCGTCGCTTTGTGTCTCTGTAACGGGAGAACCCGGCGGCGCATTTCCGCGCTGCGGCTCAGAAGCGGTATCCGGGCGGGCCGCGCAAAGGCTCTTGCAGCATATGAGCCTCTCTCTGTGATGCGCTGCCGGTGCCGGGACGTGTCTTCGTCTCAGCCTTTTCTGGATGCTACAATAGCACGTTTCCGGGATTCTGTCAATCCCCCGCGGACACGGAAATGCGTTGCAAACCGGCTTTTTTTCTGGTATCATAGCCTCAGAATCAGACAGGGAGGCCAACTATGGACCTTTGTAATATCAATGAAATTAAGGCGCTGCTCGCGCGGCACGGATTCCATTTTTCCAAGGCCAAGGGGCAGAATTTCCTGACGCAGAGCTGGGTGCCGCAGAACATCGTGCTGGAATCCGGCGTGGACGAGACGTGCGGCGTATTGGAGGTCGGCCCCGGCATCGGGCCGCTGACGCAGCAGCTGTGCCGGTACGCGAAAAAGGTCGTCGCGGTCGAGGTCGACCGGACGCTCCAGCCCGTGCTGGCCGAGACGATGGCGGGCAACGAAAATCTGGAAATTATCTTCGGCGACATTCTGAAAACGGACATCGCGAAGCTCGTGCGGGAGGAGTTCTCGGGCCTGCGCCCAATGGCCTGCGCGAATCTGCCGTATTATATCACCACGCCCGTGCTGGCAGCGCTTCTGGAGAGCCGTGCGTTCGAGGCCGTGACCGTCATGGTGCAGAAGGAGGTCGCGCAGCGCATCTGCTCGCCCGCAGGCAAGGGCGATTACGGCGCGTTCAGCGTCTTCTGCCAGTATTACGCCGAGCCGGAGCTGCTGTTCGACGTACCGGCAAGCTGCTTCATTCCGCAGCCGAAGGTCACGAGCGCGGTTTTAAAGCTCACCATGCGGAAAGAGCCGGTCTGCGAGATCAAAAGCGAGACCATGTTCTTCAAGGTCGTTCGCGCAGCGTTCGCCCAGCGCAGGAAGACGCTTCTGAACGCGCTTTCATCCGGGCTTTCGCAGTTTGACAAGCCCGCGCTTGCCGCCGTGATCGAAGATTGCGGCTTTGCGCCCACGGTGCGCGGGGAGACGCTGGATATTCCGGGCTTCGCCGCGATCGCGAACGCGCTGACGGAGCTGTAATGTATTTCGTCTATATGCTCCGCTGCCGGGGCGGGAGTCTGTATACCGGCATTGCCGCCGACATGGAAAAACGCCTGCGGCAGCACGCGTCCGGCGGCGCGGCCTGCGCAAAATACACGCGTGCCCACCCGCCCGAAGCCCTCGCCGCACTCTATCAGGCGGAGGATCACGCCGCCGCCGCACGGCTGGAAGCGTTCCTCAAGACGCTCCCGCCCGCAAAAAAGCGGATGCTGGCCGCAGGAGAAGCAGCGCCGGAGGCGCTGTTCGCGGAAAGGCTGAGCGGGCGTGTCTATCTCCGCCGCACGGACGAAGAGCTGCGCCTGAACGCGCTGCTGGCGGCACTGCACAGCGAAGGATAAAGAACTCCCCCACCGGCCGGTGGGGGAGTTTTGCACGGCTTACTTCGATGATGTCGGGTCGTAATTGCGGCCAAATTTGAGATCTTCAAATTTGATCGTCGCGCTTTCGGGGTGCATGGGGCGTGCGCTTTGCTTGGACAGTGCGGGCGCGGAGGCGGTCTTCGTTTCGGCTCCGCTGTCGCTGCCGATCAGCTTTTCAAGGTTGTCGGAGATCTCCGTCGCGATTTTCTCTGCGTCCTCACTGGGAGCGGGAGCGGGCGTTGCGGGCGCTGCGGGCTGCTCTGCCTGCCAGTCGTAGGGCTTTTCATGCGCGGCTTCGCGCGTCAGATCGCGGGCCTTGAGCGTTTCAAGCAGCTCCAGATGGCCCTGAATGTCGCGCTCGACCACGGAGATGAAATTCAGTGCGGTCTGCTTGGCGTAATCCAGCCGCTCCTGCTCGGCGTGCAGCTGCTGATTGAGCTGCGCAAGCTGCACGTTCGCGGCGTTGACCTGCGCATTGGTCTGCGCGTTGACCTCCGCGTTCTGCAGCATGGCGGCGCACCGCGCCTGCGTTTCCTTGAGCAGCTGGGCGCTTTTGGCCTCTGCATCGGCTGCGGCAGTGGACTGCTTCGTCTCCTGCGCGCGGTATTCCTCCAGCTTTTCGACCAGGATCTTCATCTTGGCCTTGAGCACGGAATTTTCCTTATAGAGCGTGATGTAGTCGTCGGTCAGCGGTTCGAGAAAATCGTCGACCTGCTGCATATCATAGCCGCCGAAGACGGCCTTGGAGAAGGTTTGCTCCTGAATTTCCTGCGGTGTGAACATGGACGCTGCCCCCTTGTACGATTAGAGATAGACGCCGTTGTTTTCCAATTCGTCCATCAGATTGTCGCCGACGAAGTCGACGTTGTACGGCGTGATGATGTAGGTGCTGATGGCGATCTTTTTGATCTTGCCGTCGAGCGCATAGGCGCAGCCGGACAGGAAATCGACCAGGCGGCGGGCGACGTCCTTGTTCGTGGATTCCAGATTGAGGACGACCGCGTGCTTGCTGCGCAGATGCTCCGCAATCTCGGTCACGCTGTCAAAGCGGTCGGGCTTGACGAGCACGACCTGCAGCTGGGCCGTGGCGTGAATGTTCACGACCTTGCCGCTCTGCGTACCGGCGGAGTTATTGCCTCCGAGCGTCCGGCGGCCGGTGGAAGCGCTGCTGCCGGTCGAGGAAAACTCATCGCTGTCCAGATCGAAGCTGCTGCGATACGAGGGCTTCGGCGCCGAGGACGAACGGGAAGGCCGGCTGGGGCGGGCGTCGTCGTCGAATTCATCAAAATCGTCGTCGTCTTCTGTATACGGCTTCGTGAGCTTCTTCAGGTCATCCATAAATCCCATTGTAATGTATCCTCCAGATTTGCTATTCTATGTAATTGTGCCGTGTCGGCGTGTCGGTCAGATGTTATAGTTCCGTTTGCCAAAAATTGCGGTGCCGATGCGCACCATGGTCGAGCCTTCGGCGATGGCGTCGGCAAAATCGTCGCTCATGCCCATCGACAGGCATTCCATGGACACATTATCGTATTTTTTTGCCCTTATGTCAACAAAAAGATTGCGCATTTCGGCAAAATATCTGCAATTTTCGCCCGGAAATTCGCTCACAGGGGGAATTGCCATCAGACCCTTGAGCGCCGTGTGCGGAAAATCGGCCATTCGGGCGGCAAGCGCGGCGGCCTCGGCCGGGGTAAAGCCGGATTTGCTCTCCTCATTGCCGATGTTGACCTCAAAGAGAATGTTCTGCACGACGTCCAGCTTTTCCGCCTGCTTTTCGATGCACTCCAGCAGCTCCAGCCGGTCGACGGACTCAATGAGATCGACCACGCCGACGAGATACTTGACCTTGTTGGTCTGCAGATGGCCGATGAAGTGCAGGGGCTTTCCCGTGTACGCGCCCAGCGGGCGCTTGGCCTGGATCTCCTGCACGCGGTTCTCGCCGCAGCAGTCGACGCCTGCGGCGACGGCTTCCTTCACGCGCTCGGCGTCGTTCATCTTCGTCGCGGCGCACAGCAGAATTTCGGACGGGTCGCGTCCGGCTTTTTTTGCGGCCTCAGCCATCTGGGCGCGGATGCCCGCGATATTTTCAGCAATTGTAGACATATCAGTTGACGACCTTTCCATCGTATAGATTTTTCGCGTTGATAATCAGCTCGTCGCCCGGCCAGAGGTTGTTGGTCGAGCTGGTGTCGAGCGTGACGACATAGCTTTCGCCGGTATCGTGGAGAATGGTGATGGGCTTCCACTTGGCGAGCGTCCCTTCGAGGATATACACGCCCGTCTGACCGTTTTCGACACGGACGGCGGACTTCGGGACGCGCAGCCCGGCGTAGGACGTGAAGACGATCTCCGCCGACTGCTGCCGCAGGAGCGTTACGTTCTGCAATGCCCGGTCAGACGACAGGACCAGCAGCCGGGAGCCTGCCTCGTTTTCGCCCAGACGCTCCACGCGCATGGTGACCGGCTGGTAATAATCGCGGGCGAAGGTCAGCGTGGCGCGGTCGCCCTCCTCCACATCGGAAAGCTCGCTTGCGGGCACGACGCAGGCGTAATACCAGGTCGTGGACGTGATGAGCCTGCCGATGGCGTGGGCGTCCGCCTCGTCCGGCTGGACAGCCTCAAATTCCGCAACGGTCATGTCCATCAGCCGTTCCGGCGTCAGCACGGCCTCATAGCCGTCGACGGCGGCGGAAAATGTTCCGGCCCTGCCCGCGGAAATGGCGCTGGTATCGCCCGCGGACTGCGCCTCAAGCGTATCCAGCTCCGCCTGCAGGGCGCTGATGCGCGATTGCAGCGCGCCGCTGTCGGCGCCGCTTCCCGTGCGCCGCAGGATGAGGCCCTTGAGCTCCGGCGAAAGATCGGAGACGGAATTCATGTCGCGCAGCGCCAGGTACCGGCTCAGCTGCGCAAGCGCATCCGCGATGTCCGTGTCGAGCGCAGCCTGATCGTAGACGCTGGAGACGGCGCTCCACGCGTACTGAAGCTGCTCGATCTGGCCGGACAGCTCGTCCATGCGCGTCTGCCGGAGCCGTGCGTCCTCGGAGCGGTAGCCGGTGGCGACGGTGTCGTTCGCGGCCACGTGCGCGCCTTCGGCACAGCTCAGAACGGTCGTGCCGTACTGCGAATATAAAAGCTCCTCCTCACGCACGACAAAGCCGGAGGCGTAGTAGCCCGCCCCGGCTTCGTATGGTGTGACGGTGGCCGTCATAAGGGGTGCATAGAGACTGCTGATCACGTGATAGCCGAAATACGCGGCGATCGCGGCCAGCAGGATCCAGAGGATGACTGTAAAATAGGATTTGCCTTGCTTCATAGCGCTCCTTCCCGCAGGAGCAAGAACGGTGCTCAGCCCTGCGTCAGGTGGACGGGCATGGCGGGCGTCATGGTAGACACCGCGTGCTTATAGATCATCTGCTGCCGCCCGTCGGACTGCAGCATGATCACGAACTGGTCAAAGCCCGTGATAATGCCGCGCATCTGAAAGCCGTTCATCAGAAAAACGGTCAGCATCGTGCGGTCCTTGCGGGCCTGGTTCAGAAAAACGTCCTGATAATTCTCTGTTGTTTTTTGCATGGGTATCGGCTCCTTTTCTTTATATGGGAGGCTCTGCTCCAATGCCCTTGTCCATTGCATCAGAGCCTCTCTAATGATCTGACACCCATATCGTACCATATTCAAAACGCGGAAAAAGGAATATTCTGTCGAGCGGCGGAAAGAACCTCCGAAAAATCTTCCGTGCCCATCAGCCGGAGCCAGTGAATGTCCGGATTGCGCCGGAACCAGGTCAGCTGCCGCTTGGCGTAGTTGCGCGAGCGCTGCTTGCAGAGCGCAGCGGCTTCGTCCAGCGTGCACGCGCCGTTTAAGTATCCAAAAAATTCTTTATAGCCGATGGCCTGCATGGCGGTCGCCTTCGGGCTGACGCCGAGGGCGAGCAGCGCGCGAATTTCGTCCAGCAGCCCGTCTTCCAGCATTTTGTCGACCCGCAGATCGATGCGCCGGTACAAAACGGCGCGGTCGCTGTAATCAAGCCCCAGCCACACGGGCCGGTAGCGCGGGGGGATGGCCTGCGTTTCCAGATTGTGCTGCGTGATGGTCTTGCCGGTTTCCTCATAGACCTCCAGCGCGCGGACAATGCGCTTTTCGTCCGCCGGATGGAGCCGCGCAGCGGCCTCCGGGTCAATGCTGCGCAGACGCGCCAGCATGGCCTCTCCGCCGTTTTCGCGCAGCTGCGTTTCAAGCGCTTCGCGCCTGCCGGTCTGCGGGACAGGTGCGAACGACCGGCCTGCAATCAGACTGTCAACATACAGCCCCGTACCGCCCGCAATGACGGCGGTCCTGCCGCGCGATAAAATGTCCTGCACGCAGCTGTCTGCCAGCTGCACGTATTTCCCGGCGGAAAAATCCTCACCCGGTTCGACCATGTCCAGCAGATGGTGGTGCACGCCCTCCATCTCCTCTTTTGTGGGCTTGGCCGTGCCGATGTCCATGTGTTTATAGATCTGCATGGAATCGCAGGAGACGACCTCGCCGCCGTACAGCTTCGCAAGCTGCACGGCAAGCTTCGTCTTGCCGGAGGCCGTCGGGCCGACGACGCAGATGATCCTGTCCATGCTCAGACCCTCTTGAACTGCTTTTCCAGCTGCCGCTTCGTGAGCGTCACGCAGACGGGACGGCCATGCGGGCAGTATTTGATATCGTCGCGGGACAGAACCTCCTGCACGAGCCGCCGCAGCTCCTCATCAGATGTCTGCCATCCGGCCTTGATGGCCGATTTGCAGGCGATGGTGTGCAGCAGATTGTCGCGCAGGCTGTCGGGGTCGAGCGTTTTTCCGGCCAGCAGATCGCCCGCCAGCTCCTGCAAAAGCGCCTTTGCGTCCTCCACGTCCACGTCGGACGGGATCTGCCGGATGAGCACGTCTCCGCCGCCAAAGTCCTCCGTCTCGAACCCGCAGCGCTCCAGAAGGGCCCTGTTTTCCAGCACGGCAGCGGCCTCTTCCCGTGAAAGTTCTGCGGAAACAGGGGCCAGCAGCAGCTGGGCCATGATGGGGTGGTCCTCCTTTTTGAGCGCCTCAAAGCGGATACGCTCGTGCGCGGCGTGCTTGTCGAGGAACAGAACGGCCTCGCCCTGCTCGACAATGATATAGGTGTGCAGCGCCTCGCCGATGATGCGGAAGGGCTCTTCCGGGACAGAAAGCGCCTGCTGTGCTTCCGGCTCTTTGACGGGTTCCGGCTTCGGCTCGGGCCTGACCTCAATCTTCGGTTCGGGCTTCGGCTCCGGTCTGACCTCCGGCTTCGGAAGCGGAAAGCTCTGCTGCGCAGGCACAGGCTCGGAGCGCGGCAGCTGCACCGGCGAGGCCAGCACGGGCTGGGCCGGCTTCTGCACAGGCTGCTGCGCAGCCTGACGGCGGTATTCGGATGCCTGCATGGTCTGATAGAAGCCGGGCTTCGGCGGCTGGACAGCCTTTGGCTGTGATTGCGGCTGCGGAGCGGCCTCCTGCTTTTTCTCCGGCGTTTTCCATTCCGGGCGGCCCGCCGCTCTGGAAAGCGTGGACAAAACGGCATAGTGCACCGCGTCGAAGACCTCGCGCTCGGATAAGAACTTGACCTCCGTCTTGGCCGGGTGGACGTTCACATCCACGGCCTGCACGGGCATATCGATCTCCAGCACGCAGGCCGGGAAGCGGCCCACCATGATCTGGTTGCGGTACGCCTCTTCCACGGCGGCGGAGAGCAGACGGGATTTGATATAGCGGTTGTTGACAAAAAAGCTCTGCCAGGCGCGGTTGCCGCGCGTGGCGGTCGGCTTTGTGACGAAGCCGCGCACGCGCAGCTTTTCCCAACTGCCGTCGACCGGCAGCATATTGTTGGCCAGCTCCCGGCCATAGATGGCGTAGATCGCGGCCATGCGGTCGCCCTGCCCGTCAGTGTGCAGCTGCTCCTGCCCGTCCTTCAGAAAGCGGAAGGAGATCTCCGGGTGCGCGAGCGCCTGCTGCTGCACGACGGAGAAAACAGCGGAGGACTCCGCCGCGTCGGATTTCATGAACTTCATCCGCGCGGGCGTGTTGTAAAACAGCTCCCGCACCAAAATTGTCGTGCCGCACGGGCATCCGGCAGGCTCCTCGGACAGGACCTGCCCCGCCTCCAGATGCAGCCGGACGCCGTTTTCCGCGCCCTGCGCCCGCGTGAGCAGGTCGATCTTCGACACGGACGAAATGGCCGCCAGCGCCTCGCCCCGGAAACCAAGCGTGCCGATGCAGGCAAGATCCTCTTTTTTGCGGATCTTGCTCGTCGCGTGGCGCAGAAACGCCGTGCGGGCGTCGACCGGCTCCATGCCGCAGCCGTCGTCGGTGATGCGCAGGAAAGTCATGCCGCCGTTTTGTAATTCTATTGTAATATTTTTTGCGCCTGCGTCAATGGAATTTTCGACCAGCTCCTTGACGGCGGACGCCGGGCGCTCGACGACCTCGCCTGCGGCGATGAGATCGGCGACATGGCGGTCAAGCTGAATGATCTTCGGCATAAAGCCCCTCCCAATCAGAAGTTCAGCTGCAAAAGCCCGAACGACAGCGCGTTGACAACGGCGTGCAGCGAGATGGACGCCCAGATCGTCCCGGCCTTTTCATACGTCCAGGCCAGCGCGACGGAGGCGGGCAGATACGGAATGCAGCTCAGAAGCACCTTTCCGGCAGGATAGAGCATGAAATACTGCCAGTTGTGCATGAGCGTGAACAGAATAACGGACACGAGATACGCCATGACGCGCGACGTCGGCTGAATGGAGCCGAAGACAAGCCCGCGCACAAGCGTCTCCTCAATGATCGGCGCAAGGAAAACCGTCACGGCCAGCATGACATACTGGTTATCGGAAATGAGCGAACCGACCGTTTCGTTGTTGTAGATCGTAAAGCCGGGAGCCAGCCGGGAAAGCGCGAATTGCAGCACCCACGTGCCCGCGTAATACATCGCGAAGCCCAGAACCAGCGCCTGCACAAAAGTCCAGAACGAGCCGCCGAAAAACGACTGCCGCAGGAAACCATGGAAAATCAGCAGCACGGCCAGCAGATTCACGGTAAAATAGACGAGATTCATCGTCAGTGCCGTCATGCCAAGCGAGAATTTCACGTTCGCCAGCTGCAGAAGCAGATTCAGAATCAGAAGATAAAACGGCAGATAAAGCCACCCGGCAATCGTTTCAAATTTCGTCAGCCGGTAAGAAATCGCGTGGGACGCTTTGCGGGCCATAATGGAGAAGCCCCTTTCCGAGAGAATCTGTAGGGGCCGACGACTCTGTCGGCCCATTGGGAAGCTGCGAATTCGCTGAAGAGTCCCGTAAAAACGCTGCATTCTGCCGGGCCGATGCAGGCATCGGCCCCTACAGGCAGCCCCTTTACAGCAGCTGCTTCAGCTGGTACAGCTGGTTCAGCGCCTCGATGGGCGTGAGCGTTTCGACGGTGATGGCTTCAAGTGCGCGGCGCAGCTCGTCCGACTGCATATCGAGCATGGAAACCTGATCGGACACGGGCGCGGTGGCGGGCTTTGCACGCTCCGGCGCGCCGGATTCGAGATCCTTGAGGATTTCCCGCGCGCGCGTGATGACCCGGTCGGGAATGCCCGCGAGCTTGGCGACCTCGATGCCGTAGCTGTCGTCCGCCGCACCGGGGACGATCTTGCGCAGGAAGATCATGTCCCCCTGCCGCTTCTTGACGGCGATGTTGAAGTTTTTGACGCCCGGCAGCGCCTGCTCAATGTCCGTCAGCTCGTGATAGTGCGTGGCGAAGAGCGTTTTCGCGCCCAGCCGCTTGCGGTCGGCCGCGTATTCGAGCACGGCTCTTGCGATCGCCATGCCGTCGAACGTCGACGTGCCTCTGCCGATCTCGTCGAGGATGAGAAGCGAACGCGGCGTCGCGTTTTTCAGAATATCGGCAACCTCGGTCATCTCGACCATGAATGTCGACTGGCCGGAGGCCAGATCGTCTGACGCGCCAATGCGCGTAAACAGCCGGTCAACAATGCCGATGTGCGCCGACTGCGCCGGGACGAACGAGCCCATCTGCGCCATGAGGACGATGAGCGCCACCTGCCGCATATAGGTCGATTTACCGGCCATGTTCGGGCCGGTGATGATGGCCGTGCGGCAGTCCTCCGAGCCAAGCAGCGTGTCGTTCGGCACGAACAGCGCGTTTTTGAGCATCTGCTCGACGACCGGATGGCGGCCCGCCGTGATCGATACGGTATTGCCGAGATCGACCTCGGGCTTGCAGTAATGATTGTGGACGGCGACGGCGGCAAAGCTGCACAGCACGTCCAGCTGCGCGACAGCCTGCGCCGTCTGCTTGACGCGGGCGGATTCTCCCGCGACAAACTGCCGCAGCGCCACGAACAGGTCATATTCCAGCGCCACAATGCGGTCCTTCGCCGTTAAGATCGTGCTTTCCAGTTCTTTGAGTTCTTCCGTGATGTACCGTTCGCCGGTCGAGAGCGTCTGCTTGCGGATATAGCTGTCCGGGACCAGATTCAGCTGACCCTTTGCAACCTCGATATAATAGCCGAACACGCGGTTATAGCCCACGCGCAGGTTCCGGATGCCGGTCTTTTCCTTTTCGCGGGCCTCGATCTGCGTGAGCATCCCCTTGCCGCCGGACTGGACGGCGCGCAGCTCATCGAGCTCTTTGTTCGCGCCGTCGCGGATGAGACCGCCCTCGCGCAGCAGAAACGGAGGATCGTCCACGATGGTCGCGTCGATCTTCTCCTTGAGATCTGCCAGCGTGTCAAGCTGCTCAAAAAGCGTCTGCAGATACGGCGCGCGCATCCCGGACAGCCGCTCCTTGACGGCAGGAAGACTCGCCGCGCCCTGAGAAAGCGCGGCAAGATCACGGCAGGAGGCCGTGCCCGTCATAATGCGGGTCATGGCGCGTTCAAAGTCTGTAATTTCGCGCAGGGACAGGATCAGCTCTTCCCGGTCGATGGTCTTTTTGACCAGCTCCTCCACGGCGGTCAGACGGCGCGTGATCTGCGCGGGGCTGAGCAGCGGCCGCTCCATCCACGCCCGCAGCAGACGGCCGCCCATGGCGGTCTTCGTCTTGTCGAGCACCCAGAGAAGGCTCCCGCGCTTTTCCTTTGCGCGCATCGTCTCCGTCAGTTCGAGATTCCGCCGCGCGGCAAGATCGAGCTGCATGAACTTGCCTGCAATATATAATTCCAGCGCCCGGATGTGCGGCAGCTCGTTTTTCTGCAGATCGCGCAGCGTGGTCAGAAGCGCGCCCGCCGCTGCAATGACGCACGGCATATTCGCAAGGCCGAGCGCCTCCGGCGACTGCCCAAACTGCGCCGTCACGGCAGCCGCGCACAGCGCAGGGTCAAACTGCGCGTCCGTGCCGATGTTCACGCAGGTGTGGAAGCGGTCGCGCAGGAAATCCGCCAGCGCGCCGTCCTCCGCCGCCGTGCCGCCCAGAAGGGCCTCGGACGGCAGAAAGCTGCCAAGCTCGTTCTGCGCGTCCTGCATGGCGTCGGCTCCGGAAACCTGCGTCGCGCTGAACGCGCCGGTCGACACATCGCAAAAGCACAGGCCGTAGACCCCGGCTGCGCCGTAGACGCAGGCGTAATAATTGTTTTTGGATTCCACCAGCATCGAACTTTCCGTCACGGAGCCGGGCGTCACGATGCGGATGATGTCGCGCTTTACAAGCCCCTTCGCCAGCGCCGGGTCCTCCATCTGCTCACAGATGGCGACCTTGTAGCCCTTGGCAACCAGCCGCGCGATATAGCTCTCCGAGGAATGATACGGCACGCCGCACATGGGAATTTTGTCCTCTGCGCTCTTGTCCTTGGCATGGTCGCGCGAGGTGAGCGTCAGATCGAGCTCGCGCGAAGCAATGCGCGCGTCCTCCTCGAACATCTCATAAAAATCGCCCAGCCGGAAAAACAGCAGGCAGTCGGGATTGCGCTCCTTGACCGCATAATACTGCTGCATCATGGGGGTGAGTTCGGCCATAATCAAAACCTCCGGGTTTTCTCTTTTAACGTCTGAAATTATGCTTTCGGCAAATCCATATGCACTTACGCATTCGTTTGTAGGGGCCGATGCCCACATCGGCCCGTTGGGAAGTTGCAAATTCGCCGAAGAATACCGTAAAAACGGTGCATTCTGCCGGGCCGATGTGGGCATCGGCCCCTACAAAGCCCGCACCAGGGTGCTGTGTTATCGGAGTTCGCCTACAAGGCTCCATGTTGTGCAGCCTGTGATCGTCACGTCCAAAAACTGGCCGATCAGGCTGTCGTCTCCCGCGAAGCGGACGAGTCTTCCGCCCTCAGTGCGGGCGGTGAGCAGGTCTTTGTCGCGGCCGTCGCAGAGCACGCGGACGGTCTTGCCGACGTAGCCCTGATGAATTTCCAGCGAAATGCGGTTCTGCACGGCGCAGAGCCGGTCAAAGCGGCGGTTTTTCTCCTCCTTGGGCGTCGGGTCATCCATTTTCGCGGCAGGCGTTCCCGCGCGCGGGGAGAAGATAAAGGTAAACAGCGCGTCATAGCGCACGTCTTCAATGAGGCTGATCGTGTCCTCGAATTCCTCCTCCGTCTCGCCGGGGAAGCCGACGATCACGTCGCTGGTCAGAACCAGATCGGGCATGATCTGGCGGCCATAGTGCGCCAGCTTCAGATATTCCTCGCGGTTATAGTGCCGGTTCATGGCCTTCAGCACCCGGTCGTTGCCGGACTGGAAGGGCAGGTGGAACTGCTTGGCGATCCTGGGGTATTTCGCAATGGTATCAAAGAGCTTTTTGCTTGCGTCCTTCGGGTGGCTCGTCATGAAGCGCAGCCAGAAGTCTCCCGGCAGCTGCGCGATCTCGGCCATGAGGTCGGCAAAATCGACACCGAGGCCTAAATCCTTGCCGTAGGAATTGACGTTCTGGCCCAAAAGCGTAATGTCCTTGTATCCCGCCGCGATGAGGCCCTTGACTTCTTCGAGAATCTCCTCGGGCCGTCTTGACCGCTCCCGCCCGCGCACATACGGCACGATGCAGTACGAGCAGAAATTGTTGCAGCCGTACATGATCGACACCCACGCCTTGAGATCGGACGAGCGCACGACGGGGATGCCCTCTGCGATGTTGCCCGCAGAATCGTCCACGGCGAAAATGCGCCTGTTCGTGCGAAGCACGCTTTGCAGCAGCTCCGGGAAGCGCCATAATTCGTGCGGATTGAACACGCCGTCAACATGGCGGTAGCTGTTTTTGATGCGCTCGACGACCTGCGGCTGGCCCATCATGCAGCCGCAGAGAAAAATTTTCTGCTCCGGGTGCCGGGCCTTGGTGTGTACCAGCGCGCCGACGTTACCGTAGACGCGGGTTTCCGCGTGCTCACGGATGGCGCAGGTGTTGATAACGATGCAGTCCGCGCCCTCTTCGGTGTCCACGATCTCATACCCGCTTGCACGCAGCATCCCGCGGATGCGCTCGGAATCCGCCTCGTTCTGCTGGCAGCCGTATGTATCGACAAAGGCCCGCGGCGTCCTGCCGCGCGAGGCCCAAAGGGCTTTGATCTGCTCGCAGACAGCGGCTTCCTTCTCCAGCGCCTCCTGCGCGATCACAACGGGTTTGCGTTCCATGTACGTTTCCTCCGAACTGCATAACTTAACAATTTATTATAGCAGATTCTATGTGGATTTGCAATGGAGCAAAACAAGCAGTCAAAGGCATAGGTTTTTGCAATTTTCCGAATTGTACGTAGGGGCGGACGACTCTGTCCGCCCGCTGCGAATTCTCTGATATTTTCAGCAAATCTGCAACATTTAAGGGGCCGACAGAGTCGTCGGCCCCTACAGCGGCAGTGCAGTTTTATGATTTATCATCCCGCAATCAGTCCCTGGATGACCTTTGCGGCCAGGAGGATGAGGACAAGGATGATAGCGGGCTTTACGATCTTCGAGCCGTTTTTGATGGCGAGTCCCGCGCCGATGAAATGGCCGAGGATGCTCGACACCGTGCCGATGAGGCCGAGGACGAGGAAGACCTTGCCGCTTAACAGGCTGGTCAGGAGCGAGGCAATGTTGGAAGACAGATTCACGAGCTTGACATTGCCGCCCGCCGTGCGCACGTCGAGCTTGCCGAGATTGCAGAAAATGAGCAGCAGGAACGTGCCCGTGCCGGGCCCGTAGAACCCGTCGTACGCGCCGACGACGAGCGCGGCCAGATAGACGATGGCCATCTGCTTTTTGGGCTTGATATCGCCGCGCTCCTCCGGCAGCTGCCGCTGGCGCAGCACGACGAAGGCCACGACCGGCAGCACGATCAGCAGCAGATATTGTAAGTACACCTCGGAGATCATCAGCTGCAATTTTGTTCCGAAGAACGAGCCGATGAGCGCCAGCACGATGGACGGAATGCCGAGCTTCCAGTCGACATAGCCGTTTTTGATATACCGGCCCGTGGAAAACGCGGTGCCGATGGAGGAGGAAAATTTGTTTGTGCCCAGCGCAAAGTGCATCGGAAGTCCCGCGAGCAGATACGTCGGCACGGAAATAATGCCGCCGCCGCCCGCGATGGCGTCCATGAACGACGCAAAGAATACGCCGATGACGACGATGACGACCATTTGTACCGTCAGATCCTGTACGCCCATTTTATATCTCTCCTTTGATTGCAAGCTCCAGCATATCGGCCACACCGCCTTCTTCGTTCGTCGGCGCGATCAGATCCGCTTTCTGCTTGAGTGCTTCTTCCCCGTTTCCCATTGCGACGCCGACGCCCGCAAAGTCGAGCATGGCCGCGTCGTTGCCGCTGTCGCCGATGGCCATGACCTGCTCGCGCGGGATGCCGAGTTTTTTGCACAGAGCTGCAAGCGCAATGCCCTTGCTGGTGTTCGGGTTCATGACCTCCAGATCAACGTAGCCCGCGCCTGTCACGAAATACGGCAGCTTTGTCAGATCGGCCATGGCCCTTTCACACTCTTCCTGACTGGAAAACGGCACATAGAGCTTTTCTACGGGTTTACCCCAACCGGCGACCATGGCGTCCAGATCGTCGACAAATTCATGCGACTGCTCAAACAGCCACCGGAAGTCGGCGGGATAATAGCGCTCAAAGCGCGCCAGCTGCTCTTTGGAGTTATACACAATGCCGCCGGAGAAGAAATTGACAAGCCCGTCGTACCGGCGCACATGGGAATAGATCAGCCGCGCATCGTCCGGAGACAGCGGGCAGTGATAGAGCGTTTCGCCGGTCTTCAGATCCTGCGCGATCGCGCCGGTCTGCGTGACGGCGTAGCGGATCTGCGGAAGCGCGTCTAAAATGTACCAACACTCTCCCGGCGCGCGTCCGGTACACAGAACGAGCTGGATGCCGTGCTCCAGCGCACGCTGCGCCGCGGCCTGCACCCGCGGCAGAACGCGCTGGTCGGCAGTGACGAGCGTGCCGTCGACATCGACGGCCACAAGACGGATAGCCATAGCAGATTACCTCGATACCATAAAAATCAAACTCATTTTACCAGCCCCGTCCGGGTAAATCAAGCCGCCGAAATTCACAATTTCTTCTTTTTTTGCCGCCATATATGTGGTATAATCTCACTTTAGAATACGTACCGCCGCGCGTACCGCGCGGCGCAGAAAGGGTTTTTACCATGGGACTGTTTACAAAACTATTCGGCACCCGCTCTGAGCGAGAGGTCAAAAAGCTCGAGCCGCAGGTCGAGGCCGTCATGGCGCTCGAGGAGTCGTATAAAAAGCTGACCGATCAGGAGCTTCGCGCGAAGACGCAGGAATTCAAGGATCGCTACGCATCCGGTGAGACGCTCGACGCGCTGCTGCCGGAGGCGTTCGCCGTCTGCCGCGAGGCAGCTGACCGCGTGCTCGGCATGCGCCCGTACCGGGTGCAGGTCGTGGGCGGCATCGTGCTGCACCAGGGCCGCATCGCCGAAATGAAGACCGGCGAGGGCAAGACGCTCGTCGCGATCCTGCCCGCATACTTAAACGCGCTGGCCGGAAGGGGCGTGCACATCGTCACGGTCAACGATTATCTTGCCAAGCGCGACTCGGAGTGGATGGGCAAGGTCTACCGCTTCTTAGGACTTTCCGTCGGCCTCATCGTCCACGATCTGACCGCGGAGCAGCGCCGCGCGGCCTATGCCGCCGATATCACCTACGGCACGAATAACGAGCTGGGCTTCGATTACCTGCGCGACAATATGGCGATCTACAAACAGGAGATGGTGCAGCGCGGCCACGCGTTCGCCATCGTCGACGAGGTCGACTCCATCCTCATTGATGAAGCGCGCACCCCGCTCATCATTTCCGGCAAAGGCGAGGAATCGTCCAAGCTGTATGAAATGGCGGATTATTTCGTCTCCCGCCTGAAAAAGCAGGTCTTCTCTACAACGGACAGCAAGGAGCTGCAGGATCAGTATGACTGCGATTACATCGTCGACGAAAAGGACCGCTCCGTGTCGCTCACGCAGAAGGGCATTGAAAAGGCCGAGCAGTTCTTCAATGTAGAAAATCTGGCCGACCCCGAAAACGCCACGCTCTCGCACCACATCAATCAGGCCATGAAGGCAAGGGGCCTCATGAAGCGTGATATCGACTACGTCGTCAAGGACGGCGAGGTCATCATCGTCGATGAATTCACGGGCCGCCTCATGTACGGCCGCCGTTATAACGAGGGTCTGCATCAGGCCATCGAGGCCAAGGAGGGCGTCAAGGTTGCAAGCGAAAACAAGACGCTCGCCACCATCACGTTCCAGAATTTCTTCCGTCTGTACGACAAGCTCTCCGGCATGACCGGCACGGCGCTGACCGAGGAGGAGGAATTCTCCGGCATTTACAATCTCGACGTCGTCGAGATCCCGACGAACAAACCCGTCATCCGCATCGACGACCCCGATGTTGTTTATAAGACCGAGGCAGGCAAATACCGCGCCGTCATCGCCCAGATCAAGGAATGCCACGCCAAGGGCCAGCCGGTGCTGGTCGGCACGATCTCCATTGAAAAATCCGAGCTTCTTTCGCAGATGCTCAAGCGCGAGGGCATCCCGCACAACGTCCTGAACGCCAAGCACCATGAAAAAGAGGCCGAGATCGTCGCGCAGGCGGGCCATCTGGGCGCCGTGACCATTGCGACGAACATGGCCGGCCGCGGCACCGATATCATGCTGGGCGGCAACGCCGAATACATGGCAAAGAACGAGCTGCGCAAGCAGGGCCTGCCCGACGAACTGATCGCCGAGTCCAATTCCTTCGCCGAGACGGAGGATCCCGAAATTCTGGCCGCACGCGCGGCCTATACCGAGGCCTATAAGCGCTTCAAGGTCGAGACAGACAAGCAGGCAGAGCTTGTGCGGCAGGCAGGAGGCCTTTTCATCATCGGCACCGAGCGGCACGAGTCGCGCCGGATCGACAATCAGCTGCGCGGCCGTTCCGGCCGTCAGGGCGACCCCGGCGAGACGCGGTTTTATCTGTCCATGCAGGACGATATCATGCGTCTGTTCGGCTCCGAGCGCATTATGAACATGATGGAGACGCTCGGCATCGACGAGGATACGCCTATCGACGCCAAGATCCTCTCCGGCGCGATCGAGAACGCGCAGAAGACCGTCGAGGGCCGCAACTTCCAGTCCAGAAAGAACGTGCTGGAATACGACGACGTGATGAACGTCCAGCGTAAGATCATCTACGAGCAGCGCCGTCAGGTGCTCGACGGCGAGGATCTGCAGAAGAACATCCAGTCCATGATGCGGTTCTATGTGGATACCTACGTTGCCAGCGCCTTCGGCGAGCAGCCGAAGCTGGCCGACAAGCAGCATTTCTTCGAGATGATGACGCATTTCGAGCCCATCTTCTTCCCCACGGGCACATGGCTTCTCTCCGACGAGGAGTTGGCCGCGCTCACGCGTGAGCAGGCGGAAGAGAAGATTTTGTCTCTCATGCAGCGCGCCTATGCCAAGCGGGAGGAGCAGTTCACGTCTCCCGTCATGCGCGAGATTGAGCGCGTCGTGACGCTGCGTGTGGTCGATGAATTCTGGATGGATCACATCGACGCCATGGACGATCTGCGGCAGGGCATCCGCCTGCGCGCCTACGCGCAGACAGACCCCGTCATCGAGTATAAGCGCGAGGGCTTTGATATGTTCGAGGCCATGAACGACGCAATTAAAGAAGAGATCGTCCGCCGCGTCTTCCTCGTCCGGATCAAGACGAACGAGGAGATCAAGCGCCAGCGCGTGGCGAAGGTCACCGGCGAGGGGGCTGGCGGCGACAAGACCGTCAAGCGTCAGCCCGTCGTCAAGAAGATCAAGGTCGGCCCGAACGACCCGTGCCCGTGCGGCAGCGGAAAAAAATACAAAAAATGCTGCCGCGACAAGGATCTCGCCGCCGAACGCGGCCAGAACGCGAATTAAGCCCATGTTTCACACCATTCACCACGGAACACTTGAATATCTGACCGCCGACGCGCTTTCCGGGAGCGTGCACTGCTTCTCCACGCGCTTCGGCGGCGTGAGCGAGGGGGCGCTGTCCTCCCTCAATCTCGGCACGCACCGGGGAGACAGGCCGGAAAACGTGCGGGAGAATTACCGCATTCTCGGCACCGCCGTTGGCTTTTCGCCGGAGGAAACGATCTTTACCCGGCAGGAGCATACCGATCTTCTGCTGCGCGTCGGCAAGCAGGACTGCGGCACAGGGCTGGAGCGGGAGCAGACCGCCGTCTGCGACGGGCTTCTGACCGACGAACCCGGCGCGGCGCTCGTCTGCTTCGGCGCGGACTGCACGACGCTGCTGCTGTTTGACCCCGTGCGGCAGGCCATCGCCGCCGTCCACGCCGGGTGGCGCGGAACGGCGCAGGGCATCGCGTACAAGGCCGTTTTGCGCATGCAGACGGAATTCGGCTGCGCGCCGGAGCACATTCATGCGGCCATCGGCCCGTGCATCGGCCGCTGCTGCTTTGAGGTCGGGCCGGAGGTGCCGGAGGCCATGCGGCGATCGCTCGGCCCGGACGCGGAAGCGGCCATCGAGCCGCACGGCGAAAAGGCGCACGTCGATCTGAAGCGCCTGAACCGCATCTGGCTGGAAAGAGCGGGCGTGCAGGTGATCGACATCTGCCCGGACTGCACCAAATGCCAGCCGGAGCGCTTCTGGTCGCATCGCGTGACCGGCGGGAACCGCGGGTCGCAGGCCGCCATCATCCGGCTGAAAGGAGGCGCACCGGCATGAAACGAAAGCTTTTGATGCTCACAGCGCTTGCGCTGTGTCTGGCCCTTCTTTGCGGCTGCACGACGATCGCGACGAGCGAATGGATGCAGAATCTTTTCCCCGTCGGCGACGAGGCCGTCGCCGCCCAGCAGACCGGCTCGGTCAACGGCTCGGAGGATAAGCAGGAGGTCAAGCAGGTCGTCACCGAGACGTATACGGCGCTTGAGTCCTTCGGCCTGGCCTACCAGCCGGATTACGGCCTGCAGCCCTATAACTGCCAGAGTCTCAACAACCGCATCATCTTTTCCTTCCTCTACGAGCCGCTGTTCGCCGTGACAAGCAGCTACGAGGCAGAACCGATTCTCGCCGAGAGCTATTTTGTCACTGACGACGGACGCACGACCACGGTGAAGCTCCGCTCCGGCGTGACCTTCCACGACGGCAGCTCCCTTACCGCGGCGGACGCGGCATATTCCATCGAATCCGCCGCAGGCTCGGAATATTACGGTTCGCGCCTGCGCTTCATCACTTCCGCCGAGGCGCAGGACGATCTGACGCTCGTGCTCTCGACGAGCGAGGCATATGAGTGCCTGCCGCTGCTGCTGGATATCCCCATCATCAAGTCCGGCACGAAGGACGAGGTCAGCCCGCCGGGCACAGGCCCGTATGAATTTGCAGAGACGAAGCTCACGCGCTGTGAAAACTGGTGGCGCGATACCGCGCCGCTGGTCGATTTTGACGAGATCGCGCTGACCGTCTCGTCCACTGCCGCCGACGTGCGTGATAATTTTGAGTATCAGAAGGTCAACATGGTTCTGACGGACCCGAACTCCTCCGCATTCGCAGGCTTCCACAACGACTACGAGCTGTGGAACGAGGAGACGACCATCATGCAGTACATCGGCTACAACATGAACTCGCCCGTCTTCTCCAACTACGGCCTGCGCGGCGCGATCACCTTCGCCATCGACCGCGAGCAGCTGGTCGAGCAGACGCTGGGCGGCTTTGCCGTCGCGTCGACGCTGCCGTGCTCACCCAATTCCCGGTATTACGACGTGAAGCTGGCCAACAGCTTCGCCTATGACACCGGCTCGTACTACGACCAACTGGCCAGCGCCTCCGTCGAGGACGCGACCGGCGACGGCATCCTCGACCTCTACGTCCCCTCCAAGGGCTATTCCGTCCCGGTCGAGGGCACGATGCTCGTCTGCTCGTCGAGCTATATCCGCGTGCAGGCGGCCAACGAGGCCGCGAAAATGCTCAATTCTCTGGGCTTCAACATCACGGTCAAGTCCATGGAATATTCCGAGTACAAACAGGCGCTTTTGCAGGGGAATTTTGACCTGTACTACGGCGAGGTGCGTTTGTCTCCAAACTTTGACCTCTCGCCGTTCTTCGGCGCGACCGGCACGCTCAACTATGGCGACCTGTCCGACAGCACGATGATGAACCTGTGCAGCATGGCGCTTGTCAACAGCGGCAACACCTATAATCTCTATAAGCGTGTATGCGAGCGCGGGTATATTACGCCCATCCTGTTCAAAAGCTATGCGCTCTACACCACGCGCGGCGCCGTAACAGAGCCGACACGCTACCTCGACTGGTTCCTGCCGTATACGGCGCAGACGGAAGAATAATGAAAAAACGCGGGAGGATACGCCCATGAAACGAATCCTGATGATCGGCACCGGGGGGACGATCGCGTCCGGGAAGACGGCGGAGGGCCTTATGCCGGAGCTGACGAGCGAACAGCTTTTGTCCTTCGTCCCGGCGGTATCGGCGCTTTGCCGGGCGGAATGCTTACAGCTTTTGTCGCTGGACAGCACGAATCTTGCCCCGTCGCACTGGCTGCTGATCGCGAAGGCCATCCGGGAGCGGTATGACCGCTACGACGGCTTCGTCATCAGCCACGGCACGGACACCATGGCCTATACCGCTGCGGCCCTCAGCTATCTCATTCAGGGGGCGCGCAAGCCCATCATCCTGACTGGCGCGCAGAAGCCCATCAGCTTTGACTCGACTGATTCCAAGGTCAATCTGACCGACGCGTTTTTATGCGCGTGCAGTGACACCCTGCACGGCGTCATGATCGTCTTCAACGGCAAGGTCATTCAGGGCACCCGCGCCTGCAAAACGCGCACAAAGAGCTACGAGGCCTTCTCCAGCATCAATTACCCGTATCTGGCTGTTTTGCAGGACGGCTGCATTCTGCAGTATATCGAAAACGCCTGCCTGCCCGAGCCGGTCTTCTATGACACGCTCGACGAGCGCGTTGCGCTCCTGAAGCTCATACCCGGCGCGCGGGCGGAGCTTGCGGGCTGGATGCTCCGGCACAACGATGCGCTGATCCTGGAAAGCTTCGGCGTGGGCGGCATCCCGTCGTATGACGGGAATGACTTCCTGTCCGTGCTGGAGGAGGGCATTCAGGGCGGCAAGACCGTCGTTCTGACCACGCAGGTGCAGAACGAGGGCAGCAACGTCGGCGTTTATCAGGTCGGGCACAAGATCCGCGAATGCCCGCAGGTGCTTGAGGCGTTCGACATGACGACCGAGGCCATCACGGGAAAGCTCATGTGGATCCTCGGCCAGACCAAAGACCCCGCCCAGATCCACCGCCTGTTCTACACCCCGGTCGCGAACGACATTCTGAATTACCGCACATGAAAAACCGCCCGGCGCGGCGAAAACCCCCATTTGTTAGCCAGGTATGGGAAAAACCTGATACTAGGGTGTATCTGAAAACTCCCAACGCACCCGGACAGCGGGCCTTTTTGCGGTGCGCCGCGTCATTTTTCCTTGAAATACGTCAGTATTCCTGCGAAAAAATGTCTTGCGCAACGCAAAAATCCCTCGCTGCCGGTCACATCATGAGTTTTCAGATACACCCTAAGAAATGGGGGTTCACTATGTCAAGGGAGAATACACCGGAGTTCGGGAAGCTGGCTGCGGGAACGACTGAAGGGCCTGCCGCCTGCGATTCACAGACGGCAAGCCCTTTTGGCGGCTTGATTCTTTGTTGTTCGAAATTTTGCCTGACCTTTTGGGGACGTTTCCCGTGCGCGGCGGCCCGGTTTTTTTCAGTCGCCCATCAGCAGGTCCATGACGTACATTTCGAGCTTTTCAAAGTTCTGCTCCTTGACGCAGGCGGCCTGGAATTCGTAGTCGAATCTCTTGACCTTGGCCAGCAGCTTCTCGAAGATCTTCTTGGAGTTGATCAGATGGCGGTAGCAGTCCTCATCGGGCTGGGTGCGCATGGCCTTGACGTCGAGGCCGACGCATTCAAAGTTGCCGCGGTCGCCGAAGTTGTTCTCGTACAGGACCTTGACCTGGTTGAACGCGTTGCGCAGGTTGTCGACGCCGAACGCCTTGTCCTGGTCGTAGCGGCAGCCGTTCTGGTCGTTCAGATGCACGCCCCACAGCTTGTTGAGCGCCAGCGCGAAGCCCATGTCGTTCGCGGGATCAAGACCGGCGAGGATGGAGTGCGCGGATTCGATGCACAGGCCGACGCGGCTCGGATCGACGGTGTATGCGCCGACGGCCAGCGCGTGACCGGCAGTGCCGCAGATGGAGCGGTCGATGGGCTCATTGGGCTTCGGCTCGACAAGGATGAGCGCGTCGTCGCGGTAGGTCAGGATGTCGTTGAACGCGTCGCGCAGCTGGAGGGTCATTTCAACGGGGTTCTTGCCCTCGGCGCAGAGCGTGCCCTCGCGGGCCAGCCACAGCTGGATCTTCTTGGTGCCGAGCGCCTTGGCAATGTCGCAGGAGCGGCGAGCACGCCACTGGGCAAATTCACGGTCTTCCTTGCGGGAGGCGGTGAAGCCGCCGTCATTCGTGCGCTTGTCGAACCACAGACGCGGCGCGACGAACTCTGCAAACAGGCCGTATTTGTCGAGCATCGCCTTGACGTCCTTCGCGTAGTCGATGATCTGCTTTTCGGTCATGTTGTTCATGTCGGGAACGGCGTCGTCGTCATGGAACTGCATGCCGGCCAGACCGATCTCGGCGTACTTCTTCATTTTCTCTTCCAGCGGAATGCTCTTGCGGTGGCCGGGGCCAAAGGTTTCGTTGCCCTCGTGGACGTTCCACGGGCCTGCGGTAAATCTGAATGTTGCCATGTCTGCATCCTCCTGTATCAATTGTCTGGTTTCATACAAATATGTGCTTGAGGGGCGGGCGGCTTTTACCGAAAGCCGCCTCTGGATAGCTCCATCATAGCGGAACAGGCTGTTTGTTCAATGTTAGACTTGCTTTTTTTATCCGACAATCTTGCGATTTTAAATTTTTCGGTAGACTTCCACAAATTCCTTTGCCGCAATTTGTCATGATGCACAAGGACTTTTTTATCCGAAATATCCCCCAGGGGCGCTTGTGCGCGGCGGTCAGACTTCTCATAATAAGCAAAAAAAGTTCGGAGGAACAGACCATGCATATGGCAGACGCACTTTTATCTCCTGCTGTCGCCGTTACGATGTACGCAGCCTCTGCTGCTGCGGCGGGCGTTTCGCTCGTGCAGCTGCGCAGGGAGGAGCTTGCCGCACCGGAGACGGCAAAAAAGAAGCTTCCGACAATGGCGGTCATGTCCGCGCTCGTCTTTGCCGGGCAGATGATCAACTATACCATCCCCGGCACAGGCTCGTCCGGGCATCTGTGCGGCGGTATGCTGCTGTCCGCCATGCTGGGGCCGTGGGCAGGCTTTTTGTCCATGATCATCATTCTTGCCATTCAGGCGCTGTTCTTTGCTGACGGAGGGCTGCTTGCGCTGGGCGCGAATGTCTGGAACATGGCGTTCTACGGCTGCTTCGTGGGATATTTCCTTATCTACCGGCCCCTGATGCGCGGAAATCTTTCCGCGGGCAAGGCCCGGCTGCGCCTGACGCTTGCGTCGGTGCTCGGCTGCGTCGCCACGCTCCAGCTCGGCGCGTTCTCCGTCGTGCTGGAAACGACGCTCTCCGGCATCACGGCGCTGCCGCTCGGCGCGTTCGCGGTGCTCATGCAGCCGATCCATCTGGCGATCGGTCTGGTCGAGGGGCTGATCACGGCGGCGGTGCTGCCGCTGTGCCTCGCGGGTGTGCCGGAATTATGAATCTTGCATTGCCGGGCTGCATACAGTATAATGGGAGTGTCCGGGAAAAAGAAAGAAATAAGAGGATTCAGAAAGGACTGTGTAATTTATGGATCGTGCAGAATTAAAGGCCCGCGCAAGAGCGCAGCTCGGCGGCGGTATTTTTCAGAATCTCTGGATGATGGGTCTGGCCGTGTGCCTGCTGATCGGCCTGCTGGAGTCGGCTGCCGCCGGGATCATCCCCGGTATCGGCGCGCTGCTCGTGGTCGGCCCGCTGGAATACGGCATGGCGTATATCTTCCTCAAGCAGGCGCGCGACCATCAGCCCGTGCAGCTGGGCGATATGTTCCGCGGCTTTCAGGATGATTTCGGTGGAACGTTCCTCATCGGCCTTATGACGTCGCTTTTCACGTTCCTGTGGTCGCTGCTGTTCGTCATCCCCGGCATTGTCAAGGCGTATGCCTATTCTATGGCATACTATATCAAGCTTGATCATCCCGACTACGGCTGGAACGCCTGCATCACCGCAAGCCGTCAGCTGATGAACGGCCACAAGTGGGAAAAATTCGTGCTCGACCTGAGCTTTCTCGGCTGGATCATCGTCGGCTCTTTGTGCCTCGGCGTCGGCACGCTCTGGGTCACGCCGTACATGGAAGCGGCAAACGCGCAGTTCTACGAATACGTTCGCACCTGCCCGTCCGTGGCGGAGGGCTGACCGGCGCTGCGCAATATGGCAAAAACGGGACTCCGCTGCCTGCGGAGCCCCGTTCTTTTTTGCATTTTTATCCGTCAGCCCTTGTATTTCAGCGCCCGGATCGCGTTCAGGACGGCGAGGACCATCACGCCGACGTCGGCGAAGATGGCGGCCCACATATTCGCGACGCCGGAGGCGACGAGCGCGAGGCAGCCGAACTTCACGACCAGAGAGAACACAATGTTCTGCCGGACGATGCCGATGCACTTGCGGGAAATTTTGATGGCCTTTGCGATCTGCAGCGGGTCGTCGTCCATGAGGACGATGTCGGCGGCCTCGATGGCTGCATCGGAACCCATCGCGCCCATTGCAATGCCGATGTCCGCCCGCGTGAGGACCGGCGCGTCGTTGATGCCGTCGCCGACGAAGGCCAGCATATCGTTTTTGCCCTTCGCGGCCAGCAGCTTCTCGACCTCCGCGACCTTGTCGCCCGGCAGAAGCTCACTGCGCACCTCGTCGACGCCAAGCTCGGCAGCTACGCTGTCGGCCACGCGCTTTGCATCGCCCGTCAGCATGACGGTCTTCTGGACGCCCGCGCGCTTCAGCTGCTCGATGGCTTCCTTCGAATGCGGCTTGACAACGTCGGAAATGACGATATGTCCCGCGTACTGGCCGTCAACGGCCATGTGGATGATCGTGCCGGTGCTGTGGCAGTCGCAGTATGGAACGCCCAGCTTTTTCATCAGCTTGCTGTTGCCTGCGGCGACCGCGTGCCCGTCGACCGTGGCGGTGATGCCGTGGCCGCTGAGCTCTTCGATGTCCGTCACGCGGCTGCGGTCAATTTCCTTGCCATAGGCCTTCTGCAGACTCTTGCTGATGGGGTGCGAGGAGGCGCATTCGGCCAGCGCCGCGTATTCCAGCAGCTGCTCCTCCGCCAGCGGGCTGTGGTGGACAGCCGTGACCTCAAACACGCCGCGCGTCAGCGTCCCGGTCTTGTCGAACACGACGACCTTCGCTGCGGACAGGGCCTCCAGATAGTTTGAACCCTTGATCAGCACGCCCTCCCGGCTCGCCCCGCCGATGCCCGCGAAGAAGCTCAGAGGAATGCTGATGACCAGCGCGCACGGGCAGCTGACGACGAGGAACGACAGTGCGCGGTAAACCCAGTCGGTCCAGTTCGCGTCAGCCCCCGCAAGCATCCGGCCCAGCGGGACCAGCACGGCCAGCGCCAGCGCTGCGGCGCACACGGCAGGCGTGTAGACCTTGGCAAAACGGGAAATAAACGTTTCGGAGCGCGACTTGCGGGAGCTTGCGTTCTCGACGAGATCGAGGATCTTCGAAACGGTGGACTCGCCGAATGCCTTTGTTGTGCGGATCTTCAGCACACCGGACAGATCGATGCAGCCGCTGATGATCTCGTCGCCCGCCTTGACGTCGCGCGGCAGGCTTTCGCCGGTCAGCGCGCTGGTGTTGAGACTGGATGTGCCCTCGACGACCACGCCGTCGAGCGGCACCTTTTCGCCCGGCTGGACGACGATGATGCTGCCGACCGCGACCACGTCCGGGTCGACCTGCGTCAGCTGACCGTCCTGCTCAATGTTCGCGTAGTCCGGGCGGATATCCATCAGTGCGGAGATATTCTTCCGGCTCCTGCCGACGGCGTAGCTCTGGAACAGCTCGCCGATCTGGTAGAACAGCATAACGGCGATGCCCTCGACATAGTCGCCGCTCTTCGTCCAGATGGCGAGGAAGAACGCGCCGAGCGTGGCCAGCGTCATGAGGAAGTTTTCGTCAAACGCGCGTCCGTTGAGAATGCCCTTTCCGGCCTTGCGCAGAATGTCATAGCCGATGACCAGATACGCGGCCACATAGGCAAGCAGCTGCGGGATGCCGGTGATGGGGATGAATTTCAGCGCAATGAGCATCACGGCGGTGATGAGGATGCGCACGAGCATTTTTTTCTGTTTCTTTGTCATAGCAAACACTCCGTTCCGCGCTGCCGGAGCAGCAATTGCAGCTTAAAGCTCGATCTCGCAGTCAGGCTCGACCTTTTTGCAGGCCTTGAGCACGGCCTTCATGGTCTTCTTCTCGTCTGCGCCCTCGGCGAATTCCACGATCATCTTCTGCGTCATGAAGTTGACGGTCGCGTTCGCAACGCCCTCGGTCTTCTTCGCGGCTTCCTCCATCAGGTTCGCGCAGTTTGCGCAGTCGACTTCGATCTGGTATGTCTTTTTCATGGTCAGGACCTCCGTTTGAAATTTTGAATTAAACGCTTGCTTAATCATTACATCCGCAGTATACTGAGAAAAACGCCGGAAATCAAGCCCTCCGGGGATCTTGCTTCCAAACGGGCGAACGGAATGTCCAAAATGGACAAAGGAGATGGGACAAATGCCGGAATTCTCTCTTCCGCACGACCACGGCGCGCACGGACACACGGAGGATCTGTACCGGGAGCTGAAAAACGTGGAGCACTTCGGCGCGGTGTGCGATATCTTCAAACAGCTGAGCGACCCGACCCGCGTGCGCATTTTCTGGCTGCTCAGCCACCGGGAGGAGTGCGTCATCAACATCGCGGCGCTGCTCGATATGTCCAGCCCCGCCGTCTCGCACCATCTGCGTTCACTTGCGCAGAGCGGGCTGATCGAAAGCCGCCGGTGCGGCAAGGAGGTCTATTACAAGGCGGGCGACACCATGCAGATCAAGCTCCTGCACGAGATCGTCGAGCAGGTCATGCAGATCGCCTGCCCGGAAAAGGCCGTCGACTATCAGGACTCGCAGGAGCAGATCATCCGCCATGTCCACAACGAGCTGACAGCCAATCTCGCCGAGCGCGTCACCATTGAGGAGCTGTCGCGGAAGTATCTGATGAACACGACGACGCTCAAGCGCTGCTTCAAGCAGGTCTATGGCGAGACGATCGCCGCACACATGAAAAAGCACCGCATGGAGCAGGCTGCGTCCCTGCTGTTAAAAACGCAGAATGACATTGCCGCCATCGCGCAGGCCGTCGGCTACGAGAGCCAGAGCCGGTTCACGGCCGCGTTCAAGGAGACATACGGCGAGCTGCCGACAGAATACCGCCGGAGGCGGTCATAAAAATCAGAACCGGCCCGCAGGACACGCCTGCGGGCCGGTTGCCTTATTTCTGTGTATTTTATACGTACTGCTGGGTGTCGACGTCGACGACGCCTCTGGTGGTGATGCGGAGCTTGGGGATGACGGGCAGGGCCATAAAGCTGAGCGTCATGAACGGGTCGATGCCCCGGCTGACGCCGAGCGTGAAGGCTGCGTCCTTGGCCGCCTCAAGCTGGTCGTTGACCTCGGTCAGCGGACGGTCGGACATGATGCCCGCGATCTCCAGCACGACCGAACCCTTTACCGTTCCGTTTTCGACCACGACGATGCCGCCGTGGTGCTCGACGATGTAATTCGCGGCGAACGCCATATCGGCGGAGTTCGTGCCGACGACGATGATGTTGTGCGAGTCATGCGAAATGCTGGTCGCGACCGCGCCGGATTTCAGGCCGTAGCCCTGAATGTAGCCGAGGCCGATGTGGTGCGTGCCCTTGTGGCGCTCGACGACGGCGATCTTCAGAATGTCCTTTTCCAGATCGACGTGGTCGGCATAGCCGTTGTCGGTCGTGATGATCTCGCCCGGGACCATGCCCAGAACGCCTCTCTGGCGCGTGTCGCGGAAATCGTCGGGCGTGAGCGTCGAGACGTGGAAGGTGTCGTGGGCGCGCTTGTCGAGATATTCCTCGATCTTCGGCGCTTCAAAGTCGCGCAGCTCGCCGTTGTTCCAGTACAGAACGCCCTTCTTGAAGACCATTTCGACGTTGAAGTCCTTGAAATTGTCGATCACGGCGAAGTCGGCCAGATAGCCGGGCGCGATCGCGCCGCGGTTATTGAGCAGGAAATAGCGCGAGGCGTGGTGGCAGGCGGCCTTGACGGCAATGATTGGGTCGACACCGTATTTGTTGATGGCCTCACGGGCGATATAATCAATGTGACCCTTTTCCAGCAGATCGCTCGGATGCTTGTCGTCGGTGCAGAACATACAGCGCTCGGCGTACTGCGGCGTGAGCAGGGGAGCAAGCGCTTCCAGATTGCGCGCGGCGGTGCCCTCGCGGATCATGATGAACTGGCCGCGCTGCAGCTTTGCCAGCGCGTCCTCCATCGTGGCGCATTCGTGGTCGGAATAGACGCCTGCGGCGACGTAGGTGTCGAGATCCTTGCCCTGCAGGCCCGGCGCGTGGCCGTCGATCTTCTTGTGGTGCGCCTGCGAGGCGACGATCTTCGAGACGACCTCGGCGTCATTGTGGATCACGCCGTAGGAGTTCATCATCTCGGCCAGACCCTGTACTCTGGGGTAGTCGTAGAACGAGTCGATGGCGCGGTAGTCCAGATTCGCGCCGGATTCGTCCATCGGCGTGGCCGGGACGCAGGACGGCAGCATGAACCGCACGTCGATGGGCAGCCCCTCGGTCGCCTGGAACATATAGTCAATGCCGTCGGTGCCCATGACGTTGGTGATCTCATGGGGGTCGGTGATGACGGTGGTCGTGCCGTGCGGCAGCGTCGCGCGGACGAATTCCTTCGGCGTGACGAGACTGGATTCCAGATGGATGTGCGCGTCGACGAAGCCGGGGCAGACGATCTTGCCGGTCATATCGTATTCGACCTCGCCCTCATAGCTGCCGAGGCCCACGATCAGGCCGTTCGCCACGGCGATATCGCACGTCAGCAGCTCATTGGAGAATACGTTGACATACGTCGCGTTTTTCAGCACCAGATCGGCCTTCTGCCGGCCGGAGGCGGCCTCGATCACACGCTGCTTCTTTAACAGCTTCCGCTGGATCTTCGCTGCGTAGCTCTCAATGGGAAAAGCCATGGAACATCTTCCTTTCTGCGTTCAGTTTTGCTTGTATCTGATATTAGATGGAATTATAGCACTGCTCCTGCCGCTTGTCCATGTTCATTTTCTACGGAATGTCGCAGATTCTTTTTTGCAATCTGTACAGAAATGGCGATGTGTGATATGCTTAGGGTGTATCTGAAAACTCCCAACGCACCCGGACAGCGGGCCTTTTTGCGGTGCGCCGCGTCATTTTTCCTTGAAATACGTCAGTATTCCTGCGAAAAAATGTCTTGCGCAACGCAAAAATCCCTCGCTGCCGGTCACATCATGAGTTTTCAGATACACCCTAGTGCACAAACAGGAGGCGAACGTCATGAAATTACTGATGCACATCTGCTGCGCGCCCTGCGCGAATATGCCGATCGACGCGCTGCGCGCGGATGGGATCGACCTGACCGGCTACTGGTACAATCCCAACATCCATCCCTTTACCGAATACCGCGCCCGGCGGAACTGCCTGCAGGAATACGCGAAGACCATCGAACTGCCGCTTCTCGTGCGCGACGATTACGGCCTGCGGCCGTTCGTGCGCGAGGTAGCCGGCGATATCGCGGGCCGGTGCGTCAAATGCTACGAAATGCGCCTTTTTGAGGCGGCACGGGCCGCGAAGGAGGGCGGGTTCGACGCGTTTACGTCGTCTCTGTTCATCAGCCCCTATCAGAAGCACGAGCTGATGCGCGACGTGGCCTACCGCGCGGCGGAGGAATACGGCGTGGAATTTTATTATCAGGATTTCCGCCCCATGTTCCGCGACGGCCAGGCCCGTGCGCGGGAGCTGGGCTTTTATATGCAGAAATACTGCGGCTGCGTCTTCTCCGAGCAGGAGCGCTATCAAAAGCCCAGCCGGATCATCCCGTGAGGCAAATCAGCACCTGCCTGCCTTATGGAGCTTCCGAATGAGCACAACGGCCAGCGCAATGACAAGCGCGCTGAACGCGCCCACGCAGGTAAGCCGGATGACCAGCCTGCGGTGCGCGGCCTGACGGGCGGCCTCGCGGGCGGCTTCCTCGGCGGCCTTTTGCGCTGCCTCCTGTGCGGCCTGCTCCTCGGCCTGCCGCTGGAGCTCGGCCTGCCGTTCTTCCTCGGCCTTCTTTTCCTCTGCGGCTTTCGCTTCGGCGGCAAGCCGCTCTTTTTCTGCCTGCTCGGCCTTCGCCTGCTCTTCGGCGAGGCGGGCTTCTTCGGCTTCCTTTTCGGCCTGCTCCCGTTCCAGCCGCACCTGCTCGTCAAGATAGGTCTTCAGCAGCGCGGCCAGCTGCCCGCAGATCACAGAACCTGCGCTCTGCCCATCGGCATACGCCATGTCCACATTGCCGCCCGGCCCATAGGACAGGCCGCTCGTATACACGGCCAGCAGAAACGGCCGCTCGGCCCAGATGATGCCGACGTCGTTCTCCGCGCCCTCGTAGCTGCCGTATTTGTGCGCGATGGGCGTTTCTTCCACGTCGAGATACGTCTTGAAATACGCGTCCGGGCAGGCAATTTTCAGGTAGTCGATCAGCTCGGGATATTGCTCCTGCCCGTCCCAGACGACCTTCAGCGTGTCCATCATCATGCGCGTGCAGAACAGGTGGTCATAATAGTAATTCTGCGGGATCTCGTCGTCGGTCATGGTGAAATATTTGCGCATGGCCATCTTGTATTCCGGCCAGTCGCCGATGCGCCGCCAGAGGGAATACGAAAGCTCGTTGTTGGAATAGACCAGCGACTGATAGTGCGCCTCGTCCAGCGAAGCGCCCTGCGTGATCATCGTGTCCCCGGTGATCTCGCCCGCGAGCTGCATATCATAATAATACAGGTTCAGCGGCAGCTTGTAGGTGCTTGCGCCGTAGAGCATTTTCGTCTCGTTGAAGTCATACTGTTCGCCGGTTTCCGGCACGTAAAAGCTGATCTCGAAATTATCCCCGGTCAGCGCGTGCTCAGCGCGGAAGTCGTCCATCAGCTGCTCCAGTGTCTTCCCCGTCACATCGGGGGCCGTATATGCCTCTGCTGCCAGCGCGGGAACCGCCGTCTGCGCAAGACACGCCGCGCAGAGCAGCGCCGCCGCTGCCGCCCGGGCTTTTTCCATTCTCATATCCGCTTCTCCTTCTGCGTTTTCAAGTATCTGCATCATACCGCAACGCGGCCGGATTTGCAACCATGCACCAAACGGGCAGGCCCGGCATATGGTAGGGAAGACAGAAAACATTCTTGTCTTTGAAGGAGGGGTTTTATGAATCAACCCTGCAATTATACGACGACCGGGGGCTGTCCCGAGCCGCAGGCGGCTCAGGGCTGCGCGGCCTGCTCCGGCGGCAGCCAGCAGACGTGTCCGCCGCCCTGCCCGCCGCCCTGCCCGCCGCCGTGTCCGCCGCCGTGTCCCGGGCCGGGGCCGTTCCCACCGTATCCGCCCCCGTTCCCGCCGGTCTGGCCGGGTGAGCGGCCCGTCGCGCCGGTCACGGAGGCCGATATCAGCTGCGGCTGTGGATGCTCCTGCGCGCCGGGGCTTGTCGCGGCACTGCAGCTGCTGTGCCGTCCGCGCTTCGCGGCGCTGACGGACTATCAGCAGTTCGCGTTCATCACGCGCGATTTCGTGCTCGGCTCGTCGCTGAACTGTCCCGCAGCGGCCACAACTCCATACGACAACCTGACCGGGCCTCTGGACGGGGAATTTGTGAAGATCACGCCGGATTCGTGTGAGAATTTAGAGGTTTCCGGCCAGATCTACTATCCCAACCCCATCTGCACCGGGGGCACGGAGACAGCCTGCTGTGCCGAGGGGCCGTATTTTGACGCGGACTCCGTGCGGCTGTGCGGCTTGAGCGCCGTCGCCTTCGGCGTGACGGAGACGACCGACTTCCCCAGCGCAGAGGCGGCCTATAACGAGCTTGCGAAGCTCTTCTATCAGGCCACCCATGCCGGCTGCGGCCCCATGCCGTCGACGCCTGTCAAGCCGACGCCGTGCGACCGCTCGACAGGAGATATCGCCGGACGCGGCACGGTTTCCCTGACGGCAGGACCGCTCGTGCTCGGCAACGTCAGCGTGCTCGGCGAGGTCGGGGACGTTCTGATCCTCGCCAACAGCGAAGACCGCCTGTTCTATTTCGTCTGCCGCAGCACCATCGGGTTCATCGGGTAAAAGACACCCCGCCGCAGTTCATTCGGACTGCGGCGGGGAACTTTATATGCAGTTCAGCTGTGGGCAAAGCCGTACCGACTGCATACGCCTTGAAATTATTCCTCTTCGGTTGGGATCCTCGTCACGAGGGGCTTGCCGTCGGCGCCGAGCAGCGGAGTCAGGCCGCCGGCGTTGCCGGAGGAGATCCAGAGATAGTTGACGCCGGTCGTTTTGTCGACCCAAATCTCACGGTTCGTGGTCCAGGTACTGCCCTCGTTCAGCACCTTGATAAAGCGCTCGTCCTGCTTCGCCATATTACTTCGTCTCCTTTACCGTCTCGGCAATGCCGGAAGCCAGACCCGCAAAGCCCTGCAGCTCGGACGGGATGATGATCTTCGTGGCCTTGCCGTCCGCGACCTTCTGCATGGCCTCAAGCGCCTTGAGCTTGAGCACCTGGTCGTTCGGGGCCTTTTCATTCAAAAGCGCCAGAGAATCGGCCATGGCCTTCTGCACGGCCATGATGGCCTGCGCTTCGCCGTCAGCCTTGAGAATTGCCGCCTGCTTTTCGGCTTCTGCCTTGAGGATGGCGGCCTGCTTTTCCGCGTCTGCCTTCAAAATCGCGGCTTCCTTTTCGCCCTCGGCGACGAGGATCTGGCTGCGCTTCGTGCCCTCGGCCTGCAGAATCGCCTGCCGGCGGTCGCGTTCGGCCTTCATCTGCTTTTCCATGGAGTTCTGGATGTCCTGCGGTGGCAGAATGTTCTTCAGCTCCACGCGGTTGACCTTGATGCCCCAGGGGTCGGTGGCCTCGTCGAGAATGGCGCGCATCTTGGTGTTGATGACGTCGCGGGACGTGAGCGTCTGGTCGAGCTCAAGGTCGCCGATGATGTTGCGGAGCGTCGTGGCCGTGAGCGTCTCCATGGCCATCATGGGCCGCTCGACGCCGTAGGTGTAGAGTCTCGGGTCTGTGATCTGATAATAGACGACGGTGTCGATCTGCATGGTGACGTTATCCTTGGTGATCACGGGCTGCGGCGGATAGTCGAGCACCTGCTCTTTCAGGCTGACCTTCTTGGCCACGCGCTCAATGAACGGGACTTTGACGTGCATGCCGACCTGCCAGACCTTGCTGAACGCGCCGAGGCGCTCAATGACGTAGGCACGGGACTGCTGGACGATGTGAATGTTGCTGATGACGATGATGAGCGCCAGAACGGCGATCACAACAATGGGGATCCATTCCATAAACCTTGTTCCTCCTTCGGTTTTTCAGTTCTTTTTTTATGATGGTTATGCTTTCGTACAGGGACACTTTGCGGGTCTGACATAGAGCTTCGCGCCCTCGACGCGCTCGATGGTCACGTGGCCGCCCGCCTCGACACGTTCGCCCGTCGTGCATTTTGCCGTCCAGAGAACGCCGTTGATCTTCACGGCTCCGGTATCAGCACATGCGTCGATGGGCTCCGTGACCATGGCCGTTTCGCCGATGAGGCGGTCGGCATTCATACGCTCCGGCTTTTTTGCCCACTTTTTTCGAGCCGCCGGACACGCGAACGCCAGCAGCGCCGCCGAAACGACGAGAAATACCGCCAGCTGCACGCCGAGTCCCGCGCCGAGAATTGCCGCGATCAGCGCGCACACCGCGCCGCCGATGAACCAGACGGACACCAGCGTGACCGTCGCGGCCTCTGCCACGATGAAGACGACGATGGCGATCAGCCATCCGATCACTGCCTGAGACATGGGAACCTCCTCCTCTTTTTTGAATTTCTGTGCTGCTTCCAGTATACCGTATTTCCGAACGCTTGTCACTTTAAATAAATATAAAGTTTTTCCTCACATTTTACAAAATCGTAACAGATAGGGTTTGCTATTTGCGCCGGGATTCCGTATACTTAGAGAGACTATAGAATGTTTGGAGAGAAAACTATGGATACGATGACTTTCTGCGTGCCGTGCCTGTTTGGGCTGGAGGGTCTGGTCGGCGACGAACTGCGGCGGCTGGATCTGCAAAACGTCCGGGTCGAGGACCGGCGCGTTTTTTTTGAAGGCGATTTCGCCGCTATGGCGAAGGCCAACCTCTGCTGCCGCATGGGCGAGCGCGTGATGATTTTGCTGGCCGAATTCGACGCGCACAGCTTTGAGGACCTGTTCCAGGGCGTGAAGGCCGTGCCGCTCGAGCGCTTTATCCCGAAGGACGGCGCGTTCCCCGTCAAGGGCTACAGTCTGAACAGCCAGCTGCACTCCGTTCCCGATTGTCAGGCCATCGTCAAGAAGGCCGCCGTCACGCGGCTGGGCGAGAAATACGGCCTCGGCTGGCTGCCGGAGACGGGCGAAACGTACCAGCTGCGCTTTTCCATCATGAAGGATCATGTGGAGCTGTTTCTGGACACGTCCGGCGTGAGCCTGCACAAGCGCGGCTACCGCCGCGAGGCCAATCTTGCGCCGCTGCACGAGACGATGGCGGCCGCCATGGTCAATCTCGCGCGCTACCGCGGGCGGGATTTCTTCTGGGACCCGTTCTGCGGCTCGGGCACGATCTGCATCGAGGCGGCGATGATCGCGCTGAACCGCGCGCCGGGTCTGAACCGGTCGTTCATGGCGCAGAAGTGGGCCTGCGTCCCGGAGACGGTCTGGCAGCAGGCCAGGACCGAGGCGCTCGACCGTGAGTACAGGGGCGAGTACCGCATTCTCGGCTCCGACATTGACCCGGCTTCTCTGGAGATCGCGCAGCAGAACGCGCGCAAGGCGGGCGTCGGCAGGCTGATCGAGTTCCGCGAGGCGGACGCGACGAAGATGAGTCTGCCCGCAGATAAGGGCCTCATCGTCTGCAACCCGCCCTACGGCGAGCGTATGCTCGAGCAGCGCAGTGCCCAGCGGCTCTACAGCGCCTTCGGGCGGCACCTCAAATACGCGGACGGCTGGAAAAAATACATCATCTCCTCCGAACCGGAGTTCGAGCATTACTACGGCAAACAGGCCGTCAAAAAGCGCAAACTCTACAACGGGCGCTTGCAGTGCAACGTGTACATGTACTATTGATTACCGCCTGTACCCATAAGACGAACAGAACAGGAGAAAGTTCCGCTATGAAGCATATTTTTATCGTCAATCCCGCGGCTGGGAAGTCTGACCGGACGGCGGAATACCGGGAAATGATCGACGCGGCGTTTGCGCCGCGCGGGTTAAGCTATGAATTGCTCGTTTCTGGTGCACCCGGTGAGTGCCGGACGCTGGCGCGGCAGGCGGCGCAGTCCGGCGAGGGGGTGCGCCTGTACGCCTGCGGCGGCGATGGGACGCTCAACGAGGTGATCAACGGCGTCGTCGGCTATGACAACGCCGCCGTGACACATTTTCCCGGCGGCTCCGGCAACGACGCAATCAAAATTTTTGACGATCCCGCCGCTTTCACCTCCATTGAGCGGCTGCTGGACGCGGAGGAGGCGCGGTTCGATCTCATCCGCTGCAATGGGTCCTACGCGCTGAACGTGCTGTCCATCGGCTTTGACGCGCGGGTCGGCACGGATATCGCCCGCTTCAAGCGCCTGCCGCTCGTGAGCGGCAAGGGCGCGTACATTCTGTCCATTTTCTCGAATATGCTGCATGGGCTGACGGCGGATTACACGGTTACGCTCGATTCCGGCAAGGTGTTCTCGGGCCGGAAGACCATGATCTGCGTCTGCAACGGCCGGTGGTACGGCGGCGGTTTCAACCCCGTGCCGGAGGCCGAGCCGGACGATGGGCTGCTGGATGTGCTTGTGGTTGAAAAGGTCAATCTGCTGCAGGTTGCAACCGTCGTCGGTCACTACCAGAAGGGCCGCTATGCCGATTATCCGTCGCTGATCTATCACGCCCGCTGCCGCTCTCTGCGCATTGAATGTGTAGAAGAATCTGTTGTCAATATCGATGGCGAGGCTGCCTACACAACGGATGCAAAAATCGAACTCATTCCGCAGGCCATCCGCTTTTTCTACCCGAAGGGGCTGACCTATCACACGAAAAATTCACAGTCTGGTCATAAATTTGCCGAAATTACCCCTTGACTTTTTGGCGCATCTGATTATGATATAGATGTTAGCAGTCAGAGAGACTGAGTGCTAAAAAATCTTGTAAAACGCGCTGTATGAAACAGCGACTGGATACTGGAGGTAATTGTTATGAAGCTGACCCCGTTGGCAGACAATGTTCTGCTCAAGCACATGGAAGCTGAGGAAAAGACCGCGTCCGGCATCATCCTCTCCACCGCCAATAAAGAAAAATCCGTGATCGCGGAAGTCATCGCGGCCGGCCCCGGCACCGACGACGTCAAGGTTACGGTCAAGCCCGGCGACAAGGTTGTGACTGGCAAGTACGCGGGCCAGGAGCTGAAGCTCGACGGCGAAGATTACGTCATCGTCAAGATGGCCGACATTCTGGCAGTTGTAGAATAATTCGTGTTTGATTGAAAGGAAGCAATTCTTATGGCAAAACAGATCGTTTATGGCGAAGAGGCCCGCAAGGCCCTGCTGTCCGGCATTGACCAGCTCGCCAATACTGTAAAAGTTACCCTTGGCCCGAAGGGCCGCAACGTCGTGCTCGGCAAGAAGTTCGGCTCTCCGCTGATCACCAATGACGGCGTGACGATTGCAAAGGATGTAGAACTTGAGGACGCATTCGAGAACATGGGCGCGCAGCTCGTCCGCGAGGTCGCGACCAAGACCAACGATATCGCAGGCGACGGCACCACCACCGCGACCCTGCTGGCGCAGGCCATCGTCCACGAGGGCCTGAAGAACGTCTCCGCAGGCGCGAACCCGATGGTCATGCGCAAGGGCATGGAAAAGGCCGTTGAGACCGCCATCGACACCATCAAGGCAAACTCCGAGACGATCAAGGGCTCCGACGATATCGCAAGAGTCGGCGCTGTCTCCTCCGGCGACGAGTCCGTCGGCAAGCTGATCGCCGAGGCCATGGATAAGGTCGGCGCGTCCGGCGTGATCACCATCGAGGAATCCAAGACTGCCGAGACGGGCCTTGAGGTCGTCGAAGGTATGCAGTTCGACCGCGGCTATATCTCCCCCTACATGGTCACCGACACCGACAAGATGGAAGCCGTCATCGATGATCCGTATATCCTCATCACCGACAAGAAGATCTCCTCCATCCAGGAGATTCTGCCCCTGCTCGAGCAGATCGTCAAGACCGGCAAGAAGCTCGTCATCATCGCAGAGGACGTCGAGGGCGACGCACTGGCCACCCTGCTGGTCAACCGTCTGCGCGGCAACTTCACCTGCGTGTGCGTCAAGGCTCCCGGTTTCGGCGATCGCCGCAAGGAAATGCTCAAGGATATCGCCATCCTGACGGGCGGCACGTATATTTCCAGCGAGCTCAACATGAACCTGCCCGACACGCAGATCACCGATCTCGGCACGGCCCGCCAGATCAAGGTCACCAAGGACAACACCGTCATCGTCGACGGCGCAGGCGATGCCAATGAGATCAAGGCCCGTATTGCGGAGATCAAGAACACCATCGGCGTTACCACGTCCGATTACGACAAGGAAAAGCTGCAGGAGCGTCTTGCCAAGCTGTCCGGCGGCGTTGCCGTCATCAAGGTCGGCGCGCAGACCGAGGTCGCCATGAAGGAGCAGAAACTCCGTGTGGAGGACGCGCTGAACGCGACCCGCGCAGCTGTCGAAGAGGGCATCGTGGCCGGCGGCGGCACTGCCTACGTCAACGCGATCCCGGCTGTTGAGAAGCTGGTCGCAAAGCTGTCCGGCGACGAGAAGACCGGCGCACAGATCATCGCAAGAGCGCTGCAGGCCCCGATCCGCCAGATCGCCGAGAATGCCGGCGTCGACGGCTCCATCGTCTACGACAAGATCCGCTCCAGCCGCAAGGTTGGCTATGGCTACAACGCCTACACCGAGACGTACTGCGACATGATCCCGTCCGGCATCGTCGACCCGACCAAGGTCACGCGCACCGCTCTGGAGAACGCCGCGTCCATCGCCTCCTGCGTCCTGACGACCGAATCCTTGGTCGCCGACAAGCCCGACCCCAAGGCCGACGCCGCCATGGCAGCCGCAGCCCAGGGCGGCGGCATGGGCGGCATGTACTAAGATTCGCCGCAAAGCCTTGAAATTGCTTGATTTTTTGGATGCGCAAAAGCGGATTTACGCCAAACTTACGCCAAAAATTCAAGCGCATTATAGGGTAACAGAAATCGGCACCTGCCTTAAAAAGCAGGTGCCGATTTTTCTTATTTGCGTTTCTTTTTGCCCTTTCCGTGCGACAACTGCGGTCTTGCCTTTCCGCGCTGGTTGAGGGGACTTTTCAGGTACTTGGACTTTTTAAGTCCGCTGATGATTGAGACAAACTCTTCCTTCGTGAGCGCATCGTAATCAAGTCCGATGGTTGCAAGATACGCTCGGATTTTCTTTTCCTCGGAAGTCACGGAATAAAGAACAGAACATTAAATACCATCAGCCATCACTGACATTGTCGATGGTGGCTTTTTGCGTTTCTGGAATTTGTTTTGCCGTTTCACTCTGGTGCCGGTTTTGCTTTGGTGATTCATGGCATCCTCATACAGCTCAATAAATTCCTTTTCCCGGAGTGTCAGAGGTGCTTGCGCATCCCGCTTTTGAATCAAATGCTGGTACAGCTTTATCTGGAGAGACAGGAAGTACAAGAGCGCTTTGTGCTCCATCTTCAAATCCCTGACAATCCCGGACAGGAAATCATTTCCGGTGAGATTGTGCATTTCGTGTGGGCAGCCGCAGAGGATATCCAGGAACTGCCCTCTGTACAAAACCGGTGAGAGAACCCATCAGCCGTGGGAAGTCCAGTTCGCTCAGATCCGTCACATCCACCTCCAGCACCGGGCCGTTGGCCTGAAAGCGGGTATATCCCCGGGCCGCGATATCGTCCAGAAACTGCTCATAGCTTTTTCTTGTGGGGGTTTCTAGGGTGTATCTGAAAACTCATGATGTGACCGACAGCGAGGGATTTTTGCGTTGCGCAAGACATTTTTTCGCAGGAATACTGACGTATTTCAAGGAAAAATGACGCGGCG
>ENA-UEQO01000536-UEQO01000536.1-human-gut-metagenome-genome-assembly--contig:-NODE-536-length-43835-cov-21.210224_pt1 | contig 43835 bp, 31 predicted proteins | sample MGYA00242938_ERZ507940 | MGnify/ENA primary metagenome ERZ507940 (study PRJEB26167, sample SAMN06115517) | human gut metagenome | host: Homo sapiens | place: China:Chongqing | collected 2014-12-03... | reverse complement strand
TATGTACAATAAAATGAATTTTGTCGCTTTGCAAGCAAAATCCCACTAAACCCTATAGGTTGCGGATTTGAGGTTAATTAAAAAGGTAAGATTATGAAGAAGATTGTTTTTATGGTAATGATGGCAATGGCAGTTCTTTCAACCAACGCACAGAACGAGTACCCAACAGCCAAAGTAGAGAAGCACGATGTAGCTATCCTGGTTATCGACATGCAGAATGACTTCGTCGATCCTAAGGGAAAGTTGTGTGTAGCTGGCGCAAAGGCTACGATACCGGCAATCAATAAGCTCATCGCATATGGCAGAAGCAAGAACTGGAAAGTAGTCTGGGTAACCCGCGACCACAGATCATCTGGTGTTGATGTCGATGCACCACGTATCCCCCTCTTTGTTGAAGGAAAAACGGGTTATTGCGTACCAGGACCTGGGGTGGAGCACTCGTAGATGGTCTCAAGCCGGAGAAAGAAGACATCATGTCACCCAAGTTCAGAAACTCAGCCTTCTTCAACACAAATCTTGATCTCATGTTAAGACGCATGGGTGTCAGGACAGTTGTCTTGGCCGGTACACAGTATCCAAACTGTGTCAGAGGTACAGCCAATGACGCCATGAGCTATGACTATGAAACTGTCGTTTGTACAGATGCCTGTTCGGCAAAGACTCCAGAAGTTGCTGCAGCCAACGTATTTGACATGAAAAATATGGGCATCAAATGTATTTCCTTGGATGAAGTAGAAAAAGAGTACAAGTAAATTCAAACAGGCAGGAAACATGAGAAAGCTATATATAAGTGCCCTACTGGCCATGTCTTCACTCTCATTGTTCGCCCAAAAGTCAACCTGGGCAGACAACATAAGGATATCAGGCTTTGCCATTGCTCAATACCAATGGACAAACCCCAAAGATAATGAAGCTAATACCTTCAATCTCAGAATGGCAAGACTGGCATTGGATGGCAAGGTCGCAGGAGATTTTTACTGGAAAACACAACTCCAGATAACAGGCAACACTTCTACCCTCGCCAGTTCACCACGCGTGGTAGATTTGTTCATTGAATGGCAAAAATACAAGGCTTTCAATGTAAGAGTAGGTGAATTCCAGGTACCCTTTACATTTGAGAGTCCAATCCACCCTGTAGATGTAGGCTTCATGGATAATGGGCAGGCAGTTCTGAAATTCACAGGCTACAGTGATCGTTCAGGCATGCATTCAAGCAACGGTAGAGAAATCGGTATCATGGCAGAAGGAGACTTCCTGGAGAATGAAAACGGCAGAAACCTTCTTCATTATGGTGTAAGTGTCGTAAACGGCCAGGGCATCAATCTCAAAGACGTAGATCAGAGAAAGAATGTGGTAGCCAGTTTCTGGGTGATGCCAATTGAGGGTATGCGTATTGGTGTTTCCGGCTGGGAAGGTAGCTACGCCCGAAAAGGCACCTGGACGGACGAAACTTCAGGCGAGCAGAAAAAGGGAGTGAGAAGTCTCCCTCAGTACAGATATGCCATCAGTGGAGAATATGATTCTAATGGATGGACATTCCGCTCAGAATACATCCACTCTACAGGAAAAGCCTTTGCAAAAACAATGACCAACACGAACGATGACAGTGCTTCGGACTGCAATTTGTCAGACAATGGCAACAAAGCAGACGGTTTCTATGCCTTAGGTATTGTGCCTGTGCTAAAGAACAAAGTGAGTCTAAAGGCTCGATATGACCTCTACAGAAATAATGGTGAATGGAATTCAGCCCAAACCTTCTACGAAGCAGGCGCCGATTACTATTTCACCAAAAATCTGAAATTCTCTGCAGAGTATGCCTTAGTCAATAACCGTACACTTAGCAAGCATAACTACAGCTTGATTAACACAGAACTTTCCATAAAATTTTAATCATATGGGGGATGCAGGAACAGAATGCATCCCCCATAAATCTTATGTTGTTATTAGTCATAAGCTATCTACTTCATAAAAGCAACATAACGCCACTTGGAATCTTTAGTATTCAGCTTCTTATAATCGAGATACACCAAAGCTTTCCACACAGCAATAACCGCATCATCCAGATTAACCCCCTGTGATGCATTCTGTTCATCCAACTCTATCAAGTTCAGAACAATTCGTTTGTTTACATCGATAAAAGACTTCAACTTTTCCATAAAGCAAAAATTTAATTGCAATTGCAAATATAACAAAATCCATTGAAAAGACAATATCCAACCGGAAAAATATAACTCTACTCATCAAAATTGACAGTATCGGCTAATCGGTACCACTGTAGCGCATGAATCGGTACCATGCCATCACTGCAATCGGTACCGATTGCAGCGATACAAGCGGTACCGATTGCAGTGATAGCATGGTACCGATTACACCGCTACGCTTGGTACCGATACAGCGCTATCGTCAATTAAAGAGATTCCTCTACTACCTCAGAGGTATCCTTGTTTGTAAATGGTTATCTGACAAAGGCACCATCCCTCCTGTAAGATTCACAGAACTGGTGAATGCCACTGTAGAGGATACTGACATGAAAGCAAAGATCGCTCACCTGCTGGAACTCAAAAAGAAAAGCAACGAACATAACCTGGAACCAGTAGATGCGCAGCTCTTCGCTTGGGCATAGGAATGGGCAGAGTTCTACAACCAAAAAGTAGAGCAACTTCACCCGGAGAAAAAGACAATGCCCGATGACAAGCTCAACAAGCTGATGTACGATACAGTAAACAGAATGGCCACGGAAATATCCAACGCCACATCTGTACTGCTGCTCAAATAATAAAACACAAAAAGGCTCAACGCCACATTCCTGAAAGTAAACAGAAATGTGGTTTTGAGCCTTCTTGTTAACCTGAGACTTAAAAGTGACAGTATAGGCGAATCGGTACCGCTTGCAGCGATACAAGCGGTACCGATACAGCGCTATCGTCAATTTACAGAGTCCATCTTAAAAAGCCATCTCTGGCAAAGTTATCTAATATAACCATCTGGTAATAAAATGGGGCTTTAATAGATAATGGATGAAGAACCACTTTTTAAGTGAGTTCAGTTATATTACCCTATTTTTAGAAAAGAAGAAAACAATATTAGTGACGTAAGCAATTCTGTAGTACCAATTCATTCGCTATAATGGTACAGATATGTCGATACTATCACTTATTGGGTATTCGACACAAAGACAAAGGGCTGTGAACTACCCACAAGTCTTTCGTTTGCGGGTAGTTCAGTAGTAAACCTATATTCCTATCATTTTACATGTAACATATTAATCACCTATAGATCAAGGCGTCCTTCTGACTTTAAATTCCTTCATTCACAGCAAGCATCCTTGTGTGGACACTCACTGAGGCGGAAAAGTTGTTTTCCAAGTTAGAACATAGATACTTTTCTAATCTAAAAATAACGTACTATCTATAAGTTTATGATAATTCAGTCTATTAGTGGGCTTTCCTAATCCATGGTCAGGATCTGGAACATATGTACATTTATCTTGTTTCAATCTTTCCAAGAATCTTCTCACTTTTATGTCAAGAATAGTACTATCAAGCACGTATTTATCGGCAATTATAATTGTATGTTCTCTTGCACGACTTGTTGCAACATTGAATAGATGAGGTTCTAGTGTCCGTATGTAAGAATAGTCTGGAACAAAGAATATGGTTATATCGGTTGTTAATCCTTGTACTCTTGCTACCGTATCAACTAGAAGATTTTTTCTTGTTCTAACTTTTTGAGTTATAGCCATCTGTAGTGCACGAGTTGTTTTTTTCATGCAAGTGAGTACAGCAATCTCTTTGTCCTTATTATCCTTAACTATGTTATCTACAATAAAAGCCGCTATATATATTGCAAACTGTGGTGTACAATCTCCAGAAGGCATATCTGTTAGAACCAATGTTGGCCCACCATCTTTGCTTAGAATCTTGAACATTGATGGCAAATCATTGTATTTAGGTGATTCTTTTGCAACAAGTGAATCATTATAGAAAACACCTGTATAGTTAGCAGCTCTTTGTCCAAATCTGTAAGCCGTTGCCAACTGATAGATTGGCGACATACTATTATCTGCTAGCAATTTTAGACCTTCTATCAAGTGTTTATAACCACTTATTGTTATGCGATTACCATTCAGAATAACAATAGGAGAAAGCTGATGAATATCCCCAACCCATAGATTTCTTTTGCCAATTTTACGACTTGCTGCAAACATTGGAAATATAGCCTGACTCGCCTCATCCATGATCACATAATCAAATGGCTGTTCAATAGTGAGTTCTGCAGCATATCCGCTAGTTATATAAAATGTTGACATTACAAGGCATCCTGGCATCGGAGCTATTGATTTTAATGTTTCAAGTTTACTAAGTTCACGAATCTCATCCATAGAAATGTTTGTCTTGAATATCCTATGCTCTCCCAATAATGATTCAACGGCAGGTTTCTCTGCAATCTCCATTAAAGCACGATTAGTAAGGGCTGTAACTAATACGGAATGCCCTTCTGCACATAATTTTGCACATAGTTCTGCAATCATATATGTCTTACCAGTTCCAGGAGGACCTTCTAAGATCATTGTCTCCGTCAATGCCATTTGTGAATACACGAAATCGGCAACATCATCTTGCCTTATAGGGATTGGCTCCCAATCTTTTGCCTGGTAGTTGGCATCAAGTATCGAAGCAACACCTTTGCTATATTGATCCTCTACAACCTTTTGCAAATTCATTACATAGTCAATAGGAGGTCGTTGTGGAGCAAAGGTCAGTACAATATTGGGAGTCTTTTTTATATAATTTGCAAAATCAACACTTACTTTTGAGAACCCTACCAGAGAATATCGAGGGTCATTGGCAGGAGAATGCCAAATACACACGCATTCGGTAGAATTGTATCGTGCTTTATACAAATCACGATACGACCTATCACCCCAATTACGGTAATCTTGTAATTCTGGTGGTAAAACCATACATACAAGGAAATCACCCTTTCTTGGTAAAGCACGCGAAATAGGGAATTTCATAATCATTTCTCCATCCTTAAAGGAAATGAACTGAGCCACATACATCTCCTGGCTTATTTTAAGCAAGGAGATGGCTGTGGCTAAGTATATCTTTTTAAAATCCTCTGTTTCAGCCTTAAGCTCATCTTCGAGGAATTGCCAATGTTTTCTTCTGTTAATAATCATAATTCAGTTAATCAATAAATGATGTTCCAACGGATGGGGCTTGAGTGTCATTAGCTGGGGCGTCAAATACATCTCGTGCGTTACCTTCGTTAACAGCTGCCATAGCAAGAGAATAACCTACAGAACTTCTTACTATAGGTATATTCCTTCCATTATTGTACAGGTTGGCAATTTGAGGTACATTCTGATCGCATACTTCCTTAATAGAAGTAATACACTTACCAAGTTGTTCTGGAACATAATCAAATGGGACAGGATTATTGAACCCTTGTGGCATATTGTTGCCAAAGTCAAAACTTAACGTAGAGTATTGCTTTCCAACAGCTGCAAGCGTGAGCAATGCAGCTCTGTTCTCGGTCGACATGTCATTGCTTATAGGTATGTTAACGTTACGAACAGGAAGAGCATATAAAGGAATACATTGCAAACCTGTTGCTGTGAGAACAAACAACATAGCACCCTTCTGAGAAAGCAGTTGCCAGTCATACCAATTAAGGTCAAAGTATCGGTACTGAGGACCTTTGTAACTGTGTACAACAATGGGAATCATATTACCATGACGATCGGATATACCATAGAGTTGGCTATATGAATGACTACGAATTTTAGCCTCGTCAAATTGTAATCCCAATTTTTTTTTCTCATTCAGTTCTCTGAAATATTTAACCACAGCATCTTTGGCTCCGTCAACATAGTCTTCTATTTCTTTCAGAGAAAGACCTGCATATTGAACCTGATCTGCCTTTACAATATGAGTATGACCTTCGAAATCCACAACATTTTCGATGTCATGTGTCTTAGGTACGATTACAATATCCGTAGAATCTTCGCCTCCTATGGGAGTATCTTCACCCCCTGCGGATGATTGTTCGCTTACAAATTTGTTGATAAGGTCCTTTACTTGTTCAAATTTATCCGACGGGCAGTTCTTTAAGGCTGCATTCAGATTTTTTAAATCTTGGACAGGAGTTTCAACAAGGAAATCCTTAACAGCCTTGATTTTTTCATCACCCTGTTGTACGATTGCACCAACGAGATCCATAGTATCACCTTCTCCCAAAGACCATACGATAAGCGAGTTCTTTGTTTCTTTGAAGAATTTCATAATATCTTCAAGTCCAACGACATTATTGCATAATTTTCCTATGGTAAACACAAGAGAACGAAAATCATTATCTTGCTTATTACCTTGATAATTACTAATCTTATTATCAATAAACTCACCAATTTCTGTTAGTGTGATAGGCTCTGTCTCTAAGTATGAAGCACAATGTGAGGCTAATGTAAACAATGATTCTCTAAAATCATGGTTAACATGAATATTAGTTGCAGCAATGTCCTTAATCTCAGAAGGTATATTATCATCTTTTCTAACGTCCTGGAACTTACAGAAATTATTATTCTGATTGAGCCATATTCCAAAACCAGAATCTTTATCTGTTATAATGCTCCAAAACTTCTTACTCTTATAACTATGTAAGAATTCTATCAAAGAATCAATCCAGTGGGTTAATTCTACATCATTACTACTTGCAAATGAGCTATTAAGACTTTTAAAAGTATGTAAGTTTATTGTATTTGCTATTCTATTGCATATATATTTGATATAGAACTCTTGTGCAAAACCCCAGTTAAATCCAGAGAAATTATCTACATATTTTACATCGCCAAATGTATGATCAGATATGGTTTTTGCAAAATTGTAGAGTTTTTTCTCCTCTGGCTCATTGTTTTCTTGACGCATTAGAATTGTTATTGTATGGCGAGCAATAGCTTCTTTTGTACTATCGTTAGTTTCGTCAAATCTCTTTTTTACATACTCGTATATGTCTTTTATAGATAACGGATTCTGATGTTCATAACCCTTTATAGTCCTATGAATTAACTGATGGCGATAAACATCCGAAGGATTAGATGGATTATATGCGACATTAGCCAAATCTTTAAACTCCTCTGGAATATCATTATCGTAACGCAATTCTGAAAGTTTCTTCAGGAGTAACTGCTGATTTGGGAAAACAGCCTGTTCCTTAATCAAATCTCCATGAGAATAATCGCGATAGAATTGAATGTATTTATCAAGCCAAATTAAAGTTTCATCATTTGTCTTGACTGTAGTAAAGAAAGAAGATGCAACATTAGCAACAGTACTCTTTGAAGAGATACCAAAATAACTATTGTTGAACCAATAATTATCTGACTCTTTCCATAAATCCAATTCTGTTGTCTCAACAAGTGAGTATGGACTCATTGATCTATATGCCACACAGAAGTCATATATAGACTTTCTCTTGTTAAGTACTTTTGTATCTGTGGTATTTGGATATAATGCTAATATACTATATGCAACTTTTGAACGCACATCGATACAAACCCCATTCTTGTTAATATTACTTCCCGTTTTTACATACTCATTCAACTTGACAATCATTTCTTTCAAGCTGAAAGAGCGAAGTGTATTGCCAAAAACAGTAGCTTCAACATCTACGTCCATCAGCACGTGTTGAACAGTAGAATTATCTTGGTTTACAGAATTGTAGATGTCTTTTAGAATGGAAGGAATGCGAGAGGTATGGTCTGAATACAATTCCTTTAGTAATTTAAAATCGCCTCGCTGATTAGGAATGATAGCATAATTGTCAAATTCGTTAAGCATATTTTGATCAACGAGGAACTTATAAACCTTATTCAGCCAATTTAGTGTATCTTCCCGTGTTTTATTAATCTTTAAAGCAAGAGATTTTAGAGTCTGAAGATCTGATAAATCTTTGAGGAAATCATCTTTCTCATACTTTAATTTGGTACCCCATGTCTCATATTCTGGGCGAACTATATCAAGCCATCCTTGAAGATGTTTAAGCACAGGAAGAACACCACGACCAATATATTGGCCATGTAACAAGTTGTAAAAAGTTTCATTAACCTCCTTTGTTGATGTAGGCGAAAACGAAGGAACTGAAAGATTCATAAGTATATCAGTTCCATTGTCTGTTTCCACAAGTCTTTCCTGAAGTAATTGTCGTCTCCAATTAGCTTGCAAATTTTTAATCCAAGGTGCTGCTACGCTTTCACTATACTCTTCAGAAGCTTTAGGAATTCGAGACGATGCTAATAAATATCTGTTTGTTGCATTCTTTGTAATCAACCATTCATTAAACTTTAATACAGCATCAACCGCCTTATCAACGATGATTCTATTCAATACACAGTCAGGATGGTCTGCACTATTAAGAACGAGCCCATTTCGTCTTTCTGTTGGATTAAACCCAAATCCATTAAGAGTATATGGGAAATAGAATTTTTCAGAACCAATCAGAGGGAAATCACGATACAAAACAGGTTGCTTGCTGTCTCTTTTAATAATTTCGTAGATTCCATCTTTAATGTTTACTTCTGTCGTAAGAGCAACATCATCTGTTATGTAACTAACATACTTTTTGGTAATACCATCGATTTTTACTATAGACAATTGAACATTGTCATCAAGAGAGGTTGAATCGCAAGTATAAACCACATTGGTACCTTTAACACGATTGATTACTCGCACTTGCTTAATTTTCTTGGATTGAGTAACAAGCGTAATAGGCATAGTGTTAATAAGATCTTCAAGACCAGCAACAGCAGATTCCTGTTTCTCTTGTGTAGTTAAATGATAAGTAAATACGGTATCAAATGACTGCTCAGTTCGATTCTGCTCATAGTTATTGACAACCTCATATGTAGTTTCTATATGACGAAGTTCTTCAAGAGTTGTTTTTATTCTTGGAAGCAAATCTTCTGATCTATAACCACTTCTATCAAGTACAATTTTAAAGCGTCTATCAATGCCCATATATCTAACAATACCCTCTACATCTATGATATCAGATAGCAAGTGGGTACAGATAAAGCCAGTGCCAAACTTTCCAGTCTGACCTTCAAGATTCTGTGAATCCTTAGAGCTTACCTGCTGAACAAGTCCAGTTATATTCTTTATACTGAAACAATCTCCATTGTGTCGGAATTTCAGTGTATCCTGTGAAACCAATTCTATTTCAACGGATACTTTACCAAAATGGTTTGGAACATCCTTTGCATTTTGCAATAACTCCCATACCCAACGCTTTGCAGAAGCTGATGGATCTTCTCTAATCTGTGAGAGGAGTTGTAAAATTTTGTCAGCTGTGAGTTTATAATTGTTGTAAGCAATCTCATCATCAACTGTCATAGGCTTATTTACATCCAGATTCATAATTGTTCTATCTTTTTACGTTTATATTTCAATATTACACAACACTATAATTTTACAATTTTATAATCACCTGAGCAACAAAAAGTTGCTCATCATCTTATCATATCAGAAATTTCACGATTCATAGTGTTGTATGAATAGAAGAGCAAAATTCTGTATGACGTGGCAAAAGTACAAATAAAATCTGAGAAACACACTTCTTTTGAAGTTTTTTTATTAACGAGCAACATGGCCAATTCGATGAAGACAACAATTAAAAAAAAGAAAGAAATGAAAGAACAGAATAATAATCAACCAGAGCAGAACGCCATCCGGGAAAGAATCTGCAAACACCTTCGGGAAATCGAGGAGCAACACCACATCAAGATACTGTATGCCGTAGAATCCGGCAGCAGGGCATGGGGCTTCTCATCTCCTGACAGCGATTGGGATGTACGCTTCAGCTATGTCCATGAACCAGAGTAGTACTTCCATATCGAAGAGCACAAGGATACCAGCGAGCAGATGTTCCCTGATGAAACAGACATGTCCGGCTGGGATCTGAAGAAAGCCCTGCGCCTCTTCAAAAGCTCCAACCCTTCACTCTTTGAATGGCTCCACTCTCCTATCATCAACCAAATGGACGAAACGTTCATCAACGAGATCCGCCAAATGGAAAATCAATATTTCAACAAGGAGAAAGCCATGTTCCACTACAACCATATCTACAAGAAGCATAATGACAGATACATCAAGGACTATGGACTGCCACTCAAGAGATTCCTCTACTACCTCAGAGGTATCCTTGTTTGTAAATGGTTATCTGACAAAGGCACCATCCCCCCTGTAAGATTCACAGAACTGGTGAATGCCACTGTAGAGGATACTGACATGAAAGCAAAGATTGCTCACCTGCTGGAACTCAAAAAGAAAAGCAACGAACACAACCTGGAACCAGTAGATGAAGAGCTCTTCGCTTGGGTACAGGAATGGGCAGAGTTCTACAACCAAAAGGTAGAGCAACTTCACCCTGAGAAAAAGACCAGCCATGATGACAAGCTCAACAAGCTGATGTACGATACAGTAAACAGAATGGCCACGGAAATATCCAACGCCACATCTGTACTGCTGCTCAAATAGTAAAATACAAGAAGGCTCAAAACCACATTCCTGAAGGTAAACAGAAATGTGGTTTTGAGCCTTCTTGTTAACCTGAAACTTAAAAGCAACCAGATCTGAACAACAGGTAAATTGGAATACCTGAATTATTGAGCAATGAAAGGCTGCTAAGACAGATGTCTGTTGCCGTTAAAATGTTGCATTGCATTACCAAATTCCTTGATGGATAATGCAAAGAACAGAAATACAGCTACTATTGACGCTAAAAAACATCAATTTTCATAATCTTTTATAATAATTCTATTTGTAGGTAATGAGTCTCTGCCCGGTCTCCCATCCACCTTTACGGTTGAGCATGTCCGGTTCATACCATTTGTTGAAAATCACATAGTCACGCTTTGGCTGACGGACGATCACAGCGTTGAACTGTACATTGGTATGGGTCTTCCTTCCCCGGAACGGAATATACTGTCCCTGGTAGGAATGAAGCCCGGACACAAAGGTTCCACCGCTATTCTGGTCAATGCCCACACTTGTAATGATGATGGTGTTGGGCACATACGTCTTCCCATCGAAGCAGGAACCATAGTAGTTCCTGCAGAATATTTCCAATACATACTTGCAGTCTGCTGCCGAGAGCTGCGCCTTGCATATCCCCACATACAGGATAGCAAGAAGAAATAGAATTATCTTCTTCATATTTAAGATGTGTTAGTTATTCATTCTATTGATATCAAACAGTCACAAAATTGCGTACAACATCTACCGTGGTGGTATTCAGCAGGGCAGCAGCCTTGGATTGAGTGATGATACCGCTTGCCAATGCTCTGTAAACCCTACTCTCTAACTTTGTGACCTTCTCCTTGGTAATGGAGCCCGGTTCTGATTTCTTCGTGGAATCAGCACTGCCAAGGTTCTTGCAATAATCGGAATAGTGATTTGAGGAAACAACACCGAGATATCTTGCCTTAGACATCAGAGCATCCACTGAAATGCCATACTCACTCTGTAGATATTTCAGCTCCATCAAGGCTATCTCATGACGTTTTTCACCTATTACAGAGAGGAAAACATCATGTGGAAGAAGCATTTCGTTGGCGAAGACGCTGCAAAAACGCTCTTTCTTTTTGTTATCGATACTCTCATCAAAGTAAAGAATGGCATGCGCCAATTCCTTAAGGGCAGCAAAACGAAAGTTTTCTGTATCCATGTTGCTGTTGATGGCAATCACCGGAATGGTGTCATCCAGAATAGCATGTTGGCTTATGAATGGATCAAGAGCATCAATTTCTGCTGTGATTACGCCATTTGATTCCAAGAGATTTATCACATTGGTGATAGCTGCACTACCAATTTTCCATGCCTCACGAAGTGTGGATGCAGCCTGGTAGATATCAGAAAGTGTCTTTACCGGCTGTTCTGCAGGAATAGAATTGAACGAATGTTCTCTCCCACAGATATTTTCTATCTCACCAGTTCGTTCTATTGTATTTTCAATGATACTGATGATAGTCATTTCTTCCCTCTTGCTCAATCCCTGCAGCTTACCATAGCGTATGTTTTTAGGAGAAGAGCTTTTGTAGTTGAAAAGATAATCCGGGTTTATCTCCAGGGCATCGCACAGGGCTATCACTATGCCACTTTTAGGCAGCATCACTCCTTTTTCATACTTGAATAGAGTTTGCTTGGTGATAATGTTGCCCATCATATCACATAGCTGCTGCATAGACAATCCTCGCATCAATCGAGCGTTATGCAGTCTTTCTGCAAAGCTTTTCTTTAAGTCCATTATATTATTGTTTTGGAATAGTTACCTTTTGGCAAGAAGATTCTTACTAAGAGCCTTCTAACTTATTAGTTACTAATATTTGTTCCATCATCTTCTCCTTTTAAACGTTTAAAGTCTTTTAGGAACATGCAAAGATACATTATCCCCCTCACATCGCCAAACTTCTTGCATTATTTTAACGCAAACGATACGTAAACACTTAGAACAACAAGCTTGCTTGATTGTTATGCAGAGGACAATTTTATTCTAGAAGACCAGGAAGGCAATGAACTTGATTTCCTCCTTAATAGCATTCCATTCTCATATAGTAGATCATTTCAGATGGATGGTCTGTGTTTTCCCCGTAATATCAGTTACCACAGCGATCCCCCCATCACGAATCTCCACCTTCTCATATTTGGCATCAACTATCACCTTGCCTTTTACTGTCATAACACCCCAATGTCTGGGAATCTGTTCAAAGGCGCAATAGGCACCGACTGGTTGCGCTATACTATGGTAGAGAGGTGGCACAATAACTTTACCATCTACCTTCACACCCCATTTCCTTCCAGCTTGATATAATTCTACATGCCCTGCCTCCGACTTCTCTTGCATCAGCAATAACTCCTGTTCCTCTTGCTTTTTCCTGCGCTGCATTTCTCGCTCATAGACCAGCTTGCCAAGCCGAGGCATCGCAACCATCAAATTCTCGCTTTCTGTTTTGGGTTGATTGCAACCTATATAGGTCTTTTTCAAGCTGGAGTCAACGAAGTAATAATCCTCATGGCTGTCCATGACCACTATGCCACTGTCGTATAGGTCGGCACATAGCCAATATACATGAGTATGGTCGCCACGTAAAAAACAAACCTTTTCACTGTTTTCTTTATGCATTCGCATAGAGCCGCCATCCTCCTCTTTATATATCCATTCCTGACAACCACTGGCTGTTGAACGTCGAAAGTTGTAGATTAAATAATATCCATAATTCCATAGGTCATATTGGGAAGGGCGAAAAGGTAAAGCAAAGTACTCGTAGGTACGAGATCTGAAGAGACCATTATATTCGACGAACTCCCATTTATTGATGGTGATTACCTCGGGAGCATCTTTCGCATGAAAGTCCTCGTCTATGACAACTCTCGCCAAGAGGTCGTAGTAACATACAGTCTTTCTGCGAGGTCGGTAGAACAGGATGTTGCCATCCAACAGCTTCATGTCATAATAGTTGCCTGGTTCTATCACCTGTTCGCCTTGCCGGTTTACCACCGTCATCTTTCCATCAGGCAGCTTGATGATGGCAAACTCCCCTTTGCTATCCACAAACTCACGATACTGTATCGTTTGGAGCAATTCTTCATGGCTCATCACCATCATCATTTCTGAGTCTGGATGAATCTGAATATCGTCTTGCTTCTCGTTCATCAGGAAAAACTCTCTATCCTTCGGAGTCTCCTTTCTCTTGCCAACTTTCAGCTTTCCCTCGAACATAGCATTCCAGTTCCATACTTGCGAAGGTAACCCGAACACCCGATATAGTCCCACATTATCTATAATTACGCAGTTCTTCTTTCCCTTAGCTACTCGCAATCCTCGTCCCACCATCTGCAGATACTTGGCAAGCGACAGCGTTGGACGAGCCAACTGTACAAACTCCACATCCGGACAGTCAAATCCCTCCGAGAAGATGTCCACATTCACGAGTACTTGGATGTCACCTTTCTTGAAGGCATCAATGTCTTGCTGTCTTTCCGTGGCAGGTGTCTTCGAGTCTATGGCTATGGCTTTCACGCCATGTTCCTGATACAGTTTTGTGATTTTCTGAGCATGAGAAATATTGATAGCATACACGATGCCCTTCCTGTCTTTACCAAATTCTTCCAAACTCTGATAGAGCCTTTCGATGCTCGGTTTCTTATTCAGCAACATATCCATTTCCTTGTTCTGGTAGTCACCGTCTGCCCCTCGCTTCTGTAAGGAGTCGATGAGCCGTTGCGTCACACCATCCGATTTGATGCTCACGAAATCGTATGTCGCCAATCTTCCCTTGCTGATAAACTCAGGAACACTCCATGACTGCACCAAGATATCAAACAAATCCGTGAATCCCTTACCATTTAATCGGCAAGGTGTAGCCGTCAGTCCCAGGAACTTAGCATTCGGGAATCTCTCCCACATCTCCTTATAGGTCTTGGCAAGGGCATGGTGCGCCTCGTCAATCACTATCATTCCCGGTTCTTCCTCTATCTCGTCATAGTGTCTCATCAGCCACTGAATGGACATTGCCTTGACGGATGACAATAGGGAAGAGGTGTTTGATGCGAAATAAGAATGGAACTTTCTTATGGTTTCGTCTATCTGCGACACCAGCTCTCTTCTATGGGCTACAATCCATACTTTCTCCATTGGATTGCCATTCACAAAAGAGTCTATAACTGCTGTTAACAGGTATGTCTTACCTGTTCCCGTTGGCATTTGTGCCATCACGGACCGATGAAGGCGCAACTCACCTTCAATGCGCCCCTTCATGTCCTCCTGATAATCATAAAGTTTGATTTTCATCACCCAATAGAATTATTTAAGCGTTTCATTCATTTTGCTCCAGTCTCTGTTCATCAGTTCCTCTATCATGCCATAAATCTTTTTAGCATATCTCGTCCTGGCATGATTGTCATAGAGCGTTCCACTCAGGATACTTTCATAAAATAGGATGACAAGGCTTTCAGCCTGACACCTGAATCTCCTATATTGCCTTTCATCATACTCCTTGTTGTGCCAGTAGTAGGCACCCGCCCAATTACGCTGATGATCATTCAGAATCTCTGAAGTAAGAAAAACATACTTTATCAAAGTAGCCTTCCTACCCTTCATCAATTCGTTTATCTTGCTGTGGAACACCAAAAAGGCATTGAATGACATGCCCTCCATGACGGCTTTCAATTCTGCACTCTTTTTCTTGACAAGAACCTGATCTGCCTCCACCTTCGCAGCAATCTCATTCTCCTGCTTGATTCGCTCTTCCAGATAGGTCGTGTCCCATTTCCTCCAGATGAGCTTTCTGATATAACCATCCAGTTCCAAGGCCAACTTACCTTCCAAAGTTTCCTTTACCTGAAATTTCTCATCCAATAATAAGTCGCGCATCTTCGATAACAACTGATAAACTGTTGAAGAAATCAACTCCCGCTCAGCAGCAGCATCTTCTCCAGCAATTACCTTCTCACCCAAGCAAGCAATATTCTTCTCCAATTCCCCCAACTCATCGGAAGAAAAGAACCCAAATTGCTCCAACTTGCTCATCATGCCATGAATTTCAAAATACAAGGCATTGCAAAATGTGACAAAATCCATGTCTTTCAGCGACTTCATGAAGATAGGAAGATAGCAGATGACAGGATAAACCTCCATACTCTGAGGCATCTCTATTTCCTTCGGCAACTCCACACCCGAAGCCTTGCCATCCTCTCTTGCTGTCGATATGATCTCGCCCGTCTCAGGATTTCGGGCATCGAGATAATTGCCAAAGTCAAACCCCTTGTCAATTGAGTCCATACCAGTCAACTCCTTCAACAAGATCTTCGGCTGCTTGGCATCACTCTTCATAATCTCCCGGAACACATCCACGCTTGCCATGCACAGATTACCTACGGCAGAGGCAAACGCCACGTTCATCAACAGATTACCATGCAGCAGATCATCAAACTTTTCGCCATAGATGCGCATGGAGATGTACCATTCCTTGGGATTCCCCTCAAAACCAATGGTAGATATGTGAATGTCCTCAGCCGTATCAGTATGCTGTCCGTACAGACTGCTGATGACAGGATATTTCTTCCGGAAATGTTTCTTGATGATGCGCTCAAAACGGTCATAACCATTCTCAGCAAAATCAAGTACATGCGCCCATCGGCAACATGCCATGATGTAACCGTCATGGTTCAGGAAGTTCATGTTGAAGTACTGGTGCTCGTTGATTCTCACCGTCACCTCCAACTGCTTGCTGGTCTTTTTATTGAACGCAAACGTGCCTTCAGACGGAAAATCCAAAGGCACACTCGTTGTAAACACAGGTAAAATTACAGGTGCATTTCTCATCATGTCCTATATAAATGTCAGTATGTAAAGTCAAAAATAATCAGAAAAAAAATATCTACATCAGAGAGCTCTCCAATTCATTCGGCTCACGAACGATAGCCAAAGGCTCCCCATGAAAAGGCTCCACCGGCATCAAATCCATCAGTTTCTTCTTCATGCCCCGATGATTTGGGTATTGAACAGCCGTCTCTGCAATGAAACGACATACCTCCTGCCTCTTCTCCTCATGGTTCCAAGCCTTGACAGCTACCACCAAAGCCTGATAACCGTCAAATAACAGCTTACCGATACGCCTTTTGTACTCACCAATCAAATCCTGTATGTCGTCTCGGTTGATAAGCAATGGTATATGCTTGCACAGCGCCATGGCGATACCATAAGCAGCATCAGGCCTGTTCTTGGCCAATATCTGAGGAATGGACTTCTTGTGCCAACGCTCCAGAAGCCGTAGCAAAGCCATGAAGTCATCATTGTCCCTCGGCTCAAAGCTCACTTCCTGCAGGAGATATTTTGAGTATTCCTCCTCATAATCCACACTCAGCCCTTTGGGAATATAGTTGATCCTCGGCCGCTCCATCCGAGCCCAATACCGCTGTCTCTCCATCATCCGCTTGCGCTGCTCATCATTTTTGATGCGCACCAGCTTCTCATAGTTCACCATCGTCTCAATCTCCCTGAACTCAGGAGTTTTCATCACCTCAGCCTTCAGATGCTTCTTGATGAGTTTTACCAAGTAACGCCGCCATACTTCTTTGTTCTCTTCTGTAACAAAGGATGGGCATTGCTCTCCGTAACAAGTCTTCCAGGTGAATGGCTCAATGTCAAGGTGCCAGAGGAAGGAATTATGGTGTAGGTTGTTTTGTTTCATTATTTTCCTTTTCTTCTTGTTTAGCTAATTCTGGAAGTTTTTTCAATTCGTTAAAATCTTCAGAACTTGTCTTTTGAGACATACTTACCCATTTTTCAATAGGTATCCCCAAACCATACTCGCCTTCTTCATCAATATTTTCTCTCGGTTTTTCTTTCGGCTCATGTCTCAATGGTTGAATCATATCAGCAGAAGCATCAACATTATATAAAGCAGCCCCAGTAAGTTTTTGTCGTTCCAAAGTTTGATTATTAGATGATGATATCAAATTCTTTTCCCCTGCCAAACAATAAAACATACATTTTCCACTTTTTGCCAAATAAGTATTAAGAGCAGACCTTCTAATAAGAAAGCAATGACATCTTTCTCCATTAATTGATCTAGTTATCGCAACAATATCATTATTGATCTTATCTCTAACGATTCCTCGTTCTGCTGTATATAACCCGAGTCTTTCCATTATATCAGGAGAAGGAGCAAAGACCGTTGACGCTATATTTCCTTCATTAACTATACCTCTATAATCTTCTTGCAATTCTGCTTCGTAAGTCAATTCTACATCACAAGGTATTTCTCTTTCAACATATCCATCCTCATAGAGTGAAGACTTGTAAGAATTTGCCCAAGGATAATCATTCCAAAGATAATCAATAGAACCTGTCGATTCTGGCATCCATCTTCCATAGAAATTGGCAGTTCTTGCCCATTCAGCAAAAACGGACTTATTCTCTAAATCTACTAGAAAAGTGTTATAATACAAGAAACGCTCTCTAATTTGTTCTTTTTCAATATCATCATTTTCTTTTCTTGTATCGTATCCTTGAAGTACGACCCATTCACATCCGTCACGATCAACTTGAATCGGTTCAAAAGGAGGCATACCCTTCTCTTCGTTTTTCCAAGTTTCCATGCTCAGTTCCATTGTTGAATCTTTAGAATATTCATCAAATAAATCCTTTACAACATCATCCAATGAGTCGTTCTCTCTTAAAGTAGGGTCCAAATAAATATGATTAGATACTAACCAAGGATAGTTGACTGCCCAAAATTCCTTATTTCGTGACCATTTGTCTTTACATAGTTTACAAGTATCTAAAAGATAGGCATAAACTTCGCTCAAACCAATCCATTGGTATTTCTTTCCTATTCGTTCTGTTTCATGAAAATACCCAGATTCGTATGGTACATAGCTATCATATTCGTCCAATGTTTCATTCCATCCATATTTGTTTTTTATTAGCATCGCAATAGCTTTTGAAGTTTCCTTAATGGAAACAGGCATTCCATCCATTATAAATTTGTCTAACTCATCTGATGTGTTTCCTCCCATAATATAACGATAGAAGTCCCAGACAAACAAGGAATGGTGCAAACTATCTGCACCATGATTTGTTCCAAAGAAATTCTCTGGAATGTTTTCGTTTGGAATATTCTCATATGGATTACTCTTTGGTACATTATATGGAGGTTGTGCTGCAGTCCAATATGTATTGTCACCTGAAAGATGCCATTGCCATTCCAATATTTTTAGTGTCCAATGTCGTATGACAAAATCATTAGGAGCTAGCCCATGAGGAGAATACAATAATTCTACAATTTTCTTACTGATAGACAAATTACTGTTTCTTATTCTTACAATATATCCATAAATGGCAGCATACAAGCCTTGCAAGACATAAGGATCATTCACCCCTTTGAATGCATCAATCAAGAATAATACACTATCTACTGAATCTATCTCTTCCAACTGATTGATAATGTGCCTTAATGTTGGGAAACGTACACTTGGATAAGAAGCACTTAACATCCAGACTTCAAAAACAAGCAATGACTTCTTGTTTATTCCATTATTATTCCATAATCGCTTCAACTCATCATCTATATAATAGAAAGAATTTGCTGACGTAGACCATATGCTATCTCTTTCGCCCATTCCCATGGAAAGTAATTTACCATGGAACTCGCTTATCACAGTTTCATTGTGGCTTATCAACAAATTAATGAATACATTAGGCTGAAGAAAATCGGGATGAGTATCCAATATTTCCTTCATTATTGTACCATCTGTTTTCATATGGTCATTAGCCACATTTCTGTAAGCCAAACTCTCAATAAACAAACGGGTCAATTTTCCATTTATAATATCCTTTTGATGCCATAATCTTACAGGAGGATTCCAAATAGACAAAAATGCCTTTATGAAGTTGAAGATTTTTGTACTATCTATGAATGTTTGATATTCTGCATAAGTAAAATCAATAAGCCGACAAAGAAACTTTAGTTTGGAATAGTCGTCATCTTTATGTTTTAAAAGAACGTTGGCTTTCAAATAGTCTCCCATACTATCATATTCAAAGGTTATCCATTCTTTGCCATCATACGTCTTGTATTCCATAAGCAAATTAGCTTTGAGAGTATTGTTAAGTAAATCATTGCTCCACATTCTGTATGGACATAAATGGTAAGAATAAGATTTCACCTTTTCTCTTGACACATCTCCACATTGTAAATTCCACAAAGAATAATAAGCGATTTTGTCCAAAAGGCATTTTGTATAATTCATACGAGGATCAACATCTGCACCGACAGAAACGCTATGGTTTCGCTTGGATATATAGCTATCATATATTTTTATTATATCGGGAGATTCCAACTCGTTATAACAGGATTCATTATAAGCTTCACAAAAGATTTTCAAGAATAAAGGATTACTAAAAGCTTTTATCTGATTAAAATCATCACAATTCCTGTCAATATCATAATATTTGAAAAATTTCGCTACTGCATCTCTAACATTATTAAAACCATGTATTAGCAATTGTTCAAAACCTTCAATTGTCTTGTTCCAAACATCTGTAAGCCCTGCTTGTTTTCGAATGGAAACTATGATTTTAATTCGATTCCATTTTTCTAACTGCTTAAATAATATTGGAAGTTTCTCTTGCCAGAAATACATTCCTGCACCTTCGTTGATGGCATCAATAATTAATATGGCATACTTCTCTTCTTTCTGCATTTTATCGTTAAGCAGATCAAAAGAGTTAGGTTGTTTCCATTTTAATTTTCTCAAAATGGTATCCAAAGGCATTTCATTTCCAGAGAAATCGGTTCCAAAAAACAGATATACATTTTCTTTCTTACACAATTTTTCTGAAACCTTACATAAAGTAAAAGTCTTACCACATCCTGCTTCACCTATGACAGCTAATCCTTTTTTGCTAAGAAGATCAAGATTGTCAAGATAGTGTTTAGCCTTAGAAATAATGCCAGATATTTGTTCTCTTTCTTTTGCTGTAAACAAATGCGTAGAGGAATTAGTATCATGATTATCTCGTAAGTTCTTAAGCTTATCAAATTCATCAATAAATTTCTTTTTGATAATCAACTTTTCAAAATGCTTTTTGCGGAACTTGTCTATTTCTAACTTTTTCTTCTCCGCTCTTATCTTTTCGGAAAAGTTCTTGAAATCAGATGCAATTATATCCAGATCTTCATCAAATCCAATTCCTGCAAACCATGATATTGTCTTTTCCGTACCTTCATCATCAACTTGTAAATCACGAGAAAATCTGCTTCCAGCTTGTTCTTGAGCTTCCAATATATGCTTGAAACATGTTCCAAGTCCGAAATCAGAAGTATCTTGTAAGTCAGCATTAGTCTCAAATTTTATTCCTTTTTCTGTCAGATTATCCATAACCGAATGAATGGAGGTGTATCCTAAAGAGTTATAAAGTTCGTCTGTTACGACTCCCACAACAGAACCAAAATCATTGATAACAGGTGAACCTGACATTCCCATATAGGTAGACAAAGCCAATGAATCTATTCTTCTGACAACAATATCAAACTGATTTGGAATGCTTGGTACGGATCGGACATTCATCACAGAGAACGAAAAGGCATCAATACCATTACCTAATTCCTCAGGATATCCGACAATAGACAAAACTTGCCCTTTTCTACAATCAGAAGCCAATAATTGGAGTGAAGTGCATTCATTCGTATAGTCAACACAGGTCAGAATAGCAATATCCTTACCTTTTACCAGTTCTTCACAAGTGCATTCTGTACTTATGCCATTTACATCTATGTATATATTGCTGCCGTCAGCAACATACCCAGCTATAACATGAAATGCTGTCAGCAAATTCGTTGGTGAAATGAAGAAGGCTGTTCCTCTTTCACTTCCGCACCAAACTGGTACTATAATACTTCCAGCGATATTTTCAATATTCAAATGTGTATTCATTTTCATTGGTTAGTTTTGCATGACAACTTTCCAAAAGTTCCTTATATTTATCCTTTACCAATAATTGAAGTTCAGTAAGATTCAATATTCTGTTATAATGAATCGTATGGAACATTACTCCATTACCAATAGGATGAAGTATGATTTTCGCCATAGTTTCAAAGTTAGGACCTTCATTTTTCTTTCCTCCTGTTAGGAAATAATGTTCAGAGTCTACTAGCTGAGAAAGAGCATTACTTAAATTGTTCTTACTTCCATGATGCGGTATCTTAATTGCTTCAAACAAGATATTACTACCTTCGTAATGTTTCTTGATTGCTTCATACAACTGGGAGGCTGTTGCATCACCACCCAATAAGATTTTCTTACCATTACATTCCCATATCAAGGCCAACGATGCTTTATTGGGAGCTGTTATGTCTGTTTCATGTGGATCTACAGCAGCTTTTTTCTGTAAGAATTGCTTGGATATCATACAAGAACTGATAGGTATCCTCTCTCTAATTTGAGGTTTCAAAGCAGCTATTCTCAAAAGCATCTCCCAATAAGCATCTTGGTTTTCAAATGCTATTTGTGGTGGCCTTGAGTGAACACATTTTACATATTCATTTACAAAGAAATTTTTCAGACTCTCCCATGCCTCTTTCGACGGAGATAAAACAAGAAACCGTCCCCATTTGGAATCGTTACCAATATTTATAGAATCTCCTTCGACAAAGATATGTCTCTCCCACACATGAAACCATTTTTCATTGGATTTTAGTAACAGAGATAAAAGTGCCGCTTGCGAAGCACTTATTTTGGTATTATTCGGAATAGGTGCCAAATGTATGTTTGCTACATATTGATCTAACAGTTCCTTATCTTCATTCGGGATTTTAACAGTTGCATCTTCATCATAATTCTGGAAACAATTGAATATTATCTTACCAATTTCCAAGTTTCCAAATTCTAAAAGCATTTTAATAATGCCTGCAATATGATCATCATCATAATGGGTTACAATGAGCATATCAATTCGCAGTCCAAGAGCATGATCCACAAATGCCTTAATCTCTGGCGTAAAAACTCCACAATCAATCATGATGTGAAAACTTTCACCACTCTTTTCATCCTCTAAAATCAGGAATATACAATCGCCACATCCAGATTGAAATGTTCTAACCTTTGCTTTCATAGTTCAAAGTCTTTCTAAGTCGTAGTTATCAACATACACTTTTCTGTCTTAACCGAGCCATTTTTATAAATGCATCATCATTCAGATTAGATACATCTATTAAACTGCTACAATGAGTATATAATGATAGAAGCGAATTGAAAATATCTTTCTCTTTAGGGAAGACCTCTATCAAATGTGTCAAAAGATTGTCCCCATGCATAGACATGCCTCCCAAAATGGCGTTTTTATAATGATAATCCCATTCTATGTTACCATTTCCATAAAATATCACCAATCTACATAATAAATTCAGACAAGTATCTTTATCATCCTTCAGGAACTTTTCGAAACATTTATTCCAATGCTCCCTCATATCATAATCACATTGTATATGTTGAATTGTGTCTATTTCTTGTATACCTAGTTTTCCTTTACTTTTGGCCACTTTTTCCTTGAAAAATCTGTCTGCTAATATAATATTCGTGTCATCTATGTACTTTCTATCGAACATAAAATAGCCAATTTGATTTGACATGACATTCAAGCAGACTAACAAGATATTGATGTTAGAATAAGTCATACACAACTGAGTAAAATCATCTTGTTTGGCTTTCAACCTAGCCTGGCTGTATCTTTCATATATGCAAGCAAGCACATTGAACAACTTTTGTCTGCTTGTTTCCCAACCTTCATAACCTGCCAAAGACCTTATCATGCTGTAGTTGGGCAAATTCCTCCCATACTTATAGGATAACTCCATAAAAATGAAGAAACGTTTAAGGATATAAGTTTCCTTATGTTTTTTCACATATGGTATAGCATATGTAAACTCTGACAAGAAAAGTTCATCTCTTTGAGTCTTAAATATATCAACAAGTTTGTTGTAATATATCTTCTCTTCTGAGTTTAGCATATCGACAACTTCAATCCTTGGCACCATATAGCTTGCATCAGTATTTGAGAAATACTTGAAAAACATATTATGTCGGCAGATACGATTGGAAGCTACATTTTGTGAACCTTGACCAAACATAAGATTCATAAGTTCTGGTATGATGTCATTAGAAGTAATCATAGTTTTCACTACCGTCTCCGCAAACTCTGGTATTTCAACTTTTTCAGATCGTCTCTCTTCATATGGTGGATTAATATCATTAACTCGTATACTTTCAACTTGTCTTAAAGCCTCCTTTTCCTCCCTCTTTTGAATAATATTCAAATCTCCTTTCCATTGAAGCAATATATCATTTCCTGAGCGTACTACATCTAGCAGATTCAGACTATGATCTCTCAATTGCAAGTAATATTCCATATTCAATGTCTGAATCATTGTCAACAGGAATAAATCAAAGAGATTCAGCTGTAGTATATCTTGCATAGAGTCGATGGCAAGAAAGTAAGAATTCACAAACCGATATACATCTCTCATATTAGAAAAGGCATCCCTTATGTAGACCACATTACGTATTTGTGATATATACCATGCTCTCGTTTTTATATCTATTGCAAGTTCTTGGTATTTCCTATCCAATAATTTTAGCAATTCCTCGAAGGCAACATTTTCATTCGCTGGCAATTGAAACTCCAAATTGAAAAATTTCTTCAGATACTCCTCTGCATTGTCAATATTCAAACTATTCAACATTCTTTTTAGATGAAGATTGTCAGCTGCTACAATATAGAACACATTAGGAAAATCTGCTGTATCACGAATGATTTTTAGAACCATCATCAACTCCTTGTCTTGCAAACGGTCAACATCATCGATGGTTATAATAACAGGACGGTCTATCGTCATCAGTTCATCCTTAATCAAGTCATGAGTACTTTTTAATGTACTCTTTCCCTCCAGAAATGGAGAAAAACTTAGTGAGAAACCATTCGCTTCATATTTAAAGGTTTCTAATAACAACTTTAAGTACTGGCGCATTGGCCTGTTTAAACGTGGTAAATATTCGCCTACTTCTATTCTGAAAGAGTCAAAGAATTCATTAACTATTCCCATTTCTGTATCGCAGAGCCAAGGCTCAAAATGTATATTGATAACAGGAACTTTTCTTTTTTTGATTTCTTCGTCCAACATCATTAGAAAAGATGTCTTTCCTTGTCCATAGTGTTCTCCAATATGAATAACAAAGGAATGATTGTTCCTTTTTTGATTGGAAAATGAACTATATATCTTGTCCAACAATAGTTTTGCATAATTTTTTCTGTTAAATAAGTCTGAAGAAGTCGGTGAATCAAAGTAAAATGGAGAAACAGCCATAGCATACTTTTCTTTGGCCTGACTTTCAAATACATGTCGATAAAGATAGAAAAATTCAACAAATATAGCAATACAAGCCAAAGTGACCGAAGCCAAAAAGTTTTCTTTGACAATGTATCCGTCTAACCATTTCCATCCTATTTGAATAAATGAAACTATATTTGGCAGTAACAATACGACCAAACAAGCAACTACGTATACTAAGACTCTAATATTCTTTCCCATTTTACAAGTGTAGTACTCATTTTGTTTACCAAGGTGTTATTTCTAACAAATCCTCTTTCATTTTCCGATATAGATTATGTTCTCTTCTGTCTATATCAATCTTAAATTCTCTTTCAAAAACTTCTGCTTCACTGCATCCTTCAAGTTTTGCAATATCATGAAGTAACCGTGGAGAGAATCTATCTTTTTTATCCAACCATCGCAATGCTTCCATTAAACAATCGGTATTATAGCGCGATTTTAAAGCAAACAGTTCCACCGATTTTTTATATGACACATCTTTATAGGAAAAGTCAATCTCAAAAATATCTGGTACATCCTCCCTTTTCTGCCAAGTCATATCAGCTTTAGCATTAACAACAAATAGCACGTTGTGCCAGAAGTCATAAGATGGATTTGTAGGACTTAATTTGGTAATTTCTTCCTTGGTATCTCCTATAGTTTTTGTTCCCTTAATCGCAGGATCATTGCAAGTTCCACAAGAAGGTACAAAATTATATAAGGATAAGGCTACTAATGGACAGTCTCCTTTATCAAGCACATGTTCTGTGTCAAACCGTCTTACGAGTTTTCCCTTATGATTAAAAGGAGAAACTTTTATCATGTCACAATACACACAATTCCATATTTCAAATTTATGTGCAGGATTAATCAAGAATGCACTTATTTTTTTTGTGAAAGACTCGTATGAGAATACTTTATTAGCAGCATCTCTGACTTCTTTAGCTTGTATATCCGTCAATCCGGCAACATATTCTTTATAATGAAAATACACTTCTACAAGTTTCTTAAACTCGGCTGTAAGAAGTTTCTTTGCAGACATTCCAGGCAACATAGCCCCTGCCAATAAAGGATGAGAGAGAACATTTTTATTCCATTTCCTATCTAAATCATGAACATATAACGCATTATATGCCCTGTGCAGAGTTCTTTTGTCCAGTGAACTTTCAAACTTATACATAATCAATGAGTCTTTCTAATATAGTCTTCCATATAATCAAACATCCTTCCTACCATTTTTTTCAAGTAAGAGTCTGCTATATACTTATATACATATTTGAACCTTTTCTTTTTCTTTTCGAATCTATCTGTGATATTTTCTTCCCGCTTAGCAGCTTGATATAAATTAACAATCTCTCGTATCTCATTTGAAGCCACATTTCCTATCACAGAACTAAGGAAAAAACTATTACCAAGTAGTTCTATGATATTTGCACCAAGAGTTCCTTCAACGCTCATTGTATTTTCCCCCAGACAAAGAACATTCGAATGAGGTATGTCGCTTAACAAGAATGGTGAATGTGTCGCCAATATGATATTTATTCCATGCAAATTCTTAAAATGCGCATTTTGTAAAGCTTGTAGCAATAATCCCATAAAACTACGCTGCAACTCTGGATGAAAATATAACTCCACCTCATCAAATATCACGTTGACAAAACGATATTTGATTATTTGCAAATGGTCTTTGTCATAATAAAAATCATCCCATTCGGAATCCACATTTATTAGATGATACATGAAATTACTGATAGTATAGGCTATTTGCCTTTCTCCAGAACTCAAATTTCTAAAATCAATAATACCATTATCTCCATCCTTTCGCAATAGCAAGAACTTTTCGAATATTGGCGGTGGAAGTAAGTCTGTCTCTTGTAGTTGATGCTTTGGATGAATACGCTCCCCAACCATAGCATTGATAGTATTGTCCAATTCATCCAAATTATATGTATTGTCAGAATCCAAATAAATGTCCTTCTTCAAATACATGATTGTACGCAGAAGTTTCTTCGTAACATGCGTGAAATCTTTTGATAATGGAATCAATTTTTTACAGACATCTTCATATTTGGCTTTTGTCTTGCTGAGGTAATTGTAAATTGAACTATATTTTTTGTAATTAGAGACAATCTTTAATGTCTTATATACAATATAGTCATAGGCATCTTCGCGTAGCTTTTGTCCTTGCGGGACAATGCTAAAATGATACAGGCTATCCCAGAAGCCGATAATCCAATTGTATATATTATCAAAATTCTGAGAGATATTCTGTTGCCTACCGATACCTATCTGGCTAAGCATATTTTCCCTTGAAAACGATTTGTTGCTTATCGGTTTTATCCGTATCGCTACAATGTGAAGATTTCCATTGACAACACGTTGTGGATAATGACCAGCATTGTCCTTATAAAACAGTAAGTTCTCCATGCGTTCCTTGGCAAGCAAGTTTTCCTTTGTTATCTTCAATATGCCATCCTCTCTCATAGGATGTAAGACAATAGGTGTCTGATAACCATCATTTTTATGGAAAATGCCTTTTAGCCATACTTGATCTTCGGTAATATTGTTGCGGTCAAAATCACATTTCTTAAACAACTTGTTTAATCGACTAATAGGCGTCGCCTCCTCAAAGTAATCTCTGTAGTTGAATCCATACATAGAATAGTTGCATACAAGTGTATAGAACAGAGATTTCAGTATTACCCTTCCTTTTGAGTGCCTGTCAAGTAATTCACTTGTTGTATCTAGAGTTGTCCGCTCATTGAGTAAAATTTCTTCCTTAACAAGTACAAAACGCAGGCCAGTTACTCGTTTACGCATGAATTTCTTAAGTATGACCTTTCGTCCCCTTTCTTCTAAGATATAGATTGCGTTGTCTATTCTGAATGCCATTTCAGCATATACATGATCTATAAAATGCAAATGTTCTGCAGCAGAGAAGTTAAATTTTTCACCGAGGAGAACCGCAGACAAATTATTTATCATACGAATAAACAAATCTACAAGACTACTTTTACCACTACCATTTTTGCCAACTATAGCAGAGATTGATATTTTTAAATCATTGGTATCGTATAGAGAATAATCTTTTAATGCCTCATTAGTTACTTCGATAAAACTATTATCTTCAGCTATGGAATAACCATGGTATAACATATGCCATACATTGTGATTCCATAAAGCTTTTTGTATAGCTTGAGCCTTGTTTGCATAAACAGGTTGCTCGTCTTGAAATGTAGGCATTAAAGGCTTAATGCCTATAATACAAAAATGATGTGCCATTTAGTATATTTTTTATCTTGCAAAAAAAGGCTACTAAGCCCCCATCCCCTAAAAGTAGCTTATGATAAAAAGGGGATGGGAGCCTTTCGCCCATATGTTAATCTTTCAATCTCTTTTCACATCAGGAGAAGAGCATCTCGTCATTGCAGCATACCCTCCAATCACCCCATAACAAACCAGCGGTATGAGAAAGGCAATCGCCATACAGCTTTATCAGCTTGTCCTCACGGAAGATTGCATCAAACAACTTCAATATCATCATGGCATCTTCCGAAAAATCCTTCAATTTGAAGAACGGTCTTCGCATATGAACCAAACAGGCTATTCGTTGTATTAACTCTCCAACATCGTAGCACTTATAGATAGGTGCGCCATCACTATGGAGGTAAATTTTCTCCATTACGTCTTCAAAGTACTTTTTGACTGCCTCCTGGGTTCTACGACCACGCTCATGGAACACGAACTGGATCAAACCTAACATTGGCGCATAGTAACAGAATATCCAACGCTTGAAGAAGTGAAGCTCATCCTCCACATCCTCAATCGTCTCACCCTTGCCAGGCAACCGCTGGTCTTTACAACCTAATGTAGATTCATCACCATAGACGTTGCCAGAAGCGATGATTTCCTTATGGAGAGGCTCGTCCAATGGCTCCAGTATATTGGCACCGATTTCAATCCACCCCATAACTGTCGAATGAGCATAATTCAAGCCCATACCTTTCAGCCATGCCTCGATATCTCCGATTGTCATATGATAATAGAAAAGCATCGTCAATATCTGAGCTATCAATGACTCCGTTGCCCATGTTCTGCCCATGCAGTTCTCATACTCTTTAGGAAGATTTACATGATAGCATTTACCCATGGAATCCTTATATTTCTTGCGACGGATAATATAAGTACGGATAAAACCTTTCACATAAGTATATTTGCCTTCTGCTGTTCGCTGGCCTTCAGTTTTGCCTCTGGTGACATTGTTGAATCCGAGTTTGAGTAACTTGGCATTGTGGTTGTCGGATTATCCCCATCATTTATGCCTTTCAATTGATTTATCTCATTCTGCTTAGCTGCCAAGCGAGCATTGAAATCAGAAGTAAGTTTCTCTAACTCACCAGCATATGTTTCCTTTAGCTTTTGTTCACGTGCCTCAAACTCAGCACGCACACCCGCAACCACAGCTTCACGAAGAGAGTCTGAAAGATTAACCTCTCCATTACCAGTCATGAATGTTACAAGTTTTTGCATCATGTCATTCAACTGATCTACCTTTTCACAAAGCTGCTTGTTCAGGTTAGAAACCATAGCTTCAAGCTCCACAACTCGTTTGTCACGAGCCTGGAGTTTCTTGCGGAGCAACCTGTTGTCAGCTGCCTCGCTATGCGCTTGCGCACTTATAGCCTGTATGGATTTCTCTTCTGATTTCATACTGCAAAGATACTAAAAATATTTGAGATAACAAAATTATAAAGCATTGAATATCAATATTTTATGTTAAATATTATATATCAAATAGCTTCTTTCAAGAGTTCTTTTTCGTCTATTTTTCCCTGGGCAGGCTCTTCAATATCCATACCCAATTCTTCGTCATTTTCATCATTCAGATCGTTAAAAGCAACCTTACGGTCTTTTAGAACGATTCCTTCAACCAGATAGACAAAGCTCTCCCAAGAGATATGATAGCATCCCTTTTTCTCATCGAAGACTGGCTCGACGAAATGGTTGGAACGGAGAATCTTTTCGGTAAGAATCTCACCTTGATGATGAAAATAATAGATACGAACACGATGACTGTCCTTTCAAAGGAAGATATAAATGTCTCCATTGGTAGGATCACGATGAAGTTGACTCTTGATATAATTGCGCAAACCAGCATGGCGATAACGCAAGGTTACGGGTTCACTGCACAGATAATAATTAAAACCACTTGATAAACTCAGCATAGTGTTCCCTCCATTTCCTTGATCAGTGAAACCAAAGCTGACTTGGAACAGCTACCTATGTGCAAGCTAATCTTACTACCAAAGTTCAACTCGATATCATCAAGCAACAAATCTACATCTTGCTCAACAGGTAAAACTGCTGGTTCTATCGTGACAGAATCTGCAGGTTCTACGACCAGTGGATGCAAGCCCTGCTCTTCATCTGAACTCACTGGCATAGCACTTGGCTTACGATAAGAATCATTACGCAAACAATGAAGCATCTTGGTATAGCTTACTTTTTGTTCTTTACAGAACCCATGAAGGTTCTAGCTCTTGTACTCGGTTCGAAACTTACGAACCATTGAGGCATAGTACTTGCCTTCTTCGTTTATATTCATTTTGTCCCAAATTTAAAATTCGGGGCAAAGGTATATATTTTTATTAACGTACGCAAGACGGCCCTAAGTGACTGCTTACAAATAAAGCTTACTTCAAAGGCAAATGAAGCCAGTTTCAATCGCAAAAAAGCCTTTTTGCTTAACAGCATAAGCAAAATCGTGAGGGATGATAGATGATTTGCAAAAAACTCGTCTTTTACAAAAGATTCTCCTTCAGAACCGGTATAACCTATATTTTCTCCACAAGAAATGCTCTACTCTTGCTACAGGTTCACATATCACTTCTCCAGGATAACTGGTCAGGAATCTCAGATTCCTTTTAAAACGGCGTAATGCTTTCTGTAACTGATAGGATAGCTTACCCTTCTTTACCTCCAAAGTCCTCATTCTTGCATCATAATGTCCGAAGTTTCCAGCCAGCATCATTTCATCCAACAGGAAAGAACCATGATGCTCAGATGGCGCACATAATAGTTCTGAACCATCCATATCAAAAATCTTCTGGAGGACATACATCAAGGCAGATGCAAATCTACCCATACCACATCCCTTCACGTGCCTCTTCAATGCAGAACCATCCATCAGTTCATCTCTAACAAGACTCTCTTTCCTATAAGTTTTCAACAACATATAGAAATCCAGCACTTGCCGCATTCCTACACCTTCATCCAGCAAATGACGATAGATATGATTCATCTGGAAGAGCAAATCATAATCCACTCTCAACTTAGTCAGTTCACAACATCCATCGATATTGACCTTCTCAAAGTGAGCTGATTGAAATAACTGCTGAAAATATCTATCCCTCATAGGAGCATTCAAGAACGAAGGACGAAAATGAATCTCAACAGGAACTCCATTCACAGGTTTCACCTCTGCATGCAAATGGCATAAGGATAATAGGATTTTCTTGCTTTGACAATAATCAATAATAGACTTTACAGGATGCTTAGTCTTTTCCTTTGGCCAAATCCAGGCATCTACATCACCACAGATTCTTAACTGTCCTAGGGAATGTGCCGAGTTCAAACCATCATAATATACATGATTGGCTTGTCCTTTCAATATACAAGTTTCAAAGCCATCTTTGCTAAGCGCTTTGGTTAATCGAAGACAAACATCAGTAGTCTGTCGGTTCCGCCGCTTGATACTTTCCACCATCATCGCCCATTGCAAGACCACATTTCTTGGAGGCCATTGCTCTCGCGGCAAACGCTCAACACCTTCAAACATAATCCCAACAAGCGCCTGCTTCTTGGCTAATCCAAAGATCTCATTCCATTCCTTTTCAGAAAGCGTATGGGATAATTGAACCGTTTTTCCTATGGCTGATTGAAGAATAGTATAAAAATCCTGCAATATCATTTCTTCAACCCTTGATACACCTCTCCTACTTCATCAGCAATTTGGTCCCAATCATACTTGCTCATGTCGTAATCCACATGCTGCAATGGAGCCTCGATAATTTTTCCGAGCTTTTCCGAAAGTTCATCCACGTTGCCACAATGGAAGTAATCATCCTTTGGCAAGCCTACCTCCAGATTCGCTGGAATATCGCTCACTACTACCTTTACACCATAGCTCATCGCCTCCAACAGGGCAATCGGTAAACCTTCGTGCGAAGATGGAAGACAATAGCAACGGCAATTCGTCAACAGCGAATGAAGCTTTCTGCCTATGATAAAGCCAGTAAGCACCACACCATTCTCCCTTGCCATCTGCTTCAATCCCAACGAATACTCATCCTCGAAATCCGTATCGCCAGCTAACACTAACTTTATATCCGTGGAATCCGTGAGATCCGTGTGCGACTTTTTCCACTTTACAAACGCTTCCACCAGATGATGCAGGTTCTTCTCAGGCACAAATCTGCACATACCCAGGATATACTTGCCTTTCTCTATCCCCAGTTCCTTGAAATATTCAGGATAGTCGCAGATTTCAGGCTCAGAAACGCCATTATATATAAGGTGTACATTCTTCGTCCTTCCATATTTACGGGCAATGAGGTTCTTGATGACATTCGAGATGACGATGACATCATCGGCAAACATGCAGCCCATCCGCTCACCCATCTTCAGGATTGTCTTGGCAGCAAATCCCCACTTGTCCCTGTCATAGTCAGGACCATGATGCGTAAACACCACCTTCATACCCAACAGTTTGGCGTATGGAACCAGCAGCGCAGGACCGATGGCATGGATATGCAATACATCAGCACCCAACTTCTTCGCCTCATTGATGGCACGGAAAGTATGGATGATGGCCTCGAAACTCTTCTTCTTTGGCGAAGGCAAAGTAACAAGTTTCACACCGTTCCACTCCTTCAAGTCGTCATGCACATAATTCGACCTGCGGATCAGCGTTACGTCATACCCACGCTCCACCATTCTAGGGAACAATTCCTCACAATGCGTCTCCACGCCACCCATGATATTCGGGATACCACGAGTACCTGTTACAACTATTTTCATAAAAAACTAGAGATTTTCAAAATAAAAGTATTACCTTTGCAGGCATGAATAAGATTTCAAACTATATCAAAGAAGCCATACAGTACTTCGGCATCATCTTGGTGTCGATGTTCTCCGCACTGTGGCTTCTTATCAATCATAAGAGAATCAAGTGATTACTTGATTTCAATATTTCTATCAGTTTCCTTCTTGGTTGCCTCATAACCCTGGCTAGCCACATCAGCGTTCACGATGTCCTCGCCACGCTTGCCCTTCAAAGCCTCCTTTGAATCGGCAGAAAGACCATTGTTGACCACCGCATTCATATCGCAGGTAGAAAGCTTGTCAAGCTGCTCCTTGGTTACCTTACCATCACGATATTCGCAGCAGATAGGGTTCTCATACATAGAGTACTTCATACCGAGCAGGCTCTTCAGCTTGTGCTTAGCAACCCACAGGGCAGGAGTCTTGATGTACTTGTGCATCGCAGGAGAAACAGAACCGATCATCCAGCAGTTTCTGTCGCAATGTCTTACCTTCTTACGAACCTGCTCTGCCTCAGGAGAACTCCAAAGCTCATCCCAGGTCTGGCGGTTCAGGTTACCCATCACCTCCTTATCCTTGGTGCCATTACATGGCATCACATCACCGTATGGGTCGATGAAGAAGGTATCGAAACTCATATCGCAAGGCAAGAGACGCTTCTGACCATAGATATAGTTGATGAGTCCATGGTTGAAATAAGCACGGAACCACTTCTTTGGAGAGTTAGACTTCAACAGCTCGTTCACCAGGTTCTCGAAGTTCTTAGCCACCATCGGACGGTCGTGGATGATGTTCTTAGCCTCAACGAAGTAGAAAGAGTTATGGAGCGATGCGGTAGCAAACTCCATACCCATCTTGTTGCTCAGTTCATAGAGAGGCACGAGGTCTGGAGCATTCTTGTCCTGAACGGTCATACCGAAGCCCACATCCTTCAATCCCATCTCGCAGAGCTTCTTCAAGGTAGTATAGCCACGGTTGAAACCATTGTTCAGGCCACGGATTTCATTGTTGGTCTTCTCCAAGCCCTCGATAGAGATACGGATACCAATCTGTGGAAACTCCTTAGCCAGGTCGATGATACGGTCGGTAAAGAAGCCGTTGGTAGAGATTACGATACGGTCGCTCTTCTTATAAAGCTCACGTACGATGTCCTTCAAATCCGTACGGATAAAAGGCTCACCACCTGTGATGTTGGTAAAGTACATCTTAGGTAGCTTCTTAATAGTCTCTATAGAGATTTCCTCCTCAGGCTTAGAAGGAGCCTTGTAACGATTACACATTGAACAACGCGCATTGCAACGATAAGTTACAATGACAGTACCATTTAATTTCTTTTCTGACATAATATATTTTTGTATTTTAAATTTTAAACATTCTTGCGTTGTGCCACTTCAACACCCTTGTCGAAGCCGACAACAACATCATTAAACCCTGATTCTTCTTTGTTGAATTTCGGAGGATTTATATCTGGATTTTTTATAGACAAAGCTCCAGCCACATAGTTTGCATAATGCTGCAAATCAGATAAAGCATCAGTTTCCAACCCATAGTTATCACAGTCTCGGTGAATACGGTTTAAAAAATCTTTGGTATGTTGTTGGAAATCGTTGTCCTCATAATCCCTTATAATTAAATTTGCGAAGAGTATCAGTAACTCTTTATAAGCAGAGCTATCCGCCAATGCAAAATTCTCAAAGATATATCTTAGTATTCCATTAACATCCCCTCCTTTATCTTTCAAGACTAAGAAAGCCTTCACTCCTTCAACCTGTAAATCTTCTTTTTTACTAAACAAGGCACTTTGGATATTGCCAACAATGTCATTATCAAGGTTTTGTTGATTTCCCATTTGTATCTTTACCTTCATTGGCAGACATCTGTATTCCTTTGCCCTCAGCCAATCTATTTGTTCGCTGATTTTTACGGATTCTTCATCTGTCCAACCATCCAAAGACGCATCGATGAAAAGACTCTGATAAGTTATGATGATTTGTCTGGTGAATTGTCTCAAACCTCCCAAGAACTCTTTGCTGTCGTTCCTTTCAAAACTTGCCTTATTCAATTCTATCATGTCGCAGCAATGCAACAGGACATCCTTTTTCTGTTCTTCCGAGATATACTTGCGAAGTATATTGATTTGGTCAAGTGCTTTGTTCCATAGACTGAAAGGTTCAGAGGTATGGTTGAATTGATATGTCGTTTCGCAGAAAGTCTTTACCTCTTCATTCAATTTGTTTAGAACAGATTCTTGTTCCTCATCATTCATTTCGATGTATGAATAGGTATGTATGGCTTCTGAAATGACATTCACTCCATTTCTCATCTTTCTTACTGCGTTGACAATTTCGGTTCTGTCCGCTTCTGTCAGTTCTTCTCTTTCCCATATCACTTCCATGAAGAATATAGCTTGCAAGATTTCTTCTTTCTTTTCACTCTTCAGCCCTGCAATAATCCGTTTCTTGATAGCGTCTGTGATGACGAAATGGAGCATATATCGGTCAGGGAAAGGATACCCTGCTCTTTGATAATCTGTCGCCACATTCTTTTCCGACATCATCAGCGACCATATTACTGCCAAGTTTGAATTATCCAAACAATCGTAGGCATATTTCAATACTTTATCCACAAAATGCGGAGACCACTTCAAGGCTGCTTTTACAAACCTCAGCACTCGGTCTTGGCTTACCTTTGTGCATAGCCTTCCCAATATTGTAGGCAATAGATTCAGCACCTTATAGTTAACCCAACTATTCTCTTGAATATCGGCATTTTCAAACAAGGTAATGTAAGCATCAAAGTATTCGTTAGCTTGTTCTTCAGCCAATGATGAAAGCTGTTTTCTACCCAATACTTCTTCCACAGTCTTACTGTTTGCGGAAAGCATCATCATATTCCAAGCCATACTCCACGAGTACTCAAACATATTTCTAATGCAGTACTTTGTGAAATTCTGACTTATTGAAAACATGGGCATTCCCAATCTTTCTTTAAGCATCCACCATTTGCAAGGATAGAGATAGCCATGTACGAACCCTGCTGATCCCATTTTCCAACTGTTGGTGTAACTGCCTATTTCAAATAGGTGTTCCCTTACAAAGCCCTGAGTTGGTTCGTTCTCGTATGCTTTTCCGCTCAATCTCTCCGTCAGCTCGTCCAAGTTTTCTCCTTCAGCAAACTTGGATATATTGTCCGTCTCTATCTCATCGGTGTTATTCCTTTTGGAGTCCTTGTCACACCAACTCATTGTCTTTAAAATATACGTCAGACAAGACTTTGCATATAAATCTTCCTTGTTCAGCAACAGAGATTTGCAAATTGCATTCTTACATTTGTCCAATAATTGGTAGGCATCTAATGCTTCTCCAACGAAATACAGGATATTGGCTTTTTGAAGACAATTCTGGTAATCACTTATATCCACTTGCCATTTTGACAAATATTCTTTCACCTTGTTTTTATTATACTTGGCAAGCCAAAACAATGTTAGTTGATAGTAAAGATGCCTTGAAGGGATTATCTGTTTGTCATCTTTCAATAGTTTATCACATAGCTGCAAGAACTTTTCGTTCTCACCATCATAGCGCCACATCTCCAACAATGACATTATCAAGGGCTGCATCATTTTCTTGTTCTCATTTGGCATGTCATCCAAATGTTCCACATACGCAGAGATGGTATCTACAAACCAACCAAGCTTCTTGGGCGTCGCAGAAATCGTCAACCGCCAGTTTAGCTCATAAAGGAACTGAAGTTTTGTCTTTTCATCTGTAATGCGTTTGAAATCGCTTTCCATAAAGGCAATGTCTTCATTTAGACGTTCAAAATCCTTTTCATGCGCTCTTGGAAGCAAAAGCCAACCAGGATAAGTTTCTCGGATAGCTCGCATCTTCTGTATTTTCTCTGCTATATGCGCTTTAAACTGCTCTTCATTCAAGTCCTTTGCCCTAAGATGATCAAAATACACAGAACCATTCCATTTTGTGGGCGTTTCTTTCAGATAATTCAAGAAGAACTCGTATGCTGAATAATACCCATCCACTCCTTCTACATCCGCAAGGTTAATGATGTCTATCCCTAATTTCGACAGTAAGGCTTTCTCTGCATCATGGAATCCCTTTCTGTAAGTGATGAGATAGGTAGGGCATATCCGTTGTTGCCCGATGACATCTTTCAGCCATCCTATCCAAGCTCTGAAATTTGGATCTTCTCCAGAGAAGCCTATCAAACAAACCAGACTTTCCAGGAAACACTGCTTTGCTGTATTTACCATTTCTGGGCGTTCAGTCGGATAACGCCTGTAGTCTTCCTGCGTCATGATATACGGACGGATATTTGGAAAACTACCATGCAGTTTAATGATGCGAGGCGATGGCTGATAGAGCAGCGTTTCCTTGTTCGTCACCAGTTTGAACCCATTGATGACTTGCCCGGCTGCACGTTCTACCAAGGTGTCATAGTTGGTGGTCAAGATGTCCTTCCAAGGCAACTGCACCAACAAACGATGCAATCTGCCCGGTTGGATAAGTTGGTCTGGTAAGGCTTCTTCCAAAATGTTGTCTAATTCGTTATGTCCAAACTGCGCATCTATCAATGAAGACAACCTCACCACGTCATTGGCATCATTCTTCTTGTCTTCCTCGTTGTTGGGATATAACTTGTCCAAGAATACCTCACGAAGCTGATTCCATGTTTTCATGCTCACATTGTTGGGGATTTCTGCATTCATGCTGAATCCTGCCCCAACAAAGGCTGTCACACTATGCGTCCCCATATAGAGCTTGATTTGCTCCAGCTTGGATGCGACAGATGATGGTATCTGATATTGCTTATTCATAACCTTGATTTTTAACGGTTCAATTATGAATTGTGATTATTACTTGTAGATGTTGATGAGCTTGTCGTAATAAGTTTCAGCATCATAGCGATGTTGTGCATCCGAAGCTATTTGTTGATAATCAAACTCCGAGTTCCACATCTTCTCAATCTTCGTCTTTAGATCGGCGATATTACCACTGCTAAAGGTATAATCTGTAAGTTCAGGTATTCCCCCGATATTGGCTCCCAATACGGGCGTTCCCAAGCATTGGGCCTCGATAACTGATAAAGGATTGTTCTCATACCATTCCGAAGGAATCACCGAGAAGCGAGCCTTGCCCACAAGTTGCTTGATGTCATCCCACTGCTTGAAACCGACGAACTCGATATTAGTATGGGCAACTGATTTCAGTTCAACCATCAGAGGACCGCCACCGATAATCACCAATTTATAAGGTAATTGGTTGGCTGCCTCTATCAATGTCTTTGCACCTTTCTCATGGCTCAATCGCCCGATAAAGCAATAGTAATCCTCCTTTTTCGGAAGAAGTTCAACATCATCTGTGTAATCTGTGCCATCTGTGGAAGAAAATTTGCATTTCTCCACATCAATAAAATTGCAAAGTGTCTGCATCTTCGATTTCGAGAATCCCCCTTGCACCATCTTGTCAGCCATAAACTGGCTCGGACAGATAAAAACATCCGTTGAAGCCTCCAAACGCTCACGGTTCCAAACGATAGCCTCTTTAAATCCGATGAACGAAGCCAACTTCGAGCCTTTCATGCACTTGTTGTCCAAACAAGCCTTCTTGTCACCATTGAAACAAGTCTCGCAGATGGTATTTCCATTCTTCAGACAGTCGTATCTAGGACAGAGCAACTTATAGTCGTGCAGTGTCCACACTACCTTGATGCCCAGCTGATGCGCCAACTCTGCCATCACCGGTGACAGCTGCGTATGCACATTGTTGAGATGCACTACGTCCGGCTTGAAGTCATCAAGCAGTTTTTTAAACGTGCTTTTTACCTCATGCGACCCAAACGGACGGGTAAAAGCCATCAATTTGCTCATATTCTTTGGAAAGTATTTCTTCCAAGGCGTATCCAAATTCTCCGGATAGTCCATGGCAAATACCGCCACCTCATGCCCATGCGCCTTCAGCAGCTTTTCCAGATTGAGCATATAGATACAATCACCGCCTCGGCGGTAATAAAACTTATTTGCTAATAAAATCTTCATTGTTATATTTCATTTAAGTAAACCACAGGAATATTTGGTTTTTCATCTATTCCCGTAATTTCAAATTCGGCATTTCTTTCAAAGTTTACCTGATTTTCAGGTATCGCTCCTTTAATATCTTCCCCATGATTCATTATTCGATAGACATCATGAGCTTTTGTTTTGCCGTCTAATTTGGGGCTTATTACTAACTTAACACCTTTAGAGTTGTCATAATCATCAGTAGAAGCTGTCAAAAAACTCGAACAAATATAATGTTGAACTTTATTATACAATTCTTTATAATATTCAACAGAATTGAAATGATCTTGCCGATAAAGAACAATGGATGAAGTTTTTGGTGCTTTACTCAATAATGAATCAAAGTAGGATATACACCGTTCTATAAACGAATTTGTCTTTAAACCAAACACCAAAGGACGCTGTATGCATTCAGAAAAGAAGCCCTCTAGCATTATCAAAACAAAAAGTTCACACTTGGTTACCCCATAACTATCAAGAATGTTTTTTTTCTTCGGATAAACGTTAGCAAGTACCTCCGAATTAAAATTCGTGATACCCCTATTATCCTGTTTAGGATAGCATTTTCTACCCAAAGCTATAAAATCATTGTATTCTTTTTCTTGTTCCATATTTAACTCATTAATCCTTAGAGATATAATTTTGGACTTTTTTATAATAATGCTGTATAGGCAAAGTCCAGTTTCTTATATCAATATCATATTTTTCAAACATGGTAAAGAAGAACAAACTACGTTGTTTATTCTCAAGCAGCATATAAAAATAAGCTGTGTAAATAACATAATACGCCAACGACTTATCATATTTCCTTAAATACAATATGTTTACTATTTCGCAGACTAAATTCTCTGCTTTATTTATATATGCCATTCTATGATTATCATAGTCTTTCTGCAGTATGGTATTGGCATAACCTACATCATCCTTGCCGGTCTCTCTTATTTGATTATCAATAGTCAGAATATCATCTGCATGCACAACTAAGAAATGTAACATTTCTCTTTTGTCACCATTATGCCTACACATTTCTATGATTCTATCAAATATCTCATCATTATTTTTCCTCATAAGAACAAAATCACCATCAGCCTTAAATTTGAGTAATTCCAGTTTAAGCATCAATAAGTTTTGCTTTCTATACAAGAAACGATCATCAAGTTCTGCAATGTCAGATTCTATCTCTGAGATATATCGTTCGATATACCTATCAAAATCTGCGAACATTTCATTCTGAAGTTGATTGTTTAACGATTGATGATTCAACAAGCCCACATCTCTCAGCAATCTATATGTTTCTTGTATAAAGGCCGCCCCAACACGATATCCCCTATTCAAGAACTTAGTTCTATTTAAAAATAATCCAACAGAATACTCCTGCCACCTATAACCATTATCAAACATGACATACATCAGTTTAATTTGGGTTATCATCTGCTCATCCCCTTGCTGTCTTTTCTCATTTTTAGCAATAACGCTTTCAATTAAACTATTAATCTTCTGCTGGTTGCCATTTATCCGATAGTGCATGAAAGCTATATCCAGAAGATTGAGATAATCACCAAAATAGGCCAAATTGATTTTCTCGATTTCCTCCGCAAGAGTATCAGCGGCCTCCTTGTCGGCAATTATCTCATCATAATATCTCATTAGGTCACGATACAATTCTACATGTATAATCCCTTTACGTTTCAGTTCAAGAAGCTTAGAGATAACATTCTTCATTTTCTCCTTCTCGCCAGAGGCCTCATACGCACAATACTTATTAATAAGAGATACAAGCCTTGACTCATCATCGGTATCTGGACATTTTGACTCCAACTCTTCCATTTTCTCATAGTTAAAGTTATTATGAGCCAGATATGTCTTAAAGCTCAACATATATCCCGTATTATCGAATCTGGACAATTTGGAACATTCATTTTCAAATGCTTTTATTGCTCCAATTCTGAACAAGACATCAAGATTAGGCAGGTAATACTTTATATACTCTCTATCGAATAAATCCCATTTCTTAACTACATCTATGAATGCAAGCTGAACATCTTGTCTTTTTGTCATTTCCCGGCATTTACTAATCTTTAGCTCATAAAATCGTAATAAGGCCGTAGTTGTTACAAACCAACAACGATATCTTTCCTTTTCCAATGCTTCTTCATTAGTTTTGTAATAATGAAGAAGAAAAAGTTCATGAGGAAGTGGAAGAATTGTGCTGATGACAACTAAAAGGGAAAATATTCCGGCAGCAATGACATGCCAATTCAAAGATATTGCCACTATCAAGATTGCTAAACATACAGCCAGACGCTTCCATATTCTTTGATGCTGAAACCATTCCTTTATCCTATATTTTGAAGATATTACGCCAAGAATAAAAATAAAAGAACTCCATAACAGACTTAGAACTGTAATATTATTACTTTTTAGAATATCCTGTATATGATTGATAATTTGTTGCATTATCACTATAAATATATTTCCTTTTTAAAAATTCAAGATAACACACTCTCTCACCTACTCTTCCTTTTCGAAATCATCCCCCTTGACGTCTTTTATTCTCAATACGCTTAAACACATAATATTTGATAACATGCGAAAAGCATATCGCACCAATCAATGTTGCAATACAAGTAGCCACATAAAGCATGTCATTGTTGTGGATAAACTTATCTAAATGAAGCATACTTGACACTCTATAAAACATCATGTGACAGAGATAAATCTCCATACTGATACCACTCAGATACTTAGCGACCCTGTTGTTCAATACAATATCTTTAGAACCTATGGCATACATCAGCCAAGCAGCAAAGGCCAATAAATCTGGCAAGATAAACAAGTCCTTGATATCAACAACAAATCTTAATACAGTAAGTACAAAGCATGATTCCAAAGTTATTATCCAATGTTTCTCCACCCAACTCTTGATACCCTGACGATAGAGATAAATCATGCCACCAGAGATAAAGAAAGGAGCACTATTAATAATATTACTACGACAGAATCCATTACCATTATTAAAAGTATCTATTGCTATATAACAGAATAGCAGTGATGACACTAGTACCATCCATCCTCGCTTCTTATTATCAAGCAAGAAGGTAAAGAAAGGGAAAAGCATATAGAACGTAAATACCGTACCTAGGAACCATCCCACACCTATCACTTCAATATGTGGATTAGGCAAGAGATTAAAGCACATCGTCAAGTCTGCAAAACTTTGGCAGAACGTACTCCAAGATGGGTCCATCGCAAAACTAATCATCACCATCATGGCGAAGAATGGCCAGGTACGATGATAGCGCTTAGCATAGAACTTCGCAGGAGTTATTGCACCAGACTTTATACGTTCATAATATCCACAGCACATACTGAATGCGCTAATAATCATGAACAGCAATGTGAAATTTGTGAACCACGGAATCACATTGCCAGTCAAGATGTTATCACTTGGCTTAATCATAAGATTAGCCCGAACGTGCATCAGCACAATACCTACAGCAGCGTAAGCACGCAACCCATCCAGCGAAGAGTAATTTTCTCTTGCTTTTGCTGATACGGGGGGGGGTAAGTTGAGTCTTATTCATTTTTGTTTTATTTCAATCCAAACAATACTTTAGTAAAGTGAGTTTTGTTTAATACATATCGATGTAATATTATAGGACAAGCAACACCACAACCAACAACAACAGAAGCATTGATGATAAACAGTACATCATTTCCATCCGTAAAGAATGGGATTTTATGTACTACTGCCTTGGCAAAACCTTCAAAAGTGGTATGGAAAAGGTAGATGATATAGCTCGAAGAGGATACAACCATCAACCATTCGTTACTTTTGTGATTACATTTTTCTATGAGAGAAGAAAGAGCCATTATTGCAGCGATTCCAAGATAAGGCAGTAACATTGAGATTTGCCCCCCCATATCCATCAAATTCATACCCTCAGCGATAGCGAAAAATCCCAAGACACACCACGCAGGAACTTTGCTGATAAAGGAAATTTGTTGCTTCCAGTCACAACAGACAACACCAAGCATAAAATACACCAACATACCCTGAAACTGTCTAAGACAAAATATCTCAGGTAAGATATTTGGTATATAATGCAATACTATAGCCAAGACAAACAATCCCAATCTCAATTGCTTGGTCTTAAACAAAGGGGATATCACAAACATCCACCACAATGCCCAAATGAACCAAAGGAAATATCCCGCTTCTGGCAGATATAACATTTTCACATAAGACATCCACGTCACAGGATTCTCCACATAGGCATGTCCTTCTGTAAGCAACTTTATTGTAATGACAATAGCCGATACCGATAAATAAGGCACCATCAGCCTTTTCACTTTTTTCCAAAGAAAATCCTTATACGACATATCCTTTTTAGTTGCCATATAAATAAAACCACTGGCAAACATAAACAAAGGCATGTGAAAAGTATAGATAATATCATGTACCCCAACATACCACAGTGGAGAGTAATCTGGTACATAATGCCCTATTACTACTAATATAATACATATAGCCTTAGCTATATCAAAAGAAATTAATCGTTGCATATTTTATACAAGATAACTATAATAATAATTACTAACCTTAATTCCGCAACACTATAATTTAACTTTATTTATAAGTTCCTGAGCAACAAGTAACTACTCAGCACCCCTATAGAAAACTTCTCGTTAATAAAGCATAAACTTGATTTTGCTTATTTTCATCATCAT
>ENA-UEQO01000498-UEQO01000498.1-human-gut-metagenome-genome-assembly--contig:-NODE-498-length-45637-cov-6.478819_pt1 | contig 45637 bp, 39 predicted proteins | sample MGYA00242938_ERZ507940 | MGnify/ENA primary metagenome ERZ507940 (study PRJEB26167, sample SAMN06115517) | human gut metagenome | host: Homo sapiens | place: China:Chongqing | collected 2014-12-03... | reverse complement strand
CCTACACGACGCTCGTCCGATCTTATCGCAATGTGGCTGCGTCACTGCCAGCAGCCTTGCCCTCTCAGGCGCTTTGCGCCAGCTCTCCCAAAGGGAGAGCCTTTGCAGAGGGTAAGCTTCATATTTTGTTATCACCTATTACCCATCCCATGATGAATATAGGCATCAATTTATTATAACGGTTTGGCGGTGCGGAATAAAGAGCCAAACTGTAAATTTTATAAAAAAATAAGGTATGCCCGGAGGCAGGTGCCTCCGGGCATACCATTACGAGGCATTATCATCCGGCGGCCCGAGAGCCGCCGGACGAAATACACTTCAGATTTTAGGGGTTACTGATTAGATACCAAGATCACCGTTTGCGTTGGTAATGCCGGAAACGGCGTCGTTGAAGCCGATCTTGGCAGGAGCGGTGCCCAGGGTGTAGACGACAGAAGCCATGCCCAGAGTGCGCATGACCTTGTTGCCGAAGGTCATCTCGCCGTTGACAGTATCACCGTAGATGTTCTTCTTCAGAGCGCCGTCGTCGCCGAAGATCTTGTCGCCGTCGCCGCCCCAGTTGCCGCCGAACATCACACCCAGGGTGTTGTTGACAGTCTTCTGGAAGAAGGAGTTGCTGACCAGGGTGATCAGGTTGGTGTTGAACTGCTTGACGTTAGCAGCGTTCCAGACAGGAGCGGTGGTGTCAGCCAGGATGGAGAACAGGTCAGCGCCGCCGTAGACGACCTCAGAGTTAACAGCAGTAAAGTTTGCAGGCATCATCATAATGAATTACTCCCTTCAAATGATTGAAAAACAAATTTAGTCGGCTCAGTTTCCAGATGCGCATCCGGAAAAAAGCCATTTATGTAACTGCGTGCGCACGCAGCTGCAACGAATTAGTAGGTGATGGACTCGCCATCGTCCTCGTCCTCCACCACTTTGGCGGCAGAGACGGGGGCGGGCTTCTCCGTGCGCTTCTTATCACGGAAGATGCCCTGCTGCAGGCTCCAGAGCTCGTAGTATTTGCCCTGCTTTTCCAGCAGCTCTTCGTGGGTGCCGCGCTCTACGATCTCGCCGTGGTCCATGACCAGGATGAGGTCACAATCACGGATGGTGGAGAGGCGGTGGGCGACGATCAGCATCGAGCGGTCTGCAAGCTGGTTGTAGATCATATCAAAGATGGTATTCTCTGTGCCAAAGTCCAGACTGCTGGTGGATTCGTCCAGGATATAGAGATTCGCATCCTTCAGGAAAGCGCGGGCCAGTGCAAGGCGCTGCTTCTCACCGCCCGAGAGGCCGTTGCCGGCTTCTTCCAGATAGGTGTTGTACTGCAGCGGCAGCTTGCGGATGAACTCGTGGGCGTCTGCCTTCTTGGCAGCGGCCTTGACCTCATCGAGGCTGGCTTCCGGTCGGGAAATGCGGATGTTGTCGTAGATGGTCTTGCTGAACAGCTCGACGTTCTGGGGGACGTATGCAATGGCACGGCGGACGGATGCATTGCTGTACTCGTCCAGATCGACGCCGCCTACGCTGATGGTACCGCTTTCCGGCTCATAATACTTGAGCAGGAGCTTGGTGATGGTGGATTTGCCGCTGCCGCTGCTGCCCACGAGGGCCACCTTCTTGCCATAGGGGATGGTGAAGGAGACGTGGCTCAAGGCCGGGGAACGGCTGCCGTAGCGGAAGGAGACATCCTTGAACTCAATGTCACCGTCGATCTTTTCCATCTCGGTGTATTCGCGGGTCTCGTCCTGCTCGGACTCGTAATCCATGATCTCGGTCAGACGCTTGATGGAGATCTGGGCCTGCTGGATGGACATCTGCAGGCTGACCAGCTCGCTGACCGGAGAAGTAAAGTAAGAGGAAAGGGTGCTGAAGGCCATATAGCCGCCCAGCGTCATCTCACCATTCAGCACCTGCATGATGCCCACATAAGAGGTGACCATGCCGAGGATGGTGGTGATGAGGGTGGAGATCAGGGACTGCACCGTGCTGATCTTGCTGGAGCGCAGGCTGATCTTCAGGCTCTTGATGTATTCCCGCTCCAGAGCTTCCAGCTCACGGTCCTCTTCGGCGTTGCACTTGACGGTTTCGATGCCCCGGAGGCTCTCGATCATCTGGCTGTTGAGGATAGCAGACTGCTGCATGGTCTCTTCGTTGATCCGCTTGAAGGGCTGCTTGAAGATGAACACCAGCAGGATGCTCAGCAGGGTGGTGAAGATCGAAATGGAGAAGAGGGTGGCATTCATCCGGAAGAGGATGACGCCGGTGACGCAGGCCATCACAATATCCATCACGACGCTCAGCGCAATGCTGGTGAACACCGATTTGATGGTGCTGGCGTCGGAGTAGCGGGTGGTGATCTCGCCGGTCTTGCGGGTGGCGAAGAACTTCATGGGCAGCCGGAAGACATGCCCGAAGTAGCCCAGCATCAGGGGAATATCGACCTTGATGGACAGATAGATGAGCACCCACTGCCGCACCATACTGATGAGTGCGCTGGTGACGCTCACGATGCTGAACACCAGAATGACAGCCACCAGCAGGCTCTTCAGCCCGTAGGGAAGGATCTCATCCATCAGGATCTTGTTGTACATCGAGGATGCGATACCCAGAACGGTCATGATGACCGAGCTGAGGATGGCGTAGAAGAAAAGCTTCTTCTGGGGCCACAGCAGGTCGAGGAAACGCTTGACCATGCTGCCCTGCTTCTGCTTGCCTGTCTTGAACTCCGAGGTGGGGGTCATCAGGAGCAGAACACCGGTAAAGTTCTTGTAGAACTCATCGAGGGAGATCTTTTTCAGCTCTTTTGCCGGGTCGCCGATGATGACGTAGTCGCGGCATTTGAACTTCTTTCCTTCGTCAGCGCACTTCTTCCGCTCCTCTTCCTGCCGGACCATGTGCCGACGCCGCTCGCCGTCGTCTTTGATGGTGGTCTTTTTGAAGACCGTCACAAAGTGAGCCAGACCCTCGTCGGTGATGACCTGTGCAATACAGGGAGTGGTGAATTCGCTGAGGAAGTTTTCCCGGTCTACCCGGACGGCGGCGGTGCTGAATCCCAGCTCCTGCGCAGCCTTTTCCATACCGGTCAGGTTTGTGCCTTTTAAGTCGGTACCCATCATGTCCCGCAGGCGGGTGATGGTGATCTCCTTTTTGTAATGGAGGCACACCATTGCGAGACAGGCGGCAGCGCAGTCTGTGGTGTCGTGCTGCCGGACATAGGTATAACGCATAGATGCTTCCTTTGTGGTTTCTATTTCAAAACGCCCGCCTTGCGGCTGAGAGCGATTTGACGAAGAAGAAAGGGCTTCCATTTCGGACGCCTCACCCGCTTCTCCCATAAAGCAGCATACAGCTCTCTGCCTCGCCCCGCCCTGCGGCCAGACGGAGCAGAGAGCAGCTGCTATCAAAAGAAGGGAGCGCCTACCCTTTGATCATTTTGACCGGCCCGGAGAGGGGATTTTGACGTACCGTCTCCTAAACCTTGGGCATAGTATAACACATTCTGTCGGCTTGTTCAAGAGGACAATTTTTAATAAACCCTTAAATTTTGAAAAAAATGTGAAAAAAGTCTCAGTTTGGTAACAAAACAAATGCACAAAAAGCGCGGCGGACCGCGAAAGTCCGCCGCGCTTTTTTACAGATCGTGCAGAATAATAAAACGATTACAGCAGATCGGTGCCGTCGACCTTTTTGACAGTGGCGGCATTCTTGACAGTGAAGATCTTAGCGTCAGAAGTGCCCAGAGTGTAGACAACAGAAGCGGCACCCAGAGTGCGCATGATCTTGTTGCCGAAGTTGATGTCATCGGGGTACAGCCAGTTGGTCAGATTACCATCAGAACCGAAGATCTTGTTGTCCTCGCCCCAGGTGCCGCTGAACATGGTGCCCAGAGTAGTATTGACCAGACCCTGGAAGAAGCTGTTGCTGACCAGAGTGATGACGTTGGTGGAGAACTGCTTGACGTTTGCAGCAGTCCAAGCGTTGGGCAGGTAGTCAGCCACAGCGCCGCCGTAGACGACCTCTGCGTTCACAGCAGAGAAGTTTGCAGGCATCATCATAATGAATTACTCCCTTCAAATGAATAAAACGAATATAATCGGTCCCCTCCCGGTTGCGCAACCGGGAAAACCTATGCAACCGAGTGCGCACTCGGCAACATCACGAGATAAGTGGGCTGTAGCCTTTGAGGCTGAACCTCTCCGTCAATGCTTCGCATTGCCACCTCCCCTACCGAGGGGAGGCCTTGGCAGCCGGGTGAAGCTTGCTGGATACGCCAGAGGCTCCCCTACTAGGGGAGCTGGCGGGCGCAAGCCCGACTGAGAGGTTGTACGAAGGCGAACCTACCGGAAAGCAGGTGAAGTGAAAGTGTCTATTAAAATCGACCGCGTGGACGCGGGCAGCGAGGCGGAAGCCCTCGGCCTCGCCGGCGGCGACGAGCTGCTGAGCGTGGACGGCAACGAGCTGAACGACACGCTGGACTATGATTTTTATACCGACAGCAAGAGCTTCCACCTCAAAGCGAGAGTGGCGGACGGCATCCGGGAGTGGGACGTCCGGCGGGAAGAGCGCGGCCCCTTCGGCTGCGACTTCTCCACCTATCTGGGCGACCAGAAGCACTCCTGCTCCAACCACTGCATGTTCTGCTTCATCGACCAGCTGCCCCCGGGAATGCGTGAGAGCCTTTACTTCAAGGACGACGACGAGCGCCTGTCCTTTTTGTTCGGCAACTATATCACCATGACCAACATGCAGGACCACGAGATCGACCGCATCATCAAGATGCACATCTCGCCCATCAACATCTCGGTCCACACCACCAATCCCCAGCTCCGGGTGCGGATGCTGGCGAATAAACGGGGCGGCGAGGTGCTGAAGTATCTGCCCCGCCTGGTGGAGGGCGGCATCGCCGTCAACTGCCAGCTGGTGCTCTGCCGGGGCATCAACGACGGCGACGAGCTCCGCCGCACCCTCACCGACCTGCTGGAGCTGACCCCGATGGTGCAGAGCGTGGCGGCAGTCCCCTGCGGCGTGACGGATTACCGCCAGAACCTCTTCAAGCAGACGCCCTACGACGCCGAGACCAGCGCCGCCGTCATCGACATCATGGAAGAGTTCGGCGACGAGTGCAAGCGCCGCCACGGCAAGCGGATCATCTACCCCAGCGATGAGTGGTACCTCAAGGCCGGCCGCCCCATCCCGGAGCCGGAGTTCTATGAGGACTACGACCAGCTGGAAAACGGCGTGGGCATGATGAGCCTCTTCCGGGAGGAATTTCTGGCCGAGCTGGAAAAGCCCCACCGCATCTATGGCACCAAAAAGATGGATGTCGTCACCGGCACCATGGCCGCGTCCCTCATCACCGAGATGATGGACGAGCTCCACCGCCAGTACCCCATGATAGAAGTAAAAGTGCATCCCATCAAAAACAACTTCTTCGGCGGCAACGTCGGCGTGGCGGGCCTCGTCACGGCGACCGACATCATCGCCCAGTGCGAGGGCCGGCTGTCCAGCGGCACCCTGGGCGTGCCTGCCGTGATGCTGCGGGAGGAGAAGGACACCTTCCTCGATGATATGACCATCGAGCAGCTGGGCCAGCGGCTCGGCGTAAAGGTGGAAGTCCTGCCCACCGGCGGCGGCGACGAGGCCAAGGCCCTGCTGCGCAGCGGCCTGCATATCGCCCGCCGGAGAAGACCGTAATTTTTACCCCTTTTGTGAAAGGAGGAACCCCCTATGAGCAAACCGATCGTTGCTGTGGTGGGCCGCCCCAACGTGGGCAAGTCCACCCTGTTCAATAAGCTCTGCGGCCAGCGTCTGGCCATCGTGGAGGATACCCCGGGCATCACCCGCGACCGCATCTTCGCCAACTGCGAGTGGAGCGGCCACGAGTTCCTGCTGGTGGATACCGGCGGCATCGAGCCCAAGGCCACCGAGGGCATTCTGGCCCACATGCGCGAGCAGGCCCAGATCGCCATCGATACCGCCGACTGCATCATCATGGTGGTGGACGTGCGCAACGGCCTGACCGCCGCCGACGAGGACGTGGCCCATATGCTGCGCCGCAGCCACAAGCCCATCATCCTCGCTGTCAACAAATGCGACAACGTGGGCGAGACCCCCATGGAACTCTACGAGTTCTATAACCTCGGCTTCGACGAAGTCATGCCCATCTCGTCCGTCCACGGCCATGGAACCGGCGACCTGCTGGACGCCGTCTGCGCCCACCTCGATTTCAGTGAGACCGTCGTGGAGGAAGACCGCATCCCCGTCGCCATCATCGGCCGCCCCAACGTGGGCAAGTCCAGCCTGACCAACCGCATCCTCGGTGAGAACCGCATGATCGTGGCCAACGAGGCCGGCACCACCCGCGACGCCATCGACACCCCCGTGGATAACGCTTACGGCAAGTTCATCTTCACCGATACCGCCGGTCTGCGCAAGCGCAGCAACATCACCGACGGCCTCGAGCGCTACATGGTCGTCCGCGCACTGGCTGCTGTCGAGCGCAGCCGCGTGGCCCTCATCCTCGTGGACGCCACCGTCGGCTTCACCGAGCAGGACAGCAAGGTGGCCGGTTACGCCCACGATCAGGGCAAGGCCTGCATCATCGTCGTCAACAAGTGGGACGCCGTGGAGGGCAAGGAGACCAACACCATGGAACTGCAGCGCCGGGGCTATGCCGAGTGCTTCAGCTTCATGGGCTATGCTCCCATCATCTTCATCTCGGCCCAGACCGGCTACAACGTCAACAAGCTGATGCAGCTCATCCGCGACGTGGACAGCCAGAACGGTGCCCGCGTACCCACCGGTGTGCTGAATGAGATGCTGGCCCGTGCCACCGCCCGGATGCAGCCGCCCAGCGACAAGGGCCGCCGCCTGAAGATCTTCTACCTGACCCAGGCTTCCACCCGTCCGCCGACGTTCGTGGCCTTCGTCAACGCAAAGCACCTGTTCCACTTCAGCTATCAGCGGTATATCATCAACCAGATCCGCGAGAACTTCGGTCTGGAGCACACCCCCATCCGCCTTGTCGTGCGTGAGCGCGGCTCCGGCGAGGTGGGCGCGAAGGACGTATAAGGAAGGGAGACTGGTTCTATGACCGCATTTCTCATTGTGCTGGCGGTCGCTGCCGAAGCCTATCTGCTGGGCAGCGTGGACACCGGCATCCTCGTCAGCAAATACCTGTACCATGACGACGTCCGCACCCACGGCTCGGGCGCTGCCGGTATGACCAATATGCTGCGCACCTTCGGCAAGAAGGCCGCTGCCCTCACGGCGGCAGGCGATGTGCTCAAGGGCGTCGTGGCCGTCTGCCTTGGCCGGTGGCTGTTCGGCCATCTGCCCGCCGACGCTGCCGTCTCGCCCTATCTGGGCGTCTACCTCGCCGCCATCCTCGCCGTGGTGGGCCACTCCAAGCCCATCTACTTCGGCTTCAAGGGCGGCAAGGGCGTGCTGGTGGCTGCCGGTGCCATTCTGGCAGTCCAGCCGGTGCTGCTGCCGGTGCTGGCACTCATCTTCCTCGTCTGCCTGGTCCCCACCGGCATGGTGTCGCTGGGCAGCATCACCATGGCCGCAGCCTACCCGGTGCTGACGCTGGTGTACAGCCTCATGCGCGGCCTGCCGACCCGGGACGTGGTGGTCTGCACCGTCGGCGCTGCCATCATGGGCGGCATGGTCATCTGGATGCACCGTTCCAACATCCAGCGCATCCGGGACGGCAAGGAGTACCGTTTCGGCCAGAAGCACAAGAACAGCTAAGCATAAAAAGATGCCCCGCAGGCAGCTCTCGACGAGCGTCCTGCGGGGCATTTTGCTGTTTGGCAGAGTTATTTCGCGTCGGTCTCCAAGAGGGTATCGGTGTTGTCCTCATACGCGGGGTCTTCGATGACAATGGTCTCTTCCCGTTCAGCAGACTTACGGCTGAGGTGTTTGCGCAGCCGGGCGGCAAATTCATCTTCCGGGATGCCGCTCTGGGAAGGGGTGAGGTCGGGTGCGGGGTGGCCGTCAGGCAGATGAGCGCCGAAGGCCGGTACGAAGAAGAACTTCCGCACGATGAAGATGAGGGCGATGGCGCCCACGCTCAGCAGGTTCTCCAGGGCGGACTCGTGACCCACCACCATGTGGCGGGCGATGGCGTAGAGCAGCACTTCGAGGCTGGAGCCGGGGCTGTGCTTGGCCAGCATCTTGATGAACTCGATGCCGATGACGATGTCCAGCGCCCGCTGTAAGAAGATGCTCACCTCGACGTCGTTGCCGTCGAACAGCAGGCCGGGCATCCACTGCAGCAGCGGCACCATCGACAGCAGCAGGCCGATGAGGACGAGGCCGGACAACAGGATCTCGAGCAGGGTGGCTGCGCTGATGATCTTGTTGCGCAATTCGGCGCGGCTGTGGCTTTCAACACGGGAATTGGACATGGGCAGGGACCTCTCTTTCAAATTTGACCGGAAATCTTTTACAACAGGTTGATTCTATTGTAACAAAAGCGAAAAACGAAGTCAATTTCTCCGGCTGGGAAAATTGGCCGGCATGAAAAACTGGAATCGAAGACAGACAAGAGGGGCCGTCCGCACCCGGAATGGAGTGCAGACGGCCCCTCTTTGTGCTGAAAAGGCGGCTTAGGCCTCAGCGATGGCTTCGATCTCGCAGAGCACGCCCTTGGGCAGGTCTTTCACGGCCACGCAGCTGCGGGCGGGCTTGGAGGTGAAATACTTGGCGTACACCTCGTTGAAAGCGGCAAAGTCGGCGATGTCGGCCAGGAAGCAGGTGGTCTTGACCACCTTGTCAAAGCCCACGCCGGCAGCTTCGAGGATAGCGCCCACATTGCGGCAGCTCTGGTCAGCCTGTGCGGCGATGCCCTCGGCGACTGCGCCGGTGGCGGGGTCTACCGGGATCTGGCCGGAGGTGAAGACGAGACCGCCCACGGTGTAGCCCTGAGAGTAGGGGCCGATGGCGCCGGGAGCTTTTTCGGTGCGGATGATGTTCATATCGATTACCTCACATATCATAAATAGGGGAGTCTCCCGCCAAAAGGGGAGCCGATGAAAAAAGTCTACCACCAACTGTCCCTGACGTCAACGGGCAGCAGGGAACGGTCCCGGAATTTCCGGAAAAAAGGGGATGTAAAATTATTTGGAAAAATCTGTGCAAATCATCTTGACAAGAAATAAACTTTTATGATAAAAATAGAGCATGAAAGTAACATTTTTGCAGAAAAACGCAGGCGCAGCGCAGGCAGGAAAGCCGGCTTTGCGCAGGCGCGTTTCTTTTTTGCAGAAAAAGCGAATTTCTGAACCCTCGGAAGGGGCAGAAAGGATAAGATATGTCGATTTTGGTAGATGATTCAAATAAAACAGCCTGCCGTGCAGCGGAGGCTGGACTGCAGCAGAAAAACTGTGCTGCGCTGGTGCGCCCGGCGGGTACGGGCAAAGGCTGCATCGTGTGGGAGCTGCTGGACGCCCACCCCGAGATGCGCGTGCTCTGGGTGGTGTCCTGCGCTGCCCGTCTGGAGCTGCGCCGCGCCCTGACAAAGCGGCTGGGCCGGACGCTGGGCGGCAGGGTGCGGCTGATGAGCTGCGAGCAGCTGGCCGTGCAGAATGCGCTGGGCTGGGTGGCGCTGGCTGAGTTCCGGCCCGGCCTGCTGGTACTGGACGGCTGGAGGGAGATGAGCGCAAAGGACTGGACCGACTGTGTCCAGCCCCTGTTCCGCCTCTGCCCGGGGGCAAAGCTGCTGGCTCTGGGGGAGCCGGACGCCCCGGGCGACAGCTGCCGCGCCGCCGAGGAGATGCTGGCCGACGCCATCGTGGAGCCGCTGGCGCTGGGTGGGGCGATGGCCGAGGGTCTGCTGCCCATACCGGCCTCCTATACGGCTCTGCTCTGGCCGCTGGAAGATGCGATGGCCCGCCTCCGTGCTGAGGTGAAGAATCTCCATCTGCCGGGCTGTCCTGACCCCAACGCCGAGAAATATCAGGCTCTGAGCCTCGCCGTAGAGAAGCTTCCGCCGATGGAACAGCTGCTGGCGCAGTGGCTCCCGGATGCTGCCGGGCGCTGCCTCGTCCTCTGCGAGGATGAGGCAGCGGCGGCGCAGACCGCAGAGCAGGCCGGGAAGCTGTTTGGTGCAGGAACACATATTTATAAGGATGCAGAAGGCTTTGCGGCCGACGAAGCGGCCACCCTCCGGCTGCTGGTCTGTGCCAACGGCCCGGCGGTGCAGGCTCCTCTGGCCGGGATCTCGGGCGTGGTGCTGGTGCGCCGCAGCGCTGGACCGGCCGCATACCGGCAGATGCTGGCACGCGCCCTTGTAGCCTGCGGCAGTGTGCCGGTGGCAGAGCTGAGCGCGGCCTTTGAGGCGCTGACCTGTGTGCAGCAGCTGCGGAAGGAGTGCAGCGCGGCGGGGGCAGAAGCCTTCCCGCTGGAAGAGCCTCTCTCTGCCTGCCGCCGGGCTTACCGGCAGCTCCGCCGCGCGCTGGACTCCGACTGGGAGCGCTATTATGCCGCCGCAAAGCGGATGACGGCAGAGGGAAAGACGCTGGACGTGCCTCGCTCCTACCGCTTTGGGGGCGTGGCCGTGGGCCGCTGGCTGGAAAACCAGCGCCTTGTCCGGGCCGGAAAGAAAAAGGGCCGCCTCACTGCCGAGCAGGCCGCCCGGCTGGACAAAATCGGCATGAACTGGAAAAAGCGGCTCGAGCTGGCGTGGGAGAACGGCTGTGCTTCGGCCCGGCGGTACCGCGACTGCCACAGCGACCTGCTGGTGCCGGTCCATTATAAGGATAAGGACGGCTTTGCACTGGGCGAGTGGATCGTCTACAACCGCCAGCGCTATCTGAGCGGGAATCTGCCGTCAGACCGCGTCGAGCGCCTCGAGGCACTGGGCATGGTGTGGGACACCGGCAGCATCCTCTGGGAGAAGAGCTATGCCGCCGCCGTCCAGTATTATCTGGAAAATCACACGCTGGAAATTCCCGTCAAGTATGTCACGCCGGACGGCATGGCGCTGGGCGTCTGGCTGGGCAGTCAGCGTGCCGCTTATAAAGAAGGTGTGCTGACCGACGCCCAGATCGAAAAGCTGGAAGCGCTGGGAGTGGACTGGACGAACCGGAACGACCGCAAGTGGCAGACCGCCTACGAGGCCGCTGTGAAGTACCACGCCGCCCACGGGAACCTCGACGTCCCCACCGAGTACATCGACGAAGACGGCATCCTGCTGGGCAAGTGGGTGTCCCGCCAGCGGTACGCATGGCAGAACCCCGAGCGCAGCAGCGCCCGGGTGACGCCGGAGCGGAAAGCCCTGCTGGACGAGCTGGGCATGAACTGGGAAAAGACCGACTCGTGGCAGCACCGCTACGAGCTGGCCGTGGAATACAAAAAGGAGCACGGCAGTCTGGCCGTTCCGGCCCAGTACCGGACGGAGGACGGCATCTGGCTGGGCAGCTGGCTGTCCCGTCAGAAGCAGATGCTGCGGGAGGGCAAAAAAAAGCTCTCCGCCGAGCGCCGCGCGGCCCTGAAAGAGCTGTTCAAGGGCGAAAAAGGCCGACGCCTCAGCGCCCCGGTGCCGCCCGCGTGCAGCGTGCGGGAGCAGAACTGGCTGGACAACTACCAGAGCGCCAGGCTCTACGCCGAGAAGAAGGGCAGCCTCCTCGTGCCTGCCGGATACGTGGACGAGAACGGCTTCCGTCTGGGCGTCTGGATCTCGAACCTCCGGGCTGCCCGCAAGGCCCGGCCCGGCTCGTTCCAGGTGACGCCGGAGCATATCGCTCTGCTGGATGCCATCGGGATGCAGTGGGACGCCCGGGAGGCCAAGTGGGCCGGGGCGTTCCGCCGTGCCGAAGAGTACTGCGCCGCCCACGGCGATCTGCTGGTGCCGGTGAACTATAAGACCGAAGACGGCTTCTGCCTCGGCGACTGGGTCCGCCGGATGCGCGAAAACTACGCCTGTGCCGAGAAAAAGCTGACGGCGGAGCGCATCGCAAAGCTCGAAGCGCTGGGCATGGTCTGGACCGTGCCGCAGGAGGGCTGAGATATTGCATTTTAGGGCGGAGTGTGGTATACTTCACCTCGTCTGAATAGAAAACAGCAGGTGCCTGCCGCCGGAGCTTCGTCCCCGGCCGGGAGGGTAAAAGGGAAGCGGGTGCGAGTCCCGCGCGATCTCGTCACTGTGATAAGGGAGTCCGCTGCCTTGGCGCTCAGCGCCGGTCACTGGAGGCTTTGCCTCTGGGAAGGCGGCAGCGGGCGGTGAGCTTTCAGTCAGGAAACCTGCCCGCTGTTGGTACAGGAGCGTCCGGCTCCGGATCACGAGGAATTGGTCGTACCAAAAAGCCCGAACATTCAAAGGGTCTTTTTGCTGTGCCTTCCGCGCGGTGAAAAGGCTCTTTTTTCGTTTGAGCTGGCCCCCGTTTCGTACCCTTTCTATCGGAAACGTACATTCCACACAACAGAAAGGACTCAAACAATGCGTAAGGCAACCAACAAGAACTGGCAGCGCGTCACCGCCGCTGCCGCCGCACTGGCCCTGTGTGCCGGTGTCCTCACCGGCTGCGGTGCATCTTCTTCCACTGCCGCCAGCAGCACCGCCGCAAGCTCTGCCGCCGCCAGCGAAGTGAGCAGCGAGGAGGCCGATGAAATGGTAGCAAAGAACGTGGCAGACCTCATCGACGCCATCTATGTGCAGGAGCGCAACGAGAACACCGACGCTCAGTGTGAGGCTGCAAAGGCAGCATGGGACGCTCTGACCGACGCTCAGAAGGAGCTGGTCGAGGGTGAAGAGGCAAGCCCCGAGTACTTTGGCCGCGACACCGGCGACGCCTCTAAGGACGACGCCCGCAACCAGGACAACATCGGCGACAAGGAGATCCTGGTCGTCAGCTTCGGCACCTCCTTCAACGACAGCCGCGCAGCGGACATCAAGGGCATCGAGGACGCCATCCAGGCCGCATATCCCGACTGGTCTGTCCGCCGCGCCTTCACCGCACAGATCATCATCAACCATGTCCAGGCCCGTGACGGCGAGAAGATCGACAACATGGAGCAGGCTCTGGAGCGCGCTGTTGCCAACGGCGTGAAGGATCTGGTCGTCCAGCCCACCCACCTGATGCATGGCGCGGAGTACGACGAGATGATGGAGATGGTGGACAGCTACCGCGATCAGTTCGAGTCCGTCGCCATCGCCGAGCCTCTGCTGGGCGAGGTGGGCAGCGATGCCACCGTCATCAACGCCGACAAGGAAGCTGTCGCCAAGGCCATCACCGCCGAGGCCGTCAAGACCGCCGGTTTCGACAGTCTGGACGCCGCTGCTAAGGACGGCACCGCCTTCGTCTTCATGGGCCACGGAACCTCTCACACCGCAAAGGTGAGCTACACCCAGATGCAGTCTCAGATGAACGCTCTGGGCTACAAGAACGTCTTCATCGGCACCGTCGAGGGCGAGCCGGAGGAGACTGCCTGCGAGAATGTCATCGAGGCTGTCAAGGCCGCCGGCTACACCAAGGTCGTCCTGCGTCCCCTGATGGTCGTTGCAGGCGACCATGCCAACAACGATATGGCTGGCGACGACGAGGATTCCTGGAAGAGCCAGTTCGAGGCCTCCAGCGAATTCGACTCTGTCGATTGCCAGATCGCAGGTCTGGGCGAGGTCGCTGACATCCAGCAGCTCTACGTCGCACACACCAAGGCCGCTGTCGATTCCCTGAACGGCTGAGCATAAGTTTATGATTGCCCGGAAAGGAGTGCCTTTTCGGGCAATTTCTTTTTCGGCCTGCTTTGAATTCGGGCCATTGCGTGTTATAATCTTTTCTGTAAAATAGATACTTCGAGGTATATCATCATGAAACTGAACCATAAATTTGCTCTTCTGCTGGCCGGCGCTGTGCTGGCTGGTTCTCTCACCGGCTGCGGCGCATCCGGCACCCCGGCCAGCTCTGCCGCTTCCTCCGAGGCGGCGGCCTCCTCTGCCGTGAGCGAGGCAGCTTCCGAACCGGCAGCAGAGGCTGCTCTGCCCGACGGCGTCTACACCGCCGACTTTGACACCGACAGCTCCATGTTCCATGCCAACGAGGCCAACGACGGCAAGGGAACGCTGACCGTGAAGGACGGTCAGATGACCTTCCACGTCAGTCTCGTCTCCAAGAAGATCGTCAACCTCTACGTCGGCATGGCCGCTGATGCCGAGGCCCACGAGACCGACTGGCTCCAGCCCACCACCGACACCGTCACCTACTCCGACGGCCTGTCCGATGAGGTCTACGGCTTCGACATCCCGGTGGAGGCTCTGGACGAGGACTTCCAGCTGGCCATCCTCGGCTCCAAGGGCAAGTGGTACGACCATACCGTCCGTGTCGCCAACGCCCAGCCTGCTGCGGCGGAAGCACCTGCCGACGGCACCTACACCTGCGACGTGACCCTCGAGGGCGGCTCCGGCCGCGCCACCGTGGAAAGCCCTGCGGCTCTGACCGTGGCCGACGGCAGGATGACCGCCACCATCGTCTGGTCCAGCCCCAACTACGACTATATGCTGGTGGACGGCGAAAAGTATCTGCCCACCAACACCGAGGGCAACTCTACCTTCGAGATCCCCGTCGCGGCTCTCGACACCCCGCTGGATGTGGTGGGCGATACCGTCGCCATGAGCACCCCGCACGAGATCGAGTATACGCTGACCTTCGCCTCTGCATCCCTGACCGAGGCAAAGTGACGATGAAACGCCGCAATTTCCTGAAAGCCCTGCCTGCCGCCGCCCTCACCCTTGCGGGCTGCGGGCAGAACAAGACTGCCCCGGCCAATACGGCCTCTCTCGTGTTCGACCACAGCTATCCGCTGGACTATGCCACCCAGTTTTCCGCCGACTGCTATGAGGGCGGCTATGTGATGATCGACATCCCGGACGCCGGGCGGTTCCTCGTCGTCCCCGAGGGGGCCGCCGAGGTGGACGACCTGCCCGAGGACGTCGTGGTGCTGCGCCAGCCGCTGGATCATATTTATCTCGTCTCCACCTCGGTGATGGACCTCTTCGTTCATCTGGACGCCCTGGACAGCATCGCCCTCTCCGGCACGAAGGCCGAGGGCTGGTATGTGGAAGAGGCCAGACAGGCCATGCAGGAGGGCCGCATCGCCTACGCGGGCAAGTACAGCGCCCCGGACTATGAGCGCATCCTTGCCGCCGGCTGCACCCTCGCCATCGAAAACACCATGATCCTCCACGACCCCGAGGTCAAGGAGCAGCTGGAAAAGTTCGGCGTGCCGGTCCTCGTGGAGCGCTCGAGCTACGAGAGCGGCCCGCTGGCCCGGATGGAGTGGCTCAAGCTCTACGGCATCCTGCTGAATAAGACTGAGATGGCGGAAGAGGTCTTTCGCCAGAAGGTGGAGCAGGTGGCCCCTATCCTCGAGCAGGAGAACACGGGCAAGACCGCGGCCTTCTTCTCCATCACCACCAACAACCTCATCACCGTCCGCCGCACCAGCGACTATGTGGCCCAGATGGTGGAGATGGCCGGCGGCGTCTACATCTTCGACGACCTCGAGGGGGAGACGTCGGCCCAGTCCACCATCAAACTGCCGCTGGAGACGTTCTACGCCCGGGCCAGGGACGCCGACGTCCTCATCTACAACAGCACCATCGAGGGCGTGATGGAGACCCGTGACCAGCTCATCGAAAAATGTCCGATGCTGGCGGATTTCAAGGCCGTCCAGTCCGGCGACTGCTGGTGTACGGCCCAGAGCCTCTTCCAGCAGAGCATGGAGCTGGCCGACCTCATCTCGGATATGAACCTCGTCTTCACCGAGGGCTCGCCCGACCCGGCGTCCCTCCGTTTCTTACAGCGCATCGTATAAAAGGAGCTTTGTCATGACCACCACCCGCCGCCTCAGCCTCGCGTACCTCGCCCTCACGGCGGGGGTCGCGGTGCTGTTTGCACTCAATCTGTTCTGGGGCAGCGTGTCCCTGACGCCCGGCGCGGTGGCGGCGGCTCTGCTGGGCCGGGGCGAAGATGCGCTGGCCGTGGGCATCGTGCTCCAGCTCCGTCTGCCCCGGGCGGTCATGGTCGTGCTTCTGGGCGCGGCCCTCTCGGCGGCGGGCTACCTCCTGCAGACCTTCTTCGCCAACCCCATCGCCGGCCCCTTTGTCATGGGCGTGTCCAGCGGCGCAAAGCTGGCGGTGGCCCTGACGATGGTAGTGTTTTTACAGCAGGGGCTGCTCACTGGCTCGGCCACCCTCATCATCGCCGCCTTTGCAGGCTCGATGGCGGCGATGGCCTTTGTGCTGGTGGTGGCCCGGCGGGTGCCGCGGATGAGCATCCTCGTCATCTGCGGCATCATGATCGGTTATATCTGCTCGGCTGTCACCGACATCGTGGTGACTTTCGCGCAGGACTCCAACATCGTCAATCTCCACAACTGGTCGATGGGCAGCTTTTCCGGCATGACCTGGGCCAATGTGGGTGCAGCGGCCTGCGTGGTGCTGCCCGCGCTGGCGGTGGCGTTCCTGCTCTCGAAGCCCATGGCGGCCTACCAGATGGGCGAGAGCTACGCCAGGAGCGTCGGCGTGCCGGTGCGGGCCTTCTCGACGGCCCTCGTGCTGCTTTCCAGCCTGCTTTCCGCCTGCGTGACGGCCTTTGCAGGCCCCATCTCCTTTGTGGGCATCGCGGTGCCGCATCTGGTCAAGAACCTGCTGGGCAGCGCAAAGCCCCTTTATGTCCTGCCGGGCTGCTGTCTGGGCGGGGCAGCGTTCTGCCTGCTCTGCGACCTCATCGCCCGCAGCCTGTTCGCGCCCACTGAGCTGTCCATCAGCTCGGTGACGGCGGTTTTCGGTGCGCCGGTGGTCATCTGGCTGCTGGTGCGCCGCCAGACACAGGAGGGCCGGGAATGAGCGATCCGAAATTCTACTGCCGCGCCGAGGATCTTGCCATCGGCTACGGCAAAACGCCCCTGATAGAGCACATCGGACTCGGCGTCGGGAAGGGGACCATCCTCACCCTCATCGGCCCCAACGGCGCGGGAAAATCCACCCTGCTCAAGACGCTGGCAGCGCAGCTGGCCCCCCAGGGAGGCGCTGTGCTGCTGGACGGCAAAAATCTCGCGGACTGCTCCGGCACGGAGCGCGCCCGCAAAATGGCCCTGATGGTGCCTCACACCCGCCGCACCGAGCTGACCACCTGCTTCGAGATGGCGTCCGCCGGGCGCTACCCCTACACGGGGCGGCTGGGTGTCCTCTCGGCGGAAGATAAGCGCCAGGTCCATGCCGCGCTGGCCCTCGTGGGGGCCGAGGCGCTGGCGGGCCGGGACTTCAACTGCATCAGCGACGGCCAGCGCCAGCGCGTCCTGCTGGCTCGGGCCATCTGCCAGCAGCCGGAGCTGATATTATTGGACGAGCCTACGTCTTTCCTCGACATCAAAGGCAAGGCCGAATTGCTGGCCATCCTGAAAAGCCTCGCCCGGGACAAGAAGATGGCCGTCATCCTGAGCCTCCACGAGCTGGAGCTGGCGCAGAAAGTTTCCGACAAGGTCGTCTGCGTCTCGGCGGCGGGCGTCTCGGACGTCATGACGCCGGAAAAGGCCTTTGCCCGGGAAAACATCTGCAAAATTTATGCTCTGACCGATGAGCAGTACGCATTCCTCTACGGTGAGGCAAAAGCGCCGGAGGAAAAGCGCCCGCTCTTTGAGCACTACGTCCGCAGCGGCCAGAAGCTCCTGCGCTGCGGCTATACCACCGGCACCTGTGCGGCGCTGGGCGCGGCGGGCGCGGCACGGCTGCTGCTCACCGGCCGCACCCCCGAGACAGTGGCCCTCCGCACCCCGAAGGGCATCGTGGTGGAGGTAGAGCCTATCTTCTGCCGCCTGTCCGGCGAGGGGGCCGAGTGCGCCATCCGGAAGGACGGCGGCGACGATGTGGACGTGACCACCGGTCTGCCGGTCATCGCCAGCGTCGCCCTCCGGCCCGAGCTGTCCGGCGAGGTGCGCATCCACGGCGGTGAGGGCGTGGGCCGGGTGACAAAGCCCGGTCTCGACCAGCCCGTGGGCGAAGCTGCCATCAACCACGTCCCCCGGGCCATGATAAAGGAAGCGCTGGAAAAGGAGGCCGAATCTGCCGGGTACGCGGGCGGCTTTGACGTCACCATCTCCATCGAGGGCGGGGCCGAAACGGCGAAGCGCACCTTCAACCCCCACATGGGCGTGGAAGGGGGACTCAGCGTTCTCGGCACCAGCGGCATCGTCGAGCCCATGAGCCAGCAGGCCATCCTCGACACCATCCAGCTGGAAATGGGGCAGGCGGCGCTCCGGGCCGGAAGCCCCCGGCGGCTCATCCTCGCCCCGGGCAACTACGGCCTCGACTATCTCCACGAGAAGATGTCCGCCCTAAAGAATATCCCCGTGGTCAAGACCTCGAACTTCATCGGGGATACGATGGATATGGCGGCGGCATCCCACTTCGAAGAGGTGGTGCTGGTGGGCCACATCGGCAAGCTGGTCAAACTGGCGGGCGGCGTCATGAACACCCACTCCCGCACGGCCGACTGCCGCACCGAGCTGCTCTGCGCCCACGCCGCCCTCTGCGGCGCGTCCCGGGACGTCTGCGCGGCCCTGATGAACGCGGCTACCACCGACGCCTGCATGGAGATCTTAGACAAAGCAGAGATGAGAGAACCGGTGCTGTCCAGCCTGCTGGACGCCATCCAGCTCCACCTCGACCGCCGCGCCGCCGGGGCGTTCCGGGTGGGCGCGGTGCTCTTCTCGAACCAATACGGCCCGCTGGGCCAGACCAGGACTGCAAAGGAGCTGCTGGACGAATGGAAAAACGGATAGGCATTTTTTACGGCGTCAGCGTCGGCCCGGGCGACCCCGAGCTCATGACCCTGCAGGCTGTCCGCCGCCTCGAAAACTGCCCGGTCATCGCCGCGCCCCAGACCCCGAAGGGAGGGATGCTGGCGCTGGACATCGCAAAAGGTGCGGTGGAGCTGAGCGGCAAGACCATCCTGCCGCTGCGCTTCGCCATGAGCCTTGACCCGGCGGTGCAGAAAGCCGCCCACATCGAGGCGGCCCGGGCCGTGAAAGAATATCTCGACGCCGGGCAGGATGTCGCCATGCTCAACCTCGGCGACCTGTCCGTCTACGCGACCTTCGGCTACCTGCAGGAGATCCTGGAGGCCGAGGGTTACAAGACCGTGATGCTCCCCGGCGTGACGAGCTTCTGCGCCGCTGCGGCCCGGCTGGGCCAGTCCCTGACGGGCGGCATGGAGCAGCCGCTGACCATCGCCCCAGGGCGCTGCGCCGCTGAGGTGCTGGCCGCACCGGGCGCGAAAGTGCTGATGAAATCGGGCCGTCAGCTGCCCGAGACGCTGGCCGCGCTGGCTGACGCCGGGCTTTTGAGCCGGGGCGCGATGGTCTGTAACTGCGGCCTGCCGAACGAGGAGGTCTGGCCCGACCTGGCCGATTATGACCCGGCCCGGTCGGCGGGCTATTTCGCAACGATTTTGGTGAAGGAGGGGTAAGATATGGTCCATTTTGTAGGAGCCGGGCCGGGTGCGCCCGACCTCATCACCCGGCGGGGCGCGGCCCTGCTGGCCGATGCCGACTGCATCATCTACGCGGGCAGTCTCGTCAACCCGGCCCTGCTGGGGCTGGCGAAGCCCGGCTGTGCCATCTATAACAGCGCCGAGATGACGCTGGAACAGGTGCTGGACACCATCCGTGCCGCCGAAAAGGCCGGCGGCACCACGGTCCGCCTCCACACCGGCGACCCCTGCCTCTACGGGGCCATCCGGGAGCAGATGGACGCGCTGGACGCCGACGGCATCCCCTATGACGACACACCGGGCGTGTCCAGCTTCTGCGGCGCGGCGGCGGCACTCTGTGCCGAGTACACCCTGCCCAACGTGAGCCAGACCGTCATCATCACCCGGATGGAGGGCCGCACTCCTGTTCCTGAGGCCGAACAGCTGGCAAAGCTGGCTGCTCACGGGGCTACCATGGTCATCTTCCTCTCCATCGGGCTGGTGGACAAAGTCCGGCAGGCCCTTCTCGAGAGCGGCGGCTACCGGCCCGATACCCCTGCCGCTGTGGTCTATAAGGCCACCTGGCCCGAGCAGAAGGTGGTGCGCTGCACCGTCTCCACACTGGCCGAGGAGACCCGCAAAAACGGCATCACCAAGACCGCCCTCATCGTCGTGGGCGACTTTCTGGGCGAAAACTACGAGCGCAGCAAGCTTTACGACCCCGCCTTTACCACCGAGTTCCGGCAGGGGACGGAGGCCGGGCAGTGAGCCGGGCATATCTGGCCTTCACCGCAAAGGGCGAGGCGCTGGCCCATCGGCTGGCGGAAGCTCTGCCCGGCAGCGTGAGCCGCTGCGGCGGAGACGTGACCCTGAAAGGCTGGACGGCGGAGCATTTTGCACAGAATGAGGCCCTGATCTTTGTGGGAGCTGTGGGCATCGCGGTGCGGGCCATCGCGCCCCACTGCAGGAGCAAGGCTGCCGACCCGGCGGTGGTGGTGGTGGACGAGGGCGGGAACTTCGCCGTGCCGCTCCTGTCGGGCCATCTGGGCGGTGCCAACGCGCTGGCCCGGGCGCTGGCAAAAGCGTGCGGCGCGGTGCCGGTCATCACGACGGCCACCGACGTCAACGGCCTCTTCGCCGTGGACCTCTGGGCCAAGGCCCAGAACTGCGCTGTCCTTGAGCCGGAGCGCATCAAGCGGGTCAGCGGTGCTCTGCTGGCCGGGCAGACGGTCCGGTACTGGTCGCCGTGGCCGGTGGCGGGGGAGACCCCCGCCGGCGTGAAAAAGGCTGACGCACCCGAAGCCGCCGACTTCGCCCTGACCCTCACGCCCCAGGGCGAGGCGCTCCACCTCGTCCCCCGCATCGGGGTGCTGGGGGTGGGATGCCGCCGCGGCACGACGGCCCAGCAGCTGGAAGAAGCCTTTGCAGCGTTCTGTGCCGCGTCCGGTCTCAGCCCGGCGGCGGTCTGCGCCGCCGCCAGCATCGACCTGAAAAAAGATGAGCCGGGGCTTGCAGCGTTCTGCAAAGCCCACGGCTGGCCCATCACGTTCTATCCGGCCGACGAACTGCGGGCCGTGCCGGGACAGTTCACCCCGTCGGCCTTTGTGGCAAGTGTCACCGGCGTGGACAACGTCTGTGAGCGCTCGGCGGTAAAAGCCTCGGGCGGGACGCTCCTTCTGCCCAAAACGGCAGGCGGCGGCGTGACGCTGGCGCTGGCCGTCCGCCCCTTTGCACCCGATTGGAGGACAGAGCAATGAGTGAGAGTAAAAAGACCGTGTTCGTCGTGGGGCTTGGCCCCGGCGGCGGACAGTTTCTGACCGTGCAGGCGCAGAGCGCCTTGCAGCAGGCCGAGGTGCTGTGCGGCTATACGGTCTACATCGACCTTGTGCGCCCCCTCTACCCGGAAAAAGAGTGCTACACCACCGGCATGACCCGGGAGATCGACCGCTGCCGCTGGGCGCTGGATACCGCCCGGGCGGGCCGGGACGTGGCGCTGGTCTGCTCCGGCGACGCCGGGGTCTACGGCATGGCCAGCCCGCTGCTGGAGCTGGCCGAAGAGTACCCGGACGTCAACGTGGAGGTCGTCCCCGGCCTGACCGCCGCCCTCAGCGGCGGGGCTGTGCTGGGTGCGCCGCTGGCCCACGATTTCTGCGTCATCTCGCTGTCGGACCGTCTCACGCCGTGGGAGGTCATCGAAAAGCGGCTGGCCTGCGCCGCTCAGGGCGATTTCGCACTGGCGCTGTACAATCCCTCCTCCAAGGGCCGCCCGGACTATCTGCGCCGGGCTGTGGACATCCTGCTGGCGAACGGCAAAACCCCGGACACCCTCTGCGGTTCTGTGCGGAACATTGGTCGGGAAGGGCAGGAAAAGCACATCCTGACCCTCAGCCAGCTCCGGGATACCGAGGTGGATATGTTCACCACCGTCTTTGTGGGCAACGCCGCCACCCGCGCGCTGAGCGGGCGGATGGTCACGCCGCGGGGGTACCGCCGATGAACGTCGTCGTTTTCAGCGGCACCACCGAGGGGCGGGAGCTTTCCCGCCAGCTGGCGGCGCTGGGCATTGAAGTCACCGTCAGCGTGGCCACCCCGCTGGGGCAGGAAGAGCAGGGGAGCACCCCCGGCGTCACCGTCCGGTGCGGGCGGCTCCTGCCCGATGAGATGGCTGCGCTCTTGGGGAATGCCGCCCTCTGCATCGACGCCACCCACCCTTATGCGGTGGAGGCGACCAAAAACATCAAAGCAGCGGCAGAGAAGGCCGGGGTGGAATACCTCCGCCTGCTGCGCCCGGCCAGTCCGCTGCCGGAAAACTGTCTCGTTTTTGAGAGCGCAAAGCAGGCGGCAGAAGCGCTGGCCGCAGAAGAGGGGAATCTTCTGCTGGCCACCGGGGCCAAGGAGCTGGCGCAGTTCGCGGCCATCCCGCCCGAGCGGCTCTACCCCCGCGTCCTGCCCACGCTGGAAAGCATCGCGGCCTGTGAGGCGGCGAACATCCCCCACCGCAACATCATCGCCATGCAGGGACCCTTCAGCTTTGCCCTCAATCAGGCCATGATGGAGCAGTTCCATATCCGCTGGCTCGTCACAAAGGACGGCGGCGCAGCCGGAGGCTTCGACGAAAAAGCCGCCGCCGCCTCTGCCGCCGGGGCGCAGCTGGTGGTCATCCGCCGCCCGCCCGAGCAGGGCGAGACGGCTTCCGAGGTGCTGAAACGCTGCAAGGAGATGATAAGATGAATGTGACACTCATCGGCATGGGCTCCGGCCAGCCGGAGAACCTGACCCTTCAGGGCCTGGCCGCACTGCGGCAGGCCGACCTCATCCTGGGCGCACGGCGTCTGCTGGCAGTTCTGCCTGCCGGCTGCACCGAGAACCGTGCCGCCGCCTACCGCCCCGACGAGGTGGCAGAGCTGCTGCAGACTTCCGGCGCAGAGAACGCCGTGCTGGTCTACAGCGGCGACACCGGCTTTTACTCCGGCGCGTCCTCCATGATGGAAAAGCTGGAGGCCCTCGGCGTCCGCGCCCGGGTGCTGCCCGGCCTTTCCAGCATCCAGCTGCTGGCGGCGGCGCTGGGCCGTCCGTGGCAGGGGTGGAACCTTGTTTCGGCCCATGGCCGCACCTGTGACCCGGTGGCCGAGTGTATGCAGGGCAGACCCACCTTCTTCCTCACCGGCGGCAGCGAAGACCCCGCCACCCTCTGCGCCCAGCTGGAGGCAGAGGGCTTCGGGGACGTGCAGGGCGTCGTGGGCCAGTGCCTCGGCACGCCGGAAGAGAAGCTCTTCCGTGGCAGCGTCAAAGAGCTGGCCGCAGGCCGCTTCAACAGCCTGAGCGTCCTTCTCGTGGAGGCGGTGGAGGGACTGCCCCGCCGCGCCCCGGGCCTGCCGGACGAAGCCTTCGAGCGGGGCGATGTTCCCATGACCAAGCAGGAAGTCCGGGCCGCTGTGCTGGCGAAGCTGGCCGTCCGCCCGGAAGACATCCTGTGGGATGTGGGGGCCGGGACGGGCAGCGTCAGCGTGGAGCTGGCATTGGCCGCGCCCCGGGGCCGGGTCTACGCGGTGGAGTGCAGGCCGGAGGGCTGTGCGCTCATCAAAGCCAACCGCGAAAAATTCAGGACCCGGAACCTCGTCCTCGTGGAGGGGCTTGCCCCCGACGCCCTTTCGGACCTGCCCGCGCCGGACGCTGTTTTCATCGGCGGCAGCAAGGGCAGCCTTGCCGCCATCGTGGACGCCGCGCTGGATAAGAACCCCGACGCCCGCATCTGTGTGTCGGCCATCGCCCTCGAGACCCTTTCGGCGGCGGTGGCCGCGCTGACGGCCAAAGGCCGGACCGTGCAGGTGAGCCAGATCGCCGTCAGCCGGGCAAAAGCTGTGGGCGGGCTGCACCTCATGATGGCCCAGAACCCCATCTACCTCATCACAGGAGAATGACATGATACAGTTTCTGCTGGCGGCGCCTCGCTCGGGCAGCGGCAAGACCACCATGACCTGCGCCCTGCTCATGGCCCTCAAACGGCGGGGCTGTGCGCCCTGCGCCTTCAAGAGCGGGCCGGACTACATCGACCCCATGTTCCACCGGGCCGTGCTGGGGGTGGAGAGCCGCAGCCTCGACCTCTTTTTCTCTGCGCCCGAGACGGTGCGCACCCTCTACGCAAAGGGTGCCGCCGGCCACGGTGCGGCGGTGTGCGAGGGGGCCATGGGCTTTTATGACGGCCTCGGGGGCGTGAGCGACAGGGCCAGTGCGTGGCATCTGGCCGACACGCTGGGCCTGCCGGTGCTGCTGGTGGTGGAGCCAAAGGGTCAGAGCCTGACGCTGGCCGCAGAGCTGAACGGGCTGAAAAACTTCCGCACTCCCAGTCACATCGCAGGCATCCTGCTGAACAACTGCACGGCCCGGATGCACGCTCTGCTGGCCCCGATGCTGGAAAAAGAGACGGGCCTGCCGGTGCTGGGCTTTCTGCCGAAACTTCCGGAGGCCGTCATCGGTTCCCGCCATCTGGGCCTCTACACGGCGGCGGAAGTGGAAAATTTACAGCAGAAGCTGGCCCTTCTGGCCGACGCGGCAGAGGAGCACATCGACTGGCCCCGCCTGCTGGCCCTCTGCGAAAAGGAGCCGCCCGCCCTGCCGGTGCAGCCGGAGACCCCTCCGGCCCGCGTCCGCATCGCCGTGGCGCAGGACGAGGCGTTCTGCTTTATCTACGCCGAGACGCTGGAGGCCTTCCGGGACGCCGGGGCAGAGGTGGTCTTTTTCAGCCCTCTCCGCGACACGGCCCTGCCGGAAAACATCGGCGGGCTGTATCTGCCCGGCGGCTACCCGGAACTTCACGCAAGAGAATTGAGTGAAAATACCTCGCTTCTGCGCGAGATAAAGCGAAAAATCGAGTCCGGTCTGCCCACGGCGGCAGAGTGCGGAGGCTTCCTCTATCTGGGGCAGAGCCTCACGGACGCCGAGGGGCAGAGCTGGCCGATGGCGGGCGTTCTGCCGGGCGAAGCAAAAGATGCCGGACGTCTCGTCCGCTTCGGCTACGCCGCGCTGAGCGCAGAATCGGACAGTATGCTCTTCCGGGCCGGGGAGAGCTTTCCCATCCACGAATTCCACCACTGGGATTCCACCGCCAACGGCACGGCCCTCGCGGCAAAAAAGCCGGTGGGCGGCGCGGCGTGGCGGTGCGGATTTATAGACGAGCATTTCTATGCGGGCTTCCCGCATTTGTACTGGGCGGGTACGCCCCTGCCGCAGCGCTTTGCCGCCGCGGCTGAAAATTACAGGAGAGACCATGACTGAGACAGAACTCGCCGCCCTCTGTGCGGCCATCACGCCGCCGGACGAAGCCGCCCGGGCGGCGGCGCACGCCCACTGGGCCAGCCTTGCAAAGCCGCTGGGCGGGCTGGGCGGATTGGAAACGACCATCGAGGATGCCGCCGCCCTCACCGGCAGCGCAAAGCTGGATATTTCCCGCCGGGCGGCGCTGGTGCTCTGCGCCGATAACGGTGTGGTGGCCCAGGGCGTCAGCCAGACCGACAGCAGTGTGACCCGCGCCGTGGCCGAGAACCTCGCCGCCCGCCGCACCAGCGTCTGCCGGATGGCACAGACCGCCCGGTGCGAGGTGGTGCCGGTGGATATGGGCATCGCGGGCGACCCGGTCCCGGGCGTCCTCGACTGCCGCATCGCCCCCGGCACAGCGGACTTCACCCTCGGCCCGGCTATGAGCAGGGATGAGGCTGTGGAGGCCATCGGCAGGGGCATCCGGCTGGTGCAGGAGCAGAAGAAAGCGGGCGTCGGCCTGCTGGCCACCGGTGAGATGGGCATTGGCAACACCACGACGTCCAGCGCCGTGGCCGCTGTGCTGCTGGGCCAGCCCGTCGAAGGGATGACGGGCCGGGGCGCGGGCCTTTCAGACGAGGGACTTGCCCGGAAGATCGATGCCATCCATCGCGGCATCGCAAAAAATCAGCCCAACTCTGCCGATGCACTGGACGTGCTGGCAAAGCTGGGCGGTTTCGATATTGCCGGGCTCTGCGGCGTCTTCCTCGGCGGGGCGCTGGAAGGTGTGCCGGTGCTGGCCGACGGCTTCATCAGCTGTGTGGCGGCGCTCTGCGCTGTCCGGCTCTGCCCGGCGGCGGCTAAGGCTGTTTTTGCAAGCCATTGCTCCACCGAGCCGGCCGCAAAGCTGGTGCTGGACGCTCTGAACAAAAAAGCCCTCATCACGGCGGGCCTGCATCTGGGCGAAGGCACCGGCGCGGTGGCCGCCATCCCGCTGTGGGACATGGCGCTGGCCGTCTACGATGGCTGTTATTCCTTTGAAGAGGGCGGCATCGAAGCCTACACGCCGCAGGGGGGCGAAGGATGCTGACGCTGGTGCTCGGCGGCGCGGCCAGCGGCAAAAGCGCCTACGCCGAGAGCCTTGTGCTCAAGACCGACCTGCCCCGCTATTACCTCGCCACCATGCAGGTCTGGGATGCCGAGTGCGCCGCCCGGGTGGAAAAACACCGGAAAATGCGGGCGCAAAAGCTGTTCGAAACGCTGGAATGCCCGCTCCACCTCGACCGTCTGCCCCTGCCCGGCCGGGGGACCGTCCTGCTGGAAGACCTCGGCAACCTCGTCGCCAACGAGCTTTACAGCCCCGGCGGGGCAGGAAAGCACACCGCCGAGGCCGTTTTGGCCGGGCTGGAACGCCTCGCCGCCGGGTGCGATGACCTTATCGTCGTATCGAACGAGGTGTTCAGCGGCGGTGCCGACTACGCAGGCGACACCGACCAGTATCTGCTGGCGCTGGCGCAGGTGAACAACGCTTTCGCCGCCCGGGCGGACAACGTCTGCCGGGTGGTCTGCGGCCTGCCGGTGTACTACAAAGGGGGAGAAAAGCTGTGACTGTTTTGCAGACCATCGCGGTGGCCTTTGCGATGTTTTCGGCCCTGCCGGTGCCGCAGTTCGAGTGGAACGAAAAAAATATGCGGTACGCCATGTGCGCCTTCCCCCTCATCGGGCTGGTGTGCGGCGGGCTGTGGTGTCTCTGCGGCGTCCTGCCCCTGCCGGAGCTGGCCCGGGCGGCGGCGTTCTGCCTCGTGCCGGTGGCCGTCACCGGCGGCATCCATCTCGACGGCTATGCCGACACCTCGGACGCCCTCTCGAGCTACGGCGACCGCGAAAAAAAGCTTGAGATCCTGAAAGACTCCCACTGTGGGGCCTTCGCTGTCATCCGGCTGTGCTGCTACTTTGCGGCCTACTTCGGCCTCTGCGGCAGTGTGCGGTTCACGCCCCGGGCGGGCCTGTGCTGGACGCTGGCGCTGGTGCTGGAACGGGCGCTGTCGGGCTTTGCCGTGGCGGCGTTCCCGCTGGCGAAGGACACCGGCCTCGCCCACACCTTCGCCACAGCGGCCGACAAGCAGACCGTCCGCCGCTTCCTCTGTGGCCTGTCGGCTCTGCTCGTCCTGGCGCTGACGGCGCTGGGCGGCGGCGGGCTGGCGGCAGCAGCGCTTCTGGCGCTGTGGCGCTATGATTCCGTGGCCAAAAAGCAGTTTGGCGGCATCACCGGCGACCTGGCCGGGTGGTTTTTGCAGCGGGCCGAGCTGTGGATGCTGGCGGCGCTGGCCGTCAGCCAGTGGGGAGGAGTGCTGTAAATGATGTTCATCACAGGGCCGCTCTACAGCGGCAAGCGCACCTTTGCGCGGAACTTCCGGGGCAGCGTCATCGCCGATGTGCAGGACGCCGCCGCCGAGACTCAGACCCCGGAGCAGCTCGAAACGCTGGCCCGGGAGCTGGCGGAATATGATATTGTCATCGCCACCGAGGTCGGCGGCGGTGTTGTCCCGATGGATGCTGAGGAACGCGCCGGGCGGGAGGCCGCCGGACGGCTGGCCTGCCTGCTGGCAGAGCGCGCCGACTGCGTGGTGCAGATGTTCTGCGGCATCCCGACGGTATTGAAAGGAGAATTACCCCAATGTTGATCTATCTGCTGCGTCACGGCCTGACCGAATACAATGCCCAGAAGCGCTATCAGGGCCAGCGCGACATCCCGCTCTCGGCGGAGGGCCTGAGCCAGCTGCGCCGGGCTGACATCGACCCGAAGGTGGTCTATATCACCCCGCTGCAGCGGACGGCCCAGACGGCCCGGGTGCTCTTCCCGGAGGCAGAGCTTGTGGTCGTGAAGGACCTGCAGGAGATGTGCTTCGGCAGCTTCGAGGGCAAAAACTACGTCGAGATGGAGCACGACGCCGATTATCAGGCGTGGGTGCAGGCCAACTGCGAGAGCAAATGCCCCGACGGTGAGCGGAAGGACGACTTCTCAAACCGCATCTGCAACGCCTTCTCTGCTCTGGTGGACAAGGCGCTGGCCGACGGCGAAGAGCTGCTGGTCATCCTGGCTCACGGCGGCACCCAGATGGCGGCCATGGAGCGGTACGCCCTGCCCAGGCGCGATTATTATGCGTGGTGCGGCCCCAACGCGGGCGGCTATGTGCTGGACGCCGCCGACTGGGCCGAGAAGCGCCAGCTCCACCTCGTGAAGACTGTGCAGTACACGAAAGACGCGGAGGCCGGCGTATGATGACCGCCTGGGCTGTGCTGGGAGGCTTCGAGCTGGATGCCATTTTCGGCGACCCGGCGTGGCTGCCCCACCCGGTGGTGTACATGGGCAAAGCCATCTCCCGGCTGGAAAAATTCCTCCGCTCCCGCCTGCCCAAAACGCCGCAGGGCGAGCTGCTGGGCGGCGCGGTGCTGGCGTTCTGCCTGCCGGTGGGGACGCTGCTGCTCACGGGCCTTGTCTGCTGGGGCGCGGCGATGCTTCACCCGCTGCTAGGGCTTGCCGTCCAGATGTTCTGGTGCGGGCAGGCGCTGGCCGCAAAGGGACTGGTGCAGGAGAGCACGATTGTTTACTGGGAACTGGTAAAAGACGACCTGCCCGCCGCCCGGAAGGCTGTGAGCCGCATCGTGGGCCGCGACACGGAAGCCTTGACCGCCGAGGGCGTGACCAAAGCGGCGGTGGAGACGGTGGCCGAAAACGCCAGCGACGGCGTCATTGCACCGCTGCTTTATATGCTGCTGGGCGGTGCGCCGCTGGCCCTGACCTACAAGGCCATCAACACCATGGACAGTATGCTGGGCTACAAAAACGAAAAATATCTCTATTTTGGCCGTGCGGCGGCAAAGCTGGACGATGTGGCGAACTATATCCCGAGCCGTCTGGCGGCGCTGCTCTGGATCATGGCGGCGGCGTTCACCCGCAATGACGCCAAGGGCGCGTGGCGTATCTGGCGGCGGGACCGCCGCAATCACGCAAGCCCCAACAGCGCCCAGACTGAGAGCGCCTGCGCGGGTGCGCTGGGCGTCCAGCTGGCCGGGCCGGCCTACTATTTCGGCGAGTATTACCCGAAGCCCACCATCGGCGATCCGCTGCGGCCCATCGAGCCGGAGGATATTCTGCGGGCAGATCGGATGATGTATGTAGCCAGCGGGTTTGCTCTGGCGTTTGGATGTGCGATACGGGGGTTCTTGGGATGAAACAACTGGTCCACGGCGGTGACTGGATGGGCTACCGCGAACGCTTTGGCCGCGACGCGCTGGATTTTTCGGCGAACGTCAGCCCCCTCGGTCTGCCCGAAGGGGTGGCGCAGGCCATCCGGGATGCACTGCCTCTGGCCGACCGCTACCCCGACCCCCTCTGCCGTACCCTGCGGGCGGCGCTGAGCCTGGCCGAGGGTGTGCCGCAGGAGCGTATCCTCTGCGGCAACGGCGCGGCGGACCTCATCTTCCGGCTGGTCTGGGCCGTAAAGCCCCATAAGGCGCTGGTGACAGCCCCGACTTTTGCCGAGTACGCCTCTGCATTGGATACGGTGGGGTGCGAAGTGAAACGCTTCTTCCTCGATGAAGCGAATGATTTCGCCCCGACGGACGCCCTCGTGGACGCCGTGGACGAGAGCATCGACATGGTGTTCCTCTGCCAGCCGAACAACCCGACGGGGCAGCTGGCCTCACCCGAACTGGTGAAAAAGCTGCTGCGCCGGTGCGGGGAGTGCCACACGATTTTGGCCGTAGATGAGTGCTTTCTGGACTTTCTGCCCGACGCCGACGGGTGGACCGCGAAGCCTCTGCTGGAAAGTGGGGACCTCGTCATCCTGAAAGCTTTCACCAAGCTCTACGGCATGGCCGGCGTCCGGCTGGGTTACTGCCTCTGCGGCGACGAAATGCTTCTGGAAAAAATGCAGACAACGGGCCAGCCGTGGGCCGTGTCCAGTCTGGCGCAGGCGGCAGGCGTCGCAGCCCTGAAAGAGACCGCTTATGTGGACGAGGTGCGCGCGCTCATCGCCCGGCAGCGGCCCGTTCTGACGGCGGGCCTGCGGGCGCTGGGCCTGCGGATCATCGATGGAAAGGCGAACTATCTGCTCTTCCGCGCGCCCGCCGACCTGAACGAAAGGCTTCGCCCTCTGGGAACACAGGTGCGCAGCTGCGCGAATTATCCGGGCCTCGGGCCGGAGTGGTACCGCACGGCGGTGCGCACGGCCCCCGAGAACGCCCGGCTGCTGGAACTTATGAAAGAGGTGCTGGGATGAGCAGGGCAAAATGCATCATGGTGCAGGGTACGATGAGCGGTGCAGGCAAAAGTCTGCTCTGCGCGGCGCTCTGCCGCATTTTTGCGCAGGACGGCCTGCGCGCCGTGCCGTTCAAGAGCCAGAACATGGCCCTGAACAGCTTCGTCACCAAAGACGGCCTTGAGATGGGCCGGGCGCAGGTGGTGCAGGCGCAGGCCGCCGGTGTCGAGCCGGACGTGCGGATGAACCCCATCCTCCTGAAGCCCAGCAGTGACGTGGGCAGTCAGGTCATCGTCAACGGCGAGGTGCGGGGCCAGATGAAAGCGTCGGAGTATTTCCGCACGAAACGGCAGCTGGTGCCGGACATCCTGAAGGCATATAACAGCCTCGCCGAGGAGGCTGACGTCATCGTCATCGAGGGCGCGGGCAGCCCGGCAGAGATCAACCTCAAGAGCGAGGACATCGTGAACATGGGCCTCGCCGAGATGGTGGACGCGCCGGTGCTTCTGGTGGGCGACATCGACCGGGGCGGCGTGTTCGCCCAGCTATACGGCACGGTGGAGCTGCTGGAAGAAAAAGAACGCCGGCGCATCAAGGGACTTGTCATCAATAAATTCCGTGGCGACGTGGAGATTCTTCGCCCCGGCCTTTCGATGCTGGAAGAAAAGACCCATCTGCCCGTGGTGGGCGTCGTGCCGTACCTGAAGGTGGACATCGAGGACGAGGACTCCCTGAGCCAGCGCCTCGAGATGCGGGACGGCAAAAAGCCGCTGGACGCGGCGATCATCCGTCTGCCGCATCTGTCCAATTTTACGGACTTCATGCCGCTGGAACAGCACCCGCTGCTGGGTGTGCGGTATGTTTCGAACGCCCACGAACTGGGCGCACCCGACCTCATCCTGCTGCCGGGGACGAAAAACACGGTGGACGACCTGCTCTGGCTGCGGCAGTGCGGGCTGGAAACGGCTCTGCTCAAGCTGGCCGCGAAAGGCACACCGGTGCTGGGCGTCTGCGGCGGCTACCAGATGCTGGGCCAGACCCTCGACGATCCCACCGGCAGCGAGAGCGGCCGGCCGCAGACTCTGCGGGGGCTGGGTCTGCTGCCTACCCGGACCGTGTTCAGCGAGCAGAAGCGCCGCGCACAGGTCAAAGCGACCGTCGCCGCCGCCCCCTTTGCGGGTGCAGAGCTGGAAGGCTACGAGATCCACACCGGCGTGACCGAGGCGGAGGGCGAACCCTTCGCCCACTACCCCGACGGAGGCCGGGAGGGCTGTGTGCAGGGCAATGTGTTCGGCACCTACCTCCACGGTCTGTTCGACACCGGTACGCTCACCGAGGCGCTGGCGGGCTGGCTCTGCCGCCGGAAGGGCATCGACCCCTCCGACGCAGCCCTCATCCCGATGGAAGAGTACCGCCGCCAGCAGTTCGACATCCTGGCCGACGGTGTGCGCGGGGCGCTGGATATGGATGCGGTGTATGCCGCGATGGGAATGGAGAAGCACTGAATGGAACAGGGACTTTTGCATCTGTACTGGGGCGACGGAAAGGGGAAGACCACCGCCGCTATGGGTCTTGCGCTCCGTGCGCTGGGGTCCGGGAAGCGGGTGGTCATCGTCCAGTTTTTGAAGGGCGGGAACAGCGGCGAGATACCGCTTCTGGCCCAGCTTGGCGCGGAGATCTACCGGGGAAAGGCCGGGCAGAAATTCGTCTTTCAGATGACGCCGGAGGAAAAGGCCGCGACCCGGGAACTGCAAAACCAGAACCTCGCCGCTGCCATGGCACAGCCTGCCGACCTGCTGATACTGGACGAAGCCGGGAGCGCCGAAGAGCTGGATATGGTGGACGTCGATCTATTAAAAAAGGCCGTTCTGGAGCGGCCTGCTGGGTGTGAGTGCGTCCTGACGGCCCACACGCCGCCCCAGTGGATGCTGGACGCCGCCGACTACTCCACCGAGATGAAATGCCACCGCCACCCCTACCAGAAGGGGATAAAAGCACGAAAGGGGATAGAATATTGACGCCGCAGCATCATTTACCTGCCGACATTGAGCGGACGAGCTTCCACATCATCACCGAAGAGCTGGAAATGATGGGCCTGACTCCACCGCCCGAGCACGAAGCCGTGGTCAAGCGGGTCATCCACACCACCGCCGACTTCGACTATGCGCGGAATCTCCACTTCACTCCCCGCGCGGTGGAGCAGGCCGTCAAGGCCCTCCACGCCGGGGCCGTCATCGTGACCGATACGAACATGGCGCTGGCCGGCATCACCAAGCCCGGTCTGGAGAAGCTGGGCGGGTCGGCCTGCTGCTACATGGCTGACCCCGAGGTGGCCGCCGCCGCAAAAGAGGCTGGCACCACCCGGGCCGTCGCAGCGATGAAAAAGGCAGCGCAGGAGCATCCCGGGGCCATCCTCGCCGTCGGCAACGCGCCCACGGCTCTGCTGACGATTGCAGAACAGATCGAAAGCGGCCTGCGGCCCGCACTGGTCATCGGTGTGCCGGTGGGCTTTGTGAACGTGGTGGAGAGCAAGGAGCGGCTCTTCGCCGTCTGTGAAAAGCATGATGTACCGGCCATCGTGGCGATGGGCCGCAAGGGCGGCAGCAACGTCGCTGCGGCCATCTGCAACGCCCTCATCTACTCCGCCGCCGAGATGCTCGACCCTACGGCGCGGGGGTGGAAGTGAGCGATAAGTTTTGGAGGAGCGCAATGAACCCTACAAGAAAGACCGATGAAAGCTTTTACCGGCTGTTTTCCGCGTCTCACACCGTTTCAGAGCATCTGACCAAGCGGGAGGACAGCGAGCTGCGCGATAAATACGACCACAATGCGTTCTGTTATTCCGGTCAGCCCACGGAGGACGAGCTCCGGGCCGCGCTGGCTTATCAGAAAGCGCGGGGAGACGCCTTCCTCAAGCTGGAAGGGTACGAGCCGCTGGCCAATGCATTCGGCATGGAGTGCGAAGAGACCCTGACGATGGTTCTGCCGAAGGGAACAGACATCCGCAGCTGGAAAACGAACCCGGACGTCTCGATCAAGGCCCCGGACGCAGACCAGCTGGAACAGCACGAGCTGAAATACTACGGGCCGTTGTACGGGGAAGATTTCACCGTGCGGAACAACCGGCATCTCCGGGAAAAACTGACCTACCTTGGAGCGTATCTGGGCGGGAAGCTGGTGGGTGATTGCTATATTTTCGCATCCGATGGGTATGTCTGCATGGACGGCCTGCTGGTGGACGAGGATTTCCGGCACCAGTACATTGCCATGACCCTGATGAAGCATATTGCCGAAAAGGCGCAGGAGCGCGGAGAGATCCTGTATCTTCACGCTGACTCCGAGGATACACCGAAGGAACTGTATGCAAAGATGGGATTTCAGGCTGTCGATAAGCTCTATGAATATCTCTGCACCGATTTCTCGAAACTGAAAATATGAACGAATGCGCGCCGGATACGGCGATGGGCCTCCCAATGAGGGAGGCCTTTCTGTTACACCGTCGCCAGCACGGCGAGGATGCTCTGCCAGCGCTTGTTCTCGACGGCGGGCGCACGGCGGACGGGCCGGGACTGTACAGGCTGAGGCCGCGGGGCCGTCTGGGGCAGGGGAGCGAAAAGCGCGGCCTGCCATGCGGCGGCAAGCTGCATGGCCTCCGGGCAGCTCTGCAGGGTGCGGCGCTCTGCCCCGGCGAGGTAGTCGCCCAGCCAGCAGAGGATGGCCGCGATGTTCAGCTGCTCTGCGGCGCGGGTGCTCCAATAGCTCCAATGGGCGGGACGGCCCACGAACCGCTCCACCGTGATGAGCGCACCCTCCCGGGCAGCAGAGGGGGAGACCGTTCCACAACCACCGGCAGTATGGGCCAGAACGTCCAGAATGCGCGCCATCCGGCCGCTGTCGAGGGCGTCGTCCCGGACAAAAGCAGAGAAATCCGTCTGGGCCAGCAGACCGTCGGCGGTGGCGGGGAAACGCCCCGTCAGCTCGCCCGAGTCGTTGTGGCAGCTCTGCCACCCTTTGCGGACGAGCTGGAAGTTCAGCTTCTGACGTCCCATCGTGGAATAGAACACCCGGGCCTTGCCGCTGACCGGCTCCTGCCGCAGCTCGAGATAAGCGTCTGCGCCTCCGAGGTCTTGGACCTTGACGCTGAGCACAAGGCGGTACTCAGGCTTCTGGCTGGACATGGCAAGATGCATCTCTTCAAAATAACGTGCGGCATCCATAGCGGTTCTCCTTCCTGTGGGCGCGGGGTGGTGTGTAGGTGTGCGGCCCTTTGTTGGTTGTAGTATATCATAAATTGCGCCAGAATACAACTATAAGTTTGCAAATAAACCAAAAAACTTTTTGATTCTTCCACGACGCAAAACAAGATGGTTGTGAGTGACAACAAAAATACGGGGCCGCTGGCAGCAGATACAACTGCACAGCGGCCCCGTACATTATTATGATTCAGTCGCCCAGCTCCCGTATCTCGTTCTGGATGAGTCGGCCTGCGGCCCGGGCCAGCTGGTCCATGCCCCGGATGCGGGCCATGTTTTTGCCGTAGATGCGGGAGGCGTCGGCGGCGCTGGCGTCTTCGCCCATAAAGACGGCGGAGACCCGCAGACCCTTCCGCTGCAGCGCCCGCACCTCGGCGGCGGCGTCCTCCACGCCCGCGCTGCCGCCGTAGTCGCGGCCCAGCGGGTCATCGGGAGAGGGTGGGATGCGGCGGCTGTCGTTGGGGGAGGCGTCCGTCAGGAGAATGAGCAGATGCCGCGCGGCGGGGCCGGGGTCGAAGTCGATGAGGTCGCCTGCTGCCCGCAGAGCCAGACCGTCCCGGTTCCAGCCCGAGGCGAAATACTGGCAGATGCCCTGTAAGCTCTTCTCCTTGAAGCCCTTGAGCACCCGCAGGACGGTGTAGCCCCGCAGGCTGGAAAAGCAGCTCACCCGCACCGGGATGCCGCAGGCCGCGAGGCTCTGGGCGAGGATAGACCCCTGCGCCGCGATGACCTCCTGACAGTGGAGGCGGGAAGCCGAAGCATCCAGCAGCAGGTCAACGGTGAAGGACGGGTGGTTCTCTTCCTCGGCACAGCGGAACACCCGGTCGTCGTCCATGACGGTGCGCCAGACCCGCTCCGGGTCGAGGTTGCCGCTGCGGGCGACCCGGGCGTTGGGCTGCTGGTGGACGAGGATGCAGTTGCGGATCTGCTCGGTCAGCCGCAGCACGACGCTGCGGTGAAGCTCAAGGTTTTTGGAGTAGTAGACCCGGTTCCGCTCAGCCTGAAGCTGGGCCTGTTCGGCCAGGTGCTTTGCCTCGGGGGTAGGGGCCTGCTCCGGGCTGGGGACGCCGGAGGCAAACCAGAGGTGACAGCCCAGATGTTCCCCGGTGCAAAGCTCCTGCTCGGCCTTCCGCAGCCGTTCGGGCGGGTAGAGCGACCGGCCAAAGCAGCTTTCGATGTAGGCGCGGTCTTCCTCGGCGCGCTGGCGCAGGGTGATGTGGGCCAGCCGCTTGTCGGCATGGATGCCGCTGCCGGAGGCGTCCACCGCGCCGGAATGCTCCACCGTCACCCGGTCGGTCTTTATCATCTGAGTGGGCATGGTGCGGGTCATGAGGGACGCCAGCAGGCCGTCCAGATGGAGATGCAGCCCGGCCTTCTGATGCACCGTGCCGTTGAACAGCTCGAATTTGGCGTAGACGGCCAGCAGTGCGGCCTTCAGCTCATCCGGCTTGGGGGGCGTCTCGGGACTGAGGGCGGCGTCGAGATCCTTTTCGTAGGGGGTCATGACCGGCGGCGTGCGCCCCTGCACGGCCCGCCAGCGCGCGGCCTGCATGGAGTAGACCAGCTGGTTCTTTGCCATCCACTCCTGCCGCGAGAGCTTGTACTGGATGCCGAAAAAGTAGTCCGCATGGGCGCGGCGGAGGGCCGAAAGCACCGGGCGGCGGGGCAGTTCCAGCGCGTAGACCGCGCTCTCGAGGTAGAGCCAGGTCAGATCGTCCAGCATGGCCTGCCGGATGTCGCCCTCCCATGCGTCAAAGAGGCTGCGCACCAGCTCGTCGCCGTAGTATTTGTGGACCAGCCCCACGACGCAGTTCATGTAAAAATCGATCGTGCCGTCGGTGTTCCGGGCGAGGAACAGCGGCTCGAAGCCGTAGGCTCCTGCCGCCGCCCACACCTGATTGGCGGCCCGCCGCTCTTCGGCGGTGTAGCTCTGCGCTTCCATAAAAACGCCCCTTTTTTTAATCGAAGAGCTTTGCGGCGGTGAGCTGGGCCGGGATGCGGGCGGCAATGGCATCCCGGATAAGGCCCTGTTCGTAGGAGTCGAAGGCTTTGTTGGTGATGCCCATGTCCAGCGCAGCCCCGGCAGCGACGCCCCGGCGCATCAGGCGCAGAGCGTCCAGCATACCGCGCAGGTCGAGAGCTTTGGTGGAAATTTCCGCGCTGTCGCACTTTTTCTGCAGATCGAGGAAGAGCAGGGCGAACTGCCTGACATACTTGCTGTTCAAATCGGGGAACTGGGTGCGAAGGAGCTTTTCGAGGTTCTCCTCGGTGATGGTGGGCATCTGGATGACCACGAAGCGGGAGGTGAGGGCCTCGTTCAGCTCACGGGTGCCGGCGTAGCCGTAGTTCATGGTGGCGATGAAGCGGGTCTCCTCGGCCAGCGGGATGCGCTCATAGCCCGGCACGTCGATGGCGCGGCGGAAATCCAGCACCGCGTGCAGGACGGCCAGCGCCTCGTTTTTGGCCATGTTGATCTCGTCCAGAACGCCGAAGCCGCCGCTCTGGGCGCAGCGGTAGACCGGGCCGGGGCGGAACTTGACCTGTCCGCCCTCAAAGGTGTCCATGCCGATGAGGGACGCCGCGTCCATATTGACGTGGAACGAGATGTCCCACGCGGGGCGTCCGAAGGCGGCGGCGAGGTTTTCGGCCAGCACGTTCTTGCCGGTGGCCTTGCCGCCTGCCAGCAGCAGGTTTTCGCCGCAGAGCAGGGCGGCCAGCGCCTGCTCCCACACCTCTCTGCCGTAGTAGATGAAGGCAGGGGAGGGGATGCGGGGGCGCAGGGCCTCCGCCAGCGGGTGGGCGGTACGGTATTCTTCCACAGCGCGCAGCAGGTCGGGGGAGACCCCTTCCTGCCGCAGCGTATCCATCAGAGCAGATGTTTCAGACATCCATGACATCTCCTTGCGGTTGGCAGTGCCAAACCGAAATTTCACCCTTATCATAGCACAACCCGCGCGGTTTGTGTAGGGCTTTGGCGGGCAAAAAAGCGGCAAAGAAACAGAGAAAATAAAGGTGAAGCTATTTTAACAAACTTTCAGCCGGGACGTGCAGATTTCACGTTCAAAGTAAATTGACAGGCCGCTTAAAATACGATAAAATATTTTTTGTTGTGTCAAAGTGAAAAAGAAAGGCGTAAAAGTATGCTCGAAACCATCACAGCCGTCAATCAGGCGGTCAACAGCTTTATCTGGGGCATCCCGGCGATGGTCTGCATCATCGGCGTGGGCCTGCTGCTCAGTGTGCGGACAGGCTTTTTGCAGCTCCGGAAATTCCCCTATGCCATCAAAACGATCATTGGCCGCATCTTCCGCAAAAAGGACGCCTCCGACGGCGCGATGACTCCGTTCCAGGCAGTGTGTACGGCGCTGGCCGCTACCGTCGGCACCGGCAACATCGCCGGTGTGGCGGGCGCGATCGCCATCGGCGGGCCGGGCGCGGTGTTCTGGATGTGGTGCTCGGCTCTGCTGGGCATGTGTACCAAATTCTCCGAAGTGACGCTGGCCGTGCATTTCCGCGAGCGGAACAAAAACGGCGAGCTGGTGGGCGGCCCCATGTACTATATTAAAAACGGCCTCGGCAGCCGGTGGCAGTTCCTCGCGGTGCTGTACTCGCTGTTCGGCGTGCTGACGGTCTTCGGCACCGGCAACGCCACCCAGGTCAACACCATCGTCACAGCCATCGACTCGGCCCTGCTGGCCTACGGCAGCAGCCTGAGCAGCATCCTGCCCACGGTCAACCTCGTCGTGGGCGTGGTGGTGGCTATGATGGTGGCCATGGTGCTGCTGGGCGGCGTCAAGCGCATCGGCAGTGTCACCGAAAAGCTGGTGCCGTTCATGGCACTGTTCTACGTCGTGCTGGCACTGGGCGTCGTGGTCATCAACTACCGGCGCTTCCCGGCGGTGCTGGCCTCCATCGTCGGCGGTGCATTCGACCCGCGGGCCTTCACCGGCGGTGCCATCGGCAGCATCTTCCTCAGTATGCAGAAGGGCGTTTCCCGCGGCATCTTCTCCAATGAGGCCGGCCTCGGCACCGGCTCCATCGCCCACGCCTGCGCCGACACCCGCAAGCCGGTCAAGCAGGGGATGTTCGGCATCTTCGAGGTCTTCGCTGATACCATCGTCATCTGCACCCTGACCGCCATGGTCATCCTGTGCAGCGGCGTGCCGGTGGGCTACGGCAGTGCGGCGGGCGCAGAGCTGACCATCTCCGGCTTCACGGCCACCTACGGCGGCTGGTCGTCCATCTTTACGGCGGTGGCGCTCTGCAGCTTTGCGTTCTCCACCATCATCGGCTGGGGTCTCTACGGCTCCCGGTGCATCGAGTTCCTGTTCCACACCGACAAGGTGGTCGGCCCCTTCCTCGTGGTCTACTCCTTCGTGTCCATTCTGGGCGCGACGGTGGATCTGGGCCTGCTGTGGAGCATCGCCGACACCTTCAACGGACTGATGAGCATTCCGAACCTCATGGCCCTGCTCCTGCTGTCCGGCACGGTGGCAAAGCTCACGAAGGAGTTCTTCGCGGGCGAGGGCGCAGGAAAGTAAAGAATCATTCAAAGCGCCCTCCGGCCCGCGCCGGAGGGCGCTTTGCTGTCAATAAACCTGCGGTTTTGTCTACTTTCTCTGCAAAAAATCAAAATAGTATAAAAAATTCATGGAAATCATAAGAAAATGGTATTGAACAAATTTTAACAAAGTGGTAAAGTAAAAGCAAAGAGAGTCGTACCCGCCGCCCGGCGGGGCGCAAAATCAGGAGGTTTTACCAATGGCTGATCGTATCGTTCTGAATACTATTTCTTATCATGGCCACGGTGCCATCGAGAACATCGTTCCCGAGCTGACCGCCCGCGGCTACAAGAAGGCTTTCGTCTGCTCTGACCCCGACCTTCTCAAGTTCGGCGTCACCAAGAAGGTCACCGACCTGCTGGACGCTGCAGGCTTTGCCTACACCGTCTACAGCGAGATCAAGCCCAACCCCACCATCGCCAATGTGCAGGACGGCGTAGCCGCTTTCAAGGCCGCAGAGGCTGACTGCATCGTGACCATCGGCGGCGGTTCTTCCATGGACACCGCAAAGGCCATCGGCATCATCATCAACAATCCCGAGTTCGCCGATGTGCGCTCTCTGGAAGGCGTCGCTCCCACCAAGAAGCACGCCGTCTTTACCATCGCTGTCCCCACCACCGCCGGTACTGCCGCTGAAGTCACCATCAACTACGTCATCACCGACGTGGAGAAGAAGCGCAAGTTCGTCTGCGTCGATACCAACGACATCCCCGAGATCGCTGTGGTCGACCCCGATATGATGGCCTCCATGCCCAAGGGCCTGACTGCCGCCACCGGCATGGACGCTCTGACCCACGCCATCGAGGGCTACATCACCAAGGGCCACTGCACCATCTCCGATATGTTCCATCTGGAAGCCATCAAGCTCATCAGTGAGAACCTGCGCGGCGCTGTCCAGAACACTCCGGAAGGCCGTGAGGGCATGGCTCTGGGCCAGTACATCGCCGGCATGGGCTTCTCCAACGTGGGTCTGGGCATCGTCCACTCCATGGCACACGGCCTGTCCGCTCTGTATGACACCCCCCACGGCGTGGCCTGCGCTATCCTGCTGCCCGTCGGTCTGGAGTACAACAAGACCGTCGCCGGTGAGCGCTATCGTGCCGTCGGCAAGGCCATGGGTGTGAAGGGCATCGACGAGATGAACGACGCACAGGCCGCAGATGCCACCATCGCCGCTGTCAAGCAGCTGAGCGCTGACGTGGGCATCCCCGCAAACCTGAACGGCATCCTGAAGGAAGAGGACATCCAGTTCCTCGCCGAGTCCGCTTATGCGGACGCCTGCCGTCCCGGCAACCCCCGCGACACCAGCGTGGAGGAGATCGTGGAGCTGTACAAGAGCCAGCTGTGATCTGAATCGGAGCGCGTTGCCCTTATAAAAAATACAGGCTGCCGTAAGAAACCTCTCCGTCAGCGCTAACGCGCTGCCACCTCCCCTCGGTAGGGGAGCTGTCTGCGAAGCAGACTGAGAGGTCGCACAGAGAAGAAGCCTTCCCGTCATACCGCCCGTCCACCCCTCATACACTGACGGACAAGGGGGTGTGCGGATGGAGCAGGGGATGCAGATGCTCTTTGCGCTGTTCGGCGGGCTGGCGATGTTTCTCTACGGGATGGACAGGATGAGCCGCGCCTTGCAGCGGGCGGCGGGTGACGCCATGAAACGGCTGCTGGCCCGGCTGACGGCCACGCCGCTGCTGGGCGTCCTCACCGGGCTGGCCGTGACGGCGGTGCTCCAAAGCAGCTCGGCGGCGACGGTGATGGTCATCGGCTTCGTCAGCGCCGGGCTGCTGGAACTGCCCCGGGCGGTGGCCGTCATCTACGGCATCAACATCGGCACCACCATGACGGCACAGCTCATCGCCTTCGATGTCCAGACGCTGGTGTACCCGGTGCTGTTTCTGGGCTTCCTCCTCGACTTCGCGGCCCGCAGGCCCCGCTGGCAGGCCGTGGGCGAGGCGGTGTTCTCCTTCGGGCTGCTTTTCGAGGGCATCGACATTTTGGGTCGGGCGCTGCAGCCGCTGGCCGGGCAGACGGTCTTTCTCGACTGGATGACCCGGGTGAAGGAGTCGCCGCTTCTGGGCATCCTGCTGGGCCTCTCCATGACCATGGTGGTGCAGAGCAGTTCGGCCACCATCGCGCTGCTGCAGAACGTGGCCCGTCAGGCCGGGCCGGACGGCATCCACAGCGTGCTGGGCCTTGCCGGGGCGGTGCCTGTCCTGTTAGGGGACAACATCGGCACGACGGTCACGGCCCTGCTGGCCTGCATCGGGCAAGGAAAGAACGCTGCCCGCGCCGCGCTGGCCCACAGCTGCTTCAACCTCAGCGGGAGCCTGCTGGCGGCGGTGCTGCTGCCCTGGTTCGTCCGGCTGGTGGAGCTTATCTCCCCCAAAGGCCCGGAGCTGGAAGTCATTTCCCGGCAGATCGCCAACGCCCACACCGCCTTCAACGTCTGCTGCGCCCTGCTCTGGCTGCCGTTTTTGCCGTGGATGGTGCGGCTGGTGTGTGCGCTGGTGCCGGAAGATCGATAACAGAGAAAGCCCGATGCGAAGCATCGGGCTTTCTTTTACTTCTTAATCACGCTCTTCCGATACACCGCAAAGGCGATGACGGCCGACAGCACTTCCGTGACCCAGAAGGCGTGCCAGACGCCGGTGGGGCCGAGCTGGCGGCAGAGCAGCCACGCCAGCGGCATGATGAAGATGACGTACCGGCAGAGGGAGATGACCAGCGAGGCCGCACCCTTGCCCAGACCTTCCAGCGCGCCGGAAGAGGTGGTGGACACCGCCGACACCACAAAGCCGAGGCAGATGATGCGCAGGGCGGTCTGGCCGATGGCGATGGTCTCGGGGTTGGAGGAGAACAGGCCGATGAGGGGCGCGGAAGCGGCCATACAGATGACGGTGCCTGCCGCCATGATGACGGCGCTCATGCCGAGGGTGAGCTGGTAGAGCTTTGCCACGCGGGCGTGCTCCTTTGCGCCGTAGTTGTAGCCGATGAGGGGGCGCATTCCCTGCACGATGCCGTTGGCGGGCAGATAGAGGAAAGTCTGGAGCTTATAGTAGATGCCCAGCACCACCACATAGCTTTCGGAGAAGGCCGCCAGCAGGCCGTTGAGGAAGGTGACCAGCAGGGAGGGCAGGGCCAGATTCAGGATGGCAGGCACACCGATGGCGTAGAGACGGCCTTCGAGAGAGAGGTCGGGCCGCAGGGCCTTCCGGCGCAGATGGACGGGCGACTCGGTGGTGCTGTAGACCACGAGGTAGATGACGAGAGTGACGGCCTGTCCGATGCCGGTAGCCAGCGCCGCGCCTGCAATGCCCATGGCAGGCACCGGGCCGAGGCCGAAGATGAGGACGGGGTCCAGCAGGATGTTGCAGACACAGCCCGAGATGAGGGCGGTCATGGTGAGCTTCATCCGGCCCACGGCCTGGAAGAGCTTCTCAAAGGCGAGGCTGGCCATGTTCACGGTAGCGAACAGGAAGACGATGGTGGAGTAGGTCACGCCCATAGAGACGATGGTGCCGTCGGCGGTGAACCGGGCCAGGAAGCCGGGCATGACAGCGGTAGCCGCCAGCGTGCAGAGGATGCCGTGGAGCACCGAGAGGGTCATGCCGTGGGTGGCGGCGGCGTCCGCCCTGTCGTAGTCGCCTGCGCCCCGGTAAAGGGCGACAAGGGCGTTGATGCCTATGCCGAAGCCGATGGCAACGGCGTTCACGAAGTTCTGGATGGGGAACACGAGGGAGAGGGCCGTCATGGCCTGCTCGTTGATCTGGGCCACAAAGAGGCTGTCCACGATGTTGTACAGCGAGTTCACCAGCATGGAGATGACGTTGGGCAGAGCCATCGACACCAGCAGCGGGAACACCGGCTTCGTCTTCATAAAAGTATCGTTCATGGGGGCAAAAGCTTCCTTTCCTGAAATTTCCGCACAAGAAAAGCCACACAACGGCGGCTTGAAGCGGGCCATTGTGTGGCGAAAAGTAGCAAACATCTATGCTGTAAAAATCCACACGGGTTTTATTGAAGTGCTGAGAAATACGGTGCATCGCAAAAGCGGTGTTACGGGACGCCGCCGGACGGCACCGGGATGCGGGCCGGAAAGGGCAGTACGGGAAGAGCCTTTCTGACCGGCCTGCGATAGGATACCACGAAACGGGTGGATTGTCAAGGGAAAAGTATGACTTTTCACAAAAGGCTTTTCAAGCGGCCATTTCGTGATACAATAAAGCCAGACAGAAACGGAGGAAAAGCGCCATGAAATGGATGATCGCGTCCGACCTGCACGGGTCGGCTTATTACTGCAAGAAGATGGTGGGGGCCTTTGAGCGGGAGGGGGCTGACCGGCTGCTGATGCTGGGCGACCTGCTTTACCACGGCCCCCGGAACGACCTGCCCCGGGACTACGCGCCGAAAGAGGTCATCCCGATGCTGAACGGCCTGAAAAACAAACTCTGCTGCGTCCGGGGCAACTGCGAGGCCGAGGTGGACCAGATGGTGCTGGATCTCCCGGTGATGGCGGATTACTGCATCCTCCCGGCGGGCGAAAAGCTCATTTATGCCACCCACGGGCATATCTATAATGGAAAGAACCCTCCGCCGCTGGCCGAAGGGGACATCCTGCTCCACGGCCACACCCACGTCCCGGCGTGGACGGAGTTTGGGCAGAGGAACGTCTGCCTCAACCCCGGCTCCCTGAGCATCCCGAAGGAAAACAGTCCCCACAGCTATATGATTCTGGAAAACGGCGTCTTCTACTGGAAAGACGTAGAGACGGGAGAAATATACCACACCCGTGTACTGTGAGAAACCGGTGCTTGCAATTACCATACCGGTGTGGTATGATGAAGACGAGAAAAACAGGGTCTTTTGCCTCGGGCGCGGAGGGGTGCGCGGGGCCGACGGCCTTTTGTTTCCCATAAAAAGTTAGGCAAAACTAACAAAATGACGAAAAACACCCGGGCGGCTTGTGCAGTCTGCCCAGTGGAGAACGATCCTTAGGAGGTACTGACCAATGGTTCAGACGACGCTGAAAGTAGACGGCATGATGTGCGGCATGTGCGAGAGCCACGTCAACGAGGTGGTGCGCAAGACTGCGCAGGTGGAGAAGGTGACTTCCTCCCACACGAAGGGAGAGACGGTCATCGTCTCGGCCCAGCCGCTGGACATCGAGGCCCTGAAGGCTGCCATTGCCGACACGGGCTATACCGTGACCGGCGCAGAGGAAAAGCCGTATGAGAAGAAGGGCTTCTTCTCGTTTTTGAAGCACTGATGACTTCCGGCCCCGGAGAGGGGCCTGTATAAGGAGGCAGGCAGAGATGAGGATACTGGTCTATGGTGCAGGCGTGCAGGGCTGCGAGCTGGCCCACCGTCTGCTGCAGAACAAAAAGAATGTCGTCACCATGCTGGCGCGGGGCGAGTGGAAGGAGAGGCTCGACCAAAGGGGCCTCGTCATCCGCCATTGGGCGCAGTGCCGCACCACGGTGGACCGGGTGGCCACCATCGACACGCTGGCCCCGGACGACTGCTACGACCTCGTTTTCGTGACGATGCAGGCCGGGCAGCTGCCCGACGTGCTGCCCATCCTCAAGCAGAACAGGAGCGAATACTTCGTCTTCGTGGGCAACGACCCCCACGCCGTGGAGGTCATGCAGGCCATGCAGCGCCCGGCGGATAAGATCGCTTTCGGTTTCCAGAACAGCGGCGGCCACCGGGATGTCGATAAGGTCGTCAGCGCCCACGTCGGCGTGGGTATGACCATCGGCGGGGCTACTGCGCCCCTTTCGGGCGTCTTCCGCTACCGGGTCAAGACGGCTTTCGAGGGCGCAAAGTACAAGCTGACCTTCGTCAGCGACATGGACGGATGGCTCAAGTGCCACATCGCCCTCATCCTGCCGGCCTGCTATCTCTGCTACGCCTGCAGCGGCGACCTCTCCAAGGCGACGAAGGAGCAGCGTGACCTGGTCCTCGACGCCGCGTGGGAGGCCTGCGAGATGCTGAAAGCCGCCCACATCCCCGTGGACGACAAGGAGAACACCGACTGCTACCGTGCCGGTACGCCCGGCCGCCGGAAGATGGACGCCATGGTCCTGGCGCTCTGTAAGACCCCGCTGGGCCGTCTCTGCGTCTCCGACCACGCGATGCATGCTGTGGCTGAGATGCAGTACCTCGATGAGGCTTTCGAGGGCCTGCGCGCCCGGACGAGCGTCCGGATGACGGCGTGGGATACCCTGCGCAGCCAGATGCCCTCGTGGGACATCATGCGGAAAAAGACGGCGAGAGCAAAGCGATAAGTGCATGGAAAAAGAGGCAGATGCGAGTCTGCCTCTTTTTCCATATAAAAGGCTCTC
>ENA-UEQO01000458-UEQO01000458.1-human-gut-metagenome-genome-assembly--contig:-NODE-458-length-47759-cov-8.202152_pt1 | contig 47759 bp, 37 predicted proteins | sample MGYA00242938_ERZ507940 | MGnify/ENA primary metagenome ERZ507940 (study PRJEB26167, sample SAMN06115517) | human gut metagenome | host: Homo sapiens | place: China:Chongqing | collected 2014-12-03... | reverse complement strand
TTGCTTTTGCTGGGCAGAAAGAATGGAAAATCGTATGAGCAGGCAAAGCCCGCAAAGGAGGCTCCGAAGCCCTTCGCACTGCCGGAGCCTTACGGAACCATGCGGCGTATGTATGCGTACCTCATGCGTCAGCGCCACATTGACCGGGAGGTCATTTCCTATTTCGCACACGAAAAGCTGCTCTACGAGGACAAGCATCACAACTGCGTTTTCGTGGGGCTGGATGACAGTGGCGAGGCAAAGCACGCCCACATCCGCAGCACCAACAGCGAGGGCAGGGTATTCCGCATGAACATTGAGGGCAGCGCAAGTGAGCATTGCTTCCATAAGGACGGCACGGACAAGTCCCTCTATGTGTTCGAGGCGCCCATCGACCTTCTGTCCCACATTACCCTCTATCCCCACGGCTGGCAGGAACACAGCTATGTTGCCTGCTGCGGAACTTCTGTTCAGCCTGTGTTGGAGCGGCTGCGGCAGAATCCAAAGCTGGACATGGTGTATCTGTGCCTCGACAACGATGACGCGGGCAATGACGCCTGCGACCGCATGACGGATACGCTGGAGGACATGGGCTTGGATGTGGAGCGCCTCTGCCCGGTGCGCAAGGACTGGAATGACGATCTCTGCGCCAAATTTGAGAGAAAGGGGAAAGACGCATGAACGAAAATGTATGGCCCCTGATTTTGCTTGGCGGCGGACTGCTGGCATTTTTGCTTGTCGTGTCCTTTCTCTCCAAGAATTACTCGCTCAACAATTTCAAGAGCAAGACCGTTGGCGACGGTCAGCACGGTACGGCTCGGTGGGCAACGCCCAAGGAGATCCACACGACCTACCATGTGATCCCTTTTCGCCCGCGCCGCTGGCGCAAGGGAGAGGAGTTGCCTACGGTGCAGGGCATCATCCTCGGCAGCATGGGCGGCAGAAAGCGCAGAGCTAAAAAAGGCGTGATCTCACAAGCCACGCACAAGCTGCTGGAGAGGCTCCGCCGTCCTACAGCAGGGAAAAAAGAAAAGCGAAAGCCGAAGAAAAAGAAGTCGGCGATTTCCAAAATCAAAAATGTGGTGGAAGATCAGCGGGATGTCCGCGCGCTGGTGGACAGCGATGATATCCACTGCCTTATGATCGGTGCTTCCGGCGTGGGTAAAACTGCATACTTTTTATACGCCAACTTAGAGTATGCCAGCGCCAGCGGCATGAGCTATCTGGCGCTGGATACCAAGGGGGATTTGGCACGCAACTATGGAGCCATTGCCTCCCGGTATTACGGCTACAAGGTATCCGTCATTGACCTGCGCAATCCAACCCGCTCAGACGGCTTCAATTTCCTGACGCTGATGAATCACTACATGGATATTGCGCGCAAGCATCCGGAGAACCTCGCTGCCCGAGCGCGCGCAGAGAAATACGCCAAGATCCTCGCCAAGACTATCATCAACCCGGACGGCGACGCTGCACAATACGGCGAGAATGCTTTCTTCTACGACAGTGCGGAAGGTTTGCTGACTGCCATTGTGCTTCTGCTGGCGGAGTTCGCCTCACCCAAAGATGGGGAGCCGGAGAAGCGGCACATCGTATCCGCCTTCAAACTGGTGCAGGATCTGCTGGCGGTGCCGAAGTCAAGAGGCAAGAACGGTTTTCAGCTGCTCATGGATGAACTGCCGCCGGAGCATAAGGCCCGGTGGCTGGCAGGCGCAGCCCTCACCAGTGCGGATCAATCTATGGCTTCGGTCATGTCCACCGTCATGTCCCGCCTCAACGCCTTTCTGGATACGGAACTGGAGCAGGTCATCTGCTACGACAGCCCCATCAACGCTGAAATGTTTGCCTCGGAGAAGTGCGCCATCTTCCTGATTTTGCCGGAAGAAGATCCCGCCAAGAATTTCATCGCGGCGCTCATGATACAAAATCTGTCCCGCGAATTGTTCTCCGTGGCGGATGAAACCGGCGGCAGGCTCAAAAACCGCGTGGTGCTGTTTTGCGATGAGCTGGGAACCATGCCGCCCTTTGACATCCTGCCCCTATTCAGCGCGGGGCGCTCCCGCAGACTGACGCTGGTACCCATTATCCAAAGCCTCGCGCAACTGGAAAAGAACTACGGAAAAGAGGGTGCTGAAATCATATGTGACAACTGCCAGGACACCATCTTCGGCGGCTTTTCGCCCCAGAGCAAAACGGCAGATGCCCTCTCCGCTGCCCTCGGCAGCAGGACCGTGCTGTCCGGCTCTGTCAGTCAGGGAAAAGAGAGCAGTCAGTCCTTGCAGATGATGGAGCGTGCGCTCATGACGCCGGATGAACTGAAATCCATCCCCAAGGGTGAGTTTGTAGTGATGAAAACGGGAACGCATCCCATGCGCACGAAGCTGCGTCTCTTCCTGGATTGGGGCATCACCTTTGACCCGGACGGCTATCGAATGCCGGAGCGGGCGGCCCGGAAGATCGCCTACATAGACCAGGGCGAACTCGTTCGCAGCATCCATCGGAGCTGCACAAAGAGTCCCTATAATATGGAGGGTGGAAGATGAGTCAATTCAACTTTATTTACGCCGAGGAGCATCTGAGCCACCGGGAGAAGGCGGTCTATATCTACCTTCGGGACCGGGCGGACGCCTCCGGTGTCTGCTGGCCTGGGATCAAAACCATTGCCCGTGAATTGGGACTTTCGCCGCGGACAGTCCAGCGGGCCTTGGCAGATCTTGAGCGCAGGCAGCTCATCGAGAAGCGGAACCGCCGCCGCTCCAACGGCAGTCTCACCAGCAATTTATATCGGCTGACCAAGTACAAAACGTCACAGCCTCCCGCCAAGGGGGGACTGTGACGTTTTCCCTTTCAAAATTCTGTCCATAGGGTAGCGTCACCATGGCGCATCCAGAAGAGCCTACTCTACCGGAGGATACAGGACAGAGAAAGAACAAGAATATGGAGGAACTTATGATGACTATCGTTAGAAGAACAGCGCTGGCTGTCTGCATCCTTGTCCTGGCATTGATCCTGCCCACAGCCGCTTCCGCCGCCTGTGCAGGCTTTGATGACGTGCCGGAGTCTGCGGACTGCTATGAAAGCGTGATATATCTGGCAGAATGTGAAATCGCTGCCGGAACAGGAAATGACTGCTTCTCGCCGGAACAGCTCATCACTGTGGAGCAATGGGCTGTCATGCTCTGCCGCGCCTATGGTGTGGAAACTATCGGTGACAGCTGGCAGGATGTTGGCCGAAGCGGCGTCGTGGAAGCCTACCGGCAGGGCTGGCTGAACGAAACCGCATTCTCCGCGCCGTGTTCACCGATGTGTCGCAGCGTGCTGGTTGAGAGTGCTTTTGCCGCCGCGGATGTTCCGGTTTATGACAGCACGCTCTACGAGGGAGGGACATCGCTCAGCACGGCTGACAACATCCTGCGCGTGGGGCGGGAGCTCGGGCTGTGCTCTGATGATGCGGATGCCAATGCGCTCGTGACGCGCGGAGAAGCGGCGATCATTCTTCATGCTGTCCTGACACAGAGCTTCCGCATTGAGGAACCGCCTGTACCGGTGACGCTGGTGAATGCGGCAGGTGTCAATGTCAACGACTACCTGCTGGCGCTGCGGCAGGTGCCAGAGCCGGTGCTTGCCACCTTCAACGCCACCGGCTGGACGTACCGTATCGACTTCGACTACATCAGCGAACTTAGCAAGCAGCTGAACATGAGCTGCATTGGAGCCACCAGCTACGGCCAGAAAACCATCTACATCTCGGAGGCCAGCGCGACGCTCCACGAATTCGGACATTTTCTGGATTATGCCCTGGGTTTTCCCGCAGAGCATGAACGGCTGTATCTGGCAGAATCGCAGAACTCCAGTCTGCGGGACTATGCCAAGACCAATAGCCGGGAATTTTTTGCCGATTGCTTCGTCTACTGGATCACATACAGCGCTGACAAAAAGCGCATGGATGATTTCCGGGATGCAGCACCGCAGACTTACGCCTACATGAAGAAACTGGCAACAAACAACTGGGGGAGCCTGATACATACGGTTCGCCACGGGGCGTCACAGAAATGGCAGAGTCCCGCAGTTGACAGATTCTCCCTTTTCCCGCTATAATGCAGTCATACTATAAACGAAAAGGAGATTTATTTCCATGAATAAAACCGAACTGACCGCCGCCATGGCGGAAACCAGCGGTCTGAGCAAAAAGGACTGCGAAGCGGCCCTCGCCGCCTTTACCGGCGCAGTGGAAACCGCCATGAAGAGCGGAGACAAGGTGCAGATGGTGGGCTTTGGCAGCTTCGAGGTAAAGAAGCGCCCTGCCCGTGTGGGCCGCAACCCCCGCACCGGCGAACCCATGACCTACCCCGCCTGCAAGGTGCCGGTTTTCAAGCCCGGCAAGGCACTCAAGGATGCCATTCGGTAAAGCCACATAACAGCAAGTTCCCCCGTGTCCTTCCAACCATATGAGAGGGCGCGGGGGGTTCTTTGGGAAAAGCCGTTGGTAAGCGCAGACCTCGTGTTTCCTGATGGACGGAAACCGCACAGCATGGTATTCTTTCGATAAGGACTGACGTTTTCCAATACATTTCTGGGCATACCGGGCAACCACCGGTGAAAAGCGATTGCATTGTAAGGGAAATCCATGCAGGCAGAAAGAGCATGATCAGTGCTCCGGCTACCGCCGTATCAAACGCAGATACCGGCTCCTATACGAAAGGATGTCATATGGCAAAGAAAAAGAACGGCCGCAATCCACGCAATACGATGGAAAGTACAGACAGGAAGCTGATTGGCAATGCTTTTGATGACGCCATTCGCTTTGCGCGGAAAAACAGTTCCCATCCCAATGTGCCTAAGATCTATGATCTTGTCGGCCCTATCCTGAAGCGCCGCAAGGCCGCTGTTTACAACCTGCTGCCGGAAATCAGAAAACGATTCGGGCACCTCTATGGAAATTCGGATCCCGGCCTTTTAACAGCATGGATCAATGAATGCAGTGCTCTGAACCATTCTGTTGACGGGGTGGATCACCTGTATTACATCACGCTGGCCGCTGCGATCTTTATGCTGGATGAGTTGAAACATGACGGAAGGCTCCCCGCGGCGTACTGCTACTTTAATTCTTCTCAGGAAGCGCTGATGTCTGTTCGACTGCCGGATATTTATGACCCATGTCACGAAGAGATCGTGCTGCGGGGCATGATGGAGCTGATCCGGGAACGTGACCCGCGGGACAATCCATTTCAAGCCTATATCAATGACGTGTCTGCCCAGCGCACGGAACCGGTGGCTCACCAGAAACCGGAGCAGGATCTCGGAAGTCTGTCCCCGCGGGAGCGTTTTAACGCTGTCATGGCCTTGGTCCCTTCCGTTGTAAAGGAACGGGCTATGAAGCGGTTCATAGAGAAGTATTGGGAGTTTCTGGGCATCTTCTTCGCCTGTGACGCTCCGCTGTGTAAGAAGCAGACCGAATTACTGCGACAATCGGATTCCATCATGAGCGAGTGCCGCAAACTGCATAAGAGACTCGTGGAAAAACGGGAGGAAAAGAAGTCGCCAAACATACCGCGCTATGTATTGGCTCCGAAAGCCGCGCTTCCTTTCCAAGAGCTGCAGGATATAAGCGGAAACTGCGGAATGAGCAGAGCGGAAACCTTCGCCATAGACGAAATGGACCGGCTGCAGGCGATGGCTGCGCAGGGCCTCGCTATGGAGGATGCGGCCGACGATGCAGGGCACAGACGGTTCTCACTCGCCCTGTTCGCACATTCCGCACAGATGGTTAAGCAAGAAGACCTTATAGAAAACCTGGACGCCGACATTGCGGAATGCCTTTTGCGTTTTGAAGTCAACGACCCGTATGAAACCTGCTTCGGATATCTGTGCCTCATAGAAGCCGGAAGCGATATTCCATGGACCTATAATGCCGCTGTTGCCGTTCTGATGGCTGCGGCACGCAAGCTGCCATGGAACGCACGCGCACTCGATGAACTGGACGACCTCACGGATGGGTTTGATGAAGAAAGCGATTCGGAATACCTGCATGAGAACGCGGATGGGGATTTTGCAAGGGATAAAGACATCGCGCCCATCGACTGGAACGATCGAAAGGCGGACCTATATCGACTCAACTATTTGAACACGCCCCTCTACGCGCCATTGGAATCACCTGCGCCTGACTGGAAATTGAATATCCCGCAGATCCTGTGTGGCCTTACGGGAATCGTAATGCCGCGAACGGTTTCCGACAGCGACGGAATGGCGGAGATTTTCGAGGAGGCAGGCGTGGAGAAAGGCACTGCGAAGGGGCTGGAGCTATATCTTCAAATTGCTCTGGACGTACAGATGCAAAGCAGGGACTGGCGGCGTGACTTCCGACATCCCTCTGCCGAACTTCCGGAAGAACCCGCCAATTCGGATATTGAAAACGCAGTCAACATTGATAAGGAGGATGACATTGATGGGCTGAAAGCCAAAATCAGACGGCTAAGGGAATCCAATGAGAAATACAGGGAAGATCTCTACCAGATCCGGCGCGAAATGGAAACGGTTAAGGAGCACACCGCAAACGTGGAGAAGCGGGCGGCTGCCGAGAGGACGGAACTCGCTGAACTCCGGGAGCTGATTTTCATGCAGGCCAATGCCGTTGAAATGGGGGGACCGGAACAGGATAAAGCGGCAGAACTGAAATTTCCTTATTCCACGCGAAAGAGAGTCGTTGTCTTCGGCGGCCATGACTCCTGGCGCAAGGCGATTCGCCCGCTTCTTCCCAATGTCACCTTTATCAACCGTGAGCAGAGACCCAACGCGGATATGATCAAGGCGGCGGATGTGGTCTGGATCCAACCCAATGCGCTCTCTCATCGCAGCTTTTATAAGATCATCAATGTGGTTCGAACCAATCAGGTGCAGATCCGGTACTTTGGCTATGCCAGCGCAATGAAATGCGCGGTGCAGGTGCTGGAGGATGATGCTTCCGATGGGAAGCGTTGAGCCGACGCGGATGCTGTGTTCAGCAACATCCCACCTGCTGAATCACGCTTTTTATGAGAACGCTGAATGGCTGAAGGTTTCCTATATCAGATTTCATGGGATCACAAGTGAAAAGTGACACAAAAGCCTTGAAAAAACGGAATTGACAACAAATGACAACTACACTACAATAAAAGTGAGATCAGGCTTCGGCATCCGACTATAAATAGCGCATACGAAATGCAGTTCTTGTGAAATGTTTCCCAGCTTTTGAAAATAACATTTTTATAAAAGTGAGGATCAGGATATGAATCAGACGGTGGCAAAGCTCATTAACGAGCAGATCAACAAGGAATTCTATTCGGCGTACCTTTATCTGGACTTCGCCAACTACTATGCGCAGGTGGGTCTGGACGGATTTGAAAACTGGTATAAGGTGCAGGCGCAGGAGGAGCGCGACCACGCGCTGCTGTTCTATCAGTATATGCAAAACAACAACGAGGCGGTCACCTTCGAGGCGGTGGCCAAGCCGGAGTGGGAGCGCGGGGATCACATGACTCCGCTGAAAAAGGCGCTGGAGCATGAGAAGTATGTCACGGCCAGCATCGACGCGATCTACGCCGCCGCCTACGAGGTTCGGGACTTCCGCACCATGCAGACACTGGACTGGTTCATCAAGGAGCAGGGCGAGGAGGAGAAGAACTCCTCCGACCTCATCACCAAAATGGAGCTTTTCGGCGGGGACAGTAAGGGTCTCTATATGCTCAACAGCGAGCTGAAAGCGAGAACCTATGCCGCGCCCACGCTGGTGCTGGACTAAAATCAACGGACGAAGAAAGGAGATCACCATGAAACAGAGATTTTTTATTTGTAAGCATTGCGGAAACCTCATCGCCATGGTGAAGGACACGGGTGTGCCCGTGGTCTGCTGCGGCGAGAAGATGCACGAGCTGATCCCCGGCACCACCGACGCATCGATGGAAAAGCACGTCCCCGTCTATACCGTCGAGGGGAGCACCGTTCATGTCAAGGTGGGCGAGGCGGAGCATCCCATGCTGCCGGAGCACTACATCGAATGGATCTCCATTCAGACGAAGCAGGGCAACCAGCGCAAGGAGCTGCATCCCGGCGAAAAGCCGGAGGTGTGCTTCGCCCTGTGCGAGGGCGATGAGGTGGAGGCCGCCTACGCTTACTGCAACCTCCACAGCCTCTGGAAAAAGTAACCCCCGTGTTGAAGGAAAGCCCTTACATTTGAGAGCAGGACGATGCTCTTGTTTTCAGAACGGACCGATCAAAAACAGCGAATGGTGACCGGCCTGCAATGAGCAATCCATTTCACCGCAAATAATCATTGAGCCGTGCAGCGCCGTTCGCTCTGCCTGAGAACAGGCAGAGTTCGTAGGGGCTGTGCGGCTTTTTGTATCAACGCAAGGGCAGGGAAAAAGCGCGGGGAGCACCCTTGCCAATATTGCTTCCGCCGGGGACAACGATATTGTAAATGCAACAGTTGTTTTTACAGAGTTCTGATATACTACTATTAAACAACGGCAAGGCCAAATACGACAGGAGGACAACGCCATGATCGACAAGAAAGCTTACCAAAAGATGGACTACGCGCTGTGCCTGCTCAGTGCCCACGCTGACGGAAAAGACAGCGGCTGCATCATCAATTCATTCCATCAGGTGACCAGCAGCTTCCCTGCAAAGTTTACCATTGCCGTCAATCGCGAGAATGTGACCGCCGCAGCGGTCGAACAGGCGGGCAGCTTCTGCGTAACGCTGCTCGCCCACGATGCGCCCGCGGCGCTCATCAACGATTTCGGCTACCGCTCCGGCCGTGTCGCGGATAAGTTTTCCCCATACGAGGTCAGACGCGATGAGGTCGGAAACCCCTACCTTACCGACAGTATGGTCTCCCGGGTATCCTGCCGTGTAATTGACCGGCTGGAGATCGGAAGCTACACGCTCTATGTCGGGCAGGCGACGGAGGCAGAGGTGTTCGGCAGCGGCGAGGTGCTGACGCTCAACGCCTACGCCGCGCGGGGCAAGGCTGTACCACCCACCGCCACGGTGTACCGCGAAATGGTCGGCGGCGGCTTCAAATGCAGTGTCTGCGGGTACATCCACGAGAGCGAAACATTACGCGATGACTTCATCTGTCCCATCTGCCGCGCCACGGCGGACAAGTTCGTCCGACAGAACTAAGTATTTGGAACCGCATTGTGAAAGAGAAAGGAGTGTTTTATGAATTACATCGCCATGATTCAAAACCGCAGATCCGTGCGGGCCTTCCGCGGCAAAGAGGTGTCGGGCGCAACGCTTGCCGAGCTGCGCACGCACTATGAAAGAAACTGCCGCCGTCTGATTCCGGAGATTGCAACAGAGCTTGTAATTCTTGATGCGGACGCGCAGAGCGCACTCGAGGGCGCGGCCGGGTACCAGCAGTTCCTCATCGGCGCGCCGCACTATCTGATGCTCCTCAGCGCCCCGCATATCCACGCAGAGGAAAACGCGGGCTACATGATGGAGGAACTGGTGCTCAAACTCACCGAGCTTGACATCGACAGCTGCTGGCTGACTTTCACTGACAGCGCACGTATCAAAACCGCCCTTGGGCTGACCACACCGCTGGAGGTCGCCGCCATCGTCGCCTTCGGCTATGGGGAAAAGACACAGAAAAAACTGCGGCTGAACATTCTGAATATGTCAACGGTCGATGTGACCGTCGAGCGGCAGTACTTTGCACCGAAAAAGGGTATCAGGGAACTGGTCAATGTAGATACCTGGGGCAATAAGGAGGGGCTTGACGAGATGCTGGGCTTCTACGACGATATGCTCTGGCAGGCGTTTTACGCCGTATCCCTCGCACCGAGCTATCTCAACCGTCAGCCCTACGGCTTTCTGGTAAGAGATCATGAGATTATCTTCGTGCAGATATCCGACCCCTATACCGACGGCACGGATGCCGGTCTCGACGCCGGCATTGCCCTGCTGCACTTCGCGGCGGTCGCCGCTCAGCTGCTTGGTAAGGGACGCTGGGAGCTGGACCCGGAGGGAGTCGAGGGTATTCCAGAGAGCGGCCGTGCATTGGCACGCTATTGGATGTAACTGTGCTGACGAGAATAGAAAGGTATGCTCCGCGTAATGACATCAGACGTAAAAAGCAGGAGAACAACCCAACACGCACATCCAGATCATCCCTACAGGCACTATGAATATTAAGCGAGGAGGAATGAAGATGAGTTCCATGCGTATCAAATCCAGAGAAAATCCAAATCTGGAGATCTCCGTGTTTCGCGGACATTTTGCGACCCGCCACTCCCACAACAGCCACTACCTTGATATCACCCGCATGAAGCATGAGTACGGCATGGCGGCTGATGCGGCCGGTATCCTTGTGCAGCACTACATCTATGAGAAGCAGATCGACACGATCGTCTGTATGGACGGCAGCGAGGTCATCGGCACGTTCCTCGCAGGGAGGCTTGCCAAGAACGACCGCTTTGCCGTGAACTCCGGCAGGAACGTCTGCATCGTCACGCCCGAATATGACTCCAACGGCCAGCTCATCTTCCGCGACAATCTGGCGGGCATGGTTTCCGGTAAAAACGTGCTGCTTCTGATCTCCACCGTAAACTCCGGTAAAACGGCGCGCCGAGCGATGGAGTGCATCGAGTATTACGGCGGGAGCCTGCAGGGGATCGCCGCGGTATTCAGCGCGATTGCAAAGGTGGACGAGGTGCCGGTGATGAGCATCTTCTCCCCCGAGGACATCCCCGGCTATATGACAAGCCTTGTGCCTGACTGCCCGCTGTGCAGAGCCGGACAGAAAATCGACGCGCTGGCCAACAGCTATGGCTTTTCCGCTCTGAAATGTAATGACAATATGAAATAACCTGCGGACTTGCAGTTCATCCATTGTATATGTTTTAGGGAAGAATCAGCCCAAAACTAGAGAGGAGTGCAGAATGAGGCGGATTATCACTGTGGGTCGTGAATTCGGCAGCGGAGGACGGGAGATAGGACGAAGGATCGCAGAAGAACTGCAAATTGCTTACTACGATCAGGAAATTATTACGGAAATCGCAAAAAGAACAGCGCTGTCCGAAGCATATATCCGGCAGATAGAGGAGAAACGTCCTGTTGTGAGTTTCCCAATTCACATTGGACACAGTTTTTATCTGAGTCCAGATCCTACGTTCCATCCGGATTTGTCCATCTACACGAAGCAGCATGATTTGCTTCACGAACTTGCGCGAAAGAGTGATTGCGTTATCGTTGGCCGCTGTGCGGACTTTATCCTCCGAGATCAGAAGCCCATTCGTATTTTCTTTTATGCAGATATGCCGAGTAAAATCAAGCGCTGCATAGACCGCCGGCCAGTAGACGAGAACCTGAGCGAGGCTCAGATGAAAAAACGGATTATGGAAATCGACCGGAGCCGCGCACAGTATTATTCCTTCTTCACTGAGCAGAAGTGGGGAGCGAAGGAAAACTTTGACCTGCTGGCAAATACATCCGGCACTGACATTAAAAAGATGTCTGAATCCTTATGTAGTTACATTAGGGCTTATTATTAACGAATAAGTGAACTTGCATATAATTAGCACACAGTATTGCAGGTAAAGGCTTTTCGCAGGCGGAGAGATCGTGCGAAAGATAAGGTGATGCTCGAGTGTCTGTACAGTATAGCCTATATAGCGATCTCGAACATTACTGCAACTCTCCACCTGCGCCGGTTCTGGTGCAAGAGGTGTCTTTTGATGGCAAAGTACGCTTAAAAGCAAACTCAGACTCCTCACCGCCTGTGAGCAGGAAAAAAAGCCGCCAAAGCTGGCGACTTACAACAATTCTATTATATCAGAAGAATTCGTGTCTTACAAGCGATTTCAACTAAATATGCAAAAATCTATGTTTTGCATCGTGTCGCTTTGTTGATTTTGTTGATTTTTCCGCTTGCCAATAAGGGCTTTCTCTGGTATGCTTTAAGTACAGAAAGGGTGAGTCCAATGAAGAGTTAAGTTCCCCTGTTGGAAGCTGATCCGATAGGGAAGATGGCTCCGAAGGTGTCAATGAGCCGCACTCTTAACCATGCAGCGTCACTCACGCAGAAGACCGTAACACGGCACTTGAAGAACGTAAGAGTGAAAAATGGAGCAGGTGGCATTCGGCGTCATGGCAAACCAAGACCCGCCCACGCAAAACGATCCAAGGAGAACTGAATATGAGAGATCCCAATATTCACGAAGGCTGACCCCTGATCGCAGTACCACGGAAACGCGATCGGGGGTCAGTCGTTTTTTAGCGTCATGAGCACTGCACAGCCACGCACAAAAAGTTCCGGACATCCGAGGATGTCCGGAACTTCTTCGTAATTATATCGATTACTTATTCCTGCTCAGAGGGTGCAGCGTCCTGTGCTTCCCTATAAAAAGCGAGGTAGCGGTCCAGATAGACCTTATTGACTACTGCTGTTATCGTATTGCGGAGAAGATCCTTCTCGTCGGACTCCGTTTCCCCAATTCCCTGCATCGCAGGCGCAACTCCAAATGCCGCACCGAGCATATTCTCAAACTCATCGCAGAAATAATCGTAGGCAGTTTGGATTTCATAGTTTTCCGCTTGAATGCTGAACATCAGTCGAAGCCCGTCCAATGGAACGACCGGTTTCACCGCCGCAATGAACATCAAGCGCGCAAGCTGCTCTGCCGAGTAGAGTTTTTTCCGGGGGGCGGGAAGCAGCTTATGCTTGACGTAATTACTTGCCATGGATGCCGTCAGTTCCACCTCCCCCAACGGCGCAAGGAAAGAATTGACGTAGCGAACTGTCTGCTCCAGGTACAGCCCCACATCAGGGATCTGTTCATAACGCGGCAGACGGAATCCGGAGATATCCTCCCTCATTCTGTTTTTCAGTTCCTTTTTCATGCAGCTATTATATATCGCCAACAAAGAGAATTCAACAGCTATTCAAAACATATTTATAAGTTATTGAAAAACCGTTGACAATAGTTTGATAATCTGATAGTCTCGTTTATATCGGTTTTTCAAAAACCGATAACAAGTTTTCAACAACTACGGAGGAAACCATATGAACAGGATTCGAATCGTTGCAGACTCGAGCTGCGATCTTATCACCTTGGATGAAGTGAGTTTTGTCAGCGTGCCGCTTACCATCCGCACGGAAACGCAAGAATTTCGCGATGATGCTTCGCTTGACGTTGAAACAATGGTAGATACCCTTCGCAGCACAAAGGGGCGCTCCTATAGCGCCTGTCCGAGTGTTGCTGACTGGGAGCGGGCCTTTGGAGAAGACGATGATGTTCTTGCCTTTACGATCACCAGCGGGCTCTCAGGAAGCTTTCGAGCGGCCTGCGCCGCAAAACTGAACTGCGAGGAGAACAGTCCATCCCGAAGAATATGTATCATAGACTCCCTTTCGACCGGCCCGGAGATCGTCCTTCTCATAGAAAAAGCGGTTTCTGAATTATCGGCAGGTGCGGACTTTGATGCCGTTTGCCGTTCTGTGCAGGACTATCAGCGTCGCACGCACCTGATTTTCGCACTGGAATCACTGCACAATCTTGCGCAGAACGGGCGCGTGGGCAAGCTTGCGGCCGCGGCGGCAGGAATGCTCGGCATCCGCGCTGTGGGAACGACAAGTGATGAGGGAACGCTTGACCTGCTGGGCAAATGCCGCGGCAGAAAAAGAACGGTAGATTTTCTTCAGGAAGAAATGGAACGGCTCGGGTATACAGGCGGCTGCGTCCGAATCGGACATTGCAGAAACACCGACTCCGCAGGAGAACTTCGCACAGCGATTCTTCACCGCTTTCCGGGTGCAAATATCCGGATTTATCCCCTTCGGGGACTTTGCAGCTACTATGCGGAGTGCGGCGGTGTTCTTGTTGGATTTGAAGCATGAACATGCGACAGAACAGCAGTCAATCTCAAAAAAGCGAAAAAGCAGGAAGGAAAAGTCTCTCTTGAAAAGGCCCCTATTGTCATGTATAATGGAGCCACAGAAGATACTCCGGATAAAGCACAGCAAGGACTATTGACAGAAAGGGGGATGCCGCCATGTATATTATTGATTGCATCACGTCCGGCTTTGCGCGAACGCGATATTGGCACAGCCTCCATGGGAGAAGCTGTCAAAATCGAACCTGTTTTAGAGGCGCGTAAGCTGGACCGAACGGTCTGCTTGCGCGCTTTTTCTATCCTCTCACCAGAGATGTATCCAAAAGCGTGCTCTCGTCAGAACGAGAAAATCGAACTGCACCGTCCATCACTTTTTCCTATTGAGATCAGGCAGCACGAAGGAGGCAGAAAATGCAGACGGCATGACATCAGAAAATGCCAGTCACAAGAACAGCGGAGCGCCCGAAAGTCTATCATTGTTCCTATTGCCGCCTTACCACAGCAGCGGCGCCTTTGGGACGGTGAAGCCCCCTCATACAGTTCCGCTGTATCAAACACATAGAATGCTATAGAAGCCCTCCCTGCTCCGTTCATGCCTGTCCTTTTCTCAAAGGGAAAAGTGCGGACATACAAAAGAGGACAAGGAGGGCTGATTTTATGAAAATTGCCATAGGAATGATCGTAAGGGATATTCTGTCCGCACATCCGCTGACAGACTTTCTGGACAACGCAGAGAAATACGGACACGCTCTTGACCGTATGATCGTAGTGTATTCTCATCAGGCGGATCCCGGGGCCGTTGAGGAACTGCGGAGCAGGACGAACCTCTCTTTGATCAAGCTCCAGAGCAATGAGCGGGCGCGTCTGATCATGAAGGAGATTGGCGTCCGGCACTCTTCCATCCATCAGCTTTTGTACTGCCCTCTGATCGATGCCCACGGTCTGATCCCCTACGGTTTCAACCGGAATCAGGCGCTGATGGAAGCGATGTTCACAGGCACGGACTATCTGATTTTCGTAGATTCCGATGTGCAGGCGAGCGTACTGCGCAGGACACCGGACGGAACCGTCCGAGCCGAGGAAATTGACTTTATCGGCGCACATCTGCATGGATTGTCTCTGGGAGCTGATATTACCAGCAGCGATTACAGCGGCTACAACATCCTGCCTCCGGCTTCGTTCGACGGTATGAAGGACCTGCTCTGGGGACTTCATAAGGAAACCATGACTGACTTCTGGCAAAACAGTGAGGCTCATCGCGGACTTGTTATTCAGAAAGATCAAAACGTCGAGCCGCAGCCCACCACAAAGGTTTTAGGCGGAAACCTTGGCATCCGCATGAGTGCGCTGACAACGCTACCGCTGTTTTTCTCCCCCTACTATTTCTACAACAGGACGCCGCTTCTTGCCCGGGGAGAAGACACCCTCATGGGAATGGCCGCGTCCCAGAGCCATATCAGGTGTCTGGACATCCAGACACCTATCTTCCATGACACCTACGGAGATTATCCCAAAGTTCCGGATCTCCGGAATGACAGCCGTGTCCGGGACAGGCTCTACTATGCCTGTACCGGCTGGATCGGGCGCAACGTATTTTTCCGCTGGAAGACCGGACATACCCCCTCTGAGTTTACCCAGAGAAACCGCCAGCTGGCAGCAGGCGCAAAGGCACTGGCCCGCTATACAAACGACAGGCGGTTTTTGTATCTTCCGGATATTCAGTCCGCGGCGGAATCGTGGCTGCCGGATATGATCGGACAGTATCAGAAGTCGAAGGAGGCATGGAACGAACTGACAGAAAGGTGGTTTGGACGATGAAAGTATTGCTGATCAACCATTTTCCTCTGGAGGGATCCGGAAGCGGCACCTACACCAAAAACATCGCGCTGCATCTGCGTAAGCGTGGGCACGAGGTCTGCGTCATCTTTCCGGAAAACCGGCCGGTGCTGATGCTTTCCGGCATCCGTATGTTTCCCGTGATGTTTTCAACGGGAAAAGCGTCGTGGAGCTCGCTGCCCTTCAATTTTCCCTGTTTTACCACCCATCCCCAGAGCCGGACTACCTTCGCGGATCTCAGCAGCGGCGAACTGGCGCAGTATCTTACGCTCTTTTCCTCTGTCCTGCGGCAGGCGGTGCGGGAGTTTCAGCCGGACGTCATTCATGCCCAGCACGCATGGTGTCTTTCCTGGCTTGCCTCTCTGTGCGATATTCCGCTGGTTGTCACCATCCACGGGACAGACCTCATGGGCTGCAGAAAATGGCCGGTCTTCCGCGGCTTTGCGGAGGAGGCGATTGCGGGCAGCGCAAAGGTGCTTGCCATTTCACAGGACAACCGGGATCTTGCCCTTTCCGTGCTGCCCTCCTGCGCGAACAGGCTGTTGCTGCTGCCCAACGGCTATAACGAGGACATCTTCTATCCGGAAGAAGCAGACAGAGAATCGCTTTTTGACTCGCTGGGTCTGCCTTACCGCGGGGAATACATTGTATTGTTTGCCGGAAAACTGGCGGAATTCAAAGGTGTGGATACGCTGCTGCGGGTGGCACACCGTTATGAGCGACTGACGGAACGGGAGATCGTCACCCTGATTGCCGGAGACGGCGAGGAACGGGAAAAGCTGTCGGATCTCCACAAGCTGCTGGGTCTGCGGCATACCTTCTTTCTTGGAAATCAGAAGCAGGATGAGTTGCGGAGACTCTACAACGCGGCGGACGTGTTCGTCATGCCCTCCCGCCGCGAGCCTTTCGGCCTTGTCGCTTTAGAGGCCATGGCCTGCGGACTGCCTGTCGTAGGCTCCAACGAGGGCGGGCTGCCGGAATTTATCAACAGTTCTGTAGGCACACTGGTTTCATCGAATGACGAGGACGCCTTCTGCGGCGCGATTTTAGAGGAACTGGCTCACAGCAGAGAAGCCCCGGAGCGGCGGGCGTTTGTCGCCCGGTATGCCCGCGAGAACTTCGCACAGGAGCTCTTTGTGACAAAGCTGGAGGATGTCTATGCTTCCGTGCTTTCCTAATACGCGCAGGAGGAGCGAAACAGTATGAGAAAAACCATGATCATTCCCACCTACTGGTGCCGCAGAACCGGCGAGCTGTGGCAGGAGGGGGACGCGGTCTATGACCATCCCACGCCGGTGGATCAGGAGGGGACGCTGGAACGCACCCTGCTCAGCATGAAGCAGTTCCATGAAAAGGACTTCAAGCTGGTGATCCTGATCTGCCCCACCACGCCGGAGGTGGAGGAGGAAGCCTACGGGCAGGTGCTCCGCATCACGCGCAGAGCACAGCTGAATGCGGAAACCTATCTTTTCACGGCAGGCGACCTGCGGGAAATGACCGACATTCTGCACACAACAGGGCTGACTGACCAGGGAGCGAAGCTCCTGTCCATGTTTGGCTACTCCAACGTGCGCAACATCTGCCTGCTGGCGGCCTCCATTCTGACGGCGGACGCCGCGCTGCTGATCGATGATGACGAGGTGTTTGAACTGCCGGACTTCGTGCCGCGCTCTCTGGAGTTTCTGGGAAGACGGGTCTACGGCGACATTGTCCACGGCGTGGCGGGCTACTACCTCAACAGCAAAGGGCAGTATTATGATGACGTGAAACCGGAGCCGTGGATGACCTATTGGGATCGCTTCGGCTGCAAGGCACGGGCCTTTGACCAGATCATCGGCAGTGGGCCGCGCCTCAAACGCACACCCTTTGCCTTCGGCGGCGCCATGATCCTGCACCGGGAGCTTTTTGAGTGCGTGCCCTTCGATCCCCTTGTGACCCGGGGCGAAGATGTGGACTACCTCATCAACAGCCGGATGTTCGGCTTCAGCTTCTTTCTGGACAACACCTTGTCCATCAAACATCTGCCGCAGCCCAAGTCCCACCCCCAGTGGAAACGTCTGCGGGAGGATATCTACCGCTTTGTGTACCAGCGGGCAAAAATGGCAGGGCAGAGAACAACGGGGAATCTGGTTCACGTCAGCCCGGAGGACTTTGATCCCTATCCGGGGGAATTTCTCAAGCCGGATTTGGAGGAGAAGATCTACCGAAGCAGCATGATGCTCTCCGCACAGTACCTTGCGGAGGGCGATTCTGACGCCGCCATGGAGGCCATGCGCAACGTCTACCTTGCCAAGCATGATGCTCCGCCGGTCTTCGACGCCTTCCGCGCTTATCTGGAAACCCAATCACAGTGGGAGAAGCTCATCCATCTTGTGCGGCAGGAGCGGTACGCCGTCCGGGCTGTGCTGGAACGGCACAACGTCTCCGCGCCGGAGATCCATCTGGACAGGGAGCACCGCCGGAAGCTCACGCAGGAAGAGCTGTTGACTGTACTGGCAAAGCTTCCTGTATTTTCCGTTTTTACGGAACAGGAGCGCGCGATCCTCCATGATTACTGCCATGTGAAAACCTACTATGAGCATGAAACGGTTTTTACCAGTGGGGATCATAATGAGGAGGTCTGTCTGGTACTCAAGGGAAAGCTCCGACTGGTGGCCAACCGGGAAGCAAGCAGCGGCTCCGCGCCGCTGGAGATTGCGTACCTCACACAAGGGAGCTTTCTGGGGGAAAATTGCCTTTCCCAAAGCGTGTTCCGCCTCAGCGGAACAGCGGAGGAATTCACCGAGCTGCTGTGCATTTCCAAGATGCGGTTAAAGCGCCTTCTGAACGAGCATCCCGCCATCGGCGTCAAGCTCCTGCAATGCTTCCTCGCAAGCCTGTCCGAAAAGATCAACCGCTCCAACGATCTTAGGAAGGAAACGGCTGCATACGACTACAACGCAGTTGATATGCCCGCAGATGTCTGAATTCATTGGGTTCTGTGGGAACAGCACTTTGGGAACTTTTTCCTGTATGTTCTCGTCTTATCTGATGAAAGATCGGCCCACATATGATTTGAAAAGAGATGCAAAAAATGAGAAGACAGATCTCTATTCTGCTGGCAGCACTTCTGGTCCTTACTCTGCTTGTCGGCTGCGGCGGCTCGGGTTCCGCAAAGCCCGCAGCAACCGGCTACGCCTATGATACAGATGCGTCCACCGCGCCGGAAGCGCCCATGGAACAGGATAGCAAGTTCAACATCACAGCTGTCGTGGCGGACGATGCTCTGCGCGACGCAAAGATGATCTACCGCGCGAACATTGACCTGCAAACCACCGACTATGAAACAAGCGAAGCGGCCATCAGCAATCTCGTGCGGTCCTTCGGCGGTTACTTTGAGAGCCGCAGCCTCAGCAATCGCTCCAGCGGCTACCGGTACAGCGACTGCACCGTGCGTGTTCCTGCCGAGAGCTTTGAGAGTTTCTGCAATCAGGTCGGCGAGATGTGTCATGTGGTCTATATGTCCTCCAGCGCGGAGAACATCACCGAAGCTTATTATGACACCGACTCCCGCCTGAAAACTGCGCAGATCAAGCTGGAGCGTCTGCAGAATCTGCTTGCCAACGCGGACAACATGGCGGACATCATCACCATTGAAAGCGCCATCAGCGAAACGGAATATGAGATTGAGTCTCTCTCCGGCACACTGCGCCGCTATGATGCGCTGGTGGGCTACGCCACCATCTACATGACGCTCAGCGAAACGTACAAACTCTCGGAAAACAGCGCCGCGCCGCTGACCTTCGGTCAGCGTGTTTCCCGCGCCCTGTCAGATGGTCTGCGTGACGCCGGCGTATTCTTTGAGGAACTGATTATCGGCCTTGCCGGTATGTGGGTGTTCGTGCTTGTGGCGGCTGTGCTCGTTGTGCTTCTCATCCGCGCTGTACGGAAGCGCGTCCTCCGCAAGAAAAAGAAGGATGAACCTTCTTCACCGGAGAATCCGAATCATGACCAACCTCAAAAATGAGAATTACCCACAAGCAATATCTGACGCAGGCGTCATAGCTTTGACCTTGAAAGCGGACAAGTGCGGCTGCAACAAAGCCGCCGCAGTGCGGTTTTCATGCCGTGCTTTGATTATTAGGAGGATCTGCCAATGGCATGGACACAGGAACTCAGGCAGAGCGTTAAGCTCGATGCGCTGCCTTTGAGCGCCATCCCGAAAAGGGAGTATTAAAAGAGCGGGTAAAGATAAAGCGGTGCTTAAAGTCTTATTGTAAGACTCGTTTTTCCTGAGCATACCTCAAGCGGGGCGGTCGCATTTCAAAGACAGCCGCATTTGCCGGCGGGATACTGAACATTAAGCCCATAATTTCCGCCACTGACGGTGAAATACACCTGCTTGGAAAAGCGCGCAGCTCTAAGATGGGAAACAATCTGCTCGTTCAGGAGATTACAAGGTGGGCGGCATTGATTTCAGCAAGCCGGTGCTGCTTGGCTACAGCGGACTCTCTGACGCGCTTTTATTGAAGTACATCGAGGACAGCCGCCACATCTGGGAGGACAATCTGAAGGAGGTCCACTACACAACGGTGGGCAGCGTGATCGGAACGCACCTCGGACCCGGCGCCGTTGTGGTGGCATTCTTCAAGAACAAATGATGCGCCAAATATGCCGGTGGGCAAGCACAGTCTGTGCTTGCCCACCTTATCTTACTTGAAAGCGCCGTTTTTCGCTCAGTCGTCTGTGCGCTGCTTGGAATCGGAATTTTGAGATGTTTCCGGCACAGTCTCGGACTCCTGACGGGAAAACCAGTCGGTTTTCTTCCCGATAATATCCCCGGATACTGCATCGACCTTGTAGGAATACGCACACTTGTCCGTGTAGAACTCCAAGATATAGCAGGGTTTGCCAGAATTGCGGCTCAGCTCCTCCCTGGTGAACACGATCTTCTGTGCTGTTTCATCCAGACCCGCATCATCTAATGCGATCTGCTTTGCCTTCTCCAAGCCGATAAATTCAGGTGCAGAGGGAATGATCTTATCGTAGGTCTTATCCATAATCACGCCCAGAACAGCGTCGATTTTGTAGGTCCAACGAGCAGAGGCACTTTCAAAGGCGAAGTAATAGTAGGGCGACTTGATGCCGCCGGCAACCAGCGTTTCCTCGGTGAAGGTGACCTTTTCGCTGACACCGGCATCGTCCAGTGCGATTTTCTTCGCGTCCGCCAGAAGAATGAAGTGGTAAGCCTCCATGATGCTGCCGTCCTTGGCATCCACCTTGTAGGAATACTGCTTCTTCGCAGTGTAGAACTCCAGGATGTAGCAGGGCTTGCCGGAATTGCGGCTCAGCTCCTCTCTGGTGAACACGATCTTTTGCGTGGCATCATCAAGTCCCGCGTCCTTCAGGGCGATCTGCTTTGCCTCCTCCAGAGAGATGAAGTCCGTTGTCACGATCTCTTTCTGCTGCTTCTCCAACACAGTGCCCAGCACCGCATCAATGCGGTATGTCCACTGTGTTTTTGCATCGGCAAAGACGAGCCGGTAGTAAGGCGTTTTGATGCCGCCGCTCACTAGGGTTTCCTCGGTAAAGCTGACTTTATCCTTGCATCCGGCATCATCCAGGGCGATTTTCTTTGCTTCGGAAAGAGTAATAAATTTCCCAGCGTAAATAATGCTGCCGCTCTTTGCGTCGATTTGGTAGAAATATTGGTTTGTCCCGGTGTAGAACTCCAGCAGGTAGCAGGGCTTGCCCTGATTGCGGTTCAGCTCCTCTCGGGTGAACACGATCTTCTGCGTCAGCTCATCAAGCTTCGCGTCCTTCAGTGCAATCTTCTTTGCTTCCTCCAAGGAGATGAACTTCGATACACTGACAGAAGCAATGCCGGAAGCCTCTTGGAATTTAAGAAGCTCGTCCAACGACATGCGGGCAACCTCGTCCGTGGGCAGACCGGTTTTGTCTGCTGCGGTAAGGATCCAGTCGGCGCGGCCAAGGGAAACATGGAATTCCCCGGCGATCTTCGCCACTTCGGCGTTTTCCGTCATTTCGGAGTGGAAAACCAGTGTGCCGACGGCATCGGTCTGCTCCAGGGCCTTCCGGATCTCCGCGGAGAGAGAGGCTTTTAGTTCGGCATTCGCATCAAGACGGGAATCAAAAGAGATCAGAACAGTCGCTTCACCATTTTCCATATATCCGCAGGCCTCGTAGGCGGCGACCGTGCGCGTTAGAGCGGTCTCGACGCTCTGCTTTCCCAGCGCAACATCGCTGAGCGCATTTTCCGCATCGCTGTTCAAGCAGCGGACATTCTTAACGATCCCGCTTTTGGCAATCGTATATTCCACGCTGGGGTTGACATCCATTGTGAAGGTGCCTGCTGTCGCATTGTTTCGGATGGCATGTGTGGCAATGCCGGTGCAGAGAACCAGTGCTAGGCAGGCAGCCATTATTCCAAGCCTGGCCCAACCGGGCTTTCTTTTGGTATTTGCTTCGCTTTCCGCGTCAGCGATAAGCTCGTCATTGATCTTTCCGATCGAACGAAGAAGAACTTCGGTTTTCATAGCATAATTCCCTCCTTTTCAAGAAATCGTCTTAATTCGTTTCTCATACGGAAAAGCAAAGACGTCACCTTGCTCTCGCTCATTCCGTATGCGTCCGCAATATCCCGTATTGCATAGAGATGATAGTATCTGCGGACAAAAATGTTACGGTTCAGCTTGGGCTTTGCATACAGGAAGCGGTCAATGGCGGCAGCCAGCTCATTTTCTTCGACGGTCTGCTCCACAGTCGTTTCCGAAGGAACGCAGGCTTCCAACTCAGACAGCGCGAGGACTACTTGTCCGTGTCCGCGTTTTTCGGCAGTATACCGCTTATAACGGTTCAGAGCGAGGTTGCGCGTGATTTTCCCTAAGTAGATCGACAAACGGTTCGGACGCTGCGGTGGAATTGAATTCCATGCGCCGAGGTATGTATCGTTGGCACATTCCTCCGCATCCTCTTTGTTACGCAGTATGTTATATGCAATCATGTGGCAGTAGTTCCCGTACTTTTCTGCGGTGGCGGCAATCGCGCTCTCGTTACGTGCCCAGTACAATTCTATGATCTCATGGTCTCTCATTGCGCCCTCCTTTCTCTCTGCGTAAAGGCCTTTCACCTATATAGACAACAAAAATCGTCTTTCATTGCGCGGACGGGAAAACTTTTTACAAATTTATCATATCATGCCGGAGCGGCGATTTCTACCGGCCTTAGACCAAGAATCACAGCATGGGCATTGAAAAAGCTAATGCAGTCAACACACATCTATCGGGTATCTGGTGTTGCAGTTTATAAAAGGAAGAAATACGCAGTTTGCGGCAAAGGCAGAGCTGAATTGCCAGAGCCAGATTTCGCCTGCCGCTCATTCCGTCCCGTCGGAATCTTGTTGGGGAGTGCCTTCCCTGCGAAGATAGGCGGTAAACCCGGCCGATTTGGCGTGCAATGTAATTCTTCTGCCTCTAACAAATCCCACGGCTTTTTATGCTGGCGCGAAGCAGGTGGTGCCGGAGGACGGCATCAATCTGAACCGTGCGTTTCCCGGAAATGCCAAAGGCAGCCTCTCCGCACGGTTGGCTGCGGCACTGGAGAATGCCCTATACCCAGTAGCTGACTTTCTAGCAGACCTTCACGGGGGGGGATTATAACGAAGTGCTTCACCCGTTGGTATTCTTTCCCACGTCTGGAGATGCGGCAATCAACCGTACATCTTTGATAGCAGCTCAGACATTGACAGTTCCTTACCGTGTGCGATCCTCTGCACGGAACGGACTTTACAGCTGGGCAGTTCAGAAGAATGTCCCTGCATTGCTGATCGAGCGGGGAGGACGGGGAATATCAATATTCTTACGAAGAACAATGGTAGCCAAAAGATTTTCCGGTCATATTCCGAATGTATCAGCTAAATCTCGACGGTAATGAAAGTCGTGTCTAAAAAATATTGGGAAACTTCTGCCGTGCATTTTATAGAACCGGGATTGTAATGGAAATAACATTTAATTTATAAATAGGTGCTTAGCAAACTCAACCCCGAAGGCGGTGCGGCGGCGGAGCGCAGCGGTATTGCAAATTCCCATGCCATCCGCTATAATGAGCGTTAAGGAAAGGGCGGTGAGCAGGGTGTATCGGGTGGCGGTTTGTGAAGACGAAAAAAATCTCCGTGAGGACTTGTGCGCACAGTGCGCGGCGATCCTGTCGGAGCTGCAGGTAGAGCATACGGTCACGCCCTATTCTTCAGCCGAGGAACTGGAGGCAGCTTTTTCAGCGGGTGCGGAGTTCTCACTGCTTTGTCTGGATATTCTGATGGACGGCAAGACCGGCATGAAGCTGGCGCAGGAGCTGCGGGAGCGGGACGACAGGACCAGCATCCTGTTTATCACCGGTTCCACGGAGTTTCTCAAGGACGGCTACAGCGTCCGCCCCATCCAGTACCTGCTCAAGCCGGTTTCCCGGGAAGATCTGGAGCAGGCGATCAAAACGGATTTGCGGTTATATCATCAGCCCCGCACCGTAACCTTCCGGGTGGCCGGCAGGACCTTTGTCCTGCCGGCAGAGGATATCCTCTGCGCTGAAAGCCGGGATCACGGCAGCGTACTCCACACAACACATGGCGAACAATTCATTCTCTGCCCGCTGAGCCAGATGCAGGAGTATCTGCCGAAGGATCGCTTCTGCCGCTGTCACAACAGCTTCATCGTAAACCTCTTCCATATCCGCAGAGTCAGCAGCCGGACAATATACCTGACAGATGGAAGAGATCTAAGCATCGGACGGCGCTATATGGAGCAGTTTCAGGACCAGTTCGTTCGGTATCTCAATCAAAGCTGAAGTAAGGGCAAGGCCATTTGGATAAAGAGAATGCGGCGTCTCCCGATGGGAGACGCCGCATTTTGTGTTTACAGAGAGCTTATGGGGGTCTCTTTTTCGGGCAGCAGCTTCAGAGCCGCCATCACGGTGAAGCGGGTGTCATCATAGCTGACAGCCAGTACGCTGCCGTACTTCTCGGCGATGGTTCGCATCTGCAAAAAGCCGAAGCCGTGGCTGCCGGCATCCTGCTTTGTGGTGCATAGCTGTCCGTTTTCATCTGTTTGCAGCACCCCATTGTAGGTGTTTTCACATCGGATGGCCAGATACTGCTGGCGGATCTGCAGGGAACAGACGATCTCGCTGTGTTCCGTTTTGGCGGCGGCCTCCACGGCGTTGTCCAGCAGGTTAAACAGAAAGCCGCACAGATCCGCCTCCTCAATGGGCAGCGTTTCCGGCAGCATAGCGCTGACATGGAAAGAAACGCCATACCTGTCTGCCTGGGCCGCGAAGCGCTGGAGGATCGTGTTGACCATCGAATTGGCCGTATAAACCTTTGGGAAGAGCTGCTCCAATTCTCCATCCAGCCGGTTCAGATAGTCCAAAAGACCGGCTTGATCCGGCTTTTGCGCCAAAAGGTGCAGGGCGGCGATATGGTTCTTCCACTCATGGCGGAATGCCGCCGTCCGCCGGACTGTCTCCTGTGCCTGCTCATACTTTTCCTGCGTTGCCTGGCTGCTGCTTTTGATCGCCTGCATCCGGCGCTGGCGAAGCAGTGTTTCGCGCACAAAGCCCGTCACCACCTGCACGGCGCACAGCGCACCGGCAAAGCCGCACAGGATCGCGTAAAATGCATGGGGATACCCCGCCAGCAGCGTGGTCACCGGGTTGGTCAGTGGATAAAAGATCCCGCTTCCGCTGAATCGGGTCACGCCCCAGAACGCAAATAAACCGCCCGCCACCGCGCAGAGAAACAGGCTCGTTCGGCGCAGCGGCTGCTCATGGGAGAACAGAAGCAGCGCCGCAGCCAGAAGAAACAGGGTGGTGCCGAGCCAGTCTCCCGCTGCACTGGCGAGCAGCGGCAGCGCCGCGAAGCTCCACAGCGCAGAAAGCAGGATATGGAGCAGCGCACCGGAGAGCAGCACCCACCGCTTCCAGTCGTGCAGCGCCGCGGCCAGATAGCAGTAAAGAAGATCCATATAGATCAGGTAGACCCAGTTCAGAAGCCCGGCGTCAGTATTCAGCCCGGCCGAAATTTCGAGATAGGTATGACAGACCCCGGCTGCCGCCGCCAGCAGGAAATAGCCGATCAGAGGCAGCAGCTTCCAGAGAAACACGCCATCGTGTGCGCCAAGCAGCAGCACCAGTAGCAGACAGATCGCCAGCAAAAGCTGCGCCGTGACTGCCGCCATGGGCCAGACGACGCCGGAGGTCTGTACCACGGCGTCGGAAAAGCGTCCCACCAGCGAGGGCAGTACCGGCTGGCGAAGGCCATCGCCGGAGGGTCCGTAGGTGACAATGCGAAGCCGCTTCCCGCCGCAGTCCTCCGGCAGCGGAACGCGGAGCCCGTCGTGGGAAATACTGGCAGGATCAACATCCTCCAGAAAGCTGTCCACCGGGTTTTCCTCGGCCGGAAAGTCTGTATAGAGAAGCGTATGATCCAGAAACACCTGCAGGCCAGCGCCGTAACTGTCAAACTGCAGAAAGTGCCGCGCACCCGGTTCCTCCATCACGCGCTCCGCCGCGACAGGGCCGGTCCCCTCCGCCGGAATACCGTTGATATAACCACCAAAGCCGAAGACAGGTTCCACTGGGCCGGCCTCTGTAAAGAATACCCAGCCGCCGCGATCCGACTCTGTGCAGTTCAGGTAGACCGACCGCTGTTCCTGATCCGGCTGCGACAGGCGGAACAGGAACCCGATCGCCGCCGCGACCGTGAGGATCAGCAATACCCCAGCAGCCCAGATTTTCCTGTTTTTTGTGCTCACCGTACCGCCCTCCTTTCTTCCAACATTGTAGCAAAGGAGCACAAATCGCACAAGCGATATATGCCCTGTTCTCCTAAACAACACGAATTCGCCCCTAAACGACACAGCGCGGGCGAGAAAAGCATGGTAAAATTAGAATAAGCAGAATTATGTGACACCCTGCGAAGTAAAGGAGGAATCGCTTATGAAACATTGCAGCAGAAGACTTATGGCATTGCTGTTGAGCGCCATCCTGTGCGTGCAGCTTTTGCCCGCCATGGTGCGGGCGGAGGAAGGCACTGCGGCTGCCTCCGAGGGCAAGGGAGCCTTCGGTCTGCCGGCGGCTACAGGACTGACAGCGGGCAGCGTTGAGTACAACAGCGCGGTGGCGGACGCCCCCTTCGGCAGCAGCGGCCGCGCCGTGCCGCTGTTTGTCAAGTCGGAGCTGATGCTGTCCTACAGCTGGGGCGGAGCACCGCTGTACAGCCACACCTATGACTACAACGGGGACGGCTCCACGGCGGGAGATCTGATGGGGGCCTTCCCGAATCTGGCGAACCGGTACCGCGTGACGTTCAACTCCCTCACGGTTTCAAATTCAAAGCAAGCCAGCTACCGTGTGGCGGCCACCGACGGCGTGAATACCGGCAGCGGACGCCAGGAGCACATCGCCATGATCGGTCTGAGTGCGGCAGGGATCGAGCTGTCCCTGCGGGACCGGAACAACAATAAGGTGTACACCAGCACGGTGTCCTCCGACAACCGGAGCTGGATCAACCGCCTTGCCTTTGAGCTGGGCGGCTTCGCCGCCATCGCCTGCGGCGACTTCGACGGCGACGGCGTGGATTCCGTGGTCGTCTACGTGCCGCCCACGCAGGGAGAGAGCGATGCCAAGCTGATGGAATACATCATCCACAGCGAAGGGAGCAGCCCGACGCTGACCGAGGGCGTCGAGATCGGAAACGTGTACGACTTGCTGGATGTCCGCACCCTGAAGGCAAATCATATTCAGAATGTGCCGGTGGTGCAGTTGACGGCGGCGGATACCGACAAGGACGGCTACGATGAGCTGGTCATCACCGCCGGGCTGAACGATACCTATGGTTACGACAGTGTCCAGAATCTGGGCACGCAGGTGTTCCTGTACGACAGGCTGGAGGACGGGTGGACGCAGACCTTCCAATACGCGCCCTCGGCGGGCACTGGGACTGTTGCGGTGGGAGATGTGTCCCCGGCGAGCAAGCAGCACCGCTATGTCTGGGGCAGCTCCTCCGTGGGCAATGTGCTGGCCAGTGACGACTCCTCCAACGGGACGGATTTCCCGGAGATCGTCACGGCGGGCATGATCGACTACTCCGGCAACCATAATATCTCGATCAACAATAAAACCTGCGGCTTCTCCATGGTTCGGTGCGTCGGCATGACCGAAGCGTGGGCGGGCGTGCAGAAAAACTTTAAGGGCAATTATGAGTTCCTGCACCGGCAGACACATACCACGAATACGCTGACCACTCACGGTCTGTACAGCGGCGACGAGGTCCTCAGTCCGCTGATCGTGAAGTGCTTCCGTTATCAGGGGGGGGCGCAGCCGGATGCGGTGTTCTTCTCGGGCAATGTGTACGCGTGGGCGGACAACGACGGCAGCGGCACCCTCGCCCACAAGTACACTCACGGTGCCTTCAATCACACCGACAAATACATTGGATCAACCAAGATCACCAACAAGCAGGTGCAGGCCGTGGCCGTGGGCAACTTTGACGGCAACAGCGAGGGGCGCGAGCAGGTCGTCTTCGCATCACTGGTCAAGCAGAGCGGCACCGGAAACCATTACAGCACCCTGTATACCATCGACTGCCAGCCAAAGGGCGATAACAGCGGCTATGAGTTCAGGCACTCGGAAACGAACGGTTGGTTCATCAGCAAGCAATCTGGCGCTTATGTGTGTCTGACCGACTTCAACTATGACAGCGACAGCACCCTGGTGCGCTATGTGGGCGTGGAGCGTCAGTGGACGGACTACGACGTGCTGGCCGTGCTGGAGGCCGTGCCCTACTTTGAGGAGCTGGGAGACGATCTGGGCGAGGGCCGCACGGCTTACGGCAAAAGCAGCAGCAGCGGGAGCGGCAGCGGCAAGAGCCACGGCCTGAACACTACCGTGCTGGTGGGGTACGAGGTCGAGGTCGAAAACTCCGGCGCCGGTTTTGAGACCACCATCGAAAACAACTTCACCTGGGCCACCAATGTCAGCCGCTCCATTGAACACAGCGTCGACTATGAAAACAATTCCGGAGAGAACGCAGTGGTGGTGTACCGTGTTCCCGTACTGGTCTATACCTACCAAAATCTTTCCGACGGCAAAGATATGACGGTCATGAAGACCCTGCCACCCCACACCAGTATCGTCTCTGTGGAGGAATACAATGAAGAAGCCGTCGCTTACAGATTAGAACCCATTGCCGAGGATCGGCTGGCAGAGGCGGGCAACCCCTTCAGCTACCGCTCCAACACCGGCCAAATCACCAACGCAGGCGGCTCTACCCCTCTCGTGTCCAAAAGCGGCTGGTCCGAGTTGACGGGTAAGGGCAACATCGAAAAGACCATTACCGTTACCGATGCGACAGAGACGAGTTTTGAGTACGAACTCTCTGTGAATGTGGTGGCATGGAAAAAGATCGGCGGAGCGAAGGTGGGCGGCGGAGGCGGTTATACCTTTACCAAGACCCGCTCCAAAATGAACGGCACAGGCACGGAGCACAGCGGCTCGGTGAACAGCCCCAAGGCGGACGGCTATGGCTTCACGTGGAACTTCGCCATGTGGAACATGACGCTCAATGGGAAAAAGGTCCCCGCGCTGGGCTATCTGGTGAAAGATGTCTCCGCGCCGTCCTCTCCGCCCAGAGATCTGGCAGTAGAAACGCTTACCAGCACCGGCGCAACGCTCACCTGGAGTGCGGGCAGCCGTCCGGCGGAGGAGTATCGTATCTACCGCGTGATGGAGAACGCCGCAAGGCCGTATGCTTTTGTTGGTGCTGTTTCCGGAACGGAGAGCAGCTTTGAACTGAACGATCTGGCGGGAGATGTGTCCTACACCTTTGTGGCGCGCGGCTGCACCAACGGCGTGGAGTCTGTGGACAGCAGCTCGATCAGCTTTACCACGCCGAAGGAAAACGGCACGAACTATGTTCGGGTCAGTACGGTCGCCGATCAAACGGTGCGCCCCGGAGGGGATGCAGTTTTTTCGGCCACAGTATTCAAGAGCGATCCGAAGACTAACCTTACCATGCAATGGCAGGAGCGCAACCCTGGCTCGCCTGCGTGGAAAGATGTACGCAACGCGACCAGCTCGATACTGACCGTGCGTGACGCAGCGGCCGCAATGAACGGCACCCAGTACCGGCTGATGGTGACAGCATACACACTGGCGGAGTCTTCTGCGGTGTATTATTACAGCAACGCGGCCACGCTGACGATCGGCGCACTGCCCACCAGCGTTAGCGCTGTAACCGTGACAGACGCGGACGGCGGGGAAGGAACGCAGAGCGAGCCATACTACGGCGGGGCGGACTGGACGGAGCAAACGACCGCTACACAGCAACAGAGCGTTCAGAAAACAGCCTCCTTCAAGAAGGATGACGTGCAGGGCACTGTGTACCGGGCGGGAGAAAACGGCCCGTACATCGGCGTGATCGAGAGCAAAACCACACAGGACGACACCACGATCACTTCGACCCAATATTACCAGCTGACCGGTCCGGACAGCGACAAGCGATATACTGTGACAGGGGGCGCACTTTCTCTCGTATATACTGAGTTCAGCGGAACTGACAAGGTGGAAGGCTTTACAGCAGACCACGCCAAAGGCCAGCTGAGCACGGAAGTAACCGTCGGCGAGACCGGCGAGGAGACGAGCACAGTCTACTTCGCTGTGGCCCACTGGGATGGCCCTTCCGCAAAACCGACCTTCTACTGGGAGAGCGGCGGCAAATATTTCAGCGACCAGAGCGGCGCTGTCGGCACGGAAGCTGAATTGGAAGAATCCAGCAAGCCGCAGTATTCCGTTTTCTATCGTAGTAAGGACGACGCAGAGATCGTGCTCTTCGGCGAGAAGGATGATAAGGAATGCTTCTTCCTCCTGAAAAAGTCGGCGGACACGGACCCCTACACCGTGACCGGAGTCGATCCGGCGGAAAAGCTGCTGATCGGCGACGCCGCATATCCCCTGAGCAGCCTGATGCCTGTTTCCTATAGCGAAACAGTTGAGGTTTCCGTTGACACCTATACGCAGCAACCGGGCTCGAAGTTGACGCTCACTGCCGAGGTGGCGAGCAACGGTAAAAAGCTGGCAAACAAGCCCGCGGCCTTCGTTATCACGGACACCGCCACCGGGGAGAGCTTTTCAATCGCAGTCACGACGGATACGAACGGCACGATGACTATGGAATGGACAGCTCCCACCCAGGGCGTATACACCATCCACGCGGCTATGACCGCGGATGGCGGCTATGCGGCCTCCAGCTCGAAAACACCGGTGTATTACGCTGCGCTGGGCAAGGACACTGAAGGGAAGAATACCACTCTGTACCGTCTGTTGCTGACCGAAAACGGCAAGGCGCTCGGCGCATCTGTGGAATACGGCGCAAATCTGACGCTTGAGACGCAGAAGTGGGACGGTGCGGCGTGGACGCAGGCAGGCGAAACCGTCTCCTATCAGGCGACAGCCCCCGGCGCGGCGGCGGCCGACATCGACGCCGGCTACTTCCCACAGACCGCCGGACAGTATACCTTCTCGGCAAAGGACAGCAACGGCGGGAAGCTTGCGTCCGCCGTGCTGACCGTTACACCGCTCAGGCTGACGATCCGCCCGGCCTGGGATAACGCGCCCACCGCACTGCAGGACATCAAGCTCGACTTTGTAGGCGCTCTGGAGCGCGACAGGGATGCGCTGACAAACAGCCTGACCGTTTCCGACATCAACGAATATTTTTCTAACCCGGACAGGACCGGCGTATTCACCTTTGCGCCGCAGTGGACGGAATCGGAGGCTTCCATACGCCTGCAAAGTGCGTACTCGGTCACGCTGCAGACGGCCTCTCTCCGCCGCGAGGCTGATGCGGCGCCGGTTTACTATCAGGTGGCCGCCACCGGGCATGGCACGATCTTCGGATCTTATGGCAGCAACCTGACGAGCTTCTCCTCCGGCGAGAACCGCAAGCAGGGAGAGCAGCTTGTGTTCCAGGCCAATCCGGAGACCGGCTATCAGGTCAGCCGCTGGCTGGTGAACGGTACGGAGGTCGGAGAAGACTCGCCATACCGCATCGGAGCGACCACAGGCTCGGCCACGCAGACGCTGAGCATCGACGCGTTCAGCATCGACCGCGATACCAGAGATGGGCAGCTCAAGGTCGAGGTGGAATTCGCCAACCAGTTCTCCGTGATCCGTTACAGCGCGGGCGAAAATGGCTCCGTCACCGCCAGGACCGGCGGCGGCAGCCCGATCGCAAACGACGCAAAGGTCACCTACGGCTCCTCCGTCACCTTTACCGCAGACCCGCAGAGCGGCTATATGGTGGAAAAGTGGACGGTGAACGGTACGGACTACACATGGCCGGGCGCCGGTAAGCTCTACCGCGAGGAAGAACTGACCCTTTCCGGACTGGATCAGAGGGAATACACAGTCACGGTCTCCTTTGTGACGAAAAAAATCTTCACCGCCGTTAAACCCACGCTGACGGATGGGAAAGAGAACCCGGTTTCTGCAGGCACGGTCGCCATCACCCGGGCGCGGACCGGCGAGACTGTGGCTGCGGACAGCGTTCTGCCCCAGGGCACGGCGCTGACCTATACGGTCACCTTCACGGACACGAGCTTCAACACGGTCAACCGCTGGGAGTACTCCACGGACGGTAAGAACTGGATGGAAGGCGGCTCCGGCGGTAGCTTCACGCTGTACGACACCGCCTTTGACAGCGATTCGGCAGCGCTGTATGTCCGCGCGGTGGTCGCCGTGGCCAACACCCACCGTCTCAGCTGGGAGATCCTCGGTCTTGCAGCCGGGGACGGGGACAAGGCGACCCTGACAGCCTCCAGCAATGGCACGAAACTGACGAGCGGAGACTCCTATGCGGCGAATACGCCGGTGGACTTCACGCTGACGCTGGACGGCAGCTATGATCTCGTTTCGTGGAGCGAAAATGTAACGCCTGCGGCAGGCGGCAGGTCGGCGGAGCTGAAGCTGGCCGCCGATACCGAGGTCACCGTCACCGTGGCAAAGAAGCCGATCGTGATGATCGAGGACACGGAAAACGGCACGATCGAGGTGCGCGGCACAAAAAACAGCGAGCCTGTCACCATAACCTCTACCGATTATGTGGATCCCGGAACGAAGCTGACCGTTACCATCAAGCCGGATACAGGCTATGTTGTGAACAATCCCGACGAAGCCTGGACAGCGGTGGACAACAGCGATAATCATACCTATACAATCCACAATGTCAGGGCAGATCAGACGCTTTCGGCGGATTTTGCAGCCTTGTACAAGTATGCGATCTCCTACTCCGTGGCGGCGGTCAGCGGCAACAACAACGGCACCCTGACCGCAAACACGGTCCGCAAAAATATGGCGGCGTATACATACGACCTCTCTTCGGACGCAGAGGTCTATGAGGGTTCCGATTTGACCTTTACCGCAGCACCGGATAACGGCTACCGTGTGCAGGAATGGCGCGTGAACGACGAGGTGTACCAGGAGAGCGGCGCGGCCTTCATCGGGACGCAGTTGGTGCTCAGAGGTGTTGACGAGGCGAAGACCGTTATGGTACAGTTCATGCCGCTGGGCGACAAGATCACGGCATCCGCCGGAGAGCACGGCCGCATCACCGGCGCAATGGCGGGCGGTACGGAGCAGGTTGGTAATATTGCCTCCGGCTTCACACTGGCAGAAGGCGCTTTCGTCACCTTCACCGCCGAGCCGGATACCGGCTACGAGGTGGAGCAGTGGTCGGTGAACGGCACGCCGGTCAGCGGTGAAACGGACAGCACCTACACCTATACCGCCGGAAGCGCGGGCGCGGTCATCACCGTAGCGTTCCGCCCGGTGGAGTACACCGTCAGCTGGACGGCGGAGCACGGCACCGTGACCGCAGATAGGTACTCCGGCAGCGCGGCGAGCATCCGCGGCGGCACGCAGGTCATCTTCACTGCCGCGCCGCATAACGGCTATGTGTTCGACCACTGGACGATCGATGGCGAGACCCTTACAAACGAGACTGCAACGCTGCGCTGGACGGTTCCCACCGGGCAGGAGACAACAACGGAATACGCCATTGAAGCCGTATTTACAGAGAATACCACTACCTATTCGGTGACCTACGATGCTTCCGGCGACGGCACGATCACCGCCGAGGGTCATGAGGCAAGCCCCGCCACCGTGACCTACGGGCAGAGCATCACCTTTACCGCCGTTCCCGCGGAGTACGGCTATGTGAAGGAGTGGCGGGTGGATGGTGTTCCCGTGTCTAACTCTTCCAACAAGACCAGCTACACATTGGAAAATGTGACGCAGGCGCACACGGTCACCGTGGTGTTCGCCACAGCCGTCCGCTATGATGTTTCCTACGCCGTGAACGGCGATGGCGGCACGCTGCGCGCTGCTGCCGACGGCACGGAGCTGGCTCTATCCGCAGGGCAGCAGGCCAGCGTTGCCGGCGGCTCCAGACTGGTATTCACCGCAGTACCGAGCAGCGGAATGATGACCGGCCTCTGGACGGTGAATGGCATCGCGGTCACCCGGGAGAACATGTCTTCCCTTGGCGTGACTATGGATCACTGCCTGTCCAACACACTGACCATTGAAAGCCTGAGCAGGAAGGTGGAGGTCAAGGCGGCCTTTGCCGAGTACAGCGGCTTCTCCATTCCGACGGGCGGGTCCGGCTATGAGATCTTCGATGTGAAAAGGCTGCCTGCGGACACTCTGCCGGATACCGAGATCCGCGCAGGCGGTGATGTGACCTTCACGGTCAGGCCAGCCGCTGAGTACAGCGACTTCTCCAAGCTGACCGTCAACGGCTACGATTGCCTGACCGGCAGCGGCAACGCAGCAGGCTGCGAGACGGTTTCCGCGCGGAAGAACGCGGACGGGAGCTATACCGTCACACTCACCGGCGTGACTGGCAATATCAGCGCGGACATCGCCGCGCACAAGCTGGTCATAGGCGAGCTGACCGTGCCGCAGGTGCTGAAGAGTCATCCTGACCTTGATACGGCGGATAAGATCAAGCTCCGGCTTGAGACCATGATGATCGGAACGGCGGAAAACCGTGCGTTCTATGACATTGCGCTGCGATACAAGAACGCCGAGGGCAAATGGGTCGAGGTCAATGAAGCGAATTTCCCCACAGGCGGTGTGGAGGTGGTGCTTCCTTATCCCAACGGCACAGACAGCAAGGATACCTTTACGATAGTCCACATGCTTACGACTGCTGCCCGTGCCGGTGAACTGGAGCTCGTTTCGCACACGAAGCAGGCGGATGGCCTGCACTTCCGTGTGACCAGTCTGTCGCCCTTCGGCGTGAGCTGGGTGAAGTATGCTGCACCTTCGGGCGGAGGCTCGGGTGGCAGCGGCGGCTCGGGCGGAGGCATCTTTAACCCGGCCTACAACATCATGGTCGAAAGGACTATGAACGGCAGCATTACCGTTTCGCCTTCGTCTGCTGCCAAGGGCTCCACAGTAACCATCATGGTCTATCCCGACAGGGGCTATGAGCTGGAAATGCTTATGGTTATGGACAAGAAGGGCAGCGAACTCGATCTCAGAAAGTGGGGCGGCGAGTACAGCTTCATCATGCCTGCAGGCGATGTGACTGTCAGAGCCCGCTTCGTTGAGGAAGCTCCAACACAGAGCTTTGCGGATGTTTCCACGGACGCCTACTACTATGAGGCCGTCAAATGGGCTGCGAAAAACAGCATCACCGGCGGCGTCGGCAACGGTCTGTTCGCACCCGACGCTCCCTGCACCCGCGCGCAGATCGTCACCTTCCTGTGGCGTGCAGCGGGCAGTCCGGAGCCGAAGAATGCCAGCAGTTTCTCTGATGTACCCGCAAGTGCCTACTATGCGAGGTCGGTGGCTTGGGCAGTCGAGAACGGGATCACGACTGGCACGGGCAATGGAGGATTCTCACCCGATGCTACCTGTACGAGGGCGCAAAGCGTGACCTTCCTCTACCGTGCGCTAAGTACCAGGGCAGAGGGTACAGCGGAGTTCCGCGATGTTCCCAAAAACGCGTACTATGCGGATGCGGTGGCATGGGCTGCAGCAAACGGCATCACCACCGGCATCGGCGGCGGGCTGTTCGGTCCCGATAATGACTGCACCCGTGCTCAAATCGTGACCTTCCTGTTCCGCACCTACAACAAATAATCGTCTCGGTACAATACAGATGTGGGGCGGCGGTATTATTCCGCCGCCCCATATTCTGGTTTCGGGTCGATGAATGAAAGGTATTCTTATTTGTAAGAGGAAAACGCAAAAGCTCACTTATAGGCTCTGTACTCCAGACCGTTGCAGACCGACACAGTCTCTCCTCCGGACAGCACATAATCAAAACCGAAATAGTAGTCTGCCAGAGCGATGGTGACCGGACTTTCCGGCACGGCCGTCGCTGCCTGCATCACAACTTCCAGCAGGTTTCCGTAGTTGTCAAACATTGCATATCCGGAGCAGGTCAAATCTACACTCGGCAACAAAGCAGCCCGTTCCACATCGGTCAAGTCTTCAGTAAATATGCCTTTGTAGTATGGCCGGTTTGCCGCAAGCATCGAAGAAACTTCGTTGAAATGGAGCGTCCACGGAGTTCGAGGATTTAGCGTAGGTCCCGGATCAACATATCCCTCGTCGCCCGGTCTAAGGATGGGATGACTGGGATAAACGTCAGGCGGCTCATCCCGCTGTATCCTGCTCGTCATCGCAAATCAGAATGTGGTACATGGAACCCCTCCTTTGATGGCTTTATAATAACAATCTTTACATTAAGATGGTAGTGGTAGAAAGATGAAGAATTTGTGAAGATTGCCATTCCAAAAGAACAGCGCAGCTCCCGACCGGAAGCTGCGCTGTTGATGTGGTTGCTTACTCGTCAATCATTTGGAGCAGAAGCCAGATTGCAGGCTGGTTTTCTTTAATCCATTCCATATCGTGCTGTTCGCTGATCCGAATGGCACCCGCTTTCCATTCATCGAAGTATTCCTGGCCAGTTTCAGCGTAGAGTCGGAGCTGTGCTTCCGGCGCAAGATCATCGAGAACGCTTCGCATCAGATGTCCACGCAGTCCTGTCTGATCACCCTCTAAAAACTGTGAGAATACATACTGCAATGTATAGCTTCCGTAGTAGGTAAGCTCCCGATACTCAATCGGGTGTGCGTCAATGTAGTCGGCAGGTCTGGAAGATGTGGCCGGAGAGGACTCAATTACCTCAAAAAGATGTTCCACCGCAGAATAGGTATCAACTCCGCCGTAACGGACGGCCTGATCGTAGCACTCCTGCTTCTGGGCGAGGATATACTTCTGAGTATCCAGGGCTTCGTCCTCAATTTCGTCAGGGAACTTATCCCGAATATCCTGAACATAGTAGGAGCCGTCCCGCGGTGTCCAATACTCCTTCAGAACATATTTCCCATCTACAACTTCAAAGGTGATGGCAACAGCGATATGACTGCCGGCAGCATCGTGAAAGGTTCCACCGGAATAACCAAATCCCTGATGAAGCGCCAGTCCGTAGACAGTGACCAGCTTGATGTGGTCGGAGGAACCAACTGCGGGGGTGCCACTGAGTTCCTGTTGATCCAACAAGACAAAGCTGGCGCAATGATACAGACCATCCGGCTTGGAAGGCTTGTTTTCTGCCAGGATTGCTTCATTGATCGCCTTCGCCAACAACACTTCTGAATGATCCGCGCCAATGAACTCCGTCACGCCGCCGTCCCGAATGTCGATGCGTGTATCGAGGTCATCCGCCAAAGCTAGATAGATATACATAGGGTCACTATCCGGACTTCCACCGCCAATCCATAGCTCATACATTTCATTGATCACATAGACACGGATATATAGGCCAGAGCCGGTCTCAATATAATCGTAATTTTCAAAATCCGACCACGATAAATCGTATCCGTATTGTGAAAGAATAATTACATCATCTAAGGTGAGTTTCGTCGTTTCGGCAACAACTCTGATGCTGTAAACTTCTTTCAACCGAGCTGGATAAGTTTCCAGTATCTCACCGCTATATGAGACTTCAATAATGTCTCCGATTTGCGGCTCCAGAGCGGGGTCCATATTCATCAGAGGAACTTCAATTTGGTCAGCGCTATTGAGTGCCCAGCTTGCCTCTGGTGCAACCAGAAAATATCCCTCGTGGATTTCAAGGACTTCCGCTTTGAAAGTAATATGATTGGGCGCACTTTCGTCAGAAATACGAATTTCCACATTTTCGACTTCCACATAAACAACGATGTCTTCGTCCGTTGGGTTTTGCATATTGATGCCAACCTTGAACCATTCATCTTTTACGGCGTCAAATTCAACGGGCATTCCATGTGTAAGATAGGTAGCCGTATATCCGGTTTCTGTTGTTTCGTCGACTGGAAATAAAAGAACTTCCGTATCATCCAGTCCTTCACCGGACCATATGACAATGGAGTTTCCCGTTGTACTGACTTCTTCATCTGAATACACAAAATCATCCTGGCTTCCTGCTGGAACGACAATTCGCAGCGTATAGCTGTCCTGTTCCGGATCAGTCAGGAAGCACACCGCAACGACCACGCAGGCGATAACTGCCAGAACGACGACCCAGAAAGTAGGCTTCTTGTAGTTCATCACAGACTTCACACGCTCCTTTACACCGACCTCACCAAAGGCAAGAGGGCAGGCTGCGATCACACGGCGGTTGACACTACAGGCCACAAGCGCCTGGGTATAGTCGGCTCTCTGCTCGTTGCCCAGTACCTTAATGACCTTCTCATCACAGGCCAGCTCAATGTCCCGGCACAGCAGCACATAGGCCAGCCACATCAGAGGATTGAACCAATGGATCGTCAGCAGTAGGAAGCCGAGGGGTTTCCACCAGTGGTCTCTTCGACGAATGTGTGCCTGCTCATGTGCGACCACATGGTTCAGATCCTGTCCGCCCATATTGTAGGGAAGATAGATCTTCGGTCTGAACACGCCCAGCACAAAGGGAGAAGCCACATTCTCGCTCTGGAAGATGTTGTCTCGGAGGATGACTGCCTCGCTGACTTTGCGGCGCAGACGCCAATAGCTGACCACGGTATATAGGAGGAGCGCAGCGATACCGGCAATCCAGAGAATGCTAAAAATCGGAATCCAGATCTGAAGCGGATTTGCGCTCGTCAATACATCCTGCGGTGGAGCGAACGAGGACAGCATAGGGTTGACCATGCTATTGATCACTGGAACACCGCTGTTGATTGTGGGCTGTACTGCCATTTCGATATCCATCGGAACTGTCTCTGCGCTGGGGATCAGACTCAGAGCGCTCTCGATAGAGAACGGAAAAGCCAGACGCACTGCCACAATGCCCCAGAGCAGGACATTGACCCACTTGGGTGCTTTCTTCAAGACAAACCGGAGCAGCAGCACAGCCAGGACAAGCCAGCTTGCTGATATGCTCATGTTTATAATTTTCAAAAACAGGTCGTTCATTATTTGCCTCCTCTCCGGATGCGGTCGATCATGCGCTGTACCTCATCAAGCTCCTCCTCAGAAATATTCTGATGCTTGGTGAAAGCAGCGACAAAAGCAGGCAGTGAGCCTTCAAATGTCTTTTCAACCAGTTCTCCAATTTCATATGCCTGCACAGCGTCCTTGGAAACCAGAGAAGTAATGGTGCCGTTATCGTTCTGCAGAACACCCTTCTCTCCCAGACGCTTGATAACGGTATAGGTAGTGGTGCGTTTCCAACCCAACTGCTCCTGACACAGCTTTACCAACTCCGCAGCCGTGACCGGCTCATGTTCCCACATAATCAGACAAAAACGATATTCGCCCTCGTGAATCTTCGGAATATCCATAAGGCAACCTCCTTGTCTACCGATGTAGACTTCTTGATTATAGTCTACAGCAGTAGACGCAAAAAGTCAATGGAGTTCATATTATCTTTACAAATAAATGCTATTGGGGAGCAGATGGCACATTGACGAAGTGCTTCAAATATGCTACTATTATGTTGCTCGATATATCGCGAGGCATAATAGTTGAGAAAGATGGAATGGACAATGGCGGCACAAGCGCCCATGACTGAAGCCACTTATTACATTCTGCTGGCATTGATGAAACCGGGACACGGGTACGGCATGATGCAGCGCATCAAGGAACTCTCCGGAGGCCGCATCGAAATGGGTCCCGGTACACTGTACGGTGTTCTCACTCGCATGAATAAAGAAGGACTTATCACCCTAACCAGCGAGGAAGGCCGCCGGAAGAATTACGCTATCACAGAAGAAGGAAAAAACGCGCTTCATTTAGAGTATAGACGCTTAAAGCAGCTCGTGACCGATGGAGCAATTCTGGAGGAGGTAGAGGAATGAACTGGAGACATGGTATTCATCCCAATAATTACGCCATAGGTGAAACCGAAAAGTATTATTCCGATATGTCCGAGAAAGGTTGGGAGCTTGTCAAGTGCGGCATAACCTTGAGCCGTTTCCAGAAAACAGAACCCAAGAAAATGCGATACCGGGTCGAGGTTGTAAATCTGAAATCTTTAGAGGACGGGCATCTGCCAGAAGAACAGATTGCAGTCTACGAGGATTGCGGTTGGGAGTATGTCATCAGCCGCGGATACCTGCACATTTTCCGTGCACCGGAAGGAAATGATGCCCCAGAGTTCTATTTGGAACCCGAACAGCAGGCAGCAACCTTAAAGGGGTTGCGAAAACAATACCGTTCTTCTCTGATGGCTCCGTTCATCATTTTGGCATTCCATGCTTTTATGGCTGCGCTTGTTGGCGGTTTATTCAATGGCCGTTGGGCAGCGCAGTTGTACCGAGGATTGGTAGAAGAAACCGCATGGGTGATTGGTTTCTGCCTGTTCCTGCTCTGGGCCGTGTTCAGCGATCTATGGGGTTTTATTTACATCAGCCGCCTGTAACGGCGTATGAAGAAAGGCATTTCTCTGGATCATGCGCCGCGCAGTCGAAAGCTCATTATCATCCCACGAATCATCAGCCTACTGTTGCTCATCTGTATACTTGGATGTGTTGGGTACGACTATCTAAACGACGAACGATATACTATGCCAGATGTATCAGACGGTCCTTATATTTTACTCTCTGACCTTGACATTGAGGGTAAACGCACAACGAACTCTGTCAATGGTGAAGGAAGTATGGTCAAGGCAAATCAGTCTATGTTGGCAGATCACTGGGACACGCAGGAATATGTTGATGTAATCAACGGCAGTTATAGTAGCGAAGAATGGCTGTACCAGGATGTGTACATTCTCAAAAACGAAGACATGGTTGACCGTTTCGTGGAAGTTCTGATGATAGATTCTGTCTTTGCCCAGTCCACCGAGGATTACACACGCATAGAAATCCCCGGCTTGGATCAGGCGTGGGTCACAGAACGGTTGGAGTGCATCGCTGTTAAAGGCACTACCATCAGCATCTTTACTCACCCCTTTGATTCACCGGAAGGAATGAGAGAGGCATTGGAAGTCGTTGCCGAAAAGTGGGGCAAATAGGAGGTCAACTTATGTACAAAGAAGCAGCAGGAACCGTTATCTCTGTAAAAAAACAGTGGTGGCTAAAGGTAAACGCCAAGCGCGTGAGATTACACGCCATGGACGGCGCAATGTTTCCCCACATTGTTAAAGTAGAATACACTGTTGATGGGCAAACCTATACGCAAAGAAAGTGGATTGGAGCAGGTTATCCGACCCCTTCCGTGGGGAGTTCTGTAACGGTTTTATATGACAGAAACAAGCCCTCTCTGGCAAAAGTGGTATAAGCTCGGTGATACAAAGCCTACAGGTATCAAAACCTGCAGGCTTTGCTTCTGTGCTATGAGATTTTATGAAGAATTTTTAGGTTCCTCTTGATTTGTACGTAGCGTATAGCCTTATCCATATCCGCACCCACAACACCGCCTTAAAGAAACGGCTTGCCGCCTATGCCGGACAGTACCCCGACCAGTGCCGCCAGACCGACACAGACCCGGACACGGGCTGCATGGAGTTTGATATTGCAAAGGGGCGTTTCTCCTTTCGTCTGACCGCCCCATACAGCGAGGAACGACGGAAAGCCGCCAGCGAAGCGGCAAAAGCTACTGCAAGCAATCTCCGGCGAAGTGTGATATAATTTTTTTGAAAAAGTTTGAGATTTGATGTAGTATTCGCCGCTAAAACCGTAGTATATAGGTGAAGCCAGAAAGGAGGCGGTGCGATTGATAGACGATGAAAAAATCATAGAAATGTTTTTCGAGCGTTCAGAACAGGGCATACGGGAATTGGACATAAAATACGGAAAAGTCTGCCACAATCTTTCCTACCATATCGTAGGGAGCAGACAAGACGCGGAGGAATGTGTAAACGACGCTTATTTAGGCGCATGGAACGCCATTCCCCCGGCGCGGCCTAACCCGCTTCTGTCCTACATAGTGAAAATTGTTCGGAACATTTCACTCAAAATCTATTGGAGAAAGGAAGCTGCAAAACGGAGTAGTCACTATACGATTGCTTTAGAAGAAATCGAAGCCTGTATCGCAGACCAGAAAACCGTTGAAGATGAAATTGAAGCCAGAGAGTTAGCCCGTATTATCGAGGACTTTTTGGACACGCTGACCGTTGAAAATCGCGTTATCTTCATGCGCCGCTATTGGTTTTCCGATAGCTACAAGGATATAGCCGAGCTTGTGGGACTTTCGGAGAAAAATATCTCCGTCCGGCTGACCCGTATCCGCGAGAAGATGAAGCAATACTTAATTGAAAGAGAGGTATTCGTATGAACGCAAAGAAATTCTCCGACGCTATGAGCGAGCTTGATACAAAATATGTTGACGAAGCACTCAACTACAAAAAGAAAATGAAAAAGCCTGTGTGGATAAAGTGGGGAGTTATGGCAGCCTGTCTTTGCCTTATAATTTGTGTAGCTACAATTCCTCGTTTACTTAATGGCTCTAATCCCCCTGTTTCTGGAGATTTGGCTCCTATGGTTTATGTAAATAACAAGTTGTATCAATATGCTGATAGTCAACCCAGTCTTACAGACAAAGAAAGCCAGTTCATTTATTTAGGGGAAATCGAAAGCAAAGTTAGTTCATCACAAGAGCCAAAAGAAAATTTCCAAGCTAATGACGATATTGTAGGCGCTAAAGTATATCAATATGAAAATGATATTGTGATTTTAATTGATGGTAAATATTTCTTATATAGTAATTTGGAAAATGCAGAAAATGAAACAGTTGAATTTGAAGGACAGTTATTTAACAAATCGGACTTATCCGAAGAAACCCTTAAATGGCTTGAGTGGTATAATTCATTACCGCCAGAAAAACAGCTTACTGTCAGTTCAATTCCAGCCGAGCTATATATTGATGACGGTGCCGGAACGGTTGACGCAGACCAAGAAAAATAACTTTGATTGACACCCACAAGGGACAGCCGAGAAAATCGACTGTCCTTTTTCTATGCCGACAGGCAGAAAGGAGCGACCAGCTATGACGAAACCGAGAGAGAAAACCCGCGAGGAATTGACCGCCGAGATTGAGGACAGCAAGAAGAAAATCCAGCAATACGAAAACAGAGAAAAGATTTTGCGGCAAAAGCTGTCCCGCGAGGAACGCCGGGAGAGAAACCACCGCCTTATTGTCCGGGGCGCGGTCTTTGAAAGCATTGTGCCGGAAGCAAAGAACATGACCGACGAGGAAGCCACAGCACTTCTCCGGCTTGCCTTGACGAGTGAACCAGCGCGGGAATATCTGAAAAAACGAGCAGAGGGAGCGACAAGCTGAAAATCCCTTAGGAACTAAGGGCGCACTTATACACCCTTACGGGCGTGTGCGCTCTGCCGAGGGCTTATCTCCGCACAGGGAGATTTCCCCGCGCTCCGATATGGCGGCTTTGCCGCAACAAGGGGCTGCACCCCTTGCGCCGCTTCGCGGCTATCCCTGCACACCCACAAAAACAGTACACCCGCCGTTGGCGTCTGTACCATTTTTGCGGGTTTTATTATCCTATCCGGGAGGTGATACCCATAGCCATTTACCATTGGAACATCGGCATTGTGAGCCGAGGAAAAGGCAAATCAGCCGTTGCCGCAGCCGCCTACCGAAGCGGCGAAAAGCTGACAAACGAATGGGACGGAATGACCCATGACTACACTCGCAAAGGCGGCGTTGTCCATACAGAAATCATGCTGCCGCCCCACGCCCCGCCCTCTTTCTCTGACCGTTCAACCTTGTGGAACAGCGTGGAGCTTTACGAGAAAGCCGGGAACGCCCAGCTTGCCAGAGAGATTGACGCGGCGCTCCCCATAGAATTATCCAGAGAGGAACAGATCCGGCTTGTCCGGGAATACTGTTCCTCTCAATTTGTTTCCAGAGGAATGTGCGTTGATTTTGCCATTCACGACACCGACAGCGGCAACCCCCATTGTCATATCATGCTTACCATGCGCCCCCTTGACGAGCGCGGCGCATGGGCGGCGAAGTCCAAAAAGGAATATGACCTTGACGAGAACGGCGAGCGCATACGCTTGCCAAGCGGCAGATACAAGACACACAAAGTTGACCTCACAGGCTGGAACGACAAGGGCAACGCGCTTTTGTGGCGCAAGGCATGGGCGGATATTTCAAACGCCTACCTTGAACGCGCTGGAAGCCGGTCGCGTATCGACCACCGCAGCAACGCCGAGCGCGGCATTGACGAGCTGCCTACCGTCCACATGGGCGTAGCGGCCTGTCAAATGGAGAAGAAAGGCATAGCCACCGAGAAAGGCGAGCTGAACCGGAATATCCAAAAGGCAAACCGCCTTATCCGGGAAATCCGGGCGCAGATTGGAAAGCTCAAAGAATGGATTGGCGAACTGTTCAAGGCGCGGGAAACTGCCCCGGAGCAGCCCCCGCAATCCCCCGGCCTTGCAAATCTGCTGATGAAGTATTTAAGCGTTCAGAGAGAAAAGAGCCGGAAGTATTCGCAGAGTTGGCAAAGGCAGCACGCCGCCGATGAACTGAAAACCGTTGCAAAGGCGGTCAACTATCTTTCTGAGCATGGCATTTCCACCCTTGCGGAGCTGGACGCTGCCCTTTCCTCTGTCAGCGACCAGGCCGACGCTATCCGGGAGGACATGAAAACCGCCGAGAAGCGCATGAAAGAATTGCAAAAGCTGATTGAATACGGGAAGAACTACACCGAGTACAAGCCCATTCACGACGAGCTGAAAAAGCTGAAAAATGGCTGGACGAACAAGCGCGACAAATACGAGGAAGCCCACCGCGCCGAGCTTACCCTATGGAACGCAGCGAGCCGCTATCTCCATGCAAATCTGCCGAAAGGGATAAAGCCACCCTTGCCTATTTCTGAATGGGAAAAAGAGTACGCCACTCTCAGCGGGCAGAGAACAGCGGAATATACCAAGCTCAAAGAAACCCGCGCCGAGGTTGCCGAGCTGCACAATATCCGCAAGTGCGTTGATATTGCACTGACAGCCGACCAGCCGGAGCAGACCCGCGCCAAGCGGCACGACTTAGAACGATGAAAGGAGTTGAGATTTTTGTACTACACCCAAGAACAGATAGACCGGGCGAACCAAGCCGACCTTGTTTCTTTCCTGCAATCACAGGGCGAGCAGCTTACCCGCGCCGGGAATGAATACCGCTGGAAGCGGCACGACAGCCTGACCGTCCGGGGAAACAAATGGTACAGGCACAGCCAGAGCAAGGGCGGCGCACCCATTGATTTTGTCATGGAGTTTTTCGGCAAGAGCTTCACCGAAGCCGTTGAACTTCTCGCAGGAGAAAAGGGAGCTACACCGCCGCCGGACAGACCAAGCCCCGCGTCCTTTTCTGACTTCCGACTGCCGCCCCGCAGCACCGACAACCGAACAGCGAGGAACTACCTCACAGCTGCCCGCCGCATTGATGAAGATGTGACGGGCTTTTTCTTTGCCAGCGGGGATATTTACGAGGAAGCCGCCCACCATAACGCCGTATTCGTAGGACGGGACGAGGACGGAGTACCACGCTACGCCCACCAGCGCGGCACAGCCGGGAACTTCCGGCTTGATGTGAAAGGCAGCGACAAAGCCTTTAACTTCTGCTACCGGGGCGAGGGCGAAAGATTGTTTGTCTTTGAAGCCCCGATAGACCTGTTATCTTTCCTCTGTCTGTTCAAAAAGGACTGGCAGAAGCAAAGCTATCTGGCACTGGGCGGCGTGGGGGAAAAAGCCCTTTTGCGTTTCCTCTCTGACCGTCCGAACATTACCACCGTCTACCTCTGCCTTGACAGCGACGAAGCCGGAAACGACGCTTGCAGCCGCCTTGTGAAGCTCATGCCGGAGGGATATACCGTCCACCGCCTTATCCCTCTTTTCAAAGATTGGAACGAGGTACAGACGCGCCGGGGAGAAATCACAGACGGGAAGTATTTGCGTGAAGCGGTCTATGGATTGAAAGAGCCGCCGCAGGAAGAAACGGTTGAGATTATCCGCATGAGCGAGGTTGATACACAGACCGTTGAATGGCTATGGGAGCCGTATATCCCCTTTGGGAAAGTAACCATTGTGCAAGGCAATCCCGGCGAGGGCAAGACCACCTTTGCCCTACGCCTTGCCGCCGCCTGCACCACCGGGGGAACGCTGCCGGGCATGAAGCCCATGCAGCCCTTTCAAGTGATTTACCAGACCGCCGAGGACGGTTTGGGCGATACCGTCAAGCCACGCTTGATGGAAGCCAAAGCCGACCTTGACCGGGTGCTTGTGATTGATGAAGCCAAGCGAGAGCTTACCCTATCTGACGAGCGCATAGAGAAAGCAATCGTACAGAACGGGGCGCGTCTGATTATCCTTGACCCCATACAGGCGTACATGGGCGAAAAAACCGACATGAACCGGGCAAACGAAGTGCGCCCCATGTTCCGCCGCCTTGCCGATGTTGCCGAGCGTACCGGGTGCGCCGTTATCCTTATCGGACATCTCAACAAAGCTGCCGGAGGGCAGAGCGCATACCGGGGCTTAGGTTCTATCGACTTCCGCGCCGCAGCAAGGAGCGTCCTGCTGATCGGGCGCGTGAAGCGAGAACCGAATGTGCGCGTTATCGTCCATGACAAATCTTCCCTTGCGCCGGAGGGCAAGCCCGTTGCCTTTTGCCTTGACCCGGAAACAGGCTTTTCATGGATAGGCGAATACGACATAACCGCCGACGAACTGCTATCCGGCGCGGGCGGGAACACCACCACCAAGACCGAACAGGCCGAGAAGCTGATACTTGACTTACTCGCAGACGGGAAAGAGCTTGCCAGCGAGGACATTGTAAAGGCCGCAGCCGAAGCTGGAATATCCGAGAGGACGGTTAAAAATGCCCGCCGCAATCTTGATACCCGGATAGAAGTCATACGCCGGGGAAATCAATGGTACTATCGCAGGAACGAAGCCAAGAGTGCAAAGTAAGAATGCAATCCGTAGATACCTTTGCATTGTTGCATCCTTGCACCCTTACCCGATATGACCGCCCCATGTGCCGACCACATGGGGCTTTATCTTTGAAAGGAGAGCCTATGAACAATGAAACCAGCAAGACCAGCACCCCCGCAGCCGCTTCCCCTCTGACCGCCAAACCCGACCTTGTGAAGAACATCGGCGGCACGACCTTTGACATTCATATCCATTTCAGCGAAACCAGCCGGGAAACCTTTACGGATAAGGTTGTGCGCCTTATCAAAAACGATAACGGCGATGAAACCACTTGAAAAACAAAATATTTCTTCTTGTTCCCTATTTACAAAACCCGAAAGGAACTATCGTGCTTGAATGTGGCAACGCGATGTTGAAGAACGGCTACAAGGTCAGGATTCTGAACACCATCAACTTCAAAAAGTCCATGCACTATAACCCCTTCGCCTATGTCCACAGCGAAAAGGACATTCTGAAACTGGTTACGACCCTGATGACCAACACCAAGGGTGAAGGGTCCGGCGGGGACCCATTCTGGGAAAAATCGGAGCGTCTTTTGCTCACCGCCCTGATCGCCTATCTGCATTATGAAGCCCCGGTGGA
>ENA-UEQO01000455-UEQO01000455.1-human-gut-metagenome-genome-assembly--contig:-NODE-455-length-47817-cov-5.775367_pt1 | contig 47817 bp, 39 predicted proteins | sample MGYA00242938_ERZ507940 | MGnify/ENA primary metagenome ERZ507940 (study PRJEB26167, sample SAMN06115517) | human gut metagenome | host: Homo sapiens | place: China:Chongqing | collected 2014-12-03... | reverse complement strand
TCTACGGAACACAGCAGGGAAGTCATTACATGAAGACGGATTTTCCGGATGAGGGCGTGTATGTTTCGGATGGATATGCGGAAAAATACAATATAAAAACAGGAGATACCATTTGGCTGAAAGAATTTTGAAAATAGTTCCCGATAAAATTTTTCAGGAATTTCCGGGTGTAAGTGTCTTTATCGACCAAAGGATAATAACAATGGCTTTTCCCATAAGTTTCGTGTCCCACAAATCCCTTGTCCTGTAATATTCTGACAATAGTAGATACCGTGTTGTAAGCGGGCTTGGGATCGGGTAGCCTGTCGATGATCTCTTTTACGAATGCCCGGTTTAAATCCCATAACACCTGCATGATTTGTTCTTCTGCTTTGGTCAATTCTTTCATAGTGGTTTAAACTTAGATATACACAAATGTAAAACTAATAGTTTAGTTATACAACTAAATCATTAGTTATTTTAAGAAATAAATTTGACGATAGCCCGTCACACGTTTATTTTTCGGCTTGCTGCCGCGGGGCACCCTGCTTTTACGAATCGGGACAACCTGGCAGGATGCCATTGCCGGGGAAGTATTTTCTGTTTTTACGATTTATGCCTCTGTCTTAATCCTTCTGATCTTATAATGAATGGAAGTGATGAAAATATTCATCAGGGGAGAGATCAGGTTAAAGAAGCAAAAAGGCAGGTATTCAAGCGTAGGAACGCCTAATATGCGTGCTTGTGTGGCTCCGCAGGTATTCCAGGGAACCAGTACCGAGGTTACGGTCCCCGAATCCTCTAAAGCCCGGCTGAGGACTTCCGGTTTCAGCCCTCTTTGTTCATAGATTTTTTGCATCATCTTGCCGGGAATAACGATAGAAAGATATTGGTCGCAAGCGGTGATGTTGAAAAAGATACAAGTTAAAATGGTTGTTCCGACCAGGGATGTGTCGTTATAGATCATTTTTAAAAACATTTCGCTAACCCGTTTCAGAGAGCCGCTGGCTTCCATCACTCCACCGAAAGTAAGGGCGGCGATAATCAGCCATACAGTGTCGAGCATGCCTTGCATTCCTCCGGTGGATAGCAGTTCGTCCACTTCGGGAACTCCTGTCGTCAGATTCATGGTGCTGCCAGTGGATTGAATCAATAATTGGTATTTGTTCTGAAACGAGCCTTCTGCAATAAGGCGATTCAATAAGTCCGGCTGGAAAATCAATGCAAATAAAATTCCGAGTGCTATACCTGCAATCATGGCCGGGATAGGCGGTATCTTTTTGATAATAATGGCGATCAGGAAAACGGGAACCAATAGCAGCCAGGGGGTAATGCGGAAAGAGCTGCCGATTCCCTGTTTGATAAACTCGGTATCGACCACCGTGTCTCCAGTCAGGAGGAATAATCCGATCACGCCGAAAATAATCAAGGTCAGGATCAGGGTCGGGACAGTGGTATAAACCATGTAGCGGATGTGGGTGAAGAGGTCAGTCCCGGCTATGGCGGGGGCCAGATTGGTGGTGTCGGACAGAGGCGACATTTTATCGCCGAAATAAGCACCTGAAATGACGGCTCCCGCCACTAATCCCTGATGAAGTCCGAAAGCGTTGCCTACTCCGATAATCGCTACACCTACGGTTGCGACGGTGGACCAGGAACTGCCCGTGGCAAGGGATACGATGGCGCATAGAACGACCGAAGCAAGCAGAAAATAAGCCGGGTGCATGATATCTACCCCGTAATATATCATGGCGGGAATCACTCCGCTGATCATCCATGCTCCGCTTAAAGCCCCGATCAGCAGCAGAATCAGTATGGCAGGCATGGCGGAATTGATGGTATACAGGATTTTTCGCTGTATGTCGTGCCAGGTGACCCGGTTGAAGCTTGCAATTATTCCGCAGACCGATGCGGCGATAAATAAGGCAATCTGATTCGAGCCTCCCAGCGGATCGTCGAAATAGCTGACGTTGAAAAAAAGCAGAATAATGAGAACACCGACCGGGAGTAGTGCCTGAAAAAGTGTGGGGTGTTTTATGTTTGTCATGTATGGTTTTTAAAATCTTAAAGCTATTCTTTGATATACCTTAAATTGAAAAGAAAGGTTTTTGAAACGGAGCGAATAACATTGCTACGCAAAAGTATAACAAATGTCGGCCCGATACCGCCACTTGCCCGAACATTTAACGATTAGGGCTTATTTTGTTTAGAATTTATCATCTTTTAAATTCCCGATTTAAACTTTACCTTTGTACCCCGGTTTCGAGAAGATTTGATTTTTAGATTTTTACAATTATGGTTAGAAAAGATTTTGAGATAATGGCCCCTGTGGGATCGTACGAGTCGTTGCATGCTGCTTTGCAGGGAGGAGCGGATTCCGTGTATTTCGGGGTGGAGGGATTGAATATGCGTGCCCGTTCTTCGGCCAATTTTACCTTGGAGGATTTGAGGAATATCGTTTCTATCTGTAATGAAAAGGGGGTAAAAACTTATCTCACGGTCAATACGGTTATCTATAACCAGGAATTACAGAAAATGCGTGCTGTGATCGATTGTGCCGGGGAAGCGGGAGTGACTGCCGTGATTGCCTCCGACCTGTCGGCTATCCTGTACGCCCATTCGGTGGGGGTCGAGGTGCACATCAGCACACAGTGCAATGTGACCAATTATGAGGTGGTACGTTTTTATGCGCAATATGCCGATGTCGTGGTATTGGCACGGGAGGTGGAGCTCGACCAGGTGATGACCATTCACCGGCAGATCGTGGAAAACGATTTGCGGGGACCGAAAGGTGAGTTGATCCGGATCGAAATGTTTTGCCACGGTGCGCTTTGCATGGCTGTGTCCGGAAAATGTTATCTCAGCCTGCACGAGAAAAACGCGTCGGCGAACCGGGGAGCCTGTAACCAGATTTGCCGCCGTGCCTATACGGTGAAAGACCGGGATAATGAAATCGAGCTGGATATCGAGAACGAATACATTATGTCGCCGAAAGACCTTTGCACGATCGGGTTTCTGAATAAGATGATCGATGCGGGGGTACGGGTTTTTAAAATAGAGGGACGTGCCCGTTCGGCAGAATATGTGCGTACGGTGTGTGAATGTTACAATGAAGCGGTGCAGGCTTATTTGGACGGGACGTATAGCCGGGAAAAAATCGAAGCATGGAAAGAAAGATTGTCAACGGTGTTTAACCGGGGATTTTGGGACGGTTATTACCTGGGACAGCGGTTAGGCGAATGGAGCGAGGTGTACGGCTCGAAAGCTACCAAGAAAAAAGTATTGCTGGGGAAAGTCACCAATTATTTCAAAAATCTGAGTGTAGGGGAGTTTAAGCTGGAATCCGGGAGGTTGGCTGTGGGAGAAGAAATTTTAATCACCGGGACGACGACCGGAGTGATTCAAATGAAAGTACCGGAATTGAGGGTGGATTTACAGTCTGTCGAAAGTATAGAAAAAGGAACTGTTTTTTCTATGCCGACTCCTGAAAAGATACGCAGGGGAGACAAGCTATATAAGGTGGTGGATACGACTCCTGAATTGATGCAGTAAATGTCTATTTTTGTATTTTATTGATAGTCAATAAAAAGAAGTGTAATTATTGAAACTTTCGTTCGATGTTTGGCCGTAAGAGATAAGAGAACTTTACTTATTTTGATTGTAGGAGGTTATTCTTGAAAAATTGTATCTTTGTGGCGGAAAGAATGGACGTAAAATTAAAATGTATGAAGAAATTATTTTTGTATCTGCCTTTACTTTTATTAGGAACGTCTTGTATTCAGGAGGAACCTTTAAATGCAGAAGCGGATATATTGACTTGTGTCGTAAAAAATGAGCAGGGTAAAGTAGATATAAACATCAAAGGCGATGCCCTTGTGTCGAATACGCGGGTGATGGCATTGGCGCTTCCCCGTATCAATTTGAAAAAATTAGCCCCGGAATTTACAATTACTCCGGGAGCGACGATCGAGCCGGCGAGCGGTACGGTGCTCGATTTCTCACAGCCTCAGAAATATACGGTGACCTCACAGGATGGGAACTGGGAAAAAGTATATATGGTTAGCGTAGATACTTCTGAAATTACCACGAACTACCAGTTCGAGTTATACGAAACACCGAAAAAATATGAAGTGTTTTATGAGGAAGTGCCGACAGAAGCAGGAACGATCAAACAATATATCTGGGCATCCGGCAATCCCGGATTTGCTTTAACCGGAGTGGCTTCTTCTCCGAAAGAATTTCCAACGATATCCGTGGATGAAGGGTATCAGGGAAAGGGTTTAAAGTTGGTAACCAAAAGCACTGGCTTATTTGGAGAAACGGTGAAAATGCCGATAGCGGCCGGAAATCTTTTTATCGGTAGTTTTGATGTAGGGAATGCCATGAAGGAACCTTTAAAAGCCACGCTTTTCGGATTGCCGTTCGGGAAAAAGCCGGTTAAATTCAAAGGGCGTTATGTATATAAAAGAGGGGCTCCTTTTATTATCAAAAATTCGTCGGGCGATAAGCAAGAAGTTCCCGGCCGGGAAGATATCGGAGATATATATGCCGTGCTTTACGATGCGGAAAATGGCTCACTGAACGGAGAGAATGTATTGAGCAGCGACCGGATCATCGCTTTGGCAAGGGTCGATAATATGAAAGTGACTGATGCAAACACTCCGGTGAGCAGTGAGGTGTACGAAAAATTTGAAATATCTTTTGATTACGATTCTTATAGAGGGACTTGTCCTTTCGTGGAAGAAAAGTCGAAAGCTTACCGATACAATTTAGCAGTTGTATTTACGTCCAGCCGGGACGGTGCGTATTTTGCAGGGGCGCTCGGAAGTACCTTGTACGTGGACGATGTAGAAGTCATTTGTGAATAATTGAGTATGAAAAGAATGAATAAATTAAGAGGTGTTTGCTTATTCGTGTTTTTGGGATTGTCATCGATGACTTTTGCAGAAAATTCGGGAACATCGAGCGGGCTGATCTGGTCGGCATTGAGAGGATTGGAATACCGGGTAAAAGCAGGTTTTAACTTCGGGGGAATTTCACCGCTTCCGCTTCCCGGTGAAATTCGGGAAATCAAAAGTTTCCGTCCGGGAATGCAAATCGCCATAGAGGGAGATGTTATTAAATGGTTTAATTCGGACTGGGCTTTGCTTATGGGAATCCGTCTCGAAAATAAAGGTATGAAGACCGATGCCCGGGTAAAGAATTACCACATGGACATGATCTCGAACGATCCTGAAAATCCGGGACATTTGGTGGGAGCGTGGACAGGATATGTGAAAACCAATGTAAAAAATTCTTACCTGACCTTTCCGATTCAGGCACTTTATAAGGTGTCGAAACGTTGGGAATTGAAGGCAGGTCCCTATTTATCGTTGGTTGCTTCCCGCGATTTTTCAGGGAGTGCGTACGACGGCTATATCCGGGAAGGCGATCCTACCGGAGATAAGGCTACCGTGAGCGAAGCGACTTACGATTTTTCGAAGGATTTACGCCGCTTTCAATGGGGTGTGGATGTGGGAACGGAATGGAAAGCGTATAGGCATCTGAATGTATATGCCGACCTTACCTGGGGGTTAAACTCGATTTTTAAAAAAGGGTTTGAGAGTGTGAGTTTCGATATGTATTGTATCTATCTGAATATCGGTTTCGGTTATGTGTTTTAAGGCATAAAGCCTGTAAAGCGTTTTGCCGGGAACGATCTCCGGAAGACGTTGCTTTATTTAACGATAGAATATCGGGAGTGCCGGTTTGTTCGGGGTACTCCCGTTTTATTTTGTAAGGATTTTTTCTTTTTAGGGAAGATTCATACTTTTGTGAAACGAACGAACACCTCTGAAATGAAAAAAACAATCGCTTTCTGGATAAAGGCGTTGGCTTATGCGGCCGGTTACCTTTTCTATCCTTTTTCTTTTCTTTTTCCACGAAGCCGGGAAGTGTGGATTTTCGGCAGTTTCCGGGGAGCGTTCAATCAAAACTCCAAATATTTATTTATCTATGTTTCGGAACATGTTCCGGAAATTTGTGCGGTGTGGATCAGTTATAAGAGTGCTGTTGTCCGGGAAATCCGTTCTAAAGGATTGAAGGCATATTCGCTTTTTTCATTGCCGGGATTGTATTATGCTTTGCGGGGGAAATATTATTTTTTCAATGATTACAGTTCCGATATATGTTATTTTACTTCCGGGGGGACGGTGAAAGTAAATCTTTGGCATGGCGTGGGACTGAAAAAAATAGAATTTTGCATAGAGAACGGGCCGCTTGCCGACCGTTATGTGCGTAAGACTTTTCGGGAAAGATATTTTTATCCTTTTGTGTATCAGCGTCCCGATTATTTTTTATCGTCCACAGATTTCCAGTCTGTGAAGTTTGCCCGGGCTTTCCGTATTCCTTTGGAGAAATGCCTGAATCTGGGTTATCCCCGGAACGATGTTTTGTTGTGGGAAGAAAAACAGAGGCAAAATTTTATCGACCGGTACGAACCTCGGGTTACCCGGGAATTGATCGACCGGATTCGCGGGTATAAGAAAATATATCTTTATATGCCGACCTGGCGCGATTCCCAGAAAGAGTTGTTTTCTGCCCATCTGGATGTGGAAAAACTGAACGGTTTTATGCAGGAAACGGATAGCTTATTCCTTTTTAAGCCGCATCCCATTATGAAAATCGCTCCGGACGTTTTCGGGCAAAGTTCTCATCTGATGTTGCTGGACTCTCATGTGGATATTTATACCCTTTTGCCCTATACCCAGGTACTTATTACGGATTATTCTTCCATTCTGTACGACTATTTATTGATGGAGGATAAAGATGTTATCCTGTATCTGTACGATTACAAGACATATGTCCGGGAAAGGGATTTTAATTATCCTTTTTTAGAGAATGTGGCCGGCTCGGTGGTGTATGATTTCGAGGCTTTGTTGCAGGTGATGAAAAGCGGAGATTATGACCGGAGCAATTATGTCTCGATTAACGAACGTTTTTGGGGAGATTACCGGGGAGATGCGGCAGCCGCTATTGTGAAAAGGCTTAGCCTATATAAATGAAATAAGAATTATGGCAGGATTGGTTAATCTTTTGAAAACGAAAGGATTTTCATATTGTTACAAGCAGATGAAAAGCAGGTTTTGGCTGAACGACAAGCAGGTGCTGAATTTTGCCAATATGCTCGGGTTATACGATTATTTACAGAAATACAGCTACGTGCTGGAGCAGCCTTTGAAGCCTGCCGGAAAGCCTAATCCTTTTCCGGATAAAGTATGGGTATGCTGGTTGCAGGGGATGGAACAGGCTCCTGCAGTCGTGAAAAAATGCGTAGAAACCATTTACAGGTATGCAGGCGGGGAAGACCGGGTGATTGTGTTGAGCGAGCAAAATATGTCGGATTACATTCAAATGCCTGCCGATTTGTTGGAAAAATGGAAGAAGGGAATTATTTCCAATACTCATTTTTCCGATCTGTTACGGCTGGCTCTTTTGGTGGAATATGGCGGGGTTTGGATCGATTCCACCAGTTACCTTACAGAAGACCTGCCCGACGATGTGGTGGAGGCGGATTTGTTTTGCTTTAAAGCGGGACCGATCGCTAAAATCATTGCCTCGAACTGGTTTTTCGCAGCAAAGCCCCACCATGAAGTATTGGAGAAAACCCGGAATCTTTTATACGAATATTGGAGAAAAGAGAATAAGTTGGTGGCATACAGCATTTTTCACCCTTTCTTCACGATGGCGGTAGAATCGACCCCGGCCTGCCGGGAAGCCTGGCAGCGGGTGCCTTCGTTCAACGATATGAATGCCAAAGTGCTGTCGGACGAATTATTTACGCCATATTCGCCTGAAAGATGGAAGCAAATCTGCCGTTTTTCTTTCGTGCATAAGTTATCCTATAAATACGGCGAGGAGGAATACCGGAAACCGGGTACTTTTTATGCTATGTTGCTTCAGGATAAGCTGAAAAACGTTTGGACCTGGCGATGAGGCCGGGAGAGAAAACTAAAATTCAATGATAGACTTTCCCGCCTCTCCCGCATAATCCGTGATAAACACCTAAGAATAAAACCTTTAATTTAGAAATTTTGTGATCTTCAAAAAGGATTATTTTGATAGTCCTGTAAAATAGGGTATAAGTGTAGAATTTCCTTTTAGGCCCGCAGGCAGCTAAAAGTTGTTCAGGGTATTGCCTGTAAACCAGAAACCAGTTCCTGACAATATAATAAGTTCTCAAAGCCGAATAGTTAATGGTGACGATACCCCACCGATTCACTTTTTTATAGCCTAATTGGTGATTCAATACGATGGGTGAAACCTGAACAATCCGGTAATGTTTGTTCCGTATCCTGAAACAATATTCCGAATCGACCAGATCGATAAATAACTCTTCCGAGAAAAAGCCACAGGTCTGAAGGACACTTGTTTTAACGATAGAGCCGGAAGTCATGGTAATTTCTTTGTCGAGGAGCTCTGCCGATTTGATATTTTTATAGGCTGGCGTCCATAATCCGATATCGTCCCGGTCGTTTTGACTGACAATTTCGAGGTATTTCGGGAAATCGCCCGGTGAAAACGAGCTATCCTAGTCCATTGTCAGAACGTATTCGTAACCGTGCCCGATGGCCCATTGTGCAATCGTATTGAGGTCTTTGGCAATACCTTCGTTGTCTCCTGTGGTGCGTATGATAATTTTTTCCTGCCCTTTAAAGAAATCCGCAACCCGGCTTTTTTCTTTCGGGGTATTTTCCCAGATAAACAGAAAATCGAGCTGTTCGAGATAGGTTGAAATATTGGCTTGTAATTTTTTTAAGTCAGGGAAATAGGTGGTTACAACTCCAATGATATTCATAGCATGAAGAAATAATAGAGAAATACGGTTAATGTTGTTTACAATGTCTTCGTTCTGTGATTCCGGTCGGCTTTTCTTTTTAAAAACCGGAGATTGAGCAGCAGAAAGCACAATTTCGTCACCCGGTATTTCCTTAGCTGCTTGAAATTCCGGAGGGAAAAGAAATTTCTGAGAGCCTGTTGCAAAACGGAATTATTCCTGATCTTCGATAATTCTGCAAATGCCTGTTTCACGCTTTTATGCCGCAGTTCATTGCGGAACGCAGAATACAGAGTAAGTAAAACTCCATCGGAATACGGCAAAGATTCCCGTTCCGATATTCCGTGGTTTTCCAGAAAACGATGCACGAACAACAGGTAATTGATGACCAGACTGACCGAGCGGAATGTATAGTTGCTTCCGGCGCTTCCCTTGTGGTAAATGTGATAATAGAAAGCCTCCGGCACAACGGTAATTTTCCGGGCATGATAATAGGCTCCGATCAGGAAGACCCGGTCTTCGAACGTGATTTTCCGGTTGTCCGGGAAAATAAGATGGTGATCGGAGAGGAATTGCCTTCTATAAATCTGATTCCAGATCAGCCCGTTGGATGTAATCGCTCTTCTATTCTTTTTATAACGGGGACCACTGATCAAATAAGAGAACGAATGTTGCAGAAAATGCGGATCGTCTGCCGGAAAGCCGAAGAACGAACATTCTTTTTCGGATTTCCCGTAAAAATCGCTTACGACGATGTCTGCATCGGTTTCTTTTGCCTTTGCGTACATTTTCTCGAACATATCCAATTCGGAATAATCGTCGTGGTCAGAAAAGCTGATGTATTCGCCGGAGGCTTTTTTTAAGCCTTCGTTCCGGCTCAAGCCGATATGGAGATTGTGTGGATTGCGTACGATTACGATACGCTCGTCCCGGCCGGCATATTCTTCGGCTATCCGGTCGCTGCCGTCGGTAGGGCAATCCAATATCAGAATAATCTCTATTTCTTTTAGAGTCTGGTGGATTAATGTGTCCAGCCTTTTCTTGAAAAAAGCTCCGGCATTGTAAACCGGGACAATAACGCTTATCTTGGGATGAGGCATAACGGCTCTGAAATTTAAAGGATCATTTTAGATGTTTGGTTACCAGACCTTTGCTGACATACCAACGGAATACGATCAAGCGCCATCCTTTCCGGAAACGGAGGGTGAGCCAATAACCGAAACACATCGCCCAGCTTACGCCCCATTTCAGAACTTCCCGGAAAAGGCTTTTAAGATAGGCTGTGGAAGAAATGTCTTTGGAACGAATCCTTTCGCTATATCCTATTCCTATTGCCTGACGGCGGAAATGGTTGAACGACAGGCGTTTGTCGGGGATAACATGCTGCACGACGGCATCCGGGACATAATATACTTTTTCTCCTGCTGCTATGATTTTCAGAAAGAGGTCTTTTTCTTCCGCTCCTTCCAGCTTATCGCCCCGCCGTCCTAACTTGACATTGAAGTTTCCATAAGCCTGTATCGTTTTTCTTCGGAAAGCCATGTTCGCCCCGATCGGAAATTTCTTTTTGAACAGACAAACCCGATCGCCTAAATCGATCACAGACATGAGCGACATCAATATATCGGGCAACCAGTCCGGGCGCTTGCTCTCGAACAGAGGATATATCCTGCCACCTGCTGCTGCTGCATCCGGAGTGGATTCGAGAAAACGGATCAGGTTTTGGAGATAGTCAGGAGCGGCGAAAGCATCGTCGTCGATAAAAACCAGAATATCGCTTTGCGCTTCATCGATCCCTCTGTTCCGGGCGAAAGAAAGTCCTTGCCGGGATTCGGTCATATACCTGAAATTCAATTCCGGATGTGTATCCTGAAATTCCCGGCATACTTCGGGAGTGCCGTCCCCGCTGTTGTTATCGATAAGCAATATCTCAAAGTCCTGACAAGGCACCGACTGGGCGGCCAAGGCCGCGAGGGTACGGGGAAGATAGGCAACCCGGTTATAAGTGCAGATAATGACAGAAACTTTAGGGTTCATATAGGTAACGCTTTGGATTGGCAAAGGTATCATAATGACAGTAATTTGCCAAATTAATGTTGGAGGTTGAGCTATTATTTCTAATTTTGTATGCAGTACGGCGGATGCCGGAATAATTTAATTGATCCTATCGCATGAATGTTGCAGTCATTTTGGCTGGGGGGGTGGGGAACCGCCTGGATAAAAGTCATCCCAAGCAGTTTTTTAAAGTAGCCGGGAAAACGGTGATCGAGCATACGGTGAATGTATTTGAAAAAAACCGGCTGATCGACGAAATAGCTATTGTTATCAATCCCAATTATCAGGTGACGATAGAAGATTTGGTTTTATCGAATCGCTGGAAAAAAGTCCGGAAGATATTGAAGGGTGGGGCAGAACGGTATCACTCCAGCATGGCGGCCGTGAATGCGTATGCCGGGACGGGGGATATAAACCTGATTTTTCACGATGCTGTCCGGCCTTTGATCTCCGACCGGATTATTGACGATACCGTGGCGGCGTTAGATAAGTATAATGCTGTGGACGTGGCGATTCCCGCTGTGGATACGATTATTTCTACCGAGGGGGATTTTATCGATGCGATCCCGGAACGCAGCAAGCTGAGGAGAGGACAAACTCCGCAGGGTTTTAAGCTGGAGACGATCAAAAGAGCTTATGAAAAGGCTTTACAGGACCCGGCATTCAAATCTACGGACGATTGCGGGGTGGTTCTGAAATATTTGCCGGAAGAAAAAATATATGTGGTGAAAGGAGAAGAGGTAAATATGAAGCTCACCTATAAGGAAGATTCTTATTTGTTGGATAAGCTGTTTCAGTTGCGTTCTTTTGCTTTGGCCGGGCAAGACATTCCGTTCGGGCAATTAAAAGAAAAAGTTTTGGTGGTCTTTGGGGGAAGTTATGGGATTGGCGCCGAAATCGCCCGTATTGCCGAAAAGCATGGAGCGAAAGTGTATTGTTTTTCCCGTTCGCTGAATGGGGTGGACATTTCTTCTGCCGGGCAAGTGAGGAACAGCCTGGAAAAAGTAGCTGCCGAAGCGGGACGGATCGATTTTGTGGTGAATACGGCAGCCATATTACAAAAAGAGCCGTTGAACAGTATGGATTATCAGGCTGTCCGGAAAATGGTGGAAGTGAATTATCTGGGCATGGTGAATGTAGCGATGGAAAGTTTTCCCTATCTGGAAAAATCACGGGGACAATTATTGTTTTATACGTCCAGTTCCTACACCAGAGGCAGGGCGTTTTACAGTATTTATTCTTCCACCAAAGCGGCTGTGGTTAATTTTGTACAGGCCATTGCCCAGGAATGGGAAAGTGCGGGAGTGCGGGTGAATTGTATAAATCCCGAACGCACCAAAACCCCGATGCGTATTAAGAATTTCGGTATGGAAGACGATGCCACTTTGCTAAAAGCCGAGGAGGTAGCCGGGGAATCGATAAAAACGCTATTGTCCGATTTTACCGGGCAGGTGGTGGACGTAAAGCTTGCCAAATAGATCATGAACGGCTTTTAGCCGCACAGAATAAAGCGAACGCCGCAGATCAGGGGAATTGCCCCGGCGATCTGCGGCGTTCGTGTTTTTTGAAAATCTTTTACTCTTTCCGGGTATTCCGTGGTTTCATGAATCCACCGCCGTATAGCACGATAAATGCAACGAACAGTATAATCAAAAGGCTCGAAGCCACCTGTGATATTCTGGCACTGGTATAATAAGAATCCGGGATATATTTGAAGGTCACCGTATGTTCACCTTCGGGTAATACCATTCCCCGCAGGATGTAATCCACTCTGAAATGATCTGCTTTTTGCCCGTCGATATAGGCTTTCCAGCCCACCGGATAATATACTTCGCTGAACACAGCCAGTTGAGGCCGGCTGGCGGTGTATTTATATTCCAACTGATTGGGAGCATAAGACAGCAATTGAATGGAAGCCGTAGAATCGGCGATGAATTGCCGGTCGTTCAACAGTCCTGCAAATCTTTTATCGATAACCGCCGTTTTAGCCGGATCGATGCTGTTCAAAGCGAGAATCTCTTCGTCCGGTGAATTCACGAACTTATAATCGGTAACGAACCAAGCATTCCCTAATGCCGATTGGTTTAAAAGAGGCATCCCGTTGGGATTGATGACGATATACTTTGCATTCAGCATATTGAGCGCTCCTAATTGCGCCAAGGTCGAGTCGATGCTTTCAAGGGAGTTGCTTTGTTGCAGGGATTTGATCAATTGCTGCATTTCCGGCAGGATATGGTAGTCGATCATTTCCTGGTAGCGTTGCAATTTGGCTGCGCTATACCCACCGATCGTTTTGTGGAAATAACTGATTACCGCATCGTTGAACGTGTTTACCGTCAGGTCGAGCACCCTGTAATTCGGGTCTTTGTCTTTGAGGATTTCCGTATCTACCGGGCGTGGTTTGAATTGACGGTTGTATTCTTTGGAAGTCACGAAATGGCTATCGTTCAGGTAACGCTTATCGATCGTCCACATATCGGCGAGCACGAGCACGCCTAAAATGAGAACTGTATATTTGAATTTTATCCGTTTCACAAAACCTAACCACAATGTTCCGGCAGCCAGCAAAATATAAACGAGAGAGCGGATGGCATCGGCTTGTAACATCGATTTCCGGTCGGCAGGCAAAGTCCTTTGAAGCCATTCCGGGAACTGTGCGTCGGCAGGAGAGGTGAAGCTACCTGCCAAAGAGGGGATAATGGCAAATAAAGCACAGAAGCCTGCTGTAATTCCTAAGGCGATTTTCATCCCTTTTATAACCTGTTTTTTCTCGATTTTATCCCGTAAGATCAGACTGACGGTGTAGAATCCTAACAAAGGAACGGTTAATTGCAGAATGGTAATGATCGTCGAAGGCGCCCTGAACTTATTGTAAAGGGGAACATATTCCAAAAAGATATTGGAAAACCAAACGAAGTGCCTTCCCCAGGCCAATAAAATGGCGAGCAGGGATATACTGGCAATCCACCATTTCAGCTGTCCTTTTATCAGAATCAGGCCCAGCACGAAAAAGAACACGGAGATTGCGCCCAGATACATCGGGCCGGAAGTGAAAGGTTGCGGCCCCCAATAGGTAGGCATTTGTTTTATCATTTGCTCGGCTTCGGCTGCAGAGCCCGCTTGTTTCAGGAATTGATAGGTCTCCGATTTTTTCCCTAACGGGGTTCCTGAGGCTCCTCCGTTAAAATTCGGGATCAACAGGTTCGCGGTTTCTTCAATGCCATAGCTCCACGAAAGGGCATAATCGTTCGAGAGGCCGGAGGTGCCTACCTCTTTTCCTTTGCTGCTCAATTCCGATCCGCCGCGCATGGTGTATTTGGAATATTCCATGTTCGGCCAGAGGTTATTGATATTGCAGGCAAAGCCTAAGCCGGCTCCGATCAGGACAATTACAGAGGTTTTGATGAAACGGGGCATCAGTTTTTGCTTGAAAGCTACGACCGCTTCCGAGATCACGTAGAACAATACCAGAAAGCCTAAATAGAACGTGATCTGGGGATGCCGGGTGAGAATTTCGAGTGACATGGTGATCCCTAAAAATACCGCTCCAGGGATGGGTTTATAGCGATAGGCATAGACGACACTCGCCAAAACCCAGGGCATGTAGGATATGGCCGCCATTTTGTTATTATGTCCTGCCTGTATGATAATGAAGTTATAGGCGCAAAAAGTGAACGCTATCGCCCCGACGATAGCTACCCATCTATCGACTTTAAAACATAACAGCAGTAAATAAAAACCGATCATGGATACGATGTACCAGGCTGCAGGATTTTTAAAAATGTAAAATAACTGGTTGATGTGAGTGGTATAATTCCCGGGGTAATGAATGGAAATCATATTGGAGGGCATACCGCTAAACATCGAGCCTGTCCAGAGAGGTTCTCCTCCGGTGGTTTCCCTGAATTTAAAAATTTCCTGCGCAGAGGCTCTCCACGAAGTGATGTCGTGTTGGTTCAGCTCTTTGCCTTCGAACATTTGCGGGAAATAAGTGTATCCCAAAACAATAAAGATACCTATTGCGATCAGGTAAGGATAAATGTTTTTGAAATTTATTTTTTTCATGCTGTCGGTTTATTAATGTTGCAAAAGTAAATTAAATAAATGACTTATAACAATTTGAATATTGCAAATTCAGAATGAGCCTTAAAAAATAAAGAGGAAGATTTTAAAATCTTCCTCTTTACCGACTTATTGCGTAATTATTGTAATCAATAGAATTTATACCGGGTGTCTTTTATCTCGCCATTCTTCATGATTGCCTGAATAGCTTGATAATTTGCGCGATACAGGTTCGATTGTGCCAAGCCCTGTTTGGTGGCCTGAATCATTTCCGGAGTGACTTCTTCCTGTGTACGGTTGTTTACCATAACGATGAACACTCCCTGGTTTCCTTCGATCGGTTCGGATATTTTACCTTGTTCGGTTACGCTTGCAGCAGCGATTACGCGGGGTTCGATACCTGCACCGGGGATCTGGAATGAATTGAATGAGATTTCAGAAGCCTCTTTTACTTCTAAGCCTGCTTTCTGTGCAATAGACAATAAACTTTCGCTACCGCTTTTCGCTGTTTCCAGTTCTTTTTTCAGGATATCGGCTTTCTTTTTCTGAACGAGTATTCTTTTAATGTTGGAAGCTACGCTATTGATCGGAGCGATACCTTCTTCTGCAATTTCCGTAAGAACAGCAACCGTATATTTGTTACCGTTTTCAAAGATTTCAGTTCCATCGGAAGTTAAAACCACTTTTCCGGGATTTTCCGACAAGTAAATCTGGCGCACCATTTCTCTGGCGTTATCCATTCCGGCAACCTGCCTGTCATTCTTGTTTATCGAAGCAATGCGTTTGGTGAGTGCGGCTTCGTTTACTTTCTTGTCGAAATCTTCTAAAGTCTTTACACCTGTTGCAAATGAACGGGCATCGTTGTAGATTTTATTCGTTGTTTTAGTCGAAGGCAGAACTTCTTTTTCTACAGTAGCGATCTGTACTTTTGCTGTCGGTTTCGACATATCGGTTACCTGCAATACATGAATGCCGAATTGTGTGGTAACCACTTTAATGTCGTTTTTCTTCGAGAAGAAGGCGCTGTCGCTGAAAGGCTGCACCATCGTTTTTTGGTTGAACCAACCGAGGTCGCCACCATTGATGGCAGAGCCCTGGTCTTTAGAATAGGTTTTTGCCAGACCTTCAAAGTCTGCACCTTTCTTCAGCAAGCCGACTAAGCTGTCCGCTAAGGACAATGCTTTGTTATAATCGTTTTCCTGAATCAGGATATGGCGTGCACGCACGGAGTCCGGCAGCATTTTTTCTGTAGCGACACGGGTGATTTTGTAAGCGTTGTCTTCGAGATACGGCCCGAAAATTCCACTTTTACCGCTAAAAAGAAAATCGGCTAAACTGTCGTTTGTAATTTCTGCTTTTGAATAGAAATTAGGATCTGCTTTTTGATCAGAAGACAGATTCACGAATTCCAAAGGATCTACGGTTTCGGTAAATTCCGGGATCATATCGGCAACCACTTTCTCTGTTTCGCTATAGTCGTCGGCCGAAGGAACGATATCGAAATTTACATAAACGATTTTTCTGGATTCCGGTTGCTCGAAACGTTTTTGATTTTTGTTGTAGTAATCTTTGATCTCGGAAGAAGATACCGTGATGGTTGAATCGTCGATGGTGCTGTAGTTTTTAACGATATAGCTGATATCGCTGGTTGCAGCTCCGTCTCCGGCGGCTTCTTTTGCCTGTTCGTCGGTCACAAACAATGATTTTGCCAATAAATTGTTATATTTCGACATTTCGCGGAAATTCATGATTTCATCTTCCAGATTCAACCAGTAAATCTTATCCGGAGAGTTGCCGGGAGCTTCCGTGATGCTTTTGATAACCATCCGGGCACGATCCAGATCGATTTCTCCTGTCTGGGGATCGGCGAGTGCCTGACGAACGGCAGGATGAATGTTGTTACCCAGCATCAGGTCGTATAATTCTTCTCCGCTTACACTGATTCCTGTTTCTTCGTATTCCCGTTTCATCAGTTCTTCCAGCACCATCTGATTCCAGGTGTTTTCCCGGAGCATAGTTTGCTGCTCATCGGTAAGAGTCCCTGTTCTGTTTATTATTTTTTGTGTTTCCTCGTTTTTGGTCACTTCGTTTTGATAATCTATGATAGAAATACTCTTACCTCCGATTTCCCCGACTTCATTTCTATCACCGCTCATTAAGTGAGAACCCGAACTAAGAGCGTCCCCCACGATAAATGCTATAAGGGCCAGACCAATCACTATACTTACAAGTAATCCTCCACGATTTCTGATTGTTTGTAATGTTGCCATTTATATTAAATATTTAATGTTTTTTACGGTTTTTAATGTGTTTTTTTCGAGGGTACGAATATAGATAAAACCACCCTGTTCTGCAAATATTTAAGCCTAAAATTGGACTTTGCCTTTTATTCAGCTTTTTTTCTTTTCCTTTGCCGTGCTTTTCCTGGTTGTTTTTGCCGTGGCCTTTTTACCTGCAGGTTTCTTTATTCCTTCTTTTTCAATGATTTCCATGGTTTTCTCCAAAGTCAGCTCTTCGGCCTTTACCGTCTTGGGAATCTTGTAATTCGCTTTATTGTATGAGATGTAGGGGCCGAATCGTCCGTTCAGGATCTGTACCCCGTTATCGAAAGCTTTAATCAGTTTATTCCGGTCGGCTTCCCTTTTTTCATCGATACGCAGGATCGCTGTTTCCAGGGTGATCGTCCCGGGATCGTCTTCCCCTTTTTTCAGCGATACGAAGGCATTGTTATGTTTAATGTACGGTCCGAATCGTCCGATTCCGACGCTGACTTCTTTATCTTCGAATAAACCTAATTTGCGTGGAAATTTGAACAGTCCCAAAGCTTCTTCCAGCGTGATCGTTTCCATGAGCTGGCCTTTCAGTAATCCGGCATATCGGACGTTTTCCCCTTCGCCGATTTGTGCCATCGGACCGAATCGTCCGATGCGGACACTCACCGTTTCGCCTGTCGCCGGATCGGTTCCCAATACCCTCTGCCCGCTATTGCGTTCGGAGTTTTTCAAGGTCGATTCTACGTTTTCGTGAAAGGGATTGTAAAATTCACCGATCATTTTTTGCCATTCCACATCTCCCTCTGCAATATTGTCGAGAGCCTCCTCTGCCCGGGCGGTGAAATTGTAGTCCATGATATTACGGAAATGTTCAGACAGGAAGTCGGTCACTACCATACCGATGTCCGAAGGAAAAAGTTTTTTCTTTTCGGCTCCGAATATTTTTTTGGAAACTTTGATTTTAATATCGTTACCTTTTAATTCGATCTGTTCGATATTGCGTTCTGTTCCTTCCCGCGATTCCTTGATGATATATCCCCGGTTCTGAATGGTCGTGATCGTCGGGGCATAGGTGGAAGGCCGGCCGATTCCTAACGCTTCCATTTTCTTCACTAAGCTGGCTTCTGTGTAACGGGGCGGATGAAGGGTGTATTGCTCGGTGGCATGGATGACCAGCCGGTTTAGCATATCGCCTTTATTGATCGGTGGAAGCAGGCCGCTGCTGTCGTCGTCCGTTTCTTCGTCGTGCGATTCCATATACATACGCAGAAAGCCGTCGAAAATAATGACCTCGCCTGTTGCGACAAAAGGGATATTATGATTGGAAAGACTTATCGTAATGGTCGTTCTTTCCAATTCGGCATCGGTCATTTGGGAAGCCAGCGTTCTTTTATATATTAATTCGTATAATTGCTTTTCATTCCGGTCGCCTTCGATACTTTCTTTGTCCATATACGTAGGGCGAATAGCCTCGTGAGCTTCCTGTGCACCTTTGGTCTTCGTATCGAAATTACGGGGTCTGGAATATTTTTCACCTAATGTTTGGCAAATAACGGCTTTCGCACTGCGTATAGCAAGATCGGAAAGATTGACAGAGTCCGTTCGCATATAAGTGATATACCCTTGTTCATAGAGTTTTTGAGCTACGGACATGGTTTGCGATACGGAGAAACCCAATTTCCGGGATGCTTCCTGTTGCAAAGTCGAAGTTGTAAAAGGCGGTGCCGGCTTGCGAACGGCCGGTTTGGTCTCCACATTTTTAACCGTGAATGTAGCGTCTTTACAATCTTCTATATATTTTAGGGTAGTCGCTTTATCGTTGAAACGTTCCGGAGTCTCGGCTTTTAACAAGGCATGGTCGTTTTGTGTTTCAAAAGTTCCGATTACCTTATAATATTGTTGTTCTTTAAAAGCATTGATTTCCCGTTCTCTTTCTACGATCAGTTTAACGGCAACCGACTGTACGCGTCCTGCAGAAAGAGCCGGTTTTACTTTTTTCCATAGTACCGGAGAGACTTCGAATCCGACCAAACGGTCGAGAACCCGGCGTGCCTGCTGGGCATCTACTAAATGCTGATCGATATTTCTGGGATTCTGAATAGCGTTCAGGATGGCATTTTTGGTGATTTCATGGAAAACGATCCTTTTCGTGTTTTCCGGTTTTAGGTTCAACACCTCGAAAAGATGCCAGGCAATAGCTTCCCCCTCGCGGTCTTCATCGGAAGCCAGCCAAACGGTTTTTGCTTCTTTGGCAAGTGCCTTCAACTCTTTAACGACAGCTTTTTTGTCTGCCGATATTTCGTATTTAGGCTTAAAATTCTGTTCGATATCAACGCCGAGGTCCTTTTTTTCCAAATCCCGGATGTGTCCGAAGCTGGATTTGACGGTGTAACCTTTACCCAGGAATTTTTCAATGGTTTTGGCCTTTGCAGGAGACTCAACGATAACCAGATTTTCAATCATATCTCTACATTCAAAATAGCAGATACACAACCTGCCTAAGTTAAAATTTTAAATCAGGGTGCAAACCTACGGAAAAAAAGTAAAAAGAAAAAGGTAAAAAGAAAAAAGTTGGAAACCTTAAAAAGAAACCGAAAGAAGCTGAAATGTAAATATTTTCTTTTTATAGGAAAGGATTCATGAGGAAACCGGGGAAGAAAAATAATTGAAAAAGGAATTGCAAGGAGACGTTTTTCGGTGAGGAGACGATACGAAAAACACGGCTTTAAGCCGTGTTTTTTTATTCTGTCACTTCCGTGTGAGAATGTTTCGGGGGTTTCTCGGAAAAGAATTTCCGGTAAAATAAAATCAGCATCAATACGCCGATCGTGATATAAGAATCGGCTAAATTAAATACCGGACGGAAAAAGACAAAATCTTTTCCTCCCCAGATCGGAACCCAGTCCGGAAGATAGCCTTCGTAGATCGGAAAATAGAGCATATCGACTACTTTCCCGTGCAGGAATGAAGAATAGCCTCCTCCTTCGGGGAATAGCGCCGCTACTTCGTAGTTCTGCGGATTGAAGTAGAGACTGTGCTCAAAAATCATCCCGTAAAACATACTGTCTATGATATTGCCTAATGCACCGCAGAATATCAGGGCGAATGAAAACAATACACCCGTCGGGGCTTTATCCCGGATTAGTTTGAAGATATACCAGCCGATAGCACCGACGGCAATGATGCGGAATAAGCTTAAAAATGTTTTACCGATCTTTCCTTCGCCCAGTTCCATGCCAAAGGCCATACCGTTGTTTTCGATAAATAGAATCTTAAACCAATTCCCAAAGACGTTGAATTCTTCCCCGATCATCATATGGGTTTTGATCCATATTTTGACAGCTTGGTCGAGAACCAACAAGGCGATGATAAAGATCAGCAGTTTGTTCCGAATAGACATTTTATTTTTGAAATGATTTTTCTTATCCTCGATGTTTCGGCGGGCAGTCGCACATATTTTTCTGCCTTTATTGCCGGCATTTCTTTTTTATTAAATATCAGGGCCGGGAACCTCGATTGCAGAACAATCAGGATTCCTGTCCTTCTTTTGCTTCGATGCTCAGCGTTGCATGAGGAACCGCGCGCAATCTTTCTTTAGAGATCAATTTACCCGTTACCCGGCAAATACCATAGGTTTTATTCTCTATTCTTACCAATGCTCCTTCCAAATGGGCGATAAATTTAGCTTGCCTTTGTGCCAGACGTCCGGCTTCTTCTTTAGAAAGCACGGAAGCACCTTCTTCCAATACTTTAAAAGTGGGGCAGGTATCTGCTATATCATTACCGTCGCTACCTGAAATCACACCTTTCAGCAAGTCGTAGTCTCTTCTTGCTTTTTCGAGTTTCTCAAGAATCAATTCTTTAAATTCCTGTAACTCTTCGTCTGAGTATCTGGTTTTCTCTGCCATAACTAATAAGTTTTTGTCTAAGATAATAATAAATAGTAAGATTTAAAAATTCAGTATGAAAAATTGAAGATTATATTTTACTTCGATTTCCATAGTACGAACTTGTTTAAAATAGGTTGTCATACTTTAAACAATTCTCCGTATTCAGTTTACTTTTTCGATACGGAGGAACGTATGAATTTCGTCAATCTCGATGTCCTTCGCTTCCGGCGATTTCTCATCCGTCAGCTCTATGTGTTCTGCCAATACCTGACTGGCGATATAAGCGGAGAAATGTTCTACGGCTTCGTTAATCTCTTTGTGGCGGCCAATGAATAGTTTGATTTTGTCCGTTACATCGAAATTACTTTCTTTCCGTAGATTTTGAATCCGGTTGATCAGTTCCCGTGCGATTCCTTCTTCTTCCAGCTCTTTGGTCAGGTTGATATCGAGGGCGACGGTCAGTCTGCCTTCGTTAGCGACCAGCCAGCCGGGAATGTCTTCTGAAAGAATTTCCACATCTTCCAATCCTAACGTCAAAGTTTCGTCTTCTATTTTAAGATCGTATTTACCGTTCTTTTCAAATTCGAAAATATCACTTTGTTCCATTGCTCCGATCCGTGCGGAAATTTGTTTCATATACTTCCCGTATTTCGGGCCGAGAGTTTTAAAATTCGGTTTGATCTTTTTCACTAAAACTCCGGTGGTATCGGTGATATATTCAATCTCTTTTACATTGACTTCCGAAAGGATAATGTTTTTCACTGCATTTAATCGGTGTGCCATACCTTCGTTCAGGATCGGAACGATCAGCTTGCTAAGTGGCTGGCGCACTCGGAGTTGTACCTTTCTTCTCAATCCCAATACCATGGATGAAACTTGCTGGGCGAGTTGCATGCGTTCTTCCAGCTCTTTGTCGATCAGCTTCTCATCGGCTTCCGGGAATTTGGTCAAATGTACGCTTCCGGGAAAACGATGGGTTACGGCATTCAGGTCACCGAATAGTTGTTCCATATAAAAAGGAGCGATCGGTGCAGATAGAATGGCAACGGTTTCCAAGCATTTGTACAAGGTTTGGTAGGCAGAGACTTTATCCTGCGAATATTCGCCTCCCCAATATCTTTTCCGGGACAAGCGGACATACCAGTTAGACAGGTTCTCGATCACGAAATCCTGGATGGCACGTCCTGCCCGTGTCGGCTCGTATTTTTCGTATGCTTCGGTCACTTCCTGTATCAATGAATTGAGCAGAGAAAGAATCCAGCGATCTATTTCCGGACGTTGATTCATTGGAATTTCCGGTTCGGAATAACTGAAATGATCCACATTCGCATATAAGGCGAAGAATCCGTAAGTGTTGTATAAGGTTCCGAAGAATTTGCGTTTCACTTCGTCCACTCCGGAAACATCGAATTTCAGATTGTCCCAGGGCTGTGAATTGGTGATCATATACCAGCGCACGGGGTCCGAGCCGTATTCTTCGATCGTTTCGAAAGGATCGACCGCATTTCCCAGGCGTTTAGACATTTTGTTGCCTTTCGCGTCGAGGACTAAGCCGTTGGAAATGATATTTTTGAATGCAACGGAGTCGAACACCATCGTTGCAATCGCATGCAATGTAAAGAACCAGCCTCTGGTTTGATCCACTCCCTCTGCAATAAAATCGGCAGGAAAACGCAGACGCTTATCGATGTCGTCCTTGTTTTCGAACGGATAGTGCAATTGCGCGTAAGGCATCGCTCCCGAATCGAACCATACGTCGATCAAATCCTTTTCTCGGATCATCTTTTCGCCTTTGGAAGAAACCAAAACGATGTCATCTACATAAGGACGGTGGAGGTCGATCTTGTTGTAGTTCTCCTGTGAATTGTCTCCGGGGACGAAATCCTTATACGGGTTTTCTGTCATGAAGCCTGCCTGGATCGATTTTTCGATTTCCCCGATCAATTCAGCCACCGAACCGATACATTTTTTCTCTGTTCCGTCTTCGCTTACCCAGATAGGCAGGGGAGTGCCCCAATAGCGCGAACGGGATAAATTCCAATCCACCAGATTTTCCAGCCATTTCCCGAACCGTCCTTCTCCGGTGCTGGCCGGTTTCCAGTTGATTGTGCGGTTTAGCTCCAGCATCCGGTCTTTTACCGCAGTGGTTTTGATAAACCAGGAGTCCAAAGGATAATAGAGAACCGGTTTGTCCGTACGCCAGCAATGCGGATAATTGTGTTCTTGCTTTTCCACTTTGAATGCCTTGTTTTCCTTTTTCAACCGAACCGAAATATCCACATCCAGTGTCGTGTCGTCATCGGTTAAATTCGGATCGTAGGCATTTTTCACGAAGCGTCCGGCATATTCTCCGTAAAACTCTGTATTTACATTTTTTGCCAAAAAATCGGCGTCTATTTCATCCAAAACAAAGAAGCGGCCTCTTTTGTCCACCATAGGCTGTCTGTTCCCTTCTTTATCGGTCAGTAACATCGGAGCGATTCCAGCTTGTTTGGCAACCCGGTCATCGTCCGCACCGAAAGTCGGAGCGATGTGTACGATTCCCGTTCCGTCTTCTGTGGTGACATAATCCCCCGTGATTACCCGGAAAGCGTCGCCTTCCGGCTGCATCCAGGGAAGTAGTTGTTCGTAACGGATGCCTTCCAGCTCCGGGCCTGCAAATTCGGCCACCACCCGGTAAGGGATCAGTTTATCCCCTGCTTTATAATCTTCTAAAGGAATATCCTTTGCTTTCGCATTGAAATAAGCATTGAAGCGGTCTTTGGCCAGCACCACGGTTATAGGCTCGTAGGTATATTGGTTATAAGTTTTAACTACCAGATAGCCGATGTGGGGGCCGACTGCCAAAGCCGTGTTCGACGGTAAAGTCCAGGGCGTAGTCGTCCATGCGAGGAAATAAACCGAATCCGAGTCTGTAAATAACTTTTCCGATTTTTCATCGCGCACCACTTTGAACTGTGCCACACAGGTCGTGTCTTTCACATCCCGGTAACATCCCGGCTGGTTTAGTTCGTGGGTACTCAGTCCGGTACCTGCAGCCGGAGAATAAGGCTGTATGGTGTAGCCTTTATATAAAAATCCCTTTTCGTATAATTGTTTGAGCAGAAACCACAGTGTTTCAATGTACCGGTTATCGTAGGTGATGTATGGATCTTTCATATCTACCCAGTAACCCATTTTTGAAGTCAGGTCTTCCCATTCTTTGGTGAATTTCATCACATCCGACCGGCACTCTTTGTTGTATTCCGCTACGCTGATTGTTTTACCGATCGCCTCTTTGGTGATGCCAAGTTTTTTCTCTACCCCTAATTCGACGGGCAAGCCATGGGTATCCCAGCCCGCTTTACGCTCCACATAGAATCCCTGCAAAGTTTTGTAACGGCAGATTACATCTTTGAGCGTCCGTGCCATAACATGGTGAATACCGGGCATGCCGTTTGCGGAAGGAGGACCTTCGTAAAATACGAAAGAAGGGTGTCCCTCCCGGGTCTTCAAACTCATATCGAAAGTTTTGTTTTCTTCCCAGGTTTTCAGAACGTCTTTGTTCACCTGCGAAAGATTTAAACCTTTATATTCAGGGAATTTCTTGTCCATTATATTGTGATTTTGTAATTATTTCCGGTCGCATTTCAGGCTTAATAGCCATTTTTTATAAATAAGATGCAAATATATCATTTTTGATTGGAAATAATATCTATTATTTTTAATAAGCGATAAAAAAATAGGAGATATCTGTGCCTGCCGGGGGAATATAAGGCAGGAATATTTTATATGGGATTGCGGGGAGGAAAAATGGCAGGAAACGGATGGATTATATTGGATAACCCATGAGGTGTGGAGTTGAAGATTTTTGCGGGTTTAACCGGGTGTTTTTAGTGAGGGATTAAAAGCGGTTTTCTAAATTTTACCTGACTGAAAAAGCGTTTTTATAGAGATTGATACGGTTTATCGGAGTCCGGATTCCGATAAACCGTATTGTAAATTATTTATGCTTAGACCACATTCAAGAAGTTTTGCGTAAAATTTCCGATAGCGGTGTTAGGTTGTATTGGCAATATTTTCCAATTTTCCGGATACAGGTGTGGTTGTTTATTTACCGATAACAAACCTTGCTGTCAGCCGGCTACGTTGTTCCACCAGAATCGGCTTGTCTGCCGTGAGGCGTTCGATAACTTCTTCCGTATAATGACGGATCGTCAGCAGGCGGACATTTTTGTTGTACAGCACTTCGTATTCGTCTTTCAATTCATTGATAAAATTCTCGAAAATACTATCGTTATAATCGATACAGAACGAAAAGCTGATAGCGGAATTTTGCATTAAATTCAGTTTGAGCCTGTATTTTGCAAGGGCGGCGAAAATGTGGCTTAATTTCTCTTCGGCAATAAACGAGAAATCACGGGGTGAAAGGGTTAGTAACAATTGATGGTCCTTGTCGATAAAGATAGGAGGCAATTTCAATTTTTCGTCATAAGCCCGAATGACCGATCCATGACTTTCCGGTGTGAGAAATGAACGCACGAATAAGGGTATTTTCTTATTTTGTAACGGTTTTATCGTTTTAGGGTGTATTACTTTCGCCCCGCAATTCGATAGTTCGATAGCTTCTTTATAGGACAGCTTTTGTATGATTTCCGTGTTTTCATAGAATTTCGGATCGGCATTCATAATTCCCGGAACATCTTTCCAGATCGTGACATCTTCTGCGTCCAAAAGATTGGCTAATAGGGCCGCTGTATAATCCGATCCTTCCCTTCCCAAAGTCGTTGTCTGGCTGGTTGTCGTTCCGGCTATAAATCCCTGTGTGATATACATGAACGTGTCCTGAAACGTAAATGCTTTCCGGCAAAGTTGAGCGGACAGTTCCGGGTTTATATTGGCATTCCGGTAGTTCTGGTCGGTGATCAGGCATTTCCGGATGTCGATAAATTTGGCTTTACGTCCCTGCTTTTCCAGATAGGCGCTGACGATCGTTGTAGAGAGAAGCTCTCCGAAACAGATAATACGGTCGTATTCGTAATCATAGGACAATGAGGGTTCGCCCCCGATAATTTCCTGTAGATCGCTAAAAAGGGCATTGATTTTACCGTTTATTTCCTCGTCGGCCTCTGAAAACAAATTCCGTATAATATTTTGATGGAACTCTTTTATCTGATTAAAAGCAGTCTCCATGTCCCCGTTATGATGGTAGTAACTGTTGCACAATACCTCCAGTGCATTCGTCATTTTGCCCATGGCCGAAACTACGATAATCAGGTTTTCCCGACGGGTATTGATGATGCTGAATAGATTTTTAACCCCTTCTGCGTCCTTTATGGATGCTCCGCCGAATTTATATATATTCATTTCAAATAAGTTAAGATTTGTTTCGGCAGGATATTCTCCGATCTCCTGCCGAATAAAGCGAGCCGCTAAATTAGAAATTAAATTTGAATGTGGAACGTTTACCGGAAAGAGATAATTTCTTGTATTTAGGGGGCGGGATTATGTCCCCGGGTTTGATTCTTAAAAAATGATTCATTGGGAGAATTTATCGGAATATAAGAGGAAGAGGTAAGGTAAGTGACCGGAAACGGAGGGAGGAATAAATTCTTATTGTATATTTGTATGCGTTTGATAAAGCTTGTCTGATGAAAAAGTGGAATGAATATACAAAGCAGGAAAAAAGAATGCTCGTTATCGTGATTGTTTTGTTGGTTGTGGTCGTTTTAAGTTGGGGAAGGGTACATCACGATTTTCAAAAGGGAGTGAAGTATTTTTATGGGGTTTCCGCCGATACGACAGAGGTGAAGCCTTAGGGGAGGAGCCGGTGGGATATACATAAATCGGGGAAATATTGGAACTGTTTTCCGTTTGAAGCCGTATTACAAATACAATTTTTAATCTTACGGTGTAATGGAAAAGAAAACAGGAAAACAAACGGAAAATTTGCAGCTTAAAGCAGACCTGGAAGGTAATTATCTGTTGGATAAAGATAGAAAATCGTTGAAACCGGTGGGAATATTTTTTGCCCCTGCGGGAGGAAGTGTACACAAGATTGCCCGGTTGCTGAAGCAAAAATTAACGGGATATCAGCCGGAAATGTTTTGTGTAAGCGATATTGCCGCCGAGAAAATGCTGGATTACCACAATCTGATTCTGGTGTGTTCGTCGTTGGGGCGCAATACCTGGGAGAGGGAACAAAAAGATAAATGGTCGGTTTTTATCCCCCAGATGCGCAAAATCGATCTGAATAACCGCAAGGTGGCTATCGTGGGGCTGGGAGATCATGTGACCTATCCGAATAATTTTGTGGATGGCATCGGTTTTATTGCAGATGTCGTGACAGAGATAAAAGGAATATTGGTAGGACAGACTTCTACGGTGGATTATGTGTTTAATGATTCGAAGGCTCTGCGGGATGGAATGTTTGAAGGGTTGCCTTTGGATGAGGATTTCGAGCCGGAAAAAACAAACAGGCGGGTTGATGATTGGCTGGAGCAGGTGTTGCCTGAGTTTGCAAAATGATCTTTTAAAGACAAATTGCCTTTTCCCGGTTGCCGGATAGAAGGAGTTTGGCAGTTTTCTGTTATTTTTGTCCCGTTAAGAGAAATAAGGGATGAAAAATATACATTTGATTTTAACGCGGCATGGAGAAACATTGGAAAATCGCCGGCATCTGATGCAGGGGCATATTCCGGGTACTTTATCGCCGTTAGGGATACAGCAAGCTGAACAGCTTGCTGTTGCTTTGCAGGGAAGGCCGATCGATGCGATTGTATGCAGTGATTTGGCGAGAAGTTACGATACTGCAATGATCATTGCCCGTGTGCGGGGTATGGAAGTGTTTCCTACTCCCTTGTTACGGGAGATCGATTGGGGACCGCATACCGGAGGCCGGCTGGATCGTTTGGACTGGGAGCATTTACCTGCCGGATGTGAAACGTTGGAACAATTGTTTCAGCGGGCAGGGCAGTTCTTGAATTTTTTAGGCGAACGTTATCCGGGAAAACGGCTATTGGCCGTCGGGCACGGGGCTATCGACCGTGCTATCGTTGCCTGGTTATCCGGAAAGACTGCCCGGGATATGGTGAATATGCCGATCATGAAGAATACCGAATATATAGAATTTAATTTTTGATATTTCCGTTTTTCTCTCTTGTTTATTTTATTTTTGTTCATTTAGATAACAGGTATATTATGAAGCAGCTTATAGACGTCGATCATTGGAAACGGAAGGAAGAGTATTTGTTTTTTAAAAACTTTCAAAGCCCGCTGGTGGGGGTGACGGTTGCGGTGGATTGTTCAGTGGCTTGCCGGAAAGCGAAAGAAGCAGGGGTTTCTTTGGCAATGTATTATTTGCATGCTGCTTTGGTGGCGGTAAACCGGGTAGAGGAATTTCGTTACCGGGAAGAGGACGGGAAAGTTTATTTGTATGACCAGGTAGATTTGTTTACTCCGATTCTGTCGGTAGAAAAAAATTACCGTTCTGTTGCCCTTCACTATGAAGAGGATTTTCAGAAATTTTTGGAGAGAGCGGTTCCGGTGGTCGATGAAGCGAAAAGCGGAAAGGGGCAGGCTCAAGGGGATGGAGGCCGTAAAGATTTAGTATTGATCAGCGTGAATCCGTGGTATCGTTTTACCGGGATTCAGTTATCCGATCCCGTGAGCCCGCATGAAAATATCCCGATTTTTACTTTCGGCAAGATAACGCTGGAGAATGGTAAGCAAATGATGCCTGTCGCCCTGCGGGTAAATCACGGTTTTGTAGATGGGTATCATATCGGTTGTTTTTTGAATGAATTTCAGCAAATGCTCGACCGGTAATTAACGAAACAGATAGGTATGTTTAATTTTATACATAAATCGCTTGAAACAGGAAAGCACCGGCCTCATTTCGGAGGTCTGGAAATTTTAAAGTATATCGGGCCGGGTTTATTGGTAACCGTGGGGTTTATCGATCCGGGAAACTGGGCTTCTAATCTGGCGGCAGGAGCAGACTACGGGTATGCTTTGCTGTGGATGGTGTCGCTATCGACCGTTATGCTGATCATCCTGCAGCACAATGTCGCCCACTTGGGTATTGCTACCGGCTTGTGCTTGTCGGAAGCTACGATGATGTATGTCAAACCCCGTTATGCCAAAACAATGTTGTTTTCGGCTATGGGGGCATCGGTTTCTACGTCGTTGGCGGAAATTCTGGGGGGAGCGATCGCTTTGGATATGCTTTTCCATATCCCGATCCGGATAGGGGCCTTGCTGGTATTGGTGTTTGTGGTGATTATGCTGTTTACGAATACATACCGGGTGATGGAACGCTGGATTATTGCGTTTGTATCGATTATCGGGTTGTCTTTTATCTACGAGCTTTCTTTGGTGGATATCGAGTGGGGGGAAGCGGCGATGGCTTGGATTACCCCTTCTTTTCCGCAAGGCTCTATGGTTGTGATCATGAGTGTGCTGGGGGCTGTGGTAATGCCTCATAATTTGTTTCTGCATTCCGAAGTGATTCAAAGCCGGCAATGGAATTTAGAAGATGATAAGATTATCCGCAAGCAGATGCGTTATGAATTTTGGGATACTTTTCTCTCGATGATGATTGGATGGGCGATCAATAGTGCTATGATTTTGCTGGCAGCTGCCAGTTTTTTTAAGAACGGGACTTCTGTCACGGAGTTGGAACAAGCCAGTTCTTTACTGCGTCCCTTGCTGGGAAATAATGCTGCGGTGATTTTCGCAGTGGCTCTGCTGTTTGCGGGAGTTGCTTCCACGATTACTTCGGGGATGGCTGCCGGTTCTATTTTTGCCGGGATGTACAGAGAGCCTTACGATATTAAGGATAGCCATTCGCGCTGGGGTGTTCTGCTTTCACTGGTGATCGCTTTTGTGATTATTATGGTGATTTCCAATCCGTTTATGGGATTGATTTATTCGCAAATGATTCTGAGTATCCAGTTGCCGATTACTATTTTCCTACAGGTTTATCTGACCTCTTCCGAAAAAGTTATGGGGAAATATAAGAACCGTAATTCCACAAAATGGATTTTGTATATTTTAGGAGGGATTGTGACGATGCTTAATTTGATGCTGCTGATTAGCTTTATTGTATAATGGAAATTAAATCTTTGAATCATACGGGGTTCGATGAATTGTTCCGGGCAGTCGAACAGGCTTTTGCGGACTATGAGCTACAATTGAATAAAGCCGAACTTCAGACCATGTTGAAGCGGCGCGGCTTTGACCCTAAGCTTTCTTTTGCCGCATTCGACGGAGATAAAATCGTGTCGTTTACCTGCAATGGGATTGGAGATTTTTATGGGATACCGACGGCTTACGACACGGGAACCGGAACGTTGAAAGATTACCGGGGTAAAGGATTGGCTACCCGGGTGTTTGAATATTCTATCCCTTATTTAAAGGAAGCGGGTATTAAGGAATATTTGTTAGAGGTATTACAGCATAATCCGGGAGCTATCTCCGTTTATAGAAAATTAGGTTTTGAAGTGACGCGGGAGTTTTATTATTTCAGGCCGGAAAAGGTTGAAAATGAAATTAAAGCGATAGATATTCCCTATACGTTGCAGTTTATCGATATCAATAAATACGATTCGATTCCTGATTTTTGGGATTTCAGGCCTTCCTGGCAGAATAGTATCGAGTCTGTCGGCCGGACATTCGGGGACTTTATCGGTTTGGGTGTTTTTGCTGGCGACAGGCTTATCGGTTATAGTGTTTTCGAGCCTGTGTCCGGAGATGTCACCCAAATTGCAGTAGAGAAATCATATCGCCGCAAGGGTATCGGTTCACTATTATTTCAGAAGATGCTCGAATTCAATAAACACCGCTCTGTTAAAATTGTGAACACCGATATCGGGTGCGATTCGATAACCGCTTTTCTCCGGGCGAAAAATATTGAACCTACCGGTAAACAGTTCGAAATGATAAAGAAATTATAGCTGTTATGTTCCGGAGGTTCGAAATAGATCGCTTGCTTCTTCCCCTTGCGGTAGCTGTTTTTTCAATGTTTTATCTTGCCGGAATAATTTTTAGGTGTAAGCCTCTCATTTATTTTAGGTTTTGTTTTTTACTTCTTATTTTTTACCTTATCTTTGCGGCTCCTATCGGGTATAGGAAAGTATTAATTTATAAATTAAAAAAAGAATGTCAACTAAAATCAGATTAGCGAGACACGGGCGCAAAGGAAGCCCATTTTATCATGTAGTGATAGCAGATAGTAGAGCACCACGTGATGGTAAGTACATTGAAAAAGTCGGAACTTATAATCCGAATACAAATCCGGCTACTATCGATCTCAATTTTGACAGAGCTTTATATTGGTTACAGTGTGGCGCACAGCCTACCGATACCGCTAAGAGAATCTTGTCTTACAAAGGTGTGATGTTGAAAAAACATTTACTGGAAGGCGTAAAGAAAGGTGCATTCGATGCTGCAGCTGCCGAGGCTAAGTTCGAAGCCTGGATGAAGGAAAAAGACGCTAAAGTACAGGCAAAAATTACGAAACTGGCTCAGGAAGGTGACGCTGCCGCTAAGGCACGTTTGGAAGCAGAAGCTAAAGTACGCGCTGCTAAAGAAGAGATCGTTGCCAAGAAAAAAGCAGAACTTGAAGCTGCTGCCGCAGCTAAAAAAGCTGAAGAAGAAGCTGCCGCCGCTCCTGCTGTTGCAGAAGAAGAAGTGGCTACTGAACCTGCCGCTGAAACAGAAGCTCCTGCTGCTGAATAATTTGCTATGATTACCAGAGAGGATTGCGTAAAAATAGGTGAGGTGACGAAAACTCATAACCTGCAGGGTGAAGTGGTGGTTACTACCGATAGCGATCTTCTGGAAAAATATGCTGATGAACCGGTCTTCATCCAAATGGATGGAGCTCCGGTTCCTTTTTTTATTGCCGACGAGGGGCTGACGGTGAGAAACCATACCTCGTATATTGTAAAGTTTGATTTTGTCGATAATCTTGAGCAGGCGGAGCGTTTGACGGGATGTGAGGTGTTGCTGGAAAAAGCTTTGCTGGACGAAGAAGATGTCGAGGCCTTCGATTATGACATTTCCGAATTGAGCGGTTTTGTTGTAGAGGATGAAGTGTCGGGGGAGAGCGGTATCGTAACCGAAGTGGCCAATTATTCCGGTAATGTGGTGCTGACCCTGCAAATTTTGGGCAAAGAAATTTTGTTGCCTCTTTCTGAAAGATATGTCAGGGAGGTCAGTTTCGAGAATAGCAAATTGCTGGTGAATATTCCTTCCGAATTGGCAGAACTAAATTGATCCTTTCCTTTGTTTTATTTTTCCTTTTCGCTGTAATTGCTTTTGGGAACAAGTATTTCAGGTATGAATATTTCATTGAAAAAAATCTGTTAAATTATTTGTTTGTTTCAGAATGCTGTTTATGCAAAACTTCATTTTGGAAAACTTTTCGCATGTTAGTAACTTTTTATATTGCTTATTATTAGTGTGTTGCATTGGATTGGTGGTAAACAATCATAAAAAAACGATTAAAAAAGTTTTCCCATCATATTCTTTTTTGTCTATATTTGTATCATCCTATTACAGAAAAACAGATATAAAAATAGTTAACTATGAATGACCAAATGACCGCTAAACAGGAAACTTATACTCAGGAAGAGGCTTTCCAAAGTTCTTTGAAGTATTTTAAAGGTGATGAGCTTGCTGCCAGGGTATGGGTCAATAAGTATGCTTTGAAAGATTCTTTTGGGAATATTTTCGAGAAAAATCCCGACGATATGCATCGTCGTTTGGCGCGTGAAATTGCCAGGATAGAAAAGAATTATCCCAATCCTTTGAGCGAAGATACTATTTTTGAAGTATTACAGGATTTTAAATATATCGTACCTCAGGGAGGGCCTATGACGGGGATTGGTAATGAGTTTCAGATTGCTTCTTTATCTAATTGCTTTGTGATCGGTCATGAAGGTCCTTCGGATTCTTACGGTGGTGTGATGAAGATAGACCAGGAACAGGTGCAGCTGATGAAACGCCGGGGAGGAGTGGGACACGATTTATCCCATATTCGTCCGAAAGGGTCGCCTGTTAAAAATTCGGCACTGACTTCTACCGGGATTGTCCCTTTTATGGAAAGATATTCCAATTCGACCCGTGAGGTTGCACAGGACGGACGACGGGGAGCCTTGATGCTGAGCGTATCGATCAATCATCCCGATTCCGAAAGCTTTATCGATGCGAAAATGACCGAAGGAAAAGTGACGGGAGCTAATGTGTCGGTGAAAATCGACGATGAATTTATGCGGGCGGTAATTGATGAGCGTGAATATATGCAGACATATCCGGTGTATTCCGATACCCCTAAATATACACGTAAGGTCGATGCAAAACAGTTGTGGAATAAGATTGTGCATAACGCCTGGAAATCGGCCGAGCCGGGAATCCTTTTTTGGGATACTATTATCCGGGAGAGTGTTCCCGATTGCTATGCAGATAAAGGTTACCGTACCGTTTCAACGAATCCTTGCGGTGAAATTCCTTTATGTCCTTATGATTCCTGCCGTTTATTAGCAATCAATTTGTATTCATACGTACAGAATCCTTTTACGAAGGGAGCATTTTTCGATTTCCCTTTGTTTAAGAAGCATATAGCTATTGCACAGCGTATTATGGATGATATTATCGATCTCGAATTGGAGAAGATCGATACGATTTTAGCTAAAATTCACGCAGATCCGGAAGACGAGGAAGTGAAGGGAGTAGAAATCCGGTTGTGGGAAAAGATTAAGACGAAAGCCCGTGAAGGCCGTCGTACGGGGGTTGGAATTACTGCGGAAGGAGATATGCTGGCTGCTTTGGGGTTACGTTACGGAAGTGACGACGCGATCGATTTTGCCGTAGATATTCAAAAAACATTGGCGGTCGAGGCTTACCGGGCTTCTGTTTACCTGGCGAAAGACCGGGGTAGTTTCAAAATTTACGATGCAAGACGGGAAGCCGCTAATCCGTTCATTATGCGTTTGCGTGAGGCGGATGCTGAAATGTATAACGATATGGCGAAGTATGGCCGCCGTAATATAGCTTGCCTGACAATTGCCCCTACAGGAACAACCAGTTTGATGACTCAAACCACTTCTGGAATTGAACCTGTTTTTTTACCTGTTTATAAGCGGAGAAGAAAGGTAAACCCGAACGATCAGAATGTGCGGATCGATTTTGTGGATGAATCCGGCGACAGTTATGAGGAGTTTATCGTTTTCCATCATAAGTTTGCCGAATGGATGAAAATTAACGGATACGATACCGACCGCTATTACACCGACCAGGAAATCGATGAGCTGGTGGCTCAATCGCCTTATTATAAAGCTACCTCCAATGATATCGATTGGCTGGCCAAAGTGCGAATGCAGGGGCAGGTGCAAAAATGGGTGGACCATTCTATCAGTGTGACGGTGAATCTGCCTTCCGATGTTTCTGAAGAGCTGGTAGGTAAATTATATATCGAGGCCTGGAAAAGCGGTTGTAAGGGATGTACGGTTTATCGTGACGGATCGCGTGCCGGGGTTTTGGTTTCCAATAAGGATAAGAAGCAGCAGGGCACTACCAGCGAAATGCCGGCCAAACGTCCGAAGGAATTGGATGCAGAAATCGTGCGTTTCCAAAACAATAAAGAGAAATGGATCGCTTTCATCGGTCTATATGAAGGGCGTCCGTATGAGATCTTTACCGGTATCGCCGACGACGAAGAAGGGATTATGCTTCCGAAAGCCGTTACGGAAGGGAAGATTGTGAAACATTACGATGAGGATGGAAATTCCCGCTACGACTTTCAGTTTTGTAATAAACGGGGTTTCAAGACGACGGTGGAAGGACTTTCTTATAAATTCGACAAGGAGTATTGGAACTATGCCAAGCTGATTTCAGGGGTGCTGCGTCACGGAATGCCTGTGCATCAGGCTGTAGAGTTGGTTTCTTCTATGGAGTTCGACAATGAGAATATCAATACATGGAAAAACGGGGTTGAACGGGCGTTGAAGAAATACATTCCGAACGGGACGGAAGCGGCCGGAGAAAAATGTGAAAATTGTGGTTCTCCGGTGGTGTATCAGGAAGGTTGTCTGATTTGTAAGACCTGCGGAACTTCAAAATGCGGATAAATTCAAAATCCCGGACATTCAGTCCGGGATTTTTTATGATGTGGCTTTTCTTTTAACTTTTATCGTTTCTATCCGGTGTGCTTGTAATTTATTTGTTATATTTTTGTAAGCATAAAAACCGGACATATAAAAATGCAGGTACATTACGGAATAACAGATATACATATTGTCAATCCCGTGGTTACAATGGGAAGTTTTGACGGAGTGCATAAAGGGCATGTGCAAGTGATCGAAAACTTAAAGCGGGTGGCGGCAAAGCTAGGAGGAGAATCGGTGATTATCAGTTTCGAGCCACATCCACGGGAGGTGCTTTATCCTTTGGAAAAGCGTCCTGGTATCCTGACGACTTTAGAGGAAAAGATCGGGATATTGAAGGCTCATGGCGTAGAGCATTTGATTATACTCCCTTTTACGGAGGAGTTGGCCAATCTCAGCTATTCGGATTTTGTGAAGCATATTTTGGTGGATAAGTTGGGCATAAAAGGGCTGGTTGTGGGGTATGACCATCGGTTCGGTAAAAACCGAGAGGGAAGTTTCGAAGTGTTGAAAGCTATGGCCGGACAATATCGTTTTTACCTGGAGCAGGAGGAAGCATACGAAGAAAACCAGGTCAATATCAGTTCCACGAAGATCCGTACGGCTTTAGAATTGGGTAATGTCGCTTTAGTTCGGGAATATTTAGGATACGATTATCCGATCAGTGGTAAAGTGGTGCATGGGGATAAGATTGGAAGAGATATTGGATTTCCGACAGCAAACCTGCAGTTGGAAGATGAGCGTAAACTATTGCCTGCTTCGGGAGTGTATGCTGTCCGGGTGTCGGTGGACGGGGGGGGATATGACGGCATGTTAAACATTGGCGTGCGACCTACTGTAAGCCGTTCGGGAATTATCCGGCTCGAAGTGAATATATTTGATTTTCAGGCAGAAATTTATGGGAAGATGGTTTCTGTGTTTTTACTTTCCAGAGTGCGGGGAGAACGAAAATTTAACGATATCGGCGAATTGAAATCCCAATTAGAAGCAGATAGGCAGTGGGTTTTAGAATATTTAGCCGGCTATAAAGAGGGAAATTGAAGTTTCTTTTACTTTCAACTAAATTTTTAGTTGATTTCTTTCAACTTTTAGTTTTCTTTTCATAGTTTTGAATGTTTTAAAATTTGGAACTATGAAAAAATGTTTGCTTCTTTTATTCGTGATAGCAGTTTATGCTCTGTTATGGTGCTGTACAGACCAGGAGTCTGCCGTACGTGTCGAAAAGCATAATGGTGAATACCTTTATGTGTGCGATTATTTCAAGTTGAAAGACGATACCTTGTCTGTAAAGCTTAGCGATTTAATTAAATCGATAGAGGTGATTAAATTGGATACTGCTTCCAATGCGATGATCGGTAGTACAGGGGCGCTCTGTTCCGATCATTATTTGTTATTGAGACCTAATTGGCAAGATGTTTTTAAGTTATTCGACCGGAAAGGAAACTATTTGTGTGATGTCGGTGGATATGGTAGAGGGCCGGGAGAATATATGCGTGTGCATGATGCGCAGCTGGACGAGGCAAATGGACGGATTTATATTCTACCTTTCCAAACCCGTCAGTTACTCATGTATAATTTGCAGGGAGAATATATTAAGTCGATACCTTTAGCCGGATTTTTACCTATGGGTAAGCTGAAAGCAGAAGGTGATAAAATAAGCCTGCTTACCTTACCATTCGTTAAACATGCCCGGGATTCTGTGACCTTGATCGCTTTTCAGCAGGATTTAGACGGTAACTTACTCGATAGCGTGTCGGCATTGCCTTATGCGATCAAGACGGAATATGCCGATTGGATAAATTTTGACCGAAAATTCCCTTCTTTCCATATTTATCAATGGGATGGTGTGCAAGACTCCCTGTATCATTATGTGCCGGGGAAAAATCGATTGATCCCTAAATTTACCGTAGATTATAAAGGGGTGAAAAGTATTCCTTTGCATGAGTACCATGAATTCGGCGATTATTTTTGGTTTACCACTTATAAATTGGTACAGCGGGAAGACGGAAAATATACCAATCAGCGGGACAGGCGTATTCTAGTGAATAAAAAGAATTTGAAGGCCGGGCTTTTGAAAATCGAGAATGATTTGCTGGGGGGAGAACTTATGGGATGGAATTTTAGTGATGGGTATTATACGGAAAATTTGAGTCCAGTGGCTTTGAGGGATAGGTTGGAGAAATTCAGTAAAGAGAAAGGATTAAGCAAAGAAATCCGAAAAAGGGTGGACCATCTTTTAGCTACGATACAGGAAGATGATAATAATTACGTTATTATCGGTGAGATGAAATGAAGGCGATCATAGCCGGAGGATATCAGAGTACTGATACGTTGTTTGTAAAAAAGGGGCAAAGGCTTTGCCGGGTCTAAAGGAAGGTGTGGTTTTAAGGAAATAATTAATATTCTGTGTATCAGTCAACTGAAAAACATGTATATAAAACTATTATTTTTAGTTTGTTTTTCTTTGGAACTTATTTCCTTTTTTCTACTTTTGTTGAAATCAAATAATGAAGATTATGAAAAAAGTGTTTTATTGTGTTGCACTGTGTGGTATGTTACTATATGGTTGCGGAGCAGAAAAGCCTGTAAGGATAGAGAATGTGAACGGCGAGGATCTCTATGTTTGCGATTATTTTAAAACCAGTGATTCGACTGTGACTGTAAATTTAAGTGATTTGGTAAAATCGCTCGAAGTGGTAAAGTTGGATAGCGATACGGCTGCGACAGTCGGGAGAGGGGGTGTGCATTTTTCCGATAACTATATGCTGATTCAGGCAGGTTATCAGCAGCCCGTCAAGATGTTCGACCGGCAAGGAAATTATTTACGGAATATCGGTAAGGTAGGACGTGGACCGGGAGAATATCTCTCTTTATACGATATACAGTTGGATGAAAAAAATAACCGTATTTTTTTCATGCCGTGGCAAACCCGTTACTTGTATGAATACAATATGGAAGGAGAATTTGTAAAACCGATCCGGATGGTCGGTGGTGCCCCTAAAGCCAAATTCACTGTGGAAGGAAATCGGCTTACTGTGCTGGCTCTTCCGTTCAAGGGATTGAAATGGGTGGCGTTTCAACAAACTTTAGATGGGGAGTTATTGGATAGCGTGCCGGTAGGGCATTTTGAAATTAACGAACGGAATCCGTACAATAATGAGTTATTCGGCAGTCGTGATAATCATTATGTTCATATTTTTAGGAGTATGGGAAAGATTCAGGATACTTTGTATCATTATGTACCGGGCAAGAATGGTTTTATCCCGAAATTTACCGTTGATTTCGGAACAATGGAACCTCCTATTCATCAATACCGGGAATTCGGTGATTATTTCTTTTTTGAGACGAATGTCACTAAACCTACGGGAGAGAATACATTTACGTATGTAACGGAAAAAAGCATATTAGTCAATAAGAAAACCCGGGATGCTACGCGTTTTAAAATTGTAAACGATTTGCTGGGAGGATATGAAACCAATGTATGGTGTTTTTCAGACGGTTACTATATAGAAAATCTTAGTCCCGATAGATTGAAGGATAAATTGGAGAAAGTGATAGAAAAAGGCGGTTTGGACAAGGCTATGGAGAAAAAAATTACCGATCTGGTGAACAGCATCGACGAGAATGACAATAATTATGTGATTTACGGACAGTTAAAATAGTTGTTTTTTCCCGGAAAAATTCTATTTATCCTGCTATCCGGTTTGATGGATTACGATGCTAGGGAAATTCCCGGAACAAAAAGATATACAGCTTTTCGTTCCGGGAATTTTGAATATAATAGATCGGTTTAGTTTAGAACCGGTATTGTACCATAGCATTGATACGGCTGGCATTACCATAGTCTTTGTTAAAATCGTTACGGCGTCCGAATACATATTCGATACCTGTCGTTCCGTATTCAGTGAAATCCCATAGTAAGTTTACCCCGGCATATTGGGCATATTTATAGGAAGTGCCTCCCAGTGTTCCTTTACTTTCCAAGCGGGCGTAACTATAAATTAAGGAAGAGGATAGTTTGGAAGTCCAGTTTTGTTCGAATGCACCGAATGCACCCCAGGCTCCCGGAGCTTTCAGTTTTCCGTTATGGTTGGGATTGGGAACCAGATCATAACCGATTCCGGAGATATCTTGTATGTAGTTGGCTATCCCTTTACCATACACTCCTTGGAACATGAAGCTGGTTTTCTTACAAAGATTGATGTTTCCACTCATCATAACACCCCATCCGGTCATGTTTCTGTCTTTATCACTTTCCGTATCTTTATAAGATATATTTCTCAAGATTCCGCCTGCTTGCAGGTGACTGCCGTTTTTCGTCATATATCTTACGTTTAATGGAATATCGGGTACTTTTTGCCGGATGTCTTTGGTAAAATCGCCTGTGGAATAAGATGCTTTTGCATATTCCAAAGCCAAAGCAGCCTGCCAGTGGTCGTTGAATTTTTGAGTATAACGGATCATCGGTTGCCGGATTTCGATACCGCTGCTCGGTCCTTCTTCATCGATCGTTGTCGGGACGGCGCTCATATCTCCGAAAGTGCTCCAGGTTTGTCCAAGAGTAAAACCCCGGAATTGTACGAATGCCTGTCTTAGTAAAGGAGCTCCCTGATCTCCTTCGAACTCCATTTCGATGTAGGAAACCAAACGGCCTACATCGGTGTTACCGACCAGTTTGAAGAATAATCTGGATTGTCCTACTGTCATTCCATAGCTGGCTCCGGGCTGGTGGCCTTTCAGGGCGATACTGGAAGTGGTGAAATAGTTGTAGTCCTGAACACCGTTGAAATCATATACTCCGGTCAGTTGTACATATCCTCCGACACCGAAAATGAAATTTTTGCTGTCATCGAAAAAGATGAAACGGGGAGAAGCGGGATCGTTGAAGGCTAACGGAAAGGCTTCTTTCATCATCGTGTAAAAATTGTGTGTATCCCTTTCCTGTGAAACGGATATTACATTTACTTTTTGTGCTTTTGCTTCGCAGCTATAGCTAAGAGTAAAAGCTGAAAGCAGCATGAACACAAGTCCTTTTTTCATAGTTTTACTTATTAGGTTTAATAATTAATCAATAATAGTAAAACTATATACGGTTATAAAAGCGGAAAAGGTAAGGCTGAAAATGAAAATATTATTTTAAATGCCTAAAAACCAGAAAGAAAGTTTAACTTAAAGGGAGGTGATGAAGTAAAAAACAGAGAACGCTGCCTTTTCCGGGCAGCGTTCTTATCAGGAGGCTTTTATATTTAAAGCTGTTTGAGCAGATTGCCTAAATCGCATTTTTCTTTTAATATACCGAATAATCGATCGATAGCTACACGTTCCTGTTGCATCGTGTCGCGGTGGCGGATGGTGACAGCATTGTCTTCCAGCGTTTGGTGGTCGATGGTGATGCAGAAAGGCGTACCGATCGCATCCTGACGGCGATAGCGTTTGCCGATGGAATCTTTTTCATCGTACTGGCAATTGAAATCGTATTTCAGCAGATTCATAATTTCCTGTGCTTTTTCGGGCAGACCGTCTTTTTTTACTAAAGGCATTACCGCCAGTTTCACCGGAGCTAAAGCCGCAGGGAGGCGCAGAACAATGCGCGAATCCTGTTTGCCGTCTTTGCTGAGGTCTTCTTCGCAGTAGGCTGCCGATATAATTTGCAGGAACATCCGATCGACTCCGATCGAAGTTTCGATAACGTAAGGCACATAGGATTCGTTCAATTCGGTGTCGAAATATTGTATTTTCTTGCCGGAGAATTTTTGATGTTGCGAGAGGTCGAAATCCGTACGGGAATGAATGCCTTCCACTTCCTTGAATCCGAACGGGAACCGGTATTCGATATCGGTGGCGGCATTGGCATAGTGCGCCAGCTTTTCGTGATCGTGGAAGCGATAGTTTTCCGCCCCGAAGCCTAATAATTGATGCCATTTCATCCGGGTTTCTTTCCATTTTTTGAACCATTCCAGTTCTGAACCGGGACGTACGAAAAATTGCATTTCCATTTGTTCGAATTCGCGCATGCGGAAGATGAATTGACGGGCGACGATTTCGTTGCGGAAGGCTTTCCCAATCTGTGCAATGCCAAAAGGAATCTTCATCCGTCCGGTTTTCTGTACGTTCAGGAAATTGACGAAAATGCCCTGTGCCGTTTCGGGACGCAGGTATATTTTGCTCGCTCCTTCAGCCGTAGAGCCCATTTCGGTAGCGAACATGAGGTTGAATTGGCGTACTTCCGTCCAGTTGCAAGTGCCTGAGATCGGGCATACGATATTATAGTCGATAATAATCTGGCGTACCTCGGTAAGATCGTTGTCGTTTAAAGCTTTCGACATCCGTTCGTGAAGCTGATTTCGTTTTTCGATATTGGCAACCACTTGCGGATTGGTCTGGCGGAACAATTCTTCGTTAAAACTTTCTCCGAATTTTTTGCGTGCCTTTTCCACTTCTTTCCCGATCTTCTCGTCGTATTTTGCGATCTGGTCTTCGATCAGGACATCGGCACGATATCTTTTTTTAGAATCTTTATTATCGATCAACGGGTCGTTGAATGCATCTACGTGCCCTGAGGCTTTCCAGATCGTAGGGTGCATAAAAATGGCTGAATCGATCCCCACGATATTTTCGTGAAGCCGTACCATCGATTCCCACCAGTATCTCTTGATATTGTTTTTCAGTTCCACTCCATACTGCCCGTAATCATACACAGCTCCTAATCCGTCGTATATATCCGATGACGGAAATACATACCCATATTCTTTACAATGGGCAACTAATTTCTTGAATACATCTTCCTGTGCCATAATATATGTGTTATTTGAGTTGCAAAAGTAGTCATAAAGTTTAAAAGTTTATAGGTTTCCTGTTTATAATGTTACCCCCTTGACAAGTAACCTGTTCTTATAAACAATTCACTATAAACTTTTAAACTTCCGGTTTGATTTCCGGCAGGCGATTATTCTTCGTGTCCGATTTCTTTGATAGCCTGAGTTACATTAATGGCGTAGTCGCCGATCTTTTCGCATTCGGAGAAGATGTCGTTATATAAGATCCCTGTAGGATAATCGTAGCGTTTTTCTTCGATGGCGATTAAATGCTCTTGTTTCAGGATGGTACGGTAATCGTTGATGGCCTTTTCCAATTCGTAAGCTTTTTTGGCGTTTACCTCTTTGTATTCCATAGAGAGATTGACACCCATGACATGCAGGGTTTCGTCGATCAGGGAGAACATGTGTTTCAGTTTATTGGTCAGCTCTTCCGAGAAAACGACGTTTTGGTCGTTCCGGCGGGCGATCGCTTTCGTGACGTTCAGGGAGGAATCGGCAATACTTTCAATTTCCGAAACGATCTTAAACATAGCCCGGATTCGTTGGGAGTTTTCTGTGGAAAGCTTCGATTCGGAAACTTTGGTCAGGTAATTGGCGATCTCGATTTCGACCTTATCGCTTTCGTCTTCCATTTTTACCAGATTATCGAATTGTTTCGGAAAATCTTTCGTCGACATTTCAAGGCATTCCGTTACTTTGTGAAACATATCCTTGGTATTTTTAGCATATAGGGATATTTCTTGTTTAGCCTGGAATAGGGAAGCGTCCGGGGTTGAAAGTAATCCGATTTTGATATGTTTTAGCGTGAATGCGTCTTCATTCTTTTCTTTGATAGGAATGAGTTTAGTTACAATCTTTGCGATGAGTTTAACAAACCAAATTAATATCAGCACATTGGCTACATTGAACATGGTGTGGAACAGGGATAATGCCATAGGTACCGATCCGATGTTGCTGACCGGATTTCCGATTCCCAGAAATACGCTTAAATGTTCGATCCAACCTAAGAATATCGGAAAAATGGATAGTACCCATATAACTCCGAAAACATTGAAGACAAGGTGAGCGAGAGCGGCCCGTTTGGCTGCGGTGTTGGCGACCATGGCGGCCAGGTTCGCCGTAACGGTCGTTCCGATGTTTTCACCCAAAACCATGGAGGCAGCGATCTCGAAACTGATCCAGCCGTTTGCACACATGACTAATGTCAGTGCCATTGTCGCGGACGAGGACTGGATTAAAATGGTTAAAGCGGTACCGATGAGCATAAACAGGATATAGGAGATATAGCCCATGTCGGTGTATTCTTTCAGGAAAGTAAGGATTTCCGGATTTTCGTCTAAGTTAGGCATCGCATCTTTTAAGAACTCCAACCCGATGAATAGGAGGGCAAAGCCGATGATGAGTTCTCCCCAGCTTTTCCGGGAACGTTTATTGGAAAATAACAGGGGAAGACACAGGCCGATTAGTGGCAATGAAACTTCCGCCATGCTTATTTTGAAACCTAAAATAGATATCAACCAGGCTGTTACGGTTGTTCCCACGTTGGCACCCATGATAACGCCGATGGATTCGATCAGGCTTAACAATCCCGCATTAACGAAACTAACCACCATAACTGTAGTTGCAGAGCTACTTTGTATGATGGTTGTTATCAGAAGTCCGGTAATTACTCCTTTTACCCGGTTTGAAGTCATTGCTGCCAAAATATGTCGCATTTTGGCTCCCGCTACTTTTTGTAAGGCTTCACTCATCAGTTTCATACCGTAGAGGAAAACACCTAAAGAACCGATAAGCTTAAGAAAATCGAAAATTCCGTACTCCATTTTAATTTTTTTTAAGACTTGATTATTTTGCGGGTGTAAAAATAGAAAACTGAAAGTATAATACAAAAAAAAAGTTATTCATTATTAGTTTATGGTGGCAGAATTAGTTATAAATTCCCATAACTAAGAAGCAAAGTATAAGACGATTTTTTCCCGTTCGGGGGATGAAAATGCTTTTTACGTTTTTTAATTTTTGGAAAAACAGTTGGATAAAATAAGTTTAATAATTATAATTTACCTGAAAGTTCGTCGTAAACAATTTTGGAAATCCGGGCTATGATTTGAGAATTTGTTTCATCGTTCTCGTAAGAATTGCTGATCAGCACGGCTATGGTGTACTGCTTACCGTTGGGCAGGCGGACAAAAGCAAGGTCGTTGTCCGCAATTTTTATTCCTTCGCTTGTCCTCGGTGAATTCCCGGTTTTATCGCCGACGATCACTGTCGGAGGCAATAAGGCCCTGATCTTTTTTAATCCGGTAGTGGTGTTGATCATGGTTTCTTCAAGAAACTCATAGTATTTATCCGAAAACAATTCTTTTTTCAGAAACAGGTCGAGTAATTGGGCGATGGCTAAAGGCGTTGCTTGGTTTTGGAAAACATATTCGCTTTTTTCGTGCAGCTCTTGCTCGGTGTGTTTGATAGATATGTCTTTGATTTTCAGTTTTTTGATAAATCGATTCACTTTTTGGGGACTACCGATATACCTGAATAAAATATCACAGGCATTGTTATCGCTCAATGCTATAGTATATTTTAATAACTCGCCTACGGTTAGATCGATGCCTCCCTGTGGGTATTTGTCCCGCAGAGGACTGTAGGTGTCGGGTAACAGGTCGGTCTGGCTTACAGTTATCTTTGTATTTAAAGGTAAGTTGTTTTTGTCTAAATGGTTTAAGACAGCTAAAGCCAGGGGGAATTTATAGACACTTAGTAATGGATAACGGTTTTGACCGTTTACCGTGGCGATTTCCCGCCCTTCCATAAGGACGCTGACACCGACGGTCGCTTTTTTGTCGCTAAGAAAATTTTTTATTTTTTGTTCCAGTTGATTTTCTGCAAAAGATAGATTTGTTCCGCATAAGAGAATGAACAGGGCAATGAATCGGTACATATAACAGTGTTTAAGTTTGCCCAAAGATAAAAATAATACGACTGTGCTTTGCAAGCGGAAATAAAAAAAGGTTGTCCGAAAAGAACAACCTTTTTTATAATGAAGGATAGGATTATTACATCATTCCCGGCATACCTCCGCCCATGCCGGCAGGCATTGCCGGAGCGTCGTCTTTTTTCTCCTCAACCAGCACGCATTCGGTGGTCAGGAACATGCCTGCGATCGAAGCGGCATTTTCAAGAGCGACACGGGCTACTTTCTTCGGATCGATTACTCCGGCTTTCTTCAGATCTTCGTAAACGTTCAGACGGGCATTGTAACCGAAGTCGCCTTTGCCTTCACGCACGTTGTTTACAACTACTGCACCTTCTACGCCTGCATTGAAAGCAATCTGGCGTAACGGTTCTTCGATCGCACGTTTTACGATTTCGATACCGGTGGTTTCGTCGTCGGTTTCACCTTTCAGGTTATCTAAGGCAGCCTGTGCGCGGATGTAAGCGACACCGCCACCGGCAACAATACCTTCTTCAATGGCAGCACGGGTTGCACTCAATGCATCATCTACACGGTCTTTCTTTTCTTTCATTTCGATTTCGGAAGCTGCACCTACGTAGAGTACGGCTACTCCACCTGCTAATTTAGCCAAACGTTCCTGCAGTTTTTCTTTGTCGTAATCGGAAGTCGAGTTTTCGATTAATTTCTTGATCTGATTTACCCGTTCTGCGATAGCTTGTTTTTCGCCAGCACCGTTCACAACAGTGGTGTTTTCTTTATCTACGGTTACTTTTTCAGCACGTCCCAGCATGTCGATTGTGGCACCTTCCAGTTTCAGGCCTTTTTCTTCAGAGATCACAACACCTCCGGTTAAAACAGCCAGGTCTTCCAGCATTTCTTTACGACGGTCGCCGAATCCCGGTGCTTTTACGGCTGCAATTTTCAATGAGCCTCTCAGACGGTTTACCACTAAGGTTGCCAAAGCTTCGCTTTCGACATCTTCCGCTACGATTAATAGGGCGCGTCCCGACTGTGCTACCGGTTCAAGGATCGGAAGCAATTCTTTCATCGTGCTGACTTTCTTATCGTAGAGCAGGATATAAGGATTTTCAAATTCAACCTGCATTTTTTCGGTGTCGGTCACGAAATAAGGAGAGATATATCCCCGGTCGAACTGCATACCTTCAACAATTTTCACTTCGGTTTCCGTGCCTTTGGCTTCTTCTACGGTGATCACCCCTTCTTTTTTCACTTTTTCCATCGCTTCTGCGATCAGGTTACCGATGGTTTCGTCGCCGTTAGCAGAGATACGCCCAACCTGACGAATTTTGTCATAGTTGTCGCCTACTTCTTCTTTTTGAGCTTCCAGACTTTTTACGACAGCAGCGACAGCTTTGTCGATACCTCTTTTCAGTTCCATCGGGTTAGCTCCGGCCGTTACGTTTTTCAAACCTACGCTAATGATAGATTGAGCCAGGATGGTAGCGGTTGTCGTTCCGTCTCCGGCGTCGTCACCGGTTTTGGAGGCGACTTCTTTCACCATTTGCGCTCCGATGTTTGCATACGGATCGGAAAGTTCGATTTCTTTAGCTACCGAAACCCCGTCCTTGGTGATATGCGGAGCACCGAATTTCTTTTCGATCACTACGTTGCGACCTTTCGGTCCGAGGGTTACTTTTACAGCGTCGGCCAGTTCATCTACGCCTTTTTTCAGCAGGTCGCGAGCTTCGATATTGAATTTTATTTCTTTTGCCATGATTTGTTTCTTTATGATTTGTTTCTTTAGTGAAATTCTTTTCTCACGTTTCTTTTCTTCCCAACCCCAATGATTACAGGATAACAAGAATGTCGTTTTGGTTCATAACCAAATATTTTTTATCATCGATGTGAATTTCCGTACCGGAATATTTACCAAATAAAACTGTATCTCCGGTCTTTACTTCCATCGGTTCGTCGGATTTCCCTTTTCCGGTGGCAATAATGATGCCTTTTTGTGGTTTTTCTTTGGCAGAATCGGGAATGATGATTCCGCTTGCAGTTTTTTCTTCTGCTTCAACAGGCTCAACAATAACTTTGTTAAGTACGGTCTTCAGTGTCATGATTTAAAAGTTTTAAAGTTTATAATGTATTTTGTATTTTTTCACCTTGTTGCAACGACAGCAGCGGTCGATTACGGCGTTACAACCTTTATGAGGTTATCATTTTTTGTGCCAAAATCGGGATTTTATGTCCTATGAGTAAATAATGAAAACGTAAGTAATTGAAAATTAGTTATGAATTATACAAAATATAACATTTCCCCCATAAAAAAGGACATGTCAGGAAAGCAAAAAAAATGTCAGTATGACTGACATACTGACATTTTTTATAGTTTGAAATCTTATTCTCGTTATTGAGCAGGCGTTTCGGGTGTTTCGGTCGTTACCGGAACATCGTTTACAGCCGGAGCTGTAGTCGGGAATGAAGGGATAGCCTGTTCGGTCGGAGCAGTTTGAATTTGATTTTGAATGGCAGATTGTTTTCCGGCCATTTCTCCGCGCGGAATGAATAAAGCAGCCAATACGCACAATACCATCATGCCGCCTGCCAGAGTCCAGGTTGCTTTTTCCAAAAAGTCGGTTGTTTTTCTCACACCCATAATCTGGTTGGACGATGAAAATGACGATGCTAAACCACCACCTTTTGAATTTTGGACTAATACGATCAATATCAATAAGATACAAATAATAAATATTAAAATCGAAACTGCTGTATACATGATTGTACTTTAATTATTTAATGTTCTCTTTTATTTTTTCAATTCGGTTTGCAAAGTAAACACTTTTTTCTGGATATTTCAAACTTAATTT
>ENA-UEQO01000444-UEQO01000444.1-human-gut-metagenome-genome-assembly--contig:-NODE-444-length-48242-cov-12.245220_pt1 | contig 48242 bp, 37 predicted proteins | sample MGYA00242938_ERZ507940 | MGnify/ENA primary metagenome ERZ507940 (study PRJEB26167, sample SAMN06115517) | human gut metagenome | host: Homo sapiens | place: China:Chongqing | collected 2014-12-03... | reverse complement strand
TCAAGGAAAAATGACGCGGCGCACCGCAAAAAGGCCCGCTGTCCGGGTGCGTTGGGAGTTTTCAGATACACCCTAAGGGAAGCTGTTTTGGGCGCGGCTAAAACAGATCCAGCATGGCGTCCAGATAGATGGCCTCGCGCACGTGCAGCTGATGCTCCGGCTTTGTCAGATAGTAGAGCAGAAATTCCAGAAGTATGGCGCTGCCGAGGCCGCGGCCTTCGAGCTTGAAATTGGTGAAGCCCATGGGCAGATAGACTGTCCGGATGTCCTGCGCGCTGATAAAGCCGAGGTTTTCCATGGCGCGGGAAAACCGGTAGCCGTCCGCTGCGCCGGGAGCGGTGCAGCGGTGCGGAGCGTCCTCGCCGAGCGTTTTCCGGCTGACGGCCTCGTAGCAGGCTTTGCGGTCTTTGCAGCCGAACCAGCAGCATTCGTTGCACAGAAATTCTGTCTTGTCCTTCAGCGACTGCGGCAGTGTGCGCAGCTGTTCAAAGGCCCTGTTCAGCCGGAAATCCGGCACGACGAAGCGGAACGCTTCGCGCTCCAGCTCCTTCCGGAGCTGGGGAAAGCCGGTCAGCACCTTTGTCGTAGAAGAGACAAAGTAGAATCGCGGATAGGCAGTGCGCAGATAGTCCAGCAGCAGGTCGGAATGGACGATCACGCCGTTCTGCGGCCCGCCGGGTTCCGAGAACAGGCGGCAGAGCGCATTGCAGGCTGGATCGGACAGATGGGCCTCCGTCAGAAGGGAATTGCTGAACGTCAGCCGGGCGGAAAGGCCGTATTCCTGCGTCAGCGCCAGAACCGCGCGCGGGTCCTGCTTGCCGCAGCCCACGCGTCCGCCGCCCCAAATGCAGCCCTCCGGCGCGCCATAAATCGAGGCGATCTCGCACCAATCATAAAAATATTCCCGGTGCGCCCGGTAGAGCGGCAGAAAGACGCGGTAAAACTCATAAAATTCAAACAGGCCGGGCAGATGCAGCTGCGCACGTTTCGGTTCGGTCATGTGGTTGTCCTCTGATACGAAGCCCCGGGTTCCAGACGGAAACCGGGGCATTGTGTGTGATGGGGCAGGGGAGATTAGGCCTCTTCCTCTTCCTTCTTTGCGTCTTCGATGATCTTGGCCTGGTTCATCTGCGGGACTTCCTCGTAGCGGACGAACTTGAGCGTGTAGCTACCGCGGCCCTGGCTCATGGCGCGCAGGTCGATGGAATAGGTGGTCATTTCGCCGATGGGGACTTCCGCCTCAACGATCTGATAGCCGGGATTCTCGGGATCGGGGTTCATGCCCATGACGCGGCCGCGGCGCTTGTTGAGGTCGCCGATGACGTCGCCCATGTTGTTGTCGGGGATGAGGACCTTGAGTTCGCCGATCGGCTCGAGCAGGGTCGGGCCAGCGGTGGGCAGACCTTCCTTGTAGGCGATGCCGGCAGCGGTCTGGAACGCCATATCGGAGGAGTCGACGGGATGGTAGGAGCCGAAGTACAGCGTGGACTTCAGGAACACGACCGGATAACCGGCCAGAACGCCCTTGCCGACGCAGTTGCGCAGGCCCTTTTCAACGGACGGGATGAAGTTCTTCGGCACGCAGCCGCCGACCGTCTCATCCGCGAAGATCATCTCTTCGGACTCGGACTGCGGCTCGAAGCGGATGTAAACATCGCCGAACTGGCCGTGACCGCCGGACTGCTTCTTGTGACGGCCGTGGATCTCGACCTTCTTCTTGATCGTCTCGCGGTACGCGATCTTGGCGGGCTTGAGAACAGCCTCGACCTTATACTTGCTCTGGAGCTTTGCCATGAGGACGGACAGCTGCATATCGCCGACGCCCGCAATGATGAGCTCCTTGGTCTCGGGATCGTTGCCGTAGGTGAAGGACTCGTCCTCTTCTTTCAGCTTGACAAGGCCGTTGGCGATCTTGTCTTCGGTGCCCTTGACCTTGGCGTAGACAGCCATCTTGTACATCGGCTCGTCGTAGGTCATGCCCTTGATGCGAACGGTCTTGCCCGGCAGGCCGAGGGTGTCGCCGGTCTTGACGGAGGCAAGCTTCGTGAAGACGCCGATGTCGCCGCAGCAGACCTTGGAAGTCTTGGTGTTGTCCTTGCCCTTCGGGAAGAACATATTGCCGAGCTTTTCAGAATCGCCGGTGCGGACGTTGGTGACGGTGAGGGTGTCCTCCATGTCGCCGGAGATAACCTTGAAGTAGGAGTTCTTGCCGTACTGGTCAGCCAGCGTGTTGAAAACGAACGCCATCGGGCTGCCGTTCGGGTCGAGCTTGAACTCGGACTCGCCGCCCTCGTCGTCGACCTTGGTCATGGGCTTGCCCTCGAGGGGGTTCGGCGCATACTTGACGATGTTGGCCATCAGGTTGGTGGTGCCGAGGCCGGTGTAGGCGCAGCCGCAGAAAACGGGGGTCACGCTGCGGTCCCGGATACCGGCCTTGATGCCGGTCTGAAGCTCTTCAGCGGTAAACGGCTCTTCCATGAAGAACTTCTCCATGAGGGCCTCGTCAGTCTCCGCGACCTGCTCGTTGAGCTCGGCCATGTATTCTTCGATCCTGTCGTTGGCGTCTGCGGGCAGAGTGATCTCCTTGCCGTTTGCGTCATAGGCCTTCTTCTCAATCAGGTCGACCAGGCCGACAGCCGTTTCGCCCTGCATGATGGGGAAGGTGAACGGAATGACGGAAGCGCCGAACATTTCGCGCAGGGAATCGAGAACGTTGAAGAAGTTGGCGTGCTCCTCGTCGAGCTTGGAGACGTAGAACATGGCGGGAAGACCGGCCTTGGCGAGATACTTCCAGCCCTTTTCGGTGCCGACGCCGATGCCGCTCTTGGCGGTCAGGCAGATGAGACCCGCGTCAACCACGCGCAGGGACTGCACGATCTGACCGGCAAAGTCAAAATAGCCCGGATTGTCGATCACGTTGAGCTTGCACTTGTTATATTCAACGGGAATGACGGAAGAAGAAATGGAATACTGTCTCTTCTTCTCTTCATCGTCAAAGTCAGAAACAGTGGTGCCATCAGCACGCTTGCCCAGACGGGTGATCGCCTTGGTGGTGAACAGCATACTCTCGCACAGAGCGGATTTGCCGTCGCCGCCGTGGCCAAGCAGGCAGATGTTGCGAATGTCATTGGCAGTATAGCCCATAGTAAAAATTACTCCTTTCTCCAGACGGGGCGCAAGACGGCGCGCTCCGTCCCTCGGCAGTTCTCATTTCGCCGACTCTTAAATTCCATTATATACGAATCCTCATAGGATTGCAATTAGAATCTTGTCAAATCCCATGAAAATCTGCGATTTTTCACGCGCGGCTATGCGCGGCCCGCCAAAAGTCCGGCCAGAAGCCCCGGAAGGAGCCACAAAGCCGTGTACAAAAACAGGTTCCAGCACGACGCGGCGAGGTCTGCGCCGAGGAATGTCAGCACAAACATCAGCCCCGCGCCGAGGATGCTTCCCACAAGGGCAATGCAGATGCACAAAATCGCCGTGCTCCGCAGTCCCCGCGCCGCGACAACGCTCCCGGCGAAGCTTGCAAAGCTGCTGCGGGCCATGAGCGCGCCCTGCGTTCCGCTGCGTACAGTCTCCGGCTCGGAAAGGGCCGCGCGCTCCTCCACGATGGGGAATTCAATGTGCTCGGGCGGGATCTTGTAGCGCTGCTTTAAAAACTGCGGCGTGATCATAAAATCGCGCGTGGCCAGCACCGGCACGAGCGCGCCTGCGCGCAGAACGGAGGCAAGACCGGCCCGGACGGATTCCGCCGGAGCGTAGTTGAGGGCGAAGACGGCGGTAAGCTCGCCGTTGACGGACAGATAGACCGCCTGCTTCAGCCGCGTCCCCTCCGGCACGCGCACACGCATGAGCTTCATGAACGCGATGGAGCCCATGAGCACGACGTCGCCCCGGATCGTCGCGCCGAGGCCGCCGCTTTCGTACCGGCGGAAGCTGTCGACGGTATAGCGCCTGCCGTTCTGGTCGTGCATCATCTGCTCGAACAGCGGGACAAGACCGCTGCCCGCCGTCTGTACGACGGCGTTGGCATAGCCGATGACCATGGGCGCGGGGCGGCTGCCGTAGAGCTTCATGCCGCCCTGCGTTACGTTCTGCGGCGGGAACAGGTCGGCGTCCTCAATGATCAGTCCGGCCTCACCGGACAAGATCCGTGCGCCCTGCCAGCCAGCGACGGCTGCGCCGACGCGGTACAGCTTTTTCGCAAACGTGGAAAACGGTTTGGCGTAGGCAATGAGCACGCCTGCGGGGAAGCCCGCCAGCAGCATGGCTGTCCACGACCAGAGAAAGCTCTTTCCGCCGCGCATCGCGGTCAGAATGGACAGCACGAGCGTCACCGCCGTCATGACAGGGGCATAGACGCGCATGATGCGGCTGCCCGCGTCCGGCATTTCCAGCTGGATGGCGAACTGCGCCGCGTCGCCCGGCGCACGGAAGATGCAGTCGTAGCCGTGCCACGCCTTTTCCTCCCGCACGGCGGCGACAGGCTCTTCCATGTTGCCTGCCGCGCGCAGCGACCTGCGCCGCGCCTCATATAATAAGCTCCGGCCCCAGAGGGCAAGCAGCAGCAGGACCGACGCGACCGTGCAGAACGGCGTTCTGCCCTGCATGACAGCAAAAAAAGCATCGACGATCACGACACAGAGCACCACAAACAGCATACTGGTCTGATCGAACCGCAGACGCAGCGCCTGCATTACGCCGGACAGGCAGATATCATAGCTCAGAAGCGCCTGCGCAAGCAGAAGCCCCAGCATGATCGCGGAAAACACGCGAGAATAGCCGCTGAAATCCCCGATCACAGAGGATGCCGACAGAACCAGCAGCAGAATCGACGCCAGACACGTCAGTACGCTCAGCAGCAGCCGCAGCCGGACGCTGGAGGCGGCGGAATAGAACTGGTACGCGGCCTCCAGGGAAGAAAAGACGTGCTCAGGCTGCTCAGCAGCACGCTTTTTGCGGGCCTCCTTCTTCTGGAAGCGTTCGAGCTGACGGCGACGCTTCTCGGCCTGCCGCCTTTCCCGGCGCTCGGCACGGGCGCGTTCACGCGCTTCTCTGGGGTCAGCTGCGGCTGGCTCTGGATCCGGTTCGCCCTGATAGGTCCAGACGGCGGGGCGCTCCGGCTCAGACTCTGTCTTTGTGTGGACGGGCGCAAAGCGGATGGTGTCGGCAGGCTCCTCGTCCTCCTCGGACGCAGGAGCATCGGGCGCACGTCCGGCTGGCGAAGCAAGCCGGACAGTCTCGCCGGGCTCTGCGGCCTGTTCCTCGCGCTTCGTCCAGCCGCCGAACTCGTTCATGATCTCCTCAAGCGAGTATTCCGGCTCCTCCTGCTCCGCAGGCGTCTTGTTCAGTTGTACTTCGTCCTCAGGACGCCTGGTTGGTTCCATAGTGTGCTCCATGTTTTGTGAATCTACCATACTCGCTTTGTAGGGGCCGATGCCCACATCGGCCCGGCAGGATGGGCCGCTTTTACGGAACTCTTCGGCAAAGTCGTGGCTGCCTCACGGGCCGATGTGGGCATCGGCCCTACAAACCGCCGTACCCGGCCCGCAGAGATCCAGGAACGGGAAATTACCCCCGCTGCCGGACGGCCTCATACAATAAAATTGCGGCGGCGTTCGATGCGTTGAGGGATGAAATGCGGCCGCGCATGGGAATACTGACTTTAAAGTCGCACGCTTCGGCGACAAGGCGGCTCATGCCGTCGCCCTCGTTTCCGATGACGATGGCTGCCGGACCCTTGAGATCGGCCTGATAGAGCGCCGTATTGCCGTCTGCCGCTGTACCGAAGACCCAGACCCCGGCCTTTTGCAGATCATGGATGGCGCTGACCAGATTGGCCACGCGCGCCACCGGCAGATATTCCAGCGCGCCCGCAGAGGCTTTGCCCACAACGGCGGTCAGACCGACGCTGCGGCGCTTTGGGATGATCACGCCATGCGCGCCCGCGCACTCTGCCGTGCGGATGATCGCGCCCAGATTGTGCGGGTCGGAAAGCTCGTCGCAGATGACGATCAGCGGGGCTTCGCCCCGGCTTTTCGCGTTTTCGAGAATTTCATCGACCGTTGCATAGGCGTGCGCCGCGACCATGGCAATGACGCCCTGATGCGCGCCCGTGGCCGAAAGCTGGTCGAGCTTGCGCCGGTCGGTTTCCACGACGGCGGCTCCTGCTTCCCTTGCCATGGAGGCCAGCCGTGCAAGGGCGCGGTCGGTTTCTCCGGCGGCGATGTAAAGCTTGTCGATGGGACGGCCTGCGGCAAGCGCCTCCTGTACGGCGTTGCGGCCCTCCAGCATATTTTCGGCGGCCTCCGCAGGCTCCTGCGCACGGCGGGCAGACGGGCGGCGGTCGTTCCGGTTCCATTTTTTCTGTTCCATAGTTTCTCCAGCTTGTCATAAAAATTCACAATATAGTATAACAGCTTCTTTCGGAAACCTCAATCCCAATCTCACAATTCACAGAAAATTTACCTGCCGGTGCAGGTTCTTCCTTGTAAATGCGAGGCGAGTGTGATAAGATTTGTAACAGAAAATTCCCTACTAAAACTTCCCACGTTTTCACAGAAGGAAGGTGCGTTTCTTGAATAACGACCCCAAAAACAAAAAACCGCAGGACAATAAGCCGCAGAACGGCGACGATGGACGGCAGGGCAGACGGATCATATTCCTGATGGTCGCGGCGCTGATCGCGACGCTGCTTATCAATTCGCTCTATACGACCATTGCCAACGCGTATCTGTCGGAGATCACCTATAACGAGTTCCAGACGTATCTCGACAAGGACGAGATCGCCGAGCTGGAGTTCCAGTCCGACCGCATGGTCATCCTGACGCGCGACGAGGCCAAGAAGCCGTCGTCGCAGCAGCGGCTGTACTACACCGGCTATATCCCCAACGTTTCGAATGACGATCTGAAAGACCGGCTCGACGCGCAGGGCGTGGAATACAACACCGAGATCGTCGAGCAGGCCAGCCCCATCGTGACCTTTGTCGTCACATGGCTGCTGCCGGTCATCATCATGTATGCGCTGTTCAGCCTTCTCATGCGCGGCATGACGAAGCGCATGGGCGGCGGCATCGGCGGCATCGGCGAGAGCAAGGCCAAGGTCTATATGGAAAAGTCCACCGGCATCACGTTTGCGGACGTTGCCGGACAGGACGAGGCCAAGGAATCGCTTGTCGAGATCATTGATTTCCTGCATAACCCGCAGAAATACGCCGCCATCGGCGCGAAGCTCCCCAAGGGCGCGCTGCTGGTCGGCCCTCCGGGCACCGGCAAGACGCTTCTGGCCAAGGCCGTCGCGGGCGAGGCAAGCGTTCCGTTCTTCTCCATTTCCGGTTCTGATTTCGTGGAAATGTTCGTTGGCGTCGGCGCAAGCCGCGTGCGCGATCTGTTCCAGCAGGCGGCGAAGGTCGCCCCGGCTATCATCTTTATTGATGAGATCGACGCCATCGGCCGCACGCGAGACTCCAAATTCGGCGGCAACGACGAGCGTGAGCAGACGCTCAACCAGCTGCTGGCCGAGATCGACGGCTTTGATTCGAGCAAGGGCGTCGTGATCCTTGCTGCGACAAACCGGCCTGAGATCCTCGATAAGGCGCTGCTGCGTGCGGGCCGCTTTGACCGCCGCATCATCGTCGACCGGCCCAATCTCGCCGGACGCTACCAGACGCTGCGCGTCCACACAAAAAATATCAAGCTGGCCGAGGATGTCGACCTGCACAAGATCGCGCAGGCGACTGCGGGCGCGGTCGGTGCAGACCTTGCCAACCTCGTCAACGAGGCGGCGCTGCGCGCCGTGCGCATGGGGCGCAAGGCTGTCAACCAGCAGGATCTGCTGACGTCCTTTGAGCTTGTCATCGCGGGCACGGAGAAGAAGGGCACCGTCCTGACCGACACCGAAAAGCGCATCGTGTCCTACCACGAGGTTGGCCACGCGCTGGTCGCGGCGCTGCAGAAACACTCACAGCCCGTCTCCAAGATCACCATCGTCCCGCACACCTCCGGCGCACTGGGCTACACCATGCAGATGCCGGAGGAGGAAAAGTTCCTGTCCAGCAGGGAAGAGCTTATCGTCGAGCTTCAGACCATGCTGGGCGGCCGCGCCGCCGAACAGGTCGTCTTCGGCATCGCCACGACCGGCGCGTCGAACGACATTGAGCGTGCGACGGAGCTGGCCCGTAAGATGGTCACGCAGTACGGCATGAGCGACAAGCTCGGCCTTATGGCGCTGTCTACCGTCTCGAACCCGTATCTCGACGGCAGCACGATGATGAACTGCGCCGACTCCACCTCCTCCGCGGCGGACGAAGAGATCCACAAGCTGCTCATGGACTGCTACGCGGACGCGAAAAAGCTTCTTGTCGAGCACCGTTCGCTTCTTGACGAGATCGCGATGTACCTGCTGAGCAAGGAGACCATCACGGGCGACGAGTTCATGGCCTACGTCAACGCCGACAGCAAAAGGCTGACGGACGGCAGCGAGGCGGAAGAACCGCCCGAGCAGACCGAGGCCTCGTCCGAATCCGAATAAAACCACTCGTGCCCCTGCTGGAAAGCGGGGGCACAGTTCGTTTGCCCCAAACTCCCGGCCTTCTCCTGCCGTGGAGAGGTGCATTTTCAGGGAAAATGACGCAGAGGAGTCCGGGGAGCTCCCGTGCCGGTGCGGCACAGAAAAAACAGCGCGATCCCGCTTGACGCGCAGGGGGAAAGCCTCTATAATAGGGAAGCTTTTGCGGCAAATGATACGAAAAAGAGGAACTGTCGTTATGGCAAGATCGCGTCCCGCCCGTGCGGGCGGTATCCAGATGACCGAAGGGCCACTATACAAAAATATCCTGCTGTTCAGCGTCCCGCTGATCTTCTCACAGCTTTTGCAGGTGCTGTTCAACATGGCGGACGTCGCTGTTGTCGGAAAATTTTCCAGCGCGACGGCGCTCGGCTCCGTCGGCTCTACGTCAACGCTTGTCACGCTGTTTACGGGCTTTCTCATCGGCCTGTCCAACGGCGTCAATGTCCGCGTGGCGCAGTATCTCGGCGCACGTCAGGAAGAAGACACGCGAAATTGCGTCCACACGGCGCTGATTTTGTGTACGCTGTCCGGCGTCGTGATCGCGGTTCTTTGCTTTTTCCTGGCCGCGCCGATGCTGGAGCTGCTGAAAACGAAGGACGATCTGCTGCCCGGCGCGGTGCTCTATTTCCGCATTTACGCGCTCGGTATGCCGGCGCTCGGCATTTTCAACTTTGGCAACGCCGTCCTGAGCGCCAGCGGTGACACGAAGCGGCCCCTGGCCTATCTGACGGCGGCAGGCATCCTGAATGTGATCCTGAACCTGTTCTTCGTCATCGTCTGCAAAATGGCCGCCGACGGCGTGGCGCTGGCAAGCATCATCTCACAGTATCTGTCGGCGGTTCTGGTGCTTCTGCACATGACGCGGCTGACAGACAGCTGCCGCGTGGAGTGGAAGCTTCTGCGCCTGCATGGCAGCGAGGTCGGGCGCATTCTCGGCCTCGGCGTCCCGGCGGGGATCCAGCATATGATCTTTGCGGTCGCGAATCTGTTCATTCAGGTCGGCATCAACTCGTTTGATTCGACCGTCGTTTCCGGCAACTCCGCCGCGGTCAACGTGGACAACGTGATTTATAATGTCATGGCCGCGTTCTATACCGCCTGCTCGACCTTCATGGGCCAGAACTGGGGCGCAGGGAAAAAGGACCGGATGATGAAGAGCTATTACATCAGCCTCGGCTATTCGTTCACGATCGCGGCGGTTCTCGGCGCGGCGTTTCTTCTGTGCGGCGAACCGTTTCTGTACATCTTCACAAACGACGCGGACGTCGTCGCCGCAGGCATGGAGCGGATGCGGATCATGTGCTTCTCCTACTGCGTCAGCGCCTTCATGGACTGCACCATCGCTGCCTGCCGCGGCCTTGGCCGCAGCTTTATGCCGACGGTGATCGTGATCATGGGCTCATGCGTGTTCCGCGTGATCTGGGTCTATACGATCTTCGCGCATTTCCACACCATTCCGTCTTTGTATCTGCTCTACATCTTCTCGTGGACGATCACTGCCGCGGCGGAGATCCTCTATTTCATTCGCTGCTGCCGCCGTCTGCGCACGGCGCAGACAGCCTGACGAAGACGCGCACGATTCTGGTCATATCTCCGCGTGATGGTTCGGATCTCACGCGGATATAAGCTGCTATGATGTGTCCCCGGCCCTGTCCAGACGCGGACAGGGCCGGGGATTTTCCATTCGTGCGCATATTCGCCGATTTTTGACTTGAGAAGTGCGGGAAAGCGTGATAAAATAAATCAAATTGGACCCTTCACGAAAAGGAGCAGAGAATACTATGGCACTGAGAAAGATCGTGACGGTGGGCGACCCCATTCTGACGAAGGTCTGCCGTCCTGTCACAAGGTTTGACCAGAAGCTTGCGATTTTGATCGAGGACATGATCGAGACGATGCACAACGCGAACGGCGTGGGCCTTGCCGGGCCGCAGGTCGGCGTGATGCGCAGGCTCTGCGTCGTCGATACCGGCGAGGAAGACGTAGAGCTTGTGAACCCCGAGGTCGTCGAGGTCAGCGAGGAAACGCAGACCGGCGTGGAGGGCTGTCTGAGCCTGCCCGGCAAATACGGCATCGTCACCCGTCCCGAGCACGTTGTCGTCCGCGCACAGGACCGGAACGGCGACTGGTACGAATATGAGGGCGAGGATATCGTCGCCCGCTGCTTCCTGCACGAGATCGACCATCTCGACGGCCATATGTACACCGAGATCGCCGAACGGATGCTCACGCCGGAGGAGCTGGAGGAGATGACCCGGCAGGAGGAAGAGGAGGACAGGGAATGAGACTCGTCTTCATGGGCACGCCCGAGTTTGCAAGGGCGTGTCTGGAAAAGCTGCATTCGGACGGCTTTGACATTGCTGCCGTCTATACCAAGATCGATACGCCGAAAAACCGCGGCATGAAGCTCATCCCGTCGCCCGTCAAGGAATATGCCCAGTCTGTGGGCCTGCCGGTGTATCAGCCGCAGTCCTTCCGGGACGAGGAGACGGTGCAGCAGCTGCGGGAGCTGAAGCCCGATCTGCTGGTCGTTGTCGCCTACGGCAAAATTCTGCCGCAGGCCGTGCTGGATATCCCGAAATACGGCGCGATCAATATGCACGGCAGCATCCTGCCGCAGCTTCGCGGCTCCGCGCCCGTGCAGCGCTCCATCCTGAACCACTGCGATGAGGCCGGCGTCACCGCCATGTACCTCTCCGCAGGCATGGACGAGGGCGATATCATTGAGATCCGCAAAACGGCAATCCAGCCGCTGGAAACCTCCGAAGAACTCATGGCGCGCCTCGCGCAGATCGCTGCGCCGCTCTGCGCCGATACCGTCCGCTCGATCGAGGCTGGGATGGCTCCGCGCATCCCGCAGGATAACGCCCGCGCGACCTACGCGCCCATGCTGTCCAAGGAGGAAAGCCCCATCGACTGGAACCAGCCCGCGAGATTCATTGTCGACCACGTGCGCGGCCTTGTCCCGTGGCCCGTCGCCACGGCGGAGCTTGGCGGCGCGGAATTTAAAATTTACCGCGTGGAATATGCCGATCAAAAAACGGAGAAAGCCCCAGGTTCGCTCGTCGCGCTGACGAAAAAGGGCCTGCTCGTCGCCTGTCAGGACGGCAATACCGTTCTTGTCCGTGAGCTGCAGGCCAAGGGCGGCAAGCGTATGCCTGCCCCCGATTATTTCCGGGGACATCCGATCACCATCGAATAAGAGGTAGCTATGAACGCAAGAACGACGGCGCTGTCCGCGCTGATTGCCATGCGGCGGCAGAACGCCTGGGCCGACGGCGCGCTGAAGGACTATACGGCCCGTGACCGGCTCGACCGCCGCGACGCAGCGCTGGCTGCAAGGCTGTTATACGGCGTGGTGCAGAACCGGATGCTGCTGGATTTTTATCTTGCGCAGGCCGTAGCGTCCCCGCTGACAAAATTACAGCCTGTCGTGCTTGATATCCTGCGTCTCGGCGCGTATCAGATCTTATTTCTGGATAAGATCCCCGTCTCTGCCGCTGTCAATGAAGCGGTCGAGCAGACGAAGACCTATGCGAACAAACGCGCCGCCGGTCTGGTCAACGGTTCGCTGCGCACCCTTGCCCGCAGAAAGGACGAGCTGGAAAAGCCGCACGATCTGGCCACGAAATACTCTCACCCGCAGCCGCTCGTCGACTGCCTGCGTGCGTCCATGGACGAGGAAACGCTCGAAGCCTTCCTCGCCGCCGACAACGACATTCCCAAAACGGCGCTTCAGGCAAATCCCCTGAAGGCATCTGCAGAGCAGGTGGCTGCCGCGCTGGACGAAGCGGGGATCGCCTGTGAGCCGCACCCGTGGCTTCCCGGCTGCTTCCTCGTCTCCGGCACGGGCAATCTCGAGGCGCTGCCGCTGTTCCAGTCCGGCGCGGTCTATGTGCAGGACGCCGCCGCAAAGCTGGCCGTGCTGGCCTCCGGCGCGGCGCCCGGCATGCGCGTGCTCGACTGCTGCGCGGCCCCCGGCGGCAAGAGCTTCGCCGCCGCCATGCAGATGGAAAATACGGGCAGCATCCTGTCCTGCGACCTGCACGCGCATAAGATTTCCCTGATCGAAAAAAATGCCGCCCGGCTCGGCATTTCCATCCTGAAGGCCGAACAGCGCAGTGCGTCGGAGTTTGACCCCGCGCTCGAAGCGCAGTTTGACCTCGTCATCGCCGACGTGCCGTGCTCCGGCCTCGGCGTCATCCGCAAAAAGCCGGACATCCGCTATAAGCCGCTGGACGCCATCGAGCGCCTGCCGGAGGTGCAGCGCGCCATTCTGGAAACCGTCAGCCGCTATGTAAAGCCCGGCGGCGCACTCCTTTACAGCACCTGTACCGTCCGAAAAGAGGAAAACGAGGCTGTCGCCCTGCCGTTTTTGCAGGCACACCCGGAATTTTCACTGGAACCGTTCCCAGTCCCGGACGGACTTGACCTTCCCAACGAGGGCTATGCCGCGCTCCTGCCGCACAAACACGCGGCGGACGGCTTTTTCATCTGTAAGCTGAGGAAACACGCATGAAACAGGATATCAAATCCATGACGCTGGCCGAGCTGCAAGACGCGTTCGCGGCGCTTGGCGAACCGAAATTCCGCGCAAAGCAGGTCTTCGCGTGGCTGCACCGCGGCGCAGTCAGCTTCGAGGCCATGACGAACCTCTCCAAGCCCCTGCGCGAAACGCTGGACAGCCTTTATTTCATCAATAAGCCCACCGTCGCCCGCAAGCAGATCTCCAGGCTTGACGGGACGATCAAATATCTCTGGAGGCTGCGCGACGGCAACTGCGTCGAATCCGTCGTCATGCAGTACCACCACGGCAACACCGTCTGCATCTCCTCGGAGGTCGGCTGCCCGATGGGCTGCAAGTTCTGCGCGTCGACCATCGGCGGCCTTGTCCGGCGGCTGGAGCCGTCGGAGCTTCTTGATCAGGTGCTTTTTTCCCAGCTGGATTCCGGCCTGCCGATCTCCAACATTGTCCTGATGGGCATCGGCGAGCCATTGGATAACTTCGACAACGTCATGCGTTTTCTGGAGCTTGTCAACAGCCCGGACGGCATGAACATCGGGATGCGCCACATCAGCCTTTCCACCTGCGGCCTCGTCGACAAGATCGAACAGCTTGCCGAACGCGATCTGCAGCTGACGCTTTCCGTGTCCCTGCACTCGCCGGACGACGAATCGCGCAGTAAGATCATGCCCGTCAACCGCCGCTGGCCGGTCGACACGCTGCTATCTGCCTGCCGCGACTACTTCGCGAAGACCGGGCGGCGCATTTCCTTTGAATATACCATGATCGACGGCGTGAGCGACAGCCCGGAGCAGGCGGAACTGCTGGCAAAGAAGCTGGCCGGAATGGGCGCGCACGTCAATATGATCCCACTCAACAACGTCACCGAAAGCGGCCTGCATACCTCATCCAGACAGGCCATCCGCCGCTTCCAGACCATTCTGGAGGAAAACGGCGTCACCGCGACGCTCCGCCGGACGCTTGGCAGCGATATCGACGCTTCCTGCGGCCAGCTGCGCCGCAAATATGAATCAAACTGACTGAAGGAGGAATCTCCATGCAGACCTGGGGTTTGACCGATCCGGGCAATATCCGGCAGCAGAATCAGGATTCCTACGCGATCGTGCCGTTTGGCCGCGACCGTGTGCTCATGATCGTCTGCGACGGCATGGGCGGCGCGAAATCCGGAAACGTTGCCAGCAGTCTCGCCGTCGAGGTCTTCACGGACGAGGTGCGCCGCACGCAGCGCCCCGGCATGACGCCGGAAAAGGCCGCCGCCATGCTCCGCAGCGCACTGGAGCTGTCCAACAGCGCCGTCTATGAGCAGTCGCAGCTGAGCGATGATTTTACCGGCATGGGCACGACGCTCGTCGCCGCCTGGATCAGCCGCGATCTGGCCGTCGTTATCAACGTCGGCGACAGCCGCGCCTACCACTTTACCCGCGAGGACGTGCGCCTTATCACGCGCGACCATTCCATGGTCGCCTACATGGTCGAGCGCGGAGAGCTGACGCAGGAACAGGCCAAGCTCCACCCCGGCAAAAACGTCATCACCCGCGCCGTCGGCACCGAGCCGGAGGTCGAGGGCGATATCTTCACCTGCCGCCTGCGCCGCGACGAGTGCATTCTGCTCTGCTCTGACGGCCTTTCCAACGAAATGGCCGATCAGGAAATGCTCTTTGAGGTCGTCCACGGTCTGAGCAAAAGCGACTGCTGCCAGCGGCTGCTGCACATCGCCAAGAACCGCGGCGCACCCGACAACGTGACCGTCACGCTAGCGGCTGTCTGACGGGAGGGCGCGTAGGATGAAATTTTTCGGAAAGGAGCGAGCCTGATGGACCGATACATCGGAAAGCTGTTGGATAACCGCTACGAGATCCTTGAAAAAATCGGCTCCGGCGGCATGGCGGACGTCTACAAGGCCCGCTGTCACCGCCTCAACCGGCTCGTGGCCATTAAAATATTAAAGGAAGACCTCTCGCAGGATGCAGAGTTCCGCCGCCGCTTCCACGCCGAATCGCAGGCCGTCGCCATGCTCTCGCACCCGAATATCGTGAGCGTCTACGACGTGTCGCGTTCAGACAACATCGACTACATCGTCATGGAGCTGATCGAGGGCATTACCCTCAAGCAGTATATGGAGCAGAAGGGCACGCTCAACTGGCGCGAGGCCCTGCACTTCTCCACGCAGATCTGCAAGGCACTTGAGCACGCGCACAGCCGCGGCATCGTCCACCGTGACATCAAGCCCCATAATATCATGATTTTGAAGGACGGCAGCGTCAAGGTCGCGGACTTCGGCATTGCCCGCGTCTCCTCCGCACAGAACACCCTCACGCGCGAGGCGCTCGGCTCCGTCCACTATATCTCGCCCGAGCAGGCCAAGGGTGCGCAGGTCGACTGCCGCGCCGACCTCTATTCTCTCGGCGTCGTCATGTACGAAATGCTGACGGGCCGCCCGCCGTATGACGGCGATACGCCCGTTTCTGTTGCCATTCAACACATTAACGGCCATCCCACCATGCCGCGTGAGCTGAACCCCTCCATTCCGCTCGGCCTTGAGCAGATCACCATGCACGCCATGACGGCGGAGCTGTCGCACCGCTATCCCTCGGCGACCCGTATGCTCCACGATCTGGAGGAATTCCGCAAGGAGCCGAACATCGTCTTTGACTTTACCGCCGAGGCCGACAGCATCGACGTGCAGCGCCTTCTGAACGACCCCGATTATATGCCCAAGACGCTGGGCCGCACGAACGCGGTCAAGGGCGCGCTTGCCGACGCGGTCGCGAAGAAAAAGCAGCTCGAGCAGGACAAAAAGGCCCAGCAGGACGCCTCCCGGCGCGGCAGCCGCATCGCGGTCATCGCCGGCGTCGTCTGCATCGCGCTGGCCGTGATCGTCATCTGTTATTTCCTGTACAATTATTTCTTCTCCGGCCTGTTTGGAAAGACGGAGGAAATGGCTGTCCCGCGGCTCATTGGCCTGACCGCCGACCAGATCCGGGCCGAGGATTACCCGGACTTCGTCATTCAGATCGACGGCTACGTCGAAAGCAGCCAGTATGCGGCGGGCGTCGTCGTCGACCAGTCCCCGCTGCCTGAAAAGCAGGCGAAGGTCGGCAGCACCATCAAGCTGACCGTCTCCGCGGGCGTCAGCGAGACGAAAATGCCGCCGCTGGTCAATCTCACGCGGCAGAACGCCGAGCAGCAGCTGAACGCCCTCGGCCTGAACCTGAACATTCAGATCGAGGAGCGCAAGGACGATATCTATACCGAGGGCTATGTCATCCAGACAGACCCGGTCAGCGATACGCCGCTCACCAGCGGCCAGACCGTTACCCTCGTCGTCTCGCTCGGCCCGGATATCGAGCTGACCGAGGTTCCGACGCTCGTTGGCGAGGACGTGGACAAGGCGCTGCAGATGATCGCGGACGCCGGACTGCAAAACGGCAGCATCCGCAGCGACGACAGCGACCTGCCCGCGGGCACGGTCACGTTCCAGTCCATCGACGGCGGCCAGATGGTCAAAAAGGATACCGTCATCAACCTGCGCGTGTCCAAAGGCCCGGAGGAGGCCGCGACTCCGGTCGTGACCAATCTGACGCAGGATCAGGCTGTTCTGCAGGACGAGCAGGTCACGCTCTCCATCTCCGCCTATGCCTCCGACAACGGGACGCTCCGCTACGCCTGGTACATGAGCACCGACGGCGGCTATGAAAACGCCGCGCTCGTCTCGCGCAGCAGGGAAGGGAACACCACCTGCGCTGCCGATACCTCCGTCCCCGGCACGTATTACTATTTCTGCGTCGTGGAAAACTCCCTCGGCGACGACACGAAGACCACCAAGTCCAACATGATCGAGGTTGTTGTGCAGGAGAAGACTGTCGAGAAGACCATCGAGGTCAATCTTCCGAGCAAAAGCGGCCTGTATGAGATCACTGTCTATGTCGACGGCGTGCTGCAATACGGCCCGGCCTCCGTGTCGATCACAGACGACCGCTCTGTGATTGTCGAGGTCACGGTCAGGGGCAAGGGTACGCTCCCGGTCGACGTCTACCTCGACGGCGCGATCTACGATTCGCAGCTGATCCTGTTTGAGTAAGCGCATGGAAGAGTATCGCATCATCAAAGCCCTGAGCGGCTTCTATTATGTACAGACGGAGGACGGCGTTGTCGAGTGCCGCGCCAGAGGCCGCTTCCGGCGGCAGGACCAGTCGCCCCTCGTCGGCGATTTCGTCCGTATCACCCGGCAGGGGGACAAGGGTGTTCTGGAGGCGCTTCTGCCTCGGAAAAACGCGTTTATCCGCCCGGCGGTCGCCAATATCGACCAGCTCGTCGTGCTGGCCTCCTGCGCCATCCCGGTGACGGAGCCGTTTCTCATCGACCGCGTCCTCACCATCGCCCAGCTGCAAAACGTCCCGGCCCTCGTCGTCGTCAACAAGGACGATCTGGCTCCGGCGCAGCCACTTGCGGAGATCTACCGCAGAGCGGGCGTCCCCGTGCTCGTCACGAGCGCGGAAACAGGCGAGGGCATCGAGGCCCTGCGCGAAGCGCTTGCAGGAAAGCTCTCCTGCCTGACCGGAAATTCCGGCGTCGGCAAATCCAGCCTTCTGAACCGCGCCTGCCCGCAGCTTCAGCTGCCCGTCGGCGAGGTTTCGGAAAAGCTCGGCCGCGGTCGCCATACCACGCGCCACATTGAGCTTTACAGCCTGGGAAGCAATACGTTCGTCGCCGATACCCCCGGCTTCTCCGCGTTCGACACCGAGCGCATGGAGCTGGTGCACAAGGAGCAGCTGCAATATGCCTTCCCGGAGTTCGCTCCGTATCTCGGCCATTGCCAGTTTCCAGACTGCGCCCACCGGAAAGAGCCCGGCTGCGCCGTCCGTAAGGCTCTAGCAGAAGGGGAAATCGGCCAGACCCGTTACGACAGTTACGAGCGATTGTACGAACTGGCAAGCCAGCTGAAAGAATGGGAACTCAAATAAAAAACCCGCCCCCGGACGTATAACAAGCCGTCCGGGGGCGGGTTTCATTCTATTAGAGAGAAATGGGATTACAGCTGGACAGGCAAAACTCATTCGTGCTGCGGTTCTTCTCCCGCCTTTGCTTTTTTAATGTACCGGTAAATGCTTGCCTGCGAACAGGACAGCTTTTTGACCGTGAACTGCACCGCGCCGCGCAGCTCGAACATCCCCTGCTCGTGCAGCTGGGCGATGATGCGGGTGCGCTCGGCCTGCGTCAGGCGGTCGAGCGGCACGTTGACGGACTTCGTGACCGTCTCGAACAGCTCCTCCATGAGGCTGTTCATGTCCGATTGGAAATGCTCCGCCGGGACGGCTGCCGCGTGCTGCGGCTGCATGGGCTGCTTGGCGGGCGCGTCGACAGGGAAGTAGTGGTGATGGACAAAATCGTCCGGGTGGATGAGCTTGAGAATGGCGTCGCTGATCTCGTGGAACCGGCTGTCGTCAAAATTGATGCACAGCAGGCCGACCAGCTTGCCGCCGTCTTTGATAAACATCGTGCTCGAACGGATGGTTTTTCCGTTTGCAAGCTGTCCGGTGTAGTTCAGATTATAGTCGCTCGTCTCGTACTGCTTCTGCATGATCATGCGCAGCGCCGCGTTTGTGATCGGCGCGCCGACGTCGCGGCCGCTGATGGTGCCGTTGGCAATGGCGGCCACGCGGCTGGTTTCCGGCAGGATCTCATGCAGTACGACCTCATAATCCGGCCCAAGCGTTGCGCCGAGGTATTCGACCAGCACGGTATACTGCCGAAGCATCTGTTCCGTCATAGGGCTTCCTCCTTATGATGTGTCCGTATTTTTCATACTAGCACAGTTTTTTCGCGAAAGCAACGAAATCCGCCCGATTTTCTCACTGTATTTTCTCAAAACGAGAAATATTTTTTTACATACGAAAATTAACAGTAAAAATTGTGCGAAATGCACAATTTTGAGTTTTTTATCTGGTGGTTTACAGTAATTATATTGACAACTGAATCGCGGAGTGATAAACTCTTATCATAATGAGGAGGTGAGGACAGTTTATGAAAACCGTCATTTCTACTGAAAAGGCCCCCGCGGCCATCGGCCCGTATTCGCAGGGCATCCAGGCAGGCAGCCTGATCATCACATCCGGCCAGCTGCCCATCGACCCGGCAACCGGCGCGTTCCCCGCAACCATCGAGGAGCAGACCCGTCAGTCCCTCGAAAACTGCAAGGCAGTTCTCGCAGCGGCAGGCGCGGCCATGGAAAACGTCATCAAGACGACCGTTTTCCTCAGCGACATGAACAACTTCGCAGCCATGAACGGCGTGTACGCCACGTTCTTCGAGGGCGCTTGCCCCGCGCGCAGCGCAGTTGAGGTCGCACGTCTTCCGAAGGATGCGCTCGTCGAGATCGAGTGCATCGCCGTCCTGTAAGCAGGAAAAAACCGTGAATTGATACTGTCCGCCAGGCGCCGGCAAAACCTGTCTGCGACGACCGGGGTATCTCCAAAACAATCGGCGTAAAAACGCCAATACTAATGGAGGTCAGTATTATTATGAGCAACGAATATCCGCTGAATGTCCCCGCGCCCCATCATTTTACCTTTGCCGTCCGCGATATTCCCGACGTTACCGTCGAGCAGCGCGAACGCGTCCTGAAAGCCACCCATTATAATGAGTTTGCATTCCCCGCCGGCATGCTGACGGTCGATATGCTCTCCGACTCCGGCACCACCGCCATGACCAACCACCAGTGGGCTTCTCTGTTCCTGGGCGACGAGGCATATGGCCGCAACACCGGCTACTATGTCCTGCTCGACACCTTCCGCGACATCTTTGAGCGCGGCGGCGAAAAGAACTGGAAAAAGATCCTCGATCTTGTCCGCACCGACTGCCGCGACGTCGAGACGATGATGGAAAAGGTCTACCTGCCCGAATACGAGGGCGGCCTGTTTAACGGCGGCGCAGCCCAGATGGAGCGCCCCAACACCTTCATCATCCAGCAGGGCCGCGCAGCGGAATCCGTTCTGATGGAGATCGTCAAGAAGATCCTCGCCGCCCGTCATCCGGGTAAGGTCTTCACCATCCCCTCCAACGGCCACTTCGACACCACCGAGGGCAACATCAAGCAGATGGGCTCCATCCCCAGAAACCTCTATCATAAGGAGCTTCTGTATCAGGTACCCGAAGGCGGCAAGTACGAGAAGAACCCGTTCAAGGGCAACATGGACATCGAAAAGCTTGAGCAGCTCATCACCACGGTCGGCCCCGAAAATGTCCCGCTGGTCTTCACCTGCATCACTAACAACCCCATCTGCGGCCAGCCGGTCTCCATGGGCAACATCCGTGAGATCAACCGCGTCGCGCACAAGTACAACATCCCCCTGATCTTCGACGTCGCTCGCTGGGCTGAAAACTGCTACTTCATCAAGATGAATGAAGAAGGCTATGCCGACAAGTCCATCGCCGAGATCGCCACCGAGATGTTCTCCTACTGCGACGGCTTCTGCATGTCCGCCAAGAAGGATGGCCACGCCAACATGGGCGGCATGGTTGCCTTCCGCGACAAGGGCCTGTTCTGGCAGAACTTCTCCGACTTCAACGAGGACGGCACCGTCAAGACCGACGTCGGCGTTCTGCTGAAGGTCAAGCAGATCTCCTGCTACGGCAACGACTCCTACGGCGGCATGTCCGGCCGTGATATCATGGCGCTTGCTGTCGGTATGTACGAGAGCTGCGACTTCAACTACATGGACGAGCGCATCAAGCAGTGTGAATATCTCGCACAGGGCTTCTACAAGGCAGGCGTCAAGGGCGTCGTTCTTCCCGCCGGCGGCCATGCTGTTTACATCAACATGGATGAGTTCTTCGACGGCAAGCGCGGCCACGAGACCTTCGCGGGCGAAGGCTTCTCGCTCGAACTGATCCGCCGCTACGGCATTCGTGTTTCCGAGCTGGGCGACTATTCCATGGAATACGACCTCAAGACCCCGGAGCAGCAGGCAGAGCTTGCAAACGTCGTGCGCTTCGCCATCGACCGCAGCCGCCTTACGCAGGAGCATCTCGACTACGTCATCGCAGCCGTCAAGGCTCTGTATGAAGACCGCGAATCCATCCCCAACATGCGTATCGTCTGGGGCCACAACCTCCCGATGCGCCACTTCCACGCGTTCCTCGAGCCGTATCCCAACGAGGAAAAGTAAGCAATTCACAACAGAAGAAAGTAAGTAAACCTGGACGGCGCTGCGCCGGGGCTCCCGGCGCAGCGTGACAGTCGAATCCAACATTCTTATTGGAGGGAAAGAAATGGCTGACAAACAGGCAACCACACAGCGCGACGGCTTTAAATCCAAATGGGGCTTTATTCTGGCCTGCATCGGTTCCGCCGTCGGCATGGGCAACATCTGGCGCTTCCCCATCATGGTCTCCCTTTGGGGCGGCATGACATTCCTGATTCCGTATTTCATCTGCGTGATCCTCATCGGCTCCACCGGCGTTATCGGCGAGTTCGCACTCGGCCGTGCCACCGGCGCAGGCCCCATCGGCGCGTTCGGTAAGTGCACCGAGCTGCGCGGCAACCGTAAGATCGGCGAAGCCATCGGCTTCATCCCGGTTCTCGGCTCCATGGCGCTGGCCATTGGCTACACCGTCGTCATGGGCTGGATCTTCAAGTACACCGCGATCGCCATCACCGGCGATATGCACGCCATGGGCCAGGATATGGCGGCCATCGGCGGCCACTTCGACGTCGTTGCGATCAGCAACCTGCCGTGGATCATCGTTGCAATCGTTGCCTCGTTCGCTATCATGGCGATGGGTGTCTCCGGCGGCATTGAGAAGGCCAACAAGGTCATGATGCCGGTTCTGTTCTTCCTGTTCGTGGGCCTCGGCATCTACATTGCGTTCCTGCCCGGCGCAAGCGAAGGCTACAAGTACATCTTCACGCTCGACCCCAAGGGCCTTGCAAATCCGATGGTCTGGATCTTTGCTTTCGGTCAGGCGTTCTTCTCCCTGTCCGTCGCGGGCAACGGCTCCGTCATCTACGGCTCTTATCTGCCTAAGAATGAAAACCTGCCTGGCTCCGCCAGAAACGTTGCCGTTTTCGATACGCTGGCTGCTCTGCTCGCCGCGTTCGTTATCATCCCCGCCATGGCAGCGGGCGGCGCTCCGCTGGAGAAGGGCGGCCCCGGCCTCATGTTCGTCTGGCTGGTCAACGTTCTCAACGGTATGCCCGGCGGCCGGATCATCGGCGTCATCTTCTTCGTCTGCGTTCTGTTCGCCGGCCTCAGCTCCATCATCAACCTGTATGAAGCACCCGTTGCGACCCTGCAGGATAACCTGAAGCTGAAGCGCGTTCCGGCTACTGCCATCATCCTTGTCATTGGCTGCGTGATTGCAATCCTCATCCAGGAGATCACCTCCGACTGGATGGACGTTGTCTCGATCTACATCTGCCCGCTCGGCGCTCTGCTGGCCGGTATCATGTTCTTCTGGGTCGCCGGTAAGAAATTCGTCCTCGACGAAGTCAACAACGGCCTCCAGAAGCCCATCGGCGGCTGGTTCTATCCGCTTGCCAAGTATGTCTACTGCATCCTCTGCATCGTAGCGCTTGTTGCAGGCGCAGCCCTCGGCGGCATCGGCTGATATACCATTCCAATTTCCCAAAACGCGCGTACCGGCTCCCCGGTACGCGCGTTTGCACATAGGACAAGACTGTGACGTTCGGTTTATACGAAAAAACCAAAACCGAACGCATCTGGCAGGGGAGACACAGAGCCTCGTCCCTGCCAATTGCATTCGGATCCTGCTGTTTTTACATAGAACGCCGCCCCCTGCCAATGCGGCAGGGGGCAGCAGGCTTTATGTGGTTATCGCAGTGTCACGCCGAGGTCGTTTTTGAGCTTTTCCAGAACGGCGTTCGTGACACCGGTGGTGTCCTCGTCGGTAAGCGTGCGGTCGTCCGCGCGCAGCTCAAGGCTGAACGCAACGCTCTTCTTGCCCGGTGCAATGCCGGGGCCGCGGTAGATATCAAACAGCTGGATGGAGCGCAGCAGCTTGCCGCCCGCCTTCTTGATGCAGGCTTCGAGCATACCGACGGTCATCGCCTCGTCGCACACCAGCGCCAGATCGCGGCTGACGGTCGGGAACTTGGGCAGGCTGTGGAACACACGTTCCGGTGCAAGCGCAGCCTGCAGGCCGGTGAAGTCCAGCTCCGCGACGTAGACCTCGCCGTCGATGCCGTAGCCCTCCGCGACCAGCGGGTGGATCTGACCGATCACGCCGAGCTTTTTGCCGTCGATGATAATATCGGCGCAGCGGCCCGGATGATAGCTCGGGTTCTTCGTGTCGGCGATATACGCCGCCGGATGCACGTTCAGCTGTTCGAGCAGCGCGTCGATCTCGCCCTTGAGCGTGAAGAAATTCTCATGCTCGCCATACGTGCCGAAGATCATGCGCTTCGGCTCGTCCGGCAGCTTCTGGCCCTCGACCGGCAGATAGATCTTGCCGATCTCATAGAGCTTGACGCCCTTGTTCTTGAACGCATAGTTGCGGGAGAGGATATCCAGCATACTCGGCAGAATGACCGTGCGCATGATGGAGGTATCCTCGCCGAGCGGATTGACGAGCTTGACCGTTTTGCGCAGCGGGCTGTCCGCCGGAAGGCGGATGGCGTCGAACGAGGACGGGGAGACGAAGGAATACGTGATGATCTCGCTGTAGCCCAGCGCTCTTGCCGCCGCACCAGCGGCGTTTTCCAGCTTCTGCTCGTCGGAATAGCCGCCCATGGTGGTTGCGCCGCGCATGAGGGTGGTTTCAATGTTGTTGTAGCCGTAATACCGGGCGACTTCCTCCGCGATATCGGCCATCACGCGCAGATCGGGCCGCCAGGACGGGACCTGGATCATGCCGTCCACGACGGGAACTTCCTCGCGGCGCAGATACTCGATCATATCCGCCTCGGAGATATCCGTGCCGAGCAGCGCGTTGATGCGCTCCGGCTCGAGCTTGACCGTGACGGGCTGCGGAACATAGTTCAGCACGTCGATCATGCCGTCCATGACCTCGCCTGCGCCAAGCAGCTCGACCAGCTCGCACGCACGGTTGACGGCGGGGACGGTCAGCATCGGGTCAATGTCCTTTTCAAACTTCGCGGACGCGTCCGTGCGCATACCGAGCGCCAGCGCCGTCTTGCGGATAGAGGAACCGAGGAAGTTCGCGGATTCGAAGACCACGTCGACCGTATCGTCCACGATCTCGCTGTTTTCGCCGCCCATCACGCCTGCAAGGCCGACCGGCTTCGTCTCGTCGGCGATGACGAGCATATCCGGCTGAAGCGTGCGAACATTGCCGTCCAGCGTCGTGAGCGTCTTGTCCTCGCCCGCACGGCGGACGACGATTTTGCCGCCCTTGACATAGCGGTAGTCAAATGCGTGCATCGGCTGACCGTATTCGACCATGACGTAGTTCGTGATATCGACGATATTGTTGATCGGACGGATGCCCGCCGAGCGCAGACGCTGCCGCATCCACTTGGGGCTGGGTGCGATCTTGACATTGCGCACCATACGAGCCGTGTAGCGCGGGCACAGGTCGTCCGCCTGCACATCAACATCAAGCAAATCGCAGAGATTTCCTTCTGCGCCGCCCTTGACGACCGGCTCATGGTGCTTCATCGGCACGTTGAACGCGGCGGCCGTCTCACGGGCGAGTCCGATGAGCGAATAGCAGTCCGGGCGGTTGTTCGTGATCTCGAATTCGACGATGGAATCATCGTTGCCGATGACGACGTTCATATCCTCGCCGACCTCGCAGCCCTCGTCGTTCAGAATCCAGATACCGTCGGCATACGCCTCCGGGCAGTCATGCTCGGTCAGGCCAAGCTCCTTGTAGGAGCACAGCATACCACAGGACTCCACGCCTCGCAGCTTGCCCTTCGTGATGTGGATGCCGCCGGGCAGATACGAATTGTGCTGCGCAACGGGTACCAGATCGCCCTCGTGCACATTCTGTGCGCCCGTGACGATCTGCACCGGCTCACCGGAGCCGCAGTCGACCATGCAGACCCACATATGGTCGGAGTTTTCATGCTTTTTCATCGACAGGACCTTGCCGACGACGACGTTTTTGATCTCCGCGTCCATGCGCTCGGTCGTCTCGACCTTCTGACCGGCGAGGGTCATGACGGAGTCGTATTCTTTATCCGTAGCCGTGATATCAACGAATTCACGGAGCCATTTTCTCGAAATATTCATGTCGTACCCTCCTTAGAACTGAGACAGGAAGCGAATGTCGTTTTCGAAGATCATGCGCATATCGCTGATCTTGAACCGGCGCATGGCCATACGCTCAAGGCCGATGCCGAAGGCGAAGCCGGAGTAGATTTCCGGGTCAATATCGCAGCCGGCCAGTACCTTCGGGTGCACCATACCGGCACCCAGCAGCTCGATCCAGCCCTCGCCCTTGCAGGTCGAGCAGCCCTTGCCGCGGCAGTTGAAGCACTGCACGTCGACCTCGCAGCTCGGCTCGGTGAACGGGAAGTGGTGCGGGCGGAAGCGGACAACGGAATCCTGGCCGTACATGGCCTTGATGAGCGTCTCAAGCGTGCCCTTGAGATCGGCCATCGTGATGCCCCTGTCGATGACAAGACCCTCGATCTGGTGGAACATGGGGGAGTGCGTCGCGTCGACCTCGTCCTTGCGATACACGCGGCCCGGTGCCAGAATGCGGATCGGCGGCTGGCCGATGGCCTCCATGGCGCGGATCTGCATGGGGCTGGTCTGCGTGCGCAGGAGGATATCCTCGTCGTCCGTCACATAGAACGTGTCGCTGCGGTCGCGGGAGGGGTGGTTCTCGGCGATATTCAGCTTGGTGAAGTTATAGTCGGCAAGCTCGACCTCCGGGCCGTCGAGGATCTTGAAGCCCATGGAGATAAAAATATCCTTGGCCTCGTCGAGCGCCTTGTTCATCGGATGCCGGTGACCCAGCTGGACAGGGGTTCCGGGGATGGTCACGTCGATGGCCTCGGCCTCCAGTCTGGCCTCCATGGCCTTTTCTTTCAGCTCGGCGCGGACGGTTTCGATTTTTTCCTCAATGGCGGCGCGGACGTTGTTCGCGGCCTGACCCATGACGGGGCGCTCCTCTGCGGACAGCTTGCCCATCGTCTTCAAAACGCCGGTCAGCTCGCCCTTCTTGCCGAGAAAGCGCACGCGCAGCGCGTCCAGCTCCCCGGCGTCCTTGACGCTTTCCAGCGCGCCGAGCGCTTCCTGCCGGATTTTTTCGAGTTGTTCCTTCATAAACGAATGCTCCTTTTCGTGATAATACAAAAAAATAAGCCCTCCGCCCGGAATCGGGACGAAAGACCATGCTTCCGCGGTACCACCCGCTGTTCGCAGAAAAATCTGCGCTGCTTTCTGCCCGGTAACGGCGGCAATAACCGGCGCGTCCTAGTAGGGGAGCGACCCCGTTCAAACGGCAGCTCACGAGAGAAAGCCCTGCAGCCCAACCGGGAGGCGGCTTCCAGCAAAACCCGCCCTCTCTGTACCCGGCCCTATCGGACAGGACAGCTCGATCCTCGCTTTTTCCAGATATCAGATGCATTTTAGCACAACAACCGCCGTTTGGCAACAGCTTTTTCGGAAAAAGCACAGAAAACCCGGCGGCTGCGCGCCGCCGGGAGAAATTTCTTATTGCAGTCCCTTGCCCGCTTTGACCTTGTCGAATTCCGCCTCGATCTGTGCGTCAGGCTCTGCCGTGAGCAGGGAGACGGCGACGATCACGATCACGCTGAAGACGAACGCGGGCAGCAGCTCGTAGATGCCGAACATCCCGCCGAGGGGCTTCAGAACGAGCTTCCAGAAGAAGACCATCGCGCCGCCCGCGACCATACCGGCGATCGCGCCCTGATATGTCGTGCGCTTCCAGAACAGGCACAGGAGCATCAGCGGGCCGAAAGCCGCGCCGAAGCCCGCCCACGCAAACGACGTGATGCCGAAGATGGTCGAGTTGGAGTTCCAGGCGATCGCCATGGCGACAATGGTGATGAGTACCAGCGTGATGCGCGAGCACCACATGACCTGCTTCTCCGTCGCATCCTTCTTGAACACGCCGCGATACAGGTTCTGGCTGACGGCGCTGGCCGAGATCAGCAGATACGAATCAGAGGACGAGATCGCCGCGGCCAGCACGCCCGCGCAGGCGAAGCCCGCGAGGATCGGCGGCAGATAGGATGTCGCCGCGTCGATGAAGATGTTCTCCGCGTCGTTGTTGGACAGGTAATCAAGCCCCGCGACGCTGCGGCCCACGACGCCGATGAACACGGCGGCGGCCATCGAGATCACGACCCAGATGATCGCCACGCGGCGGGAGCGGCCCAGCTCATGCTCGGAGCGGATGCCCATGAACCGCAGCAGCACCTGCGGCATACCGAAATAGCCAAGACCCCACGCAAGGCAGGACGCAATGGACAGCGCGCCGTAAGGACGGCCTGCACCAAAAACGTTGACCTCTGTGGTCGAGGGCGTCGCCGTGCGCACCATGGAGAAAAAGCCGTCAATGCTCTTCGCGTTTTCGATGACTGTGTTCAGTCCACCTGCGGAAACGACCGACAGGATCAGGATCAGCACCAGCACCGTGACCATCACAACGCCCTGCATGAAATCGGACGCGCTCTCGGCCAGATATCCGCCGAGGAACGTGTAGGCCAGCACGAACACGGCAGCGACGATCATCATGCCGCCGTAGGAGAAGCCGAACAGATTCGCGAACAGCTTGCCGCACGTGGACAGGCACTGCGCCGCGTAGACGCTGAAGAAAATGATGATAATGAGTGAGCAGATCGTCATGATGATCTTTTTCTTCTCATGGAAACGGTTCGAGAAGAAGTCCGGCAGCGTGAATGCGTTCACGGCGATGGAATACCGGCGCAGCCGCTTCGAAACGATCAGGAAGTTGAGGTACGTGCCGATGGCAAGCCCGATGCACGTCCAGCCCGCGTCCGCAAGGCCCGTCCAATACGCAAGGCCAGGCAGGCCCATCAGCAGATAGCCGGACATATCGGACGCCTCCGCGCTGAACGCTGTGACCCACGGGCCGAGGCTGCGTCCGCCGAGAAAATACGACTCGGCGTCCTTATTCGCGCGTCCGGCAAAATAAATGCCGATGCCGACGACAGCGGCCATATACAAAATCATGGCCAGCAGATGCTGCAGATTTGCTCCACTCATAACGCATTTCTCCGTTTCTTTCTCTTGACACATTACAAATATTCATGTATAATATCAAGGAACTTCATAATATGCGCGTATGATAACACGTTAAAGTGAAAAAAGCAAGAGGTTTTTCAGTATGGATACGAAAAAATATGAGGCTTTTGAAAAAACAGTGGAGCTGCAGTCTCTGACAAAGGCCGCGCAGGAGCTGGGCCTTACGCAGTCCGGCGTCAGCCATATGCTCTCCGCCATCGAGGCGGAGCTTCAGCTGCCGCTTTTGAAGCGCACGCGCACCGGCGCACGCCTCACGCCGGAGGGCGAGCAGATGATGCCCTATATTCACGAGATTGTGCGGCAGGAAAGGCTGCTGCGGCAGGCGGCGGAACGCCTGCATACGCTCGTTACCGGCAAGATCCGCATCGGCACGTTCACCAGCGTCGCCACGCACTGGCTGCCCGCCATGATGATGCAGTTCCAGAAGGAGCACCCGCAGGTGGATTTCCAGCTTTTCAACGGCGACTATCATGATATCGACACTTGGCTCGGCGACGGCAGCGTCGATCTTGCGTTTACAACGCTTCCCGCCCGTCCTGGCTGCCGCTGCACACCGCTGTACGAGGATGCGCTGGCCGCCGTCCTGCCGAAGGGGCACCCATTGGGGCAAAGTCCGGTCTGCCGGGTCGAGGAGCTGGCAAAGGAGCCGTTTATTTCGCTCCTGGAATCCTCCAATCATGACGTGCGCCGTGCGTTTCATGCAGTCAAGGCCCGGCCAAACATCCGCTTTGAGACGAAGGATGATTATGCCGTTATCGCCATGGTCCGGCAGGGACTGGGCGTGAGCATCATGCCGTCCCTGCTGCTGCGCGGCAACACAGACGGCGTGGAGATCCGCCCCATCGACCCGCCCGCCAGCCGCACCATTGCGCTTGCCGCTGCGACCGATGCCCCTGCCGCCACCCGCTTCGCGGACTTCGCAGTCCACTGGGTCAGAGAGAACACATAAAAAACCGGGCCGCTGCGGCTTGCAGCGGCCCGGAGCATTTATTTCCGGCTCAGTCGGGCTTCCATATAGTTGTGCGCGGCAGTTTCAAATTCGTCGGTAAGGGGCGGAAGCTCCACTTTGCCATATTTGCGTTCGAGCGCAAGCTTGAGGATCAGATCGGCCAGCTTCGGGTTTTTGGGCAGCAGACAGCCGTGGGAATAGGACGCGAAGACGTTTTTGTAGCGTGCGCCCTCCGTCCCGTCCTCGCCGTTGTTGCCGTATCCCTCGAGGACTTTGCCGAGCGGCTTCACGCCGGAGCCGAGATACGTCTTGCCGGAGTGGTTTTCAAAGCCGACAATTTTACAGTCCGCCTCGTCGCACGTGAACATATAATTGCCGATCATACGCTGCTCGGAGCCGACGGTGTAAAGATCGAGCGCGCCGGTAAAGTCACACTGCTTGCCGTCCCAGGTCTTGTAATACTGGCCCAGCATCTGATACCCGCCGCAGATGGCGAGCACGGGCACGCCGTCCTCGATGGCGGCTTTCAGCTCTGCCGTCTTTTCGCCCTTCAGATCGTGCATCAGGATCTCCTGCTCAAAGTCCTGTCCGCCGCCGATGAAGAGCAGATCGCAGTCCTTCGCGGCAAGTTTCACCCCGATGGGGACCGGGACAATGTTTGCCTGCATCCCGCGCCATTCCAGCCGCCGCTGCATACACAGGACATTTCCGCGGTCGCCGTAGAGGTTCAGAGCGTCGGGATATAAATGATAGATGTTCAGTTCCATAGCTTACTCCCAGAATTGCTTGTAGCCATACGTTTTGCTGATCGTGCCGCGCAGAGCCAGCATGGCCGTGTACGTCGGCATGACGAAGACCGGCAGCTTATGCGCCGTCGCCTCCGCCATCAGCGCGCCGTAGTCCTTCTGCACGTGCAGCTTTTCCTTCGGGAATCCGGCGTAGAGGAAGCGCAGGGCCATATCCTCCGCCCGCGTGCCGGACAGATAGACCTCACGGAGCGTATCGCCCATGTCTACCAGACGCTCAAAGGAGACGTCCCAGATCCAGCTGACGTCGCGGCCGTCCTGCGTCCGGTCGTTGAGACAGGCGGCAAAGACAAACGGCTCGGTCCGCTGCGTCAGGAAGCTCAGCACCTGGTTGCAGCCCGCCGGATTCTTGATCAAAATCATGCGCACGTCCGTTCCATTGATCTCGAATTTCTCCATGCGCCCAAAGCCGCAGGCAAAGCGGGACAGCGACTGCGCCGCCTTCGGAAGCTCCAGCCCCATGGCCTTTGCTGCCGCCATGGCCGCGCAGGCGTTATAAATATTGTATCCGCCCGGCAGATTGACCGTTGCGGGGATCTCCGTTTCGCCGTCACGGAAGACGACCTCGGAGCGCTCCTCGTCGCTCAGAATGACCTTGCTGACGCAGATATCCGGCTTCGGACGGGCATAGCCGCAGCGCAGGCAGCGGTAGCCGCCCAGATGGCCGTAGGTCACAAAGTCGTATTGATATTCGCTCTTGCACTTGATGCAGTACGGCGCGTCGGAGAGGTCCGAAACCTGCTCCTCATAGAGCGGCGTGCTGACGCCGTAGAAAATAACGGGGTTCGGCACGTCGTCGTGCAGGCTGGTAATGAGCGAATCGTCCGCGTTCAGGCACAGAACGGCGTTCGGACTGTTCTGCGCGCCGACGCGCAGCTTGCTGAGCGTATGCGTGACCTCGCCGTAGCGGTCGAGCTGGTCGCGGAAGACGTTCGTGTAGACGATCACCTTCGCGTCGACATATTTGCTGATGAATTTCAGCGCCGCCTCGTCCGACTCAATGAGCGCGTGCGAATATCTGCAGCGGCCCGTGAGCGTGGAGTGGACGGCGAATTCCGCCGTGACGCCGGACAGGAGGTTTGCGCCGGATTTATTTGCAAAGTAAGAGATTCCAGCGTCCTGCCACGACTGCTCGATCATGCGCGAGGTCGTGGTCTTGCCGTTGGTGCCCGTGACGATCACGGTCGTCACGTTCCTTGCAAGTTCACCCAGCAGATTCGGGCAGAGCTTGAGCGCCACGCGCCCGGGAAAATCCGTGCCGCCTCTGCCCAGCAGGCGGATCAGGGCCCGGCAGAGCTTGCAGGCAAGCACTGCGGTCATCACTCGTAACTTCATATCACACTTATATCATATTTTTTCGCAAAACTCAACTGGTTACGAAAGATTTACAAAATTGTGCTTGTAATGGTTGTCATAATCTGATATAATGCAGTCGAATTGTCTCGAAAATGTGCCGTTCCGGTCCGGGAACGGAAAAAAGGAGTCTGTAAACCATGCGAAAGGCAAGAAAACCGCTGTGCCTGCTGCTGTGCGCCGTGCTGCTTCTGTCCATGAGCGCGGCCGCGCTCGGCGCGAACAACAACTATAGCAGCTGGTTCCAAACAAACTATGACGAGATCAACAAGCTCGGCCTGATGCCCGCGTCCTTTAACGGCCTTGATCTGACCAAGAACATCACGCGCGGCGAGATGTGCGAGCTGGCCGTCTACGCATTCGAAAAGGCCACCGGCAACGACATCGATATGTCGAACGAAACGTTCACCGGCTTTACAGATACGTCGGATGCGAATATTGTCAAGGCCCATCTGTACGGCATCGTCAACGGCTACGAGGACGGCTCGTTCCGCCCGAAGCAGCTGCTGACGCGGCAGGAATTCTTCAAGCTCATCGAGAATTTCTGCACGGCGGCTGCGTTCTCCCCCAAGGCGAAAGACGGCGCGCTGAACGGCTTTGCCGACGCCGGATCGATCTCCGCATGGGCGAAGGAGGCCGCGCAGATCTGCGTGAGCTATTCCTATGTGCAGGGCACGAAGCTTGGAAACGGCACGTATCTGAACCCCAAGGACAACGCCAGCCGGCAGGAAGCCATGACGATGTTCCTGCGCTGCTATAAGACCATCCAGTGGTTCTATGATGAAAACGTCAAGAGCGCGACGGTCGTTGTTGACCAGATCAATCTGAACGTCACCGTCACAAGCATCAGCAAGACCATGTACGTCTGCCAGACGGGTTATATCAACGTCCGCGATTCCTGGACGACCGGCAGCACGAAGGTCGGCGAGCTGAGCTACAACGCCGCCGTCACCGTCACCGGCATCACGACTACGACCTCCGACGGCCACCAGTGGTACCGCATCAAATATAACGGCATTACGGCCTATGTCCGCGCAGACCTGCTTGCCGATAAGAAGGACAGCACCGTCACGCCGGGCAGCGGCTCCGGCTCCGGCAGCGGCGGGACCGTCTCCGGCTCCGGCACAGCCAGCGAGATCGCGAACTTCGCCATGGGCTTCGTCGGCTACAGCTACGTCTGGGGCGGCTCAAGCCCGTCGACCGGCTTTGACTGCTCCGGCCTCATGTACTATGTCCTGACGCAGTACGGCTACTCCATGAAGCGCGTCGCCAACGACCAGATGACGCAGGGCACCTACGTTTCCCGCAGCGACCTACAGGTCGGCGACCTCGTCTTCTTCGGCTACAGCGGCTACGCGAACCACGTCGGTATGTACATCGGCGGCGGCAACTTCGTCCACGCCTCCACGCCGTCCACGGGCGTCCGCGTCAACTCGCTTGACGAATCGTATTACAAGACCCGCTTCCTGTGCGGGCGGCGCATCATCTGACGATCAAATCATGACATACCGGCCCCCGGTCTGCTAAAAAAGCGCCGGGGGCTGCGCATATCAAAAGGAGAATGTATGGAGCGAAATGAATTGGTGCTTCTGCGCCTGTCGAATCAGTATCTGTTGCATGCGGGGGAGCGGATGAGAGTGCTCTGCGCTATGAACGGCTTTCAGGCGCAGTTCCTCTCCAACGCGCTGTATGCCATGCGCCTGCGCAGTACAGCGTATGACACAGCACACGCGGCAGACAGCCTCGTAAAGAGCTGGACGCTCCGCGGCACAATGCACATCTTTGCAGAGGCCGACCTTCCGTTGTTCCTGCACACTGGCTGCCGGTACCGGAGTCGGGACTGGACTGTTCCGTCATTCTGGAACCAGCGCCCGAACTGGGCGCTTACACCGAAGCGGCAGGCATACTTTTCGGACCTGATCATCGATGCACTTGCGCAAGGGCCAATGACGCGCGAGGCCCTGAAAGCCCGCTGCCGTGCTGCCGGAATGACGCAGGCGGAGGAGGGCAGCATATTCCATCCCTGGGGCGGCGGCATACGCGAGCTCTGCGAGCGCGGCTTTCTCTGCGGCACGGTCAGCGAGGAAAAGGCGTTCCGCCTCTGTCCGGCATTCACACCGATGGAGGAGCAGGACGCACTGCTGGAACAGACGCGCCGGTATTTCACGAATTACGGCCCGGCCTCCATCCGGGATGCGGCCTATTATTTCGGTACCTCGCAGGCGGAGATCAAAAAGCGGCTGGCCCGGCTTCCTGTGGAAGCAGCCAAATACGAGGGGCAGCAGCTGTTCAGTCTGGATTCCGGAAGAGCACCAGGACAGGCGCTTCCGGACTGCCTGCTGCTGGCGGGCTTCGACCCGCTGATGCTGGGCTATGAGAAAAAGCAGAGCGTATTTCTCCCGCCGGAGTATCTGCGCGGTATTTTCAGCCTGTCCGGCATCGTCATGCCGCCGGTGCTGCTGCACGGCAGCGTAGCGGGCCGCTGGAAGCACAGCGGAAAGCGCCTGCTTATCACGCAGTTCCGCCCATTTTCGCAGGAGGAGTGTGGTTTTGCAGAGGCAGCCGCGGCGCAGCTTTGGGGCGAAGCCGTACAGCCTGTCTTTCAGGACGCATAATCGACCTTTTCAAACCGAAAAATCCATGCTATACTTTTCTTGTCCCTCATACGCTTGTATGGGGTGATCATATGAAAAAATGGGTAGAGATCATGATGCCGGTCATGCTGTTTGCGACCGTTCTGTATTTCTGCGTCTTCGCCGTTCTGACACATCGAAGCGCGCAGACGGCGGCCATGCAGCCCGGCGGAACGACCGTCGTGCTCGACGCAGGGCACGGCGGGGAGGACGGCGGCGCGACCGGCGTTTCCGGCACGTCGGAGGCGGCGCTGAATCTGGATATTTCGCTGCGCCTGCGCGACCTTCTGCGCCTGTGCGGCGTGCGGGTCAGCATGATCCGCGAGACGGATACGGCTGTCTATTCAGACGGCTGCCGCACGATCTCGGAGAAGAAAGTTTCGGACATCAAAAACCGGACCGAGACGGTGAACCAGACGGAAAACGCGCTGCTTCTGAGCGTACACCAGAACTTCTTCACCGAGGGCAAGTACCACGGCGCACAGGTCTTCTACGCGAAAACGCCCGGCAGTCAGGCGCTGGCCGAGCAGCTGCAGGCCAATCTGGCCCTGGGCCTCGAGCCGGGCAACCGCCGTCAGTGCAAAAAATCGGACGGCGTGTATCTCATGGAGCATATCGGCTGCACCGGCGTGCTGGTCGAATGCGGATTTTTATCCAATTACGAGGAAGAACAGCGGCTCTTGCAGCCGGAGTATCAGAAAAAGCTGGCCGCCGTGATCGCGGGAACGCTGTCCGTGTGGCTCTCAGAGGAGCATCCGAATGAAATCTAAAACCGTTTTTGTCTGCAAGCAATGCGGCAACGAAACGCCGCGCTGGCAGGGCCAGTGCCCCGCCTGCGGGGCATGGAACTCCATCGTGGAGTTTGAGGACAAAAAAGCGCCTGCCGCGAAGGCGGCAGGCCGGGCAGGCATCGCGCGTGCCGTCCCAAAAAAGCTCAAAGAGGTGACAGGGGAGCAGGAGATCCGCTTCTCCACCGGTATGCAGGAGCTTGACCGCGTTCTGGGCGGCGGCGGCGTGCGCGGGTCGCTGATTCTGGTGGGCGGTGCGCCCGGCATCGGCAAATCGACGCTTTTGCTGCAAATTTGCGCCTATCTAGGAAAAACGCTCCGCATCCTCTATGTCTCCGGCGAGGAATCGGAAAAGCAGATCAAAATGCGTGCCGACCGGCTGCAGGTCGCGTCGGACGAATTATATATCCTCTCGGAGACGGATCTTTCCGAGATTTTAAGCGCTGTCGACGAGGTGCAGCCGGATATTCTCATTGCCGACTCCATCCAGACGCTCTACAGCCCGGAGAATACCTCTGCCCCCGGCAGCATTTCACAGGTCAAGGACTGCACCATGGCCCTCATGCAGCTGGCCAAGAGCAGCGGCGTTACCGTCTTCGTTGTCGGCCATGTCAATAAGGAGGGCGCGATCGCAGGGCCGAAGGTGCTCGAGCACATGGTCGACTGCGAGCTGTTTTTCGAGGGCGAGCACGCCAGCAGCTACCGCATCCTGCGCGCGGCCAAGAACCGCTTCGGCTCGACAAACGAGATCGGCGTGTTCGAAATGGAGGGCAGGGGACTGCTCGAAGTCCCGAATCCGTCCGAAATGCTGCTGGCCGGACGGCCATTAAATGCCCCCGGTACGTGCGTGGCCTGCGTGATGGAGGGTACGCGCCCGGTTCTGGCGGAAATTCAGGCGCTTGTCGCGCGGACGAACTTCAACGTCCCCCGCCGCACGGCGGACGGCTTTGACTTTAACCGGGCGAATCTCATGCTGGCCGTGCTGGAAAAGCGCGGCGGTGTGAATCTTGGGATGTCGGATGCGTATGTGAACGTCATCGGCGGCTTGCAGCTGGACGAGCCTGCCGCCGATCTGGCCCTTGTGCTTGCCGCAGCGTCCAGCTTCCGCGATAAGCCCATCGATCCGGCGACCGCCGCCATCGGCGAGGTTGGCCTGACGGGCGAGATCCGCGCCGTAACGGGCTTGCAGCAGCGCCTGTCCGAGGCGTCCCGCACCGGATTCAAGACCTGCATCATCCCGCGCCACGGGACGGGCAATGTCACTGCGCCCGACGGCATGGAGCTGCTGCGCGTGCGCAATATCCGCGAAGCGATCGAACTGGTTCTGTCATAAATCAAAAAGGAGAAATCGATATGGAAGTGCGTGCATTACTGGATGTTTTACATATTGCTGAACGCCTCAAGGACGAACTGCGCCACTGCGAGACGAGCAGGGGCCGCCGGGAAAGCGTCGCCGAGCACAGCTGGCGGCTTGCACTGTTGGCATTCTTTATGAAGGACGAATTCCCGGCGCTCGATATGGACAAGGTCATCAAAATGTGCCTGATCCACGATCTTGGCGAGTGCTTCACCGGTGATATCCCGACGTTTTTGAAGTCCGCAAAGGACGAGAAAAAGGAGGATACCGCGCTGTTCGATTGGGTCGCGTCGCTCCCGGCCCCGTACAATACGGAGCTGGCCGCGCTGTATACCGAAATGGGCGCGCTGCAGACAGACGAAGCGAAGCTCTATAAGGCGCTGGACAAGCTCGAAGCCGTCATCCAGCACAATGAATCCGATATCCGCTCGTGGGAGCCGCTGGAGTATGATCTGAACCGGACATACGCCTATGACGCCGTCGCGTTTTCTCCCTATCTGACGAAGCTGCGCGAGGCCATCCGCGAGGATACGGAGGAAAAGATCAAAGCGGCGGAAAAATAAGCGATTTTCCGCAAAAAAGTATTTGACACGGAGAAAAATCTCTGGTATAATCCATAAGCCGCATTAAAGAGGTCAAAAGCTGCTCCGGCACACCTCAAGAGCGAGTCTACGAAAGAAAAGGTAGGTGCAAACGAATATGCAGGCTATTATCGTTACCGGCGGTAAGCAGTACAACGTCAAGGAGGGCGATGTGATCTACATCGAGAAGCTCGCGGCGGAGGCTGAGCAGACCGTCACCTTCGATCAGGTTCTGGCAGTTGTCGACGGTGCTGACTCCAAGTTCGGTACCCCCACAGTTGCAGGTGCTAAGGTTGAGGCTAAGGTTCTGAAGAATGGCAAGGGCAAGAAGATCCGCGTCTTCAAGTACCGTCCGAAGAAGGACTCCAAGTCCCTCCAGGGCCACAGACAGCCGTACACCAAGGTGCAGATCGAAAAGATCGCGCTGTAATTTATGACGCGCGTCGAATTTTTCGATCACGAGGGCAGGATCACCGGATTCTGCTGTTCGGGCCACAGCGGCTATGCAGAGGAAAGCGGCGACGTTGTGTGCGCAGCTGTCTCCACAGCCGTCAAGCTTGCAGAGTGCACGATCAACGATGTGCTCGGCGAGCATGCGAAAACCAGGGTGAATGAAGACGAGGCCCGGATCACCTTAACCCTTCCCGCAGCGTGTGAAAGCGAAGAGGCCGTACAGGCGGTTCTCTCCGGCATGATGCTCACATTGTGTTCTCTGCGGGATGATTATCCTGATTATATCGAAGTTTTGGAGGTGCAAAACGATGCTTAATATCAGTTTCCAGTTCTTCGCACATAAGAAAGGCGGCGGCTCCACCAAGAACGGCCGTGATTCTGAATCGAAGAGACTCGGCGCGAAGCGCGCTGACGGTCAGTTCGTTCTGGCTGGCAACATCCTCGTTCGTCAGAGAGGCACGCACATTCATCCGGGCAACAACGTTGGTATCGGCAAGGACGATACGCTGTTCGCTCTGATCGACGGCAAGGTCAAGTTCGAGCGTATGGGCAAGGATCGCAAGATGTGCTCTGTCTACGCAGAACAGTAATTTTGTTGTAAAAACCCCGAACGAGTCCCGTTCGGGGTTTTTTCTTAAAAGGGGATACCGCTATGATATATTATCACGCGTCGCCGGCCGGCGGTCTGCGAATGCTCGAACCGAGAAAATCCCCGTATTTTGACAAGCCCACGCAGGTCTGCCTGACGTCCCTGCGCGCCATGGCGCTGTTTTACCTCATCCGGAATTATGAATACGCATACGGCTATACCCGGCAGGGGAAGCTGTATTTTGACGATCCATTCCCGGACGCGCTGAAAAAGCTCTATGCCGGAAGATCCGGCTGGCTCTATATCTGCGAAGACGGTGATTACAAGAAGACAGAAATTCCGAACGAGTTCGTGTCCGCGCAGCCCGTCCGCATCACCGGCGCGGAATATATTCCGGACGCGTATGAGGCGTTTTTACGGGAACAGGCGGCGGGAAACATCCAGCTGCTCGATTATGCGCATTTTGCGTCCGACCCGGAGAAATTCGCAAAGAAGCGTGCCTGGCTGCAAAAGGCCATCTCCGAAGAAATTCGGAAAAAGGAGATCTGGAAAGCCCCGGATTCCGACCGCGCGCACTATTATCAGGAGAACTATCCGGAAATCTGGACAAAGACTACGAAAACCTTACTGACAGAGGAGGAACCTCATGTTTATTGATAAAGTACGCATTTCGGTCAAGGCCGGCGCGGGCGGCAATGGCGCAGTGGCCTTCCACCGGGAAAAATACGTGGCCGCAGGCGGCCCGGACGGCGGCGACGGCGGCAACGGCGGCTCCATCGTCCTGCGCGTCGATGATAACCTGTCCACGCTGATGGACTTCCGCTACAAGCGCAAATATACCGCGCCGAACGGCGAGAACGGACAGGGCAAGCGCTGCCGCGGCAAAAATGGCGAAAACCTGATCATCAAGGTGCCCAGAGGCACCGTCGTGCGCGATCTGGCCACGAACGAGATCATCAAGGATATGTCCGATTCCGCCGATTTCGTCCTCTGCAAGGGAGGCCGGGGCGGCTGGGGCAACCAGCACTTCGCAACGCCAACCCGTCAGGTGCCGCGCTTTGCCAAGGCAGGCCTCCCCGGCGAGGAGCACGACGTCATTCTGGAGCTCAAGCTGCTGGCCGACGTGGGTCTTGTCGGCTTCCCGAACGTCGGTAAATCGACGCTCCTGTCCGTCACGTCCAACGCGCACCCGAAAATTGCAAATTATCACTTCACCACGCTCTATCCGAACCTCGGCGTGATCTACGTCGCCGACGGCGTGTCGTTCGTCATGGCCGATATCCCCGGCATCATCGAGGGCGCGGCGGACGGCGTCGGTCTCGGCCATGATTTCCTGCGCCATATCGACCGCTGCCGCCTGCTCGTCCACATCGTCGACGTCTCCGGCAGCGAGGACCGCGACCCGGTCGACGACTTTGAAAAGATCAACGAGGAGCTTCGCCAGTATTCCCCGGACCTTGCGTCCCGCCCCATGCTCGTTGCGGCAAACAAGGCGGACCTTCTGCCCCCGGACAGCGACAATCTGGACCGCCTCAAGGCGCACGTCGAGGCGCAGGGCTACGAGTTCTACGTGATCTCCGCCGCCACGACACAGGGCACGCGCGAGCTGATGAAGACCATCGCAGGCAAGCTTGCCGCGCTTCCGCCCGTCACGATCTACGAGCCGGAGTACGTCAAGCCTCTGGCCGAGGCAGGCGACGCGAACGAGCTGCAGATCGAGCGCTATGACGATCTGTGGGTCGTGTCCGGCAAGTGGCTCCAGAAGCTCCTGAACGATATCAACTTCGACGATTACGAGTCCCGTATGTACTTTGACCGCCAGCTCCGCAAAAGCGGCCTGTTCGACCGTCTGGAGGAGCAGGGCATCGAGGACGGCGACACCGTCAGCATCTACGATTTTGAATTCGACTACACGAAATAAGCAAACAAAAACCCGCAGCCGTTCGGCTGCGGGCCTTTGTTTGAAGAAAGAAAAGAAAAAGAGAAGAAAGAGAGGATTGGGTAAATCCTTGATTATGAGTATACGGGCAAATCGTGTCCGAACTGTGAACGGCAGGAAAAGGAATTGTGAACATTTCACCGCCGCCCTGTATTTTCACGGAAAAATAAAAAAACGAAAATCACCACTTGACAAATCCCGACTTTATGCTATAATAACGGAGCGCTCTTGAGAAAGAGACTTGCTGCTGTAGCTCAGTCGGTAGAGCGCGTCATTGGTAATGACGAGGTCGGCAGTTCGAATCTGCCCAGCAGCTCCAGAAAAATCCTTGAAACCGCAATGGTTTCGAGGATTTTTTCTATTTTTTGCAAGCGGCTTATTTCTGAGGTTTTCCAACAAATCTTCCAACAAAACTGCCTGCGCAGCGGCTACATGGCGGCAAGCAGCCTGACAAGCTCTGGTTTTTCGGCAAGAATCTGAAGAACTTTTTGCATCTCGCTGGTCAGTGCAAACGCCCCCGGTGTCGGCGTCTGAAAGAAGTTTTCATCCACCTTCTGTGCCAGAAGCAGCCGCTCTTCGTTGTTCGTATGCGCATATACTTCCGTTACCATGCGAGCCTGTGCGTGGCCGGTGTCGCCCTGAACCGCCTTGATGTTGCCACAGCTGATCTGAAGCTTGATGGAGGTGCTGCTGTGCCGCAGGCTGTGAAACACAACGCTCCGCAGCTCGTTTTCCTGAATAAACGTCGACAGCATTTGGTCGATCTGCCGCGGCTCATACGGGCGGCCGCCCGACTGTGCAAGAACCAAATTAAAATCCTTGTAGTCAGAGCCAAGCAGCATCTTCTCTTCGTCCTGCCGCTTCTTCGTCTCGATCAGTGCAAGTGCAACGGTTTTCGGAAGAAAGACCGTGCGGACGCTGCTGGCTGTTTTCGGCGTTTTTAATGTGAGCATTGTCTTGCAGTTTGTCCGCTTCCACTCTGGAAACGTAAAAAAGACTTTGCTCCGACCGCGCTTTTCCAGTGCCTCCACGCTACTCTTTTCGCAGCGTTTGAGTTCCTTGTTAATAAACAGTGAGGCGTTTCCAGAAGCAAGGGTTTCCTCCGACAAGTCTACGCAGTCCCATGTCAGACCGAGAATTTCCCCGATCCGCATGGAGCAGCCGAGCGCCAGAAGCATCGCCAGTTTCAGAACGGGGTTTTCGCAGATCGCCAGCGCATATTTGACCTCGCTGGCTGACCATGAATCACGCTCTTTTTTTACACGTTGCGGGAGCGTTACGTTTTCTGCCGGATTGATAGCAATGTACTTCCAGCCGATGGCCTTTTTGAAAGCGCCGCTCATCAGCGCATGGATCTTGACGATGACGGACGGCGAAATTTTCTTATCCGTCTTCTTATGTCCCTTGAGTACGACAGCCGGCTGATCCAGCAGCTTGTCGTAAAAGACGTCCAGACCGTGTGTCGTCACATCTTTTACTAAAACATCTCCGATCGCCGGCTTGATATAATGCGCGATGAAATGCTGACTGCTGGATAGGTAAGAATCTCCCCAGTGCTTCAGTCCATAGAGCTGCACATATTCATCCAGCAATTCTCCCACCGTCACATAGTGATCCTTTTTCGGCGCAATGATTGTCTGTTTCGGCGGCTCAAATACACCGAGGCTTCTTTCATATTCAATTTGTGCAATGCGCAGCTTCGCCGCTTCATAAGAATCAAATCGTTCTGAGAACGGCTTTTCATAATTTGGACAGCGATAGCTGATTTCATATTTTTGACCTTTTTCCTTGGTACCATACTCTCACTCCTTTGGACGAACTGGAGCGACTGCCTCCTTCCTGTGCCTGCAAATCTGAAAGTACGGTATCCGTTTGTACTGCCAGTATAGCATGAATGTCTCCTTCAACGCGGCAACTTCTTCATCGCTGATATGCACCATCCTGCCAAGCCGCTGTGATTTCAGAATGGATGCTGCTGTCAGTTCCATGACCTCAAGCCGGTCAAACGCTTGCAGCAGCGATTCTCCGGTCACGATCACACAGTCATTTTCCACGATTGCTGCCGGATGCGCGGCATCAAATTCCTTTGCCAGCTTGTCTGGATCCAAGTAAAGTTCTTCATACGGCACCCGCTTGACATCGCGCAAGAGAATATAGCTTTCCGGGATCGTTCTTGCATCAAATTCCATGTCCGTAACGGCAAACGCCATTGCATGGACTGGATGAGCTAAAAGCACCGCTCCGATCTGCGGGTTTTCCTGATAGATTTTCCGGTGCGCCAGAACAGCACGGGACGGCAGTTTTCCTATCTCTTTGGCATCGCCTTTGATGCGAACCAAATCGTCCTCCTCCAGATAAGCACGGTCAAAGCCGAACGGCGTAATAAGGAAGCTCCCGTCAGGCAGGCGGACGGAATAGGTGCCATGTGTCGCTGTAAACAGATCCATTTTGTAGGAGCGCCGGATCAGCGTGAGCATGTCGCGTCTGGCTGCCAGCTCCTCAGAGCTGCGGCATTGGGCAATGAGATCCTCCAGTCTGGTATGGCTGTCGGTTTCGCTCAGGCGGTAAGCGTTTTCCGGGAGTGCGCGTATATTTCCAAGCTGACCTGCCAGCACCTCAAGCTCCGCCGTATAATTGAGTGTTTCAAACTGCTGAAAGGCAGTAAACATATCCGGTGCACCAACGCAAACGCCGTGGTTCTCCAACAACGCGATATTGCACCCCGCTTCAAACACCTTTCCAATTTCCATGCCGAGCTTCTGGCTGCCTGGAACCGCATAGACCGCAAATTTTACGTCTCTGCATATGTGTCGTACAGACGGGATCAGGTCAAGGTTTGGGAGCTTGCGGACAACGGAAAACGCTACAAGCGCCGGTGGGTGCGCGTGCAGAACTGCATTCAGATCCGGGCGCAGATGATAAACCGACCGATGGAACGGCAATTCGGACGATGGCTTATGCTGTCCTTCGCAGACTCCGTCCGGACGGACACAGATGATGTCTTTTCGGCTGAGTGTACCCTTGTCAATGCCGGCAGGAGTAATCCAAATGTTCCCCTCCGAATCGCGGATTGAGAGATTTCCGCCGGACATGGTCGTAAGTCGTTTGTCATATATCCGCTGCATAAACATGACAATCTGGTCTGCTGGATGGATATATTGAATATTCATATTGAACGCTCCTTATAAAAAAGTTCTCGAAAAAGTTCTCATTTTCTGATAGGCTGCTTCCCATTCCGGCGTATGATGCGGGCTGTAGGTCTTGACGTCTGCCGACCGGCGGACCACATCACGCAGTTCGTTGATGTCATGGATGTCGCCCAGCGCCATGGCCTGCGCGAGCAGATTGCCGATGGCGGCGCCCTCGATGGGGCCGGTCACGACGGGGCGGTCGATGGAGTCGGCTGCAAACTGGTTGAGAAGCTCGTTCTGGCAGCCACCGCCGACGATGTTCAGCGTATCGATGCGCTGGCCCTTGATCTCCTCGAGCCGTTCGAGCGCCCAGCGGTACTTGAGCGCGAGCGATTCATAGATGCACCGCGCGATCTGCCCGACAGTTTCCGGAACCGGCTGGTTCGTCTCGCGGCAGAACGCCTGAATTTTCTCGACCATCCGGCCGCCGGCAAAGAATTCGCCGTAGTCGGGGTCGATGACGGAGCGGAAGGACTCTGCCTTCTTCGCTTCCTCGACAATATCGTTCCAGCTGAGGCGCATACCGGCCTTCTGCCAGTCGCGGCGGCACTCCTGGATGAGCCACAGGCCCATGATGTTCTTGAGTGGACGGAAGCCGCCCTGAATGGTGCCCTCATTCGAGAAGTTCGCGTTGCGAACGGCGTCCGTCAGAATCGGCTTGTCCGTCTCCACGCCGAACAGCGACCATGTGCCGCTGGAGCAGAACGCGAAGCTGCCCGTGCCGGGGATGGCTGCCACGGCAGAGGCCGTGTCGTGCGTGCCGACGGCGGCGAAATGCGCCTGATTGAGGCCCAGCTCCTCCGCCAGCTCCGGACGGAGCGTTCCGCGAAGGCTTCCCGCGCGGTCGAGCGGCGTAAAAATCTTTTTCGGAAGCCCCAGCGCCTCGATCGTCTGCCAGTCCCAGTCCTTCGTGGTGGGGTTATAGAGCATGGAGGTCGTTGCCTCGGTGTATTTCGACTTCTTTTCTCCCGTCAGGAAGTAGCCCAGAAGATCGGGCATGAACAGCAGTGTTTCCGCGTTTGCAAGCGCCGGGTCGTCCTGCAGCTTGCGGCGGTAGAGCTGATAGACGGTGTTGAAGTTCATCGTCGCAATGCCGGTACGGGCAAAGAGCGTCGGAAAATCAACGGTCTTCCAGACGGCCTCCATATCCGCATCGACCGCGTATCGATACGAACGGGGATTGGAGAGCAGGTGGCCGTTCTTGTCGAGCAGGTCGTAGTCCACGCCCCAAGTGTCGATGCCGATGCAGTCAAGCTCCCCAACGTTCGCGTTTTTGAACGCCAGAAGTCCCTGCTTCAATTGGCTATACAGATACGGCAGATCCCAGTAGAGCACGCCGTTCATCTCGATGTAGTTGTTCTCAAACCGGTGCAGCTCGCGCATCGTGATCTTCTCGCCGTCGAACTGGCCGAGAATGGCACGCCCGTTGCTTGCACCGAGATCAAACGCCAGTAAGTTGCGCATCATTTCACAACGCCTTTCTAATAATGTCGGGCAGACAAGCGCCTGCCCGGTGGATAAACTCAGCGGATATTTTTGTACAGCGGACCGTAGGCGGCGCAGGCGCGGTAGTCCTGGCCTTCCTTATCCATGCCGAATGCGTTCCATGCGGCCGGACGGAAGATGTCCTGATCGGCGACGTTGTGCATGCAGACGGGGATGCGCAGCATCGAGCAGAGCGTGATGAGATCCGCGCCGACATGGCCATAGGAGATCGCGCCGTGGTTGGCGCCCCAGTTCTGCATGACGGAGTAGGCGCTTTCAAACGGGCTGCCGGCCTTGCCGTCGCAGCGCGGCGTGAACCAGGTGCACGGCCACGTGGGGTTCGTGCGCTCCATGAGCGTGTCGGTGACTTCCTCGGGCAGCTTGACCGTCCAGCCCTCGGCGATCTGCAGCACGGGGCCAAGGCCCTTGACGAGATTCAGGCGGATCATGGTCGCGGGCATTTCCGCGCGGGTGACAAAGTGGCTGGAGAAGCCGCCTCCGCGGAAGTTGTCGAAGCCGGCCTCGCACCAGACGGTCGCGTCGGTCATCTTTTTGATGTCCGCATCGTCCAATTCCCACCAGCGCTTCATGACGGCATTGCCATTTTCGTCCGTGCACTCGCCGCAGGCGTCGAGGCAGGCCGCGCCAGAGTTCAGCAGGTGGATGATGCCGCCGTTTTCCTTCGCCTTGCCCTCGAGATCGTAGCCGGTGACGCGCTTCGTGGCCTCGGGAGACCAGTAGGTGCGCACGTCGGCGAAGATCTGCGCGCGGTTGGTCAGCAGCTCCATAAAGAGCATACCAAGGCCGTTGAGGACGTCATTCTCGGTCGCAAAGACCATCGGCTCCTTCGGGCCTTCAAAGTCGAACGAGGAGTTGAGCACAGCCTCGGGATAGTCGCAGTTGGGCCAGTGGTCGGTCCACTGTCTCTGGCCCTGGAATCCGGCGGCGATGGCGTTGTGGCCGACCTTCTCCTCCTCAAAGCCTGCGGGCAGGTTCTGGTTGCCCTGGATCAGATCCTTGATGATGCAGTACATCTTGATCGTGAACTCCCACTGCTTCTCTTTTTCTTCGGGGGTGAACTTGATGCGGCGGGTCTCGCCGAGGAATTCCACGGATTCGGGGTTGTCGTCGCGGCCTTCCTTGCAGTGCGCCTTCGTCCATGCCAGCGCCTTTTCATACGCCTCATGGTCGTAGATGCCCTCCTCCATGCGGCGGAGGATCTCGACTTCGTCAACGGACTCGACGCGCAGACCCAGATATTCCTCCATGAACTGCTGGTCGATGATGGAGCCGCCGATGCCCATGCACATGGAACCGATCTGGAGGTAGCTCTTGCCGCGCATCGTGGCGGCAGCGACGGCCGCGCGGCCGAAGCGCAGGAGCTTTTCCTTCACGTCGTTGGGAATTTCGGTGACCTGATCGCGGTCCTGCACCTCGTGGCCGTAGATGCCGAAGGCGGGCAGACCCTTCTGTGCGTGGGTCGCCAAAACGGAGGCCAGATACACAGCGCCCGGACGCTCGGTGCCGTTGAAGCCCCAGACACCCTTGATGGTCATGGGATCCATGTCCATGGTTTCTGCACCATAGCACCAGCACGGCGTGACCGACAGCGTGATGGCAACGCCCTCACGCTTGAACTTCTCGGCGCAGGCAGCGGATTCCGGCACGCGGCCGATGGAGGTGTCAGCCATGACGACCTTCACAGGCTCGCCGTTGGAATAGTACAGATTTTCCTCAAACAGCTTCTTCGCGGCCTCGGCCATGGCCATGACCTGATCTTCCAGACTCTCGCGCAGCTGCATCGGGCCGCGGCGGCCATCAATGATGGGGCGGATGCCGATTACGGGGTATTCGCCGATGTAACGATTCTTTGCCATTCTAAATTCCTCCTCTTTGTATTTCTGTGTTCAGATTTCTGCCCTTGTTGTTTTCTGCTACGCTGTTTTTAAGTGGTTTCCCACACAGGAAAACCGTTTTACGGTTCACTTCTTCATCACACACGACGAAGTCCGCGCGTTTTCCGGGCGCGATGGAGCCTATCTCGTTCTCGCAGCCAAGCTCCCTCGCAGGGATCAGCGTCGCGGAGAGAATGGCTTTCTCTTTCGGAATGCCAAATTCGACCGCCTTGCGCATACAATCATAGAGATTCGTCGCGGAGCCCGCGAGTGTGCCGTCCGCCAGCTTCGCCACACCGCCTGATAAGAACACGTCCTGCCCGCCGAGGGTGTACTGCCCATCCGGCATCCCGCAGCAGCGCAGCGCGTCGGAAACGAGGCAGATGCGTCCCGGAAACAGCTTGAACGCCATGCGCACCGCGCTCGGGTGGGCGTGCTGGCCGTCGCAGATGAGCTCGGCGACGACATTCTCGCGCTCAGAGCCTGCTCCGATGGGGCCGGGCTTGCGGTGGTGGATACCGGGCATGGCGTTATACAGGTGCGTCAGGTGGCTTGCGCCCGCGCTAAAGACGGCGGCGGCCTGCTCATATGTGCGCGATGGAGACGGTGCAGAGCTTGCTTGCAAGCTTCGTGAATTCTACCGCGCCGGGCAGCTCCGCGGCTACGTCGGCGATGCGGATGAGGCCCTCGGACGCGTCGTATAATTTTTTGAACGCGTCGAAATCCGGGTCTTTCAGATACGCGCCGTTCTGCGCGCCCTTTTTCTTCTCAGAGAAGAACGGTCCCTCCATCCGGATGCCCAGCAGGCGGGCGCAGCCGGACGGCTGCTCGCGCTTCAAGCGGACAGCGGTTCTGTACGCCGTCTCCAGCACGTCATACGGGAGTGTCATGGACGCGGGGGCGAAGCCGGTTACGCCGTTTTGCGCGAGATAGCGTGCCATTTTGACAAGGCCGTCGTAATCGCCGTCGGAAAAATCCGCGCCGGAATTGCCGTGATTGTGGACATCGACCAATCCGGGGATGACATACTGGTCGTTCAGGTCGATGCCGCCCTCTGCGGGGACCGTGGTCAATATCTCGGTAAATCTTCCGTTTTCCGCGCGGAAGGAGCCGTGTCGGAATTTGCCGCCCACAAAAATATTGGCATTCTTAAAAAGCATATCGTTCCTCCACAAACCTTGCCGCCGCCTCATCGCAGATAAGCGTCACATCGTGGTGGAACTGCAAAATCGAGCCGGGGCCCTCCGGCGTGACGGGGCCAAAGAAGACTTTATGCAGGATCTCGGCCTTGTCCGCTCCGGTGATGATCATGACGATCTTCCGGGTTGCCATGACGGTGCCGATGCCCATCGTGATCGCGGCAGTCGGGACCTCGTCGATGGAGGAGAAGAACCGCTTGTTGGCCTCGCGGGTCATTTCCGTCAATTTCACTTCATACGTCATGACCGGGAAATGGTCACACGGCTCGTTGAAGCCAATGTGCCCGTCGTGACCGAGACCGAGCAGCTGGATGTCCACGCCGCCCCAGTCCTCGATCCGGCGCTCGTAGGCTTCGCACATGGCAGGGATGTCCGCGGCCAGACCATCGGGAACGATGGTGTTTTCGAGCTTGATGGAAATATGGTCAAACAGGTTTTCCTGCATGAAGCGGCGGTAGCTCTGCGGGTGGTCGGGCGCAAGACCCTTGTACTCGTCGAGGTTTGCGGAGCGGACGCGCGAAAAGTCGAGCTTGCCTGCCTGTTCACGCGCGACCAGCTCGCGGTAGAGCGGCAGCGGCGTCGAGCCGGTGGCAAGTCCCATCACACAGGCGGGCTTGCGGCAAATGACCGCCTCAAATTCGTCGGCAGCCGCCTTTCCCATTTCTTCGGGTGTTTTGACTTTGATGATATTCAGGTGCAG